>Ga0209839_10000973_pt1 | contig 14668 bp, 19 predicted proteins | sample OrgsoiDNA2013050_FD_185800 | JGI IMG/M metagenome (GOLD analysis project Ga0209839, IMG submission 185800) | Permafrost soil microbial communities from the Arctic, to analyse light accelerated degradation of dissolved organic matter (DOM) -... | ecosystem: Environmental > Terrestrial > Soil >... | reverse complement strand
GTGATGTTGGCATATACGAAATTACTGTGAAGGATAAAGCCGGTCAAATAGTGGTTGATGCAACAAATGCAATCACTGTAAAAGTGGAAGGCGGGGGCAAGCTAATCGGCATTGACAACGGAGACCTAAATTATACGGGGTCGTTTAAAACGGAAACACGTAATGCTTATCATGGGCGACTATTAGTAACCGTACAAAAAACGTCGCCAGTAAATGAAGCCCGAATTATAGCAACGGCACCTGGCTTATCATCTGACAGGATTGTCCTGAGCATTCCCAGTCAATTGCACCGTTTTTAGCGACTATTTCTAAAGCTGTTCCCGAAATGAATAATCCAATTATCATAATCCGGAAAGATCAGACTTTTGGCGTAAATTATTGTTCCGGCAGTCCTTTACCGGCGTTCTATAACCGGACATGGTTTTTTCATTTTGTCCGCTTAGCAAAGCGGCTTTGCACGCTCCCAAAACGAAAAAACCTTCTCGATTTCATCGACAGGGTTTTGGTGCCCGGGACTCGATTCCTTCAGTCCTGGAGTTCAATATCTTATAAGTTCTGTGTGTCAAATATGTGTCAAAAACGTACTTATTTATTGAGAAAGTGTCGAGTATGTTCGCTTCTCAATCAGTTTTATTCATCGTTATATTAAAGGTAAAAAATAAATTTGATTGACTACTAGAAATAGAATCGTAAATATACTGACCCAAAAAAATCCAATGTCCGTATTGTTGTTGAGTTTTGTTCAAAAAGCTGACAAATAGTTTGACAGTTTATTGATGGCTTCGGCCGCACGTTTTATTTCCAGTTCCGCCTGCAGATACTTTCTTTCTTCGATGGCTTCCCGGATACCGGGCATTGTCTTAACGCCATATCCGGTATAAAATCCAGGAGCATAGATAGCATGTTTATACCAAGGACGGAGTGGAAGTCCCTTTTCCAGGAGAATTTCTTGTTCAGCCTTGTAAAGTTTTTTATTTAGACTGTCTTTTTGAATAGTAGTCAGTGCCTGATTTTTTAATACGTCAAATGCATGATCTGATGCTTTCCCAAAATTGGCGATGGCGTTTTCCAGAGGCGAGAAATCAATATAAGGTACTTCGGGTTTTTCGGCAGCGGGGAAAAAAGGATGGGCGGAATCTGCAGCAATGACAAGGTATTTTTTTCTGATAATTTCATTTTGGATAGCGGTGTTTTCTCTTTGATCACTGAGTAGTGTCTGAAGTTCAGATAGGTAAATTTTTACCTGTTTGAAAAGGATCCGGAAATCAAAGGGGAGGATACCAGCGTTTAACATACGAAGGCAGGTATGTCCGGCCATTTTAGAAAGGGCTGCCCCATAATAGAATCCGGGATCAATAAAACGGGTGTAATTATCATAAGAATCATAGATTGAATGATAAACGCCGTTATTATTTTCGCCGCCAAATCCGAAATTAAGGGAGGGTATACCCAAGTGCTGCAGGAATGGAGAAAAGTCCGAACCAGATCCCATGGCTTCCAGTTTGATATTGTTTTTATCCATCATTCCCTTTGCCAGCAGAGGGGTTGAGGCGGTTGCGATATCAATAGCTTTCGCCCTTTCATACACGCTGACGTTTGTTTGGGGATCCGTAATATTTTTTGCAACTTCATCCACCATGCCTTCTAGTGCGTGGGATCCTTGGGCACCAAGAAACCCCCGGCCATTCGCATCGGAATTAATGTACACAACGGCGTTTTTCTGCAAAAGCGTGGCGTGATCTTCCACCCATTCGGTGGATCCGATGAGGCTGGGTTCCTCGCCATCCCAGGCGCAGAATACCATTGTTCTTTTGGGCTTCCACCCTGATTTTACCAGTTGCCCGATTGCTTTGGCCTCTTCCAGCATGGAGGCCAGCCCGCTTACCGGATCCCATGCGCCATTTACCCAGGCGTCGTGATGATTCCCCCGGATCACCCATTCGTCGGGAAATTCAGATCCCGGGATCGTTGCAATCACATCATAACAGGGAACCATTTTCCAGTCAAACTGCAGCTTTAGATGTATGATGGACTTACCCGGGCCGACATGATAAGTAATCGGAAGGGCGCCCCGCCAATCTTCCGGAGCCACAGGCCCCGTCAGGGCTTCCAGCATGGGTTTGGCGTCGTGATAGCTGATGGGTAATACGGGAATTTTAAGTAAGTTGAGGGCATCCTTATGAGAAGCAAGTCTTTTTGCGGAAATGGTGGCGCCGATACCAGGTGTGAGCGGATCGCCTGGATAAACCTCCATACCCATCACGCTGCCCCGCTGTACGCCAAATTCGTTTTTGAATGCACCTTTCGGATAAACATCCCCTTGGAAATATCCGTCATCTTGCGGATCAGAATAAATGATACAACCGACGGCGCCGTGTTCCTGGGCGATTTTAGGTTTAATGCCCCGCCAGCTCTGACCGTACCGGGCAATGACGATTTTACCCTTTACTTCAATGCCCATTTGGGCGAGTAATTCGTAATCAGCGTTCAAACCATAATTTACATACACCAGTTCGGCCTGTACATCTCCATCCGCACTCCAGGCATTATAGCTTGGCAGTTGCCCGGTTTGTCCGCTGGTGGCATCTTCTTTCAAAGCAGGTTCTTTTAACAATGCCTTAAAAGTAACAGGCGCGGTCATTTCCAGAATTCGGATTTTCGGCTCAGGGAATAAAACCTGGTAAATATCCATTTGTGTTTCAAAACCATAGTCCCGGAATTTCTGCTGAATTTTCTCTGCAACTTCTTTGCCGCCTGCGGAGCCAAGATGATGCGGTTTAGATGACAAATCCTTTACTGTCTCACCAATATTCTCACGACTAATCAGATCGTCAAATTTTTTTTCAATATTTAATTCCGTCAAAGCGCTGCTATCTATGAATCCGGAGATAGTGACTGATTGGCTTCGAGAATGGCTATTTAACAGTAAGAGCATTAAAAACGATAAGGTTTTGCGCATTTCAGATAATATTATTTAAAATATAGAAATTGCTTTTGTTAAAGCGCCTTATGAAGGAATACAATTCAGTAAATTACGCTATTATAAGCAGCCTTCTATTATTTCCTGTTGTCGTTTTAAGCAAATGCCAGCGATGTCAACGTTGTTTTGCGCCATGAACTAAAGCCATTTTCATTTATTTATTGGTTTCTATTAAAATAATATATCTTGAACTGTGTATTTTCTTGTACATTACTAAACGCATTCGCAGTCCATTTGACCACGCAGTTCTATTTTTCCACGAGATATACTGAAGCGTAAAATTTCTCCATAGAGATATTTGCATGTTTGATTCATAATCATTCGGCGGATTGTATTTCTATGCCCGCGAATCCCTGGAAGGTATATGAACCAGGAACTTTACATATCAGTGATTGTAAAGTTTGTGAATATGGGTTACCAAGTAGGGGGAATGGACAAAAACATTCCAGCCCGGAACGAGAGGAAGACGAAGTTACGCATATCGCTTCCCCGGATGTATTGGTAGATAGTGTTCATAAAGAGTTTGTCTTATATTTTCATTGCCCGATTGAAAGAGGAAAAAAATATAGTGGACAATATTCTTTGAGGGCTGTTTCTAAAGATGGGATTCATTTTAAGGCTGATTCGTTGGTACTTGGATTATCTTATTTCAGGGTTTTCAATTGGCATAGTGAATATTACTCTATATCAAGGGCCGGAATAATGGCCAGATCAAAAGACGGCAAAAGTGAATTTGAACAGGGCCCCAATCCTTTCAAAAGCCTGCAAACCAAAGATAATTACCTAAGACATGCAGCGAATCTATTGATTGGAGACACGCTGTTTATCTTTTACAGTCACATAGGTTTCAGCTTTTACTTGCCTGCGTTTTGGAACAAATTTGGGTTGTGAGTCGTCAGCCATACGTTTTCAGCTACCCAATCATTCTCAACACTTATTCGGTATTTGAGATTTTACGAGACTCTCATAAACATTTAATTTTTAACAATTAAAATTAAACTATATGCCAGCGAGAAGCGTATCTATCAACATCAACAACTTGACAGATTTTTCATTAACTAAAATTGATGAAGGACTTGACCATGGAGCGTGGACCAATGATAATCCACCACCTCAAACTGTTGCACCACATACACGAATTTATTTTGAAGGCGAATCGGATGGCTTTGCGACAGGGACGGAAGGTCATGTTAAATATCGTATTGAAGATGGGCAAAGTTCTGAATTTGATTTTGATTGGGACAATGCATATTCAAGTAATGTTATAGGCCAACATTATAACATTTTTCACGAATTCATCAACGATAAATATGCTATCTGGCATGTCGGAGATGACCACGATCAAAATGAAAGTATAGAACTCTATGTTGACATTTCAAGGGAAATCGTGGTACAATAAATGTTATATAAGTTTTGAAGCTACCTTTAAAACACAGGACACAAATGGCAATACTGGGGATCAAGATGAAAAGGTAATAACCTCTATTTGTACTGCTCCAATCGATCAAATAGAATCAGTCACAATTGTGAATGATTCCTCTTGGGCTCAAAGATCAATCAACGGCAATAATCTTTACCAATTCAAAACCAAATACCTTCGTGTACAACTAAAAAGCAAAAGTTTAATATCTCACTATACGGGCAATAATTCTTTAGATATATTTTATAGCGAATTTAATATTGCAATATTAGAAGGAGAAGAAAATCTTGATTTAAAACTAAAGAAAGCAATTGTGTCATTTGTGTGTCAAAAAGAGAGTGAGAAAGCGCAAAAGCGTTAAAAACGCACATGACTTTAAAAAGAAAACACTTGTAAATTAATGACTTACAAGTTTATCGAGTGCCCGGGACTGGAATCGAATTGCTCTGAGAATCAATTTATTAGACGGGGTGTTCGCAGAAATTTCGCCATTTACTTCAAAAACGATTGTCATAGACCTGCGCCAGTGCGTTTATTTAGTTAAATAAACCAGCCGCATTTATTGTCACACGCCGTAATAGAGCAAAGATTAATACAGCCAGACGCAACGGCCCCGGCTAGGCTAATGCTTGTTGAGAGACGTTGATGGAAATAAGTGCTTGCACTAATCGGTGGCTTGCGCCAATGGGTGAATTACCTACGAGGTCGCAATCAGTACCAAACCGGCTAAATTATTAAACATGTTTGCATCTCAAAAATTGTAATTACATTTACTACGATATTTGTCATTTGCGTTTTTCGACTCGAATCTCTCTTGAAATTTTCCTACAAGTCTTTCTCTATTTTCCTTTCTGCCGCATCCCTATAGAACATGATTTTTTAGTAATGATGTAATTACCAGCCACGGTTTATCTATTTAAGTTGACCAATATCTACTGATAATACCGACGTTAATTTAAATCTGTTGGACCCTATTTTTATTAACCAATAAAAAAAAAATTATGCAAACATCTTTCAAGGTCAATGATCTTAAGTTTATCCTGTTGTGCTTTTTTATTGGATTCGCTTCCTGCAAAAAAGAAATACAGTGGCATAACAAAAAAAATAAACCAACACCGGCTACTATGTCGGTTATAACAACAGGTCTCAATCATCCAAGAGGATTAAAATTTGGACCAGATGGCAATTTATATGTTGCAGAAGCAGGTACGGGGCCCACTGAATTGTGTAGCACACAAAGTTGCACTGCTCTCCAACCGAATGTTTTCTCGCCTTATTTTGGTTGCCCTACCGGGGGACGCATATCCAGAATTAATCCATCATCAGGTAGTCGGGAAACTGTTGTTGATAATCTACCTACAAGCGTTGGAACTAATACGGACGGAACTCAAGCAGACTTTTTCGGGCCGGCAGATGTGGGCTTCATCGGTAATAAATTGTATGTTCTCCAGTCAGGAGCAGGGTGTGGCCATGGAGTTCCATCTTCAACCAACGGCATATACCGAATTAATTCAGATGGAAGTCATACCATGATCGCTGATTTGGGCTCGTGGTCAGTAGCACATCCAGGTGCTCACAATGAGCCTGATGACTATACACCTGAAGGCAATTGGTATAGCATGGCGATTGCAGAAAATAATTTTTATGCATTGGAACCCAATCACGGCAATTTTGTAAAAATTGGTTTGGATGGAAGCATCCGGTTAGTAGTTGATATTTCTGCAAGTGAAGGACATATTATTCCAACAGCAGTGGCTTATAAAGGCAATTTCTTTGTAGGCGATTTGGGCGTGTTTCCAATTACAGGTATCTCCAACGTTTTTAAGATTACACCAAGTGGTAAAATGAAAAAAATAGCCACTGGGTTTAGTGCCATTGTAGGACTTGTACTTGACAAAAACTCAAATATCTATGTGCTGGAAATGACTGCCGATAACCCTTTCCCAACTCCTGGGGCGGGTAGAATAAGAAAAATTACTGCCAATGGAACTGTGGAAGATGTAATATCAGGCTTAAATTTTCCAACCGCAATGACAATGGGTCCTGATGGAAATTTGTATGTATCTGCCTGGGGATTTGGACCTCCATTAGGTGAGCTGGTAAAAGTAACATTGAACAATTAAATAAAAACAGTAGCTCAAAAATTTAAGATTAGTTAATTCATTTAAAGATTGTAATAGGGAAACAGTGAAATGTTTCCCTATTACTTTACTCCCGCGGTAGGTATTTTGCAACCACAAGCCTTTTGGCAGGAAACGTCTCCTCCCGAATTTGTCGATAATCTTTGCGTGATAAGTACTGACATAATTGGCAAACACTCTGGTTAAAAATGTTCGCCAATAAGTTCGCCATTTTTGTGCCGCAAATGCGGGTAATAAGTGGCGAAAAGCGTGAAAATGAGGATAACCTAAAAAACAACCCCCTGAAAGTCAAGCCAGGCTTGCATTTCAGGGGATTTCTGGTGCCCGGGACTGGATTCCTTCCATCCTGAGCGTCAATATCTTATAAGTTCAGTGTGTCAAAATTGGGTCATGAATATTAAATTCAATCAAAATGCTGCGTTTAATATTCACTTCTTCACACTTCTTTTCGTTTTCAAGGCGAAGATAATATTTACTTTAAAGCAGTTCAATAAATATCCATTTAAATATTTTAAATGAAATTTTAAAATAATGGAATAAAAATTTGTGTAACTCAGAAGTTACTCTTATGTTTGTGTAACATAAAAGTTACATATTATGGCAGACGATATCAAACACCAGTTTTTCTTCCTCCACCCGGCCGAGCAGGTCTGGGAATACCTGACCAGAGCCGAACTGATGGAGCTCTGGCTGATGCCTAACAATTTCCTGCCCATCCCGGGGCATGATTTCCAGTTCAGGATAAAGCCTATGCCTCAGCTCGATTTTGACGGCATCGTCTATTGTAAGGTGCTGGAAATAGTGCCTAATCAAAAGCTTTCCTATTCATGGCAAGCCGGTCCGGGCAACGGAAAGATAGATCTGGATTCCATAGTCATCTGGAAACTGATCCCGAAAGATAATGGCACGGAGTTATTGCTAGAGCATACCGGCTTCAGGGGATACAACAATTTGGGTATGTTCTCGGCCATGAATGACGGGTGGTTTAAGAATATACAAAAGATCGCTGAACTAATTAAAGCTGCAAAACCGTGAAACAACAAAACTTTGATGTATTCCAGGTGGTCGCCGACCCCAGCCGCAGGCAGATATTGCGGCTGCTGTTAAAAGACAGCCTGTCAATAAACTCATTGGCCGAACATTTTGACATGAGCCGGCCGGCCGTATCCAAACATATAAAAATACTCCATGGCGCCGGGTTTATCTCAATCCAGGACATCGGCAGAGAAAGACATTGCATACTCAAAAAGGAGGGGTTTGAAAAATTACAGGAATGGATAAACTTTTTTGACAAATTCTGGCAAGCGAAACTTGAAAAATTAAAAACGCTATTAGAGAATAAACTTAAAAATTAAAAATGTAAACAAAATGAAAAAGCAAGACTACATGTCCACCATCCTGGTCAAGGCCACCACAAACAAGGCATTCAAAAGCATTAACGATGTTGCCGCATGGTGGACAGAAAATATAGAAGGCAGTTCCGAAAAGGGGAACGATGTTTTTATCGTCCATTTCGGGGAAGCCTTTGTAACGATGAAAATAGTCGAATCCGTTCCGGACAAAAGGGTCGTATGGAATGTCACCGACTGCTATCTCCACTGGCTGGCTGACAAGAAAGAATGGAAGGACACCCGGATCGTCTTTGACATATCGGCCGAAGGGGATTCAACCAGGATCGAGTTTACACATGTCGGGTTAACGCCCCAGGTAGAATGTTACGATAGCTGTGTAAAAGGCTGGGATCAATATATTAAAGACAGTCTGTCCAGGCTGATAAACGAAGGCAAAGGACTCCCTCAAAGAAAACAAATAGCGACTACCGAGGCAGTCAAGTAGTTCGGAGCATCGGATCGGAAAGGTCGGGGAACTGATTCCGCAAAAAAATAGCCGAATCGTTCGATCCAGTACTGTGCGTCTTAGTTCATCTTTTTTCAAGTCCGAGATCATTTTTCACAATTAACTTTTGTTTAATTATGGCAACGCTAATTTTTGGAAATCATTCGTCGGTTTTAGTCCCAGCGAAAGAACGGGAAAACATCCGTAAATTTTATTGTGATGTCCTCGGCGGCAGAATCACTAAATCGGAGGATGAAAGGGACTTTCTATGTTTAGGAGATAACTTCTATATCGGGTTTCTCTATGGGGATGTACCCGATGAGAGCGAATTCTTACGAACTGCACGATCAATCTGGCTGGAAATCAAATCCGACAACGTGGAAGAAATGACGCAAAAAATTCTTGATTTCGGTGTCAGGAAACTTGAAGTACCGGACTCCCACCTCTATTTTCAGGCACCAGGAGGACAATGCTTGCGACTCGTCGGAATCAACGAGGACCTCTCCTTTTATGAGGGGATCGGAGCAGGTCCGAATGTGGTAAAGGTAAAAGAAGCAGTCAAAAAACTGTAATATCAATTGAATGGCGGTATGCATTCGCCGAAATATAAAATGGAAAACAAAAATTACAAAACGGCAAATTACGCGGTGGCAATTGAGATTGCAAAATCTCCGAATGATGTTTTCAATCATATCATCAAGGATGTATCAAAATTTTGGCCGGAAGAATTTGAAGGAGAAAGCACCAAACTCAATGATGAGTTTGTATTTAGGTCAGGAGACACGCATTATTCAAAAAATAAGGTGGTTGAATTTGTGCCAAATAAAAAAGTTGTATGGCTTGTAACCGAGAGCATTCGAAAAACAGACGGCTTTGAATGGACAGGAACTAAAATGATTTTTGAATTAACACCTAAAGCTGACAATACCCTTCTCAAATTTACTTATGATGGTTTAATTCTTGAGAATGAATATGACAGATTAGTTCAGATATGTGATTTGGTCATTAAAGAGAAGCTATACAACTTAATAACTAATAACAAAGTGGAGAAAATTTAATTCAAATAAAAAATGGCAGATAAAAATTTTACAGCTACGATAGAAGTATATAAATCTCCGCAAAGTGTTTTCAAGAGCATTACCAACGATGTTGCCAAATGGTGGGGAGGCAAAGATCTTGAAGGGGAAAGCATTAATCTTAATGATGAGTTTATAATAAACCATCCCGGTGCCCATTATTCAAAACAGAAATTAGTTGAAGTTGTTCCAGGTAAAAAAATCGTATGGCTTGTTACTGATAGTACACTGTATTGGCTAAAAAAGGATCAGCATGAATGGGCAAACACAAAGATAGTTTTTGAGATAACCACCCAAGGCGATAAAACTATTCTTCACTTTACGCACGAAGGGCTTGTTCCCGTAAAGGAGTGTTTTACAATGTGTGAACAAGGTTGGAATATGGTTATTAAAGACTGGCTGTTCAACTTTATTAATGCAGGAATCGATCATTTTCAGGAAGCAAAAATGAAACAACAAAGTTATACCGCTACTTTTGAAATAATATTATCTCCTAAAGACGTTTTCTCACGGATTAATGACGTTTCAAAATGGTGGTCAAAGGCTGCAATGGAGGCCACTTCCGGACAGAAAACGGAATTTGAAGGGCAGAGTTCAAAATTGAATGATGAATTTATCATCAGGTCTGGAGACAGGCATTATTCAAAACAAAAGTTGATTGAAGTTATTCCCGGCAAGAAAGTCGTGTGGCTTGTGACGGAGAGTAAACTTAACTGGCTCGAAAAAAATACGGAGGAGTGGACAAATACGAAAATTGTTTTTGAGATAACGCCTAATGGTGATAAAACGGCGCTCCATTTTACTCACGAAGGTCTTATTCCGGAGCAGGAGTGTTATTCCAATTGCTCGAAGGGTTGGGATTTGCTCATCAAAGAGAGGTTATATAACCATATGACTAATACTAAATCTTAAAATATGAAAAAAGAAAAAGACTTCAGCTATAGGCTTACAGTAAAGGCTTCTGCAAAGGAAACTCAGAAAATGATTGGCCAGGTTAATTTATGGTGGGCAGAAAATTTCAAAGGTAAGGCTGCTAAACTAAATGATAAATTCTCAGTCTATTTTGGAGATACTTATGTAGATTTTAAAATTTCCGAAGTGGTTCCAGAGAAGAAAATCATTTGGCTTGTAACCGATTGCAACCTTCACTGGATAAAAAATAAGAAAGAGTGGAAAAAAACTGAAGTTATATGGAATCTTTCAGAGAAGATCGGAAAAACCACGATTGATTTTGTCCATAAGGGCATAACTCCTGCGAGCGAATGTTACGAGAGTTGCAAACCCGGATGGACGCACCACCTTGAAGATAGTCTCCTAAAACTAATTGACGCGGGTGAGGGTTTTCCGGAATGATCAATTTTATAACACTCAAGAATACAAGATGTAGTGTAGCCACCGGCAAATAATGACCTTAACCCATGAAATCGATCTTTTCACCGAAAAGATCTTGAAGATTCATAATCCGGATTCTAATTTTGGAATATGAAAGAATACCTGAATATAACCAGAATCGCTGCGGTTATGCTTCTTTCGGCCGGATATGGATGGGCGGGTGGTCACTATATTCCGGCCAATTCGAATTTCCCTGCCTATTTATTTCAATTTGTTGTCCTGTCTATAATCATCTGGTTAGGTATTAATTATACCAGGTATAACCGAGGGCTGACTATATTTTCTATAATTTCATTATTTATAAACATTTTAAATATTGTACACGGCGCTGTTGCGATAGACAAAAATTCCTTTGGTTCGCACAATACTTTTGCGGACCTGGTGCCCATATTACTAATCATTGGGGGCTCAGGTTTATGGTTGTTGACTGTTACATTAAGGAAAAGTAAAAGTTAATAATGGGACGGCAGAAAATAAAAATCAGTTCTTATTTCCGGGAATTTTCTGCGTTGCATAAGCCCTGGGTCCAGATTAAACCAGCGTAATCCTTTGATAGATTAGCAAAATATAATCTTATGACGCAACAAAACGATTCGAATATTATTCCTACACTCTACGAATGGGCAGGCGGCATTTCAGCATTTGAAAAATTGATGGATGTGTTCTATAAAAAAGTGCTGGAAGATCCTTTACTCGAACCCATTTTCAAACATATGTTTCCCCTCCATCAAAAGCATGTGGCCCATTTTCTGGCGGAAGTCTTCGGAGGACCTGCGTTTTACAGTGAATCGGATGGAAACCATTTTAAAATGGTTCAAAAGCATTTAGGTAAACATATAACCGACTTGCACAGGAAAAGGTGGGTGGAATTACTGATTCTTTCGGCAGATGAAGTCAATTTACCGGCTGATCCGGAATTCCGTTCTGCGTTTGTCGCCTATATTGAATGGGGTACCCGGCTTGCTGTTATTAATTCAAATGCAACAGACTTGATACTAAATCCAGACGAACCCATGCCGAGATGGGGATGGGGAGTACCGGGTGGGCCCTATCTTCCAAAGTAACCTTGCAGTATTTGAACTATTAAATGGATAATTCTTCCCAGATGCCTTTTTCTTTAAGTTTCTAATCCTTATGGGGATTCATATTGAAACCATAGTATTGTCTTTAAATCTTTTTCCTGACTGGACCATTAAAACAATAGAAGAAGCCAGCCACCAGAATGCCTGAATTCCTGCTATTGCCGTAACCCATAAGGGAAGGATAAGATGAAGAAGAAAGACGATACCCAGCACAGCAAACAGGATGCCCATTAATATGGCAAGCCAACTGAACCATTTCGGTAGAATATCTGATTTTCGCAAAACTATGCCCAGTGGAATAAACAATGCCGGAGCGCCAATGATAAAGTAAAGGTGCTGAACAGCATAAATAATATTCAATCCGATCAGGCTACCCAACGGAGGATCTTTAAACAATACGGCAATATAGAAAGTAATTTCGATCAGACTGATGGTCATCAGGATCCCTGCTCCGAAAAAGACCATCCAACCGGCAAGTGTCTGAGCGGCCTGGGAAAGAATAACCAGTGAGAATGCAAATATGATGATCAGAAACGGACCGATTGTCTGCAGCCACGCGCCCCATAAAATGGATAAATAATACTGATGACCAAAAGATAGAAGTTGCTCATAACTGGCGCCCGCTGGTGGGCCTGGGTTGATGTTAAACGAGATGACCAGCATGACTACTCCCAAAATCCCACAAATCCCGGAGAGTTTTTTTGTATTATTTGTCATAAATAGAACAGGTTGATTATAACAGACTGGGCGTTTCCAGTAAAATTGAATTTCGCGTCTTTGTAGTGGGGCGGCCCCAGATGACCTTTCGCGTCATTGGACGCCCCAACACCTTCTTTTGGAATTCCAAAAAAATTGGAATCCATTTTGCCGTTTTTATTTTCATCGTGAAATACGGATATGGCGTATACACCAGGTGGCAGTGATTTAAAAATGACGATCGATTTTTTATCACTGATAGGAGCCAGCACTATTTTCAAGGCTTTCTCCGGATATTTTGGAAATGCGTCTTCCCTGTTATATAGAGCCACACTGACCTGACCCTGGTTGTTTCTGAAATTGAATATTGTGACGGTCAGCTCGCGGTTTGGCTGGTTTGTGAGCAAGAACGACATCAGGAGAAGTAACATGTTCATACCGACTGGTTTATATTATAATTGATATATTTTAGAAGAATAAATAATATATTTAGATATAAATATAGTATATTTGATATAAATATTAACTAAATACAATTTATTTAATATATAATTGATGAATAAAACGGTGGAACTGGTCAATCGTTATGCGGAATTTGAAGAAAACTATCCTGATGCCAGTATTGGAGATTTTTGCAGACACTTTATCGCCTCCCAACAGAATAAAGAGACGCTGGGTAATTTATTCGATGGTGAAATGCCGCCGAGAGCAGATATCATTCTCACAAAACTAATGGATCGCATCGCAAGGATTCACATGATATATATCCAGATTGCGATGAAGGGAATGAAAATTCAACATTTTGAAGAATTCAGCCTGCTGAGTGCGATCGCCAATCTGAAAAATCCCAGGAAAACTGAAGTGATATATCATACCATTAATGAACTTTCAACTGGCCTGAATCTACTGGCAGGCATGAAAAAGCGGGGGTATATCAATGAACAGGACGATCCGGAAGACAAACGCTCCAAAAGGCTAAGCCTGACTCCCAAAGGGAAAAAGATACTGGAGGGTTGCTATGAAAGATTTAGTAAGATTCCCGAATTGTTATTTAAGGAGATAAATAACGAAGACATTCAGCTTTGTATTCAGCTGTTAAAAAATGTCGATTTAAAATTTTCTAAAATGTGGCAGCGCGATAAGGGCAGATCATTGGAAGAGATTACAGCACCAAAATAAATTCCAGGTTAAAATATGCAAGGCAGAAAAAATATTGAAAAATATCCCACGGTATTTTATTTCATGCTTTGTTATGGAATCTCCTGGTCCGGCGCACTGTTGGTTGCACTTCCAACGCTACTAAAACATCAACCATTTCAAAAGATGGTTGGTCTGATTATGTTTCCCGTCATGTTGCTTGGGCCTCCGGCAGCGGGGCTCATTTTGACTTATTTGCAATCGGGAAAGAGCGGGATCCGGACATTAGGTCAACGAATGCGACGATGGAAAATTCATAAAGGAATTTTCATGTTCGCCTTCATCCTACCTCCTGTATTGATTTTGCTCATACTGAACTTGCTCAGATATTTTATATCGCCTGCGTTCACACCTAATTTTTTCCCCGTGGGAGTTTTATTTGGGATTTTTGCGGGATTTCTTGAAGAAATCGGATGGACGGGATTTGCCTACCCCTCGCTCAGAAAAAAATTCTCTGCCCCGGTGGCCTCGCTGATACTTGGTCTATTGTGGGGAATCTGGCATCTGCCCGTTATTGACTTTCTTGGCGCTGGATTTCCTCATGGATCCCGTCTGCCATCGTTTATGGTTGCTTTTGGCGGTGCGATTACCGGCGTGCGACTCCTGATATGCTGGATATATGAACATACCAGAAGCGTATTATATGCGCAGGTTATGCACGCAGTTTCCACGGGCAGCCTGGTCATGTTTGGCCCTGCAATGGTCACACCCGCCGGTGAGTCATTATGGTACGGATGTTATGCGACGCTTCTTTTTCTCATTATTGGAAGCGGATACTTTATTTACCTGAAAAACAAAACTTAACTTAACACCCTAGCCTCTTGGTCTCGAAAATGGGGAGTATTATA
>Ga0209839_10000972_pt1 | contig 14668 bp, 13 predicted proteins | sample OrgsoiDNA2013050_FD_185800 | JGI IMG/M metagenome (GOLD analysis project Ga0209839, IMG submission 185800) | Permafrost soil microbial communities from the Arctic, to analyse light accelerated degradation of dissolved organic matter (DOM) -... | ecosystem: Environmental > Terrestrial > Soil >... | reverse complement strand
GCGGCGATCCACATGCTCGGCTGGACCGTCGTCCTGAACCCCGACGGCACCACCACCGCCATCAGCCCCGATCAAACAAAAATCCTGTATAGCCACGGACCACCCCACCCGCCCGGGTGACACCCCGGGCGCCGGGATGATCAACGCCACCGGTTCCGCGGTTGGGCTGGTGGTTCAGCCCCCAGAGCCAGCTCCCACGAGCGAGCGGGCGGCCTCGGGCACACCGCAGAAACCGCCAAGGTCGCGCACGCGCTGGCCGGTGGCGTGCCGCACCTGTCGCTGGCCGGAGTCACCGGGGCCTACCGCGGGCTTGACCTGCTGCCGGCCGCGATGGACGTTTTCAAACTGCCCTCGTACGCGGATTATGACCTGGCCTCAGGCTGGCATGCGACGGCCAGGCAGGGCGTGACGGTAGAGCGCTTGTTCGCCATGCGGACCGAACTCATCGACGTTTTCCTCCGCCACTACACGCCGCACATCCTGCTGGTCAACCATCTGCCCTACGGGGCGGCGCGGGAACTCGTCTCCGCGCTGACCAGGGCTCCGATCGGCCGGCGCGTCCTCACCTTGCGCGGCGTGCTGTTCGATCGCGACAAGACGAACGGGGAGTACTTCAGCCCGGCGAGCACCCGGTGGATCGACCAGCACTTCGACGCGATCTATGTGCACACCGACCCGCGGGTGTTCCGGCTCGAGGAGTACTACACCGTTCCGCCCGTGCTCAGGGAACGGATCCGCTATCTCGGATATCTGGCCGAAGAATCCGGCGTCGACCGGACGACGGCCCGCCGGGAACTCGGCCTCGAGCCCGGTGAGATCGGGCTGTCATCGTGACGGGGCCCTACCTGGAAGCGGACGACGGCGCCGATCTGCGGGCCCGCGTGGCCGACCTCAGCTGGCTGGAGCTGCATAGTTATGTCAGCGGCCTGCCGGCCTGGATGTCGGCTTGCGACCTCTTCCTGGGCGGCCGCCTGACGCCGGTGCTCGCCCAGGCGCTCGCCGAGCCTCTCCGCCCTGGGCCAGGTGTCGCCCTCAACGGCGCCCGCCAGTACCCCCGCCTGCTGGCCGAGCTCCTGCGCTAACGGCCGGGCTGACCGACGAGAGCCCGGCCGCCCGCGCCCGGCGGGCCAGCCCGGCATGGATGCGCCGCGGCCACAGCGGCCCGCCGTAGATGAACCCGGTGTAGGCCTGCACCAGCGTGGCCCCGGCTTGCAGCCGGGCCCAGGCGTCGTCCGGGGTCTCGATCCCGCCCGCCGCGATCAGCACCAGCCGGTCGCCCGCCCGGGCCCGCAGCCGGACCAGCACCGCGAGCGCCCGGTCCCGCAGCGGCGGCCCGGACAGGCCGCCCGCGCCCGCGGCCGCCACCTCGGCCGGCGAGCTGGCCAGCCTGGCCCGGGAGATGGTCGTGTTGGTCGCGATGATCCCGTCCAGCCCGAGCTCGAGCGCCAGGTCCGCGACCGCGTCCACGTCGGTGTCGGCGAGGTCGGGCGCGATCTTCACCAGCAGCGGCACGCGCCGTCCGGGGACGGCGGCGTCCAGCGCCTCCCGCACCGCCACCAGTATCGGCGCAAGCCGCCCGACCGCCTGCAGGTCGCGCAGTCCTGGCGTGTTCGGCGAGCTGACGTTGACCACCACGTAGTCGGCGACCCCGGCCACCGCCCGCGCGCTGGCCGCGTAGTCGGCGGCCGCCCCATGCTCCGGCACCACCTTGGTCTTGCCGATGTTGACCCCGACGATCACCCCGCCCCTGCGGCCGCGCAGCCGCGCCGCAGCGGCCGCCGCCCCCTCGTTGTTGAACCCCATCCGGTTCACCAGCGCCCGGTCCGCCGTCAGCCGGAACATCCGCGGCCGGTCGTTGCCCGGCTGGGCCCGCGCGGTCACCGTGCCGACCTCCAAGAACCCGAACCCGAGCGCCCCCAGCCCGGGCACCGCCCGTGCGTCCTTGTCGAACCCGGCCGCCAGCCCGACCGGCCCGGGAAACTCCAGCCCGAGCGCCCGCACCCGCAGCACCGGATCGCGCGGCCCGAGCCACCGCCCGAGCACCGACGCCACCCCCGGCACCGCCGTCACCGCCCCGAACACCCGGATCAGCCCGAACCCGCCCCGGTGCGCCGCCTCGGCCGGCACCCGCCGCAGCACCACCCGGTAAAGGAACCGGTACATCGCCTCACCCCCGAGCATTATCCCGAACGGCCCGTGGTGCTTCCCCCACCACCCTCTCCGCACCAAGGGGCCGCAACGACCCGCACTCCGACTGTTGTGACATATAGTGATGAGAAGACTACATTCAGTGATACCTGGGGGGGCGATGAGATCACGCGAGGCGAGGTCAGCGCCGCCGGGGGCGGACCAGGCCCACGGGCTCCGGCAATGGTGGCTTAACCAGTCCCTGCGGACGAAGGGCATGATCGTGGTCGCGGTGCCGCTGATCGCCCTGATGGGCCTCACCTCGGCGAACCTGCTGCTCCAGCACAATGAAAGCCATGAACGCGACATCAGCACCAACGACCGTAGCCTGGCTGCCGCGGCCAGCCAGGTTCTCGCCGACGCGGCGAACGCGGAAACGGGTATCCGCGGCTACGCCGCGACCCGCTACCCGCTCTTCCTCGCCCCTTACACTCTCACGCTGACGCGGATCGGCGCCGAGCGCAAAGCGTTGCGGGAAGCAGCCGTCATAGCAGGGGCCGGCCGCCAGCAGCGGGCGGTGGACGCTACCACGGGCAAGGTGCTGTTCCAGCTAGCGCAGCTAAAATCCGCTGTCAGCCCGGGTATCTCAGCGGAGAGCCTCATTCGGGCGCTGGAGAACGAGAAGGCGACCATGGACCTGCTGCGCCGCCAGGTCGCCGATCTCACCGCCGGTCCCACCGCCCTGGCCGCCGTCCAGGACACTAAGATCATCACGCTGCAGACGAAGACTGAGCTGCTCGACATCGCCGGCCTGGTGGTTGGGCTGCTCGCCGGGATCGCCGGTATCGCCCTGTTCACCTCTAGCATCGCCCGCCGGGTCGGCATGAACGCGGACAACGCGGGTCGGCTGGGCGATGGACTGCCGCTCGAGCCGATTCATTACGCGGGTGACGAAATCGGCCGCGTCGCCGAGTCGCACCTCAGGGCCGAAGCGCTGCTGGCCAGCCGGGCTGCTGAGCTGACGGCGGCCAGGGATGCGGCCATGAAGGCCAACCGGGCGAAGAACTCGTTCCTGTCGAGCACGAGCCACGAGCTGCGGACCCCGCTGAACTCCGTCCTCGGCTTCGCGCAGCTCCTCCAGATGTCCGAACTCAGCGAGGAAGACAGAGACGGCGTCGAGCGAATACTCGGTGCCGGGCGCCATCTGCTCGCGCTCATCAACGAGCTCATCGACATCGCCCGGATCGAGTCGAGTGACCTGAGCCTGTCTCTCGAGCCAGTCTTGGTCTGCCCGGTCATCGAGGAGTCCGGTAAGCTCATGACTCCGATCGCAGCCGAGCGCTCGATCCGGATCATCAGGCACTGCGCGCAGCCGGCCTTGGCGGTCCGTGCCGACCGGCAGCGGCTCTCCCAGGTGCTGGTCAACCTGATCTCCAATGCCGTCAAGTACAACCACCGGGACGGTATCATCACCCTCTCCTGCCAGGAAGAGGGCACCGACCGGGTCATCGTCGTGGTCTCCGACACCGGACCGGGTCTGTCGCCAGACGACCTCGAGCGCATTTTCGTCCCGTTCGAGCGCCTCGGTGCCGAACGGACGGCGATCGAGGGCACCGGGATCGGCCTGCCCCTGGCCAGAGCCCTCACCGAGGCCATGCACGGTCGGCTGACCGCATCGAGCGTGCTCGGTCAGGGAGCGGCTTTCACCGTCAGCCTCCCGCGCGCCCCGGACCTGGTGCTCGTCCCGATCCCCAGCCCCGCGTCGTCGGGACTGGCGGCCAGGCCGCAAGCCCCGGCCCGAGTCAGCATCAGCATTCTCTACATCGAGGACAACCCGGCGAACGTCGAGGTGGTATCCCGGTTCGTGCAGGGCAGGCCGGACGCCAGGCTCAGGTCCGAGGCATCTGGCCGGGCAGGCATCGAGCGCGCCGCCCGGGACCTGCCTGACATCATCCTGCTCGACCTGCACCTGCCCGACCTGCACGGAGAGGAGGTACTCAACGAACTCAAGGCCGAACCGGCCACCGCCGCCATTCCCGTGGTCGTCCTTTCCGCCGACGCCTCCCGCGGCGTCATCCACCGCCTGCTCGCCGGCGGTGCGTTCGCCTACCTCACCAAGCCCATCGAGCTCGCCGAGCTCGGCGAGCTGCTCGACACCTGCGCCGTCGCCAAAGGCCGGGGCCAGCGGGCGCAGCCGGTTAGCCGGATCACGCCAGCATGAGCGCCATACTCTATATCGAGGATAACGATGACAACATCAGCCTGGTTAAAGCGCTGCTCAAGCGCCGCCCTCAAATCGAGCTGCACGTGGCCACGAACGGCCGTGACGGCGTCCAGGCCGCCATCGACAAGCGGCCGGACCTCATCCTGCTCGACAATCGCCTCCCCGACGCGACGGGCAGCGAAATCCTGCGAGAGCTCGTCTCCAGGCCGGCCACTGCGGCGATCCCCGTGGTGGTCCTCAGCAGCGACTCAGACGAGCTCATAGCTCACATGCTCGCCAACGGAGCCGCTGAGTCCGTCCCGAAGCCGTTCGATATTCACCAGTTCATCGCCATGATCGATCGCTACTTTCCGCTCCACCCGGTCGCGCCCGGATGACCCCTGTTTACGCCGTGGATCGAGACTTAGGCGACGAGCTCGGATTCGCCGGTGAAGGCGGCCCACAGGGCGGCGTAGGTGCTCCTCGCGGCGAGCAGTTCGGCGTGGGTCCCGGCCTCGGCGATGCCGCCTTGGTCCAGGACTACGATGCGGTCCGCGCGGGCGGCGGTGGTCAGGCGGTGCGCGACTACGATGGTGGTGCGCGCCGCGGTCAGCTCGCTGATGGCGTGGTTCACCGCCGCCTCGGCGGCCAGGTCGAGCGCGGCGGTGGCCTCGTCGAGCAGCAAGATGGCGGGGTCAGCCAGCTGCGCCCGGGCCAGCGCGATGAGCTGGCGCTGGCCTGCGGACAGGTTGCGGCCGCGCTCGGAGATCTCGTGATCGTAACCGCCGGACAGCCCCATGATCATGTCGTGCGCGCCGGTCGCCCGCGCCGCGGCCTCCACGTCGGCGTCGCTGGCGTCCGGCCTGGCGTACGCGATCGAGTCCCTGACCGTCCCCGCGAACAGGTACGACTCTTGCGGGACGACGCCGAGCCGGTGCCGGTAGCTGGCCAGATCGTAGGCCCGGACGTCTACGCCGTCGACCAGGACCGTTCCGCTGGTCACGTCGTAGAAGCGGGCGATGAGCTTGACCAGCGTGGACTTACCGGCGCCGGTCTGGCCGACCAGGGCGACGGTCTCGCCGGGCTCGATGATCAGGCTGACGCCGGCCAGCGCGTTGGCGTCGGTGCTGGTGTAGCTGAAGTCCACGTCGCGCAGCTCGATGCGGCCGCGCAGCCGGCCCGCTGTGACCGGCTGGCTGGCCGGCGGCGTGGAGGTGGCGAGCCGGAGCAGGTCGGTGATCCGGCGGAGCCCGACCATGGCCTGCTGGTAGCCGTCGAAGACCTGGGAAAGCTGCTGGACCGGGGAGAAGAAAAGGTCGATGTAGAGCAGGTAGGCGATCAGCGCGCCCGCCTTGAGCGTGCCGTTGCGCATCTCGCTGGTGGCTAGGACCAGGACGATCGCGCCCGCGGCGGTGGACAGGGTCTGCACGAACGGGAAGTAGATCGCGATGTAGCGCTGGGCGCGCAGCCGGGACACCCGGAACGCGTCGCTGAGCGCGGCGAACCGGTCCCGGTTGACCGGCTCACGGCGGAACGACTGCGTCACCCGCAGCCCGGCCACGTTCTCGGCGAAGTCGGCGTTGACGGCGGCGACCTTTTCCCGCGCTTCGCCGTACGCCTTCGCCGACTTCTTCCTGAACACCAGCGTCGCTACCACCAGCACCGGGAAGATGCACAGCACCGCGAGGCCGAGCTCGAGGTTGATGATGAGCAGCGCGGCGAGCACGCCGAAGAAGGTGAGCACCGAGCTGACCATGGTGATCAGCCCGGTCTGCAGGAACGAGGACAGCGCGTCCACGTCGGTGGTCATCCTGGTCATGATCCGGCCGGACTGCTCGCGTTCGTAGAAGTCCAGGCCGAGGCGCTGCAGCTGGGCGAAGAGCTTGACCCGCAGGGTGAACAGCAGCCGCTCGCCGGTACGTCCGACCACCATCGTCTCGGCGATGTTGATCACCCAGTCGGCCAGCACGATGGCCAGCCCGATCAGCGAGACCACCACGATCGCGTGGAAGAACTTGGTCTCCACCCCGTTGTCGATGCCGTTCCTGACCAGCGCGGGCAGCGCCAGTCCGGCGACCGCGTCCAGGCCATCCAGGACCAGCCCGATGATCAGCGCGACCGCCAGCGGCCGCAGCAGCCTGCGCAGCGAGAACTGCCGGTCCGCGGCCCGCGCCGGGCCTAGCTCCACGTCCGGCACGTCCTTGGCCGGCGGTAGCTCACCGACCTGGGCGAGCAGTGCGGGCGAAGGTGGCAGGCTGGCGAAGGTCCCGGTGATGTTGCCCGGGCCGGCCCCGCGGCTGCGCCCCATGGCGCCCCGGCCGCCCGCCCCGCCGAGACGGCCGAGTACGTCTTCCACCGTGTGGCCCGTCCGCGGCCGGATCAACGGAGCCTTGGCATCGAGCCCGGCCCTCGGCGCAGGCCCGGTTGCTGGCCCGGGTCCGGTGGCCGGCTCTTCGTCCGGGCCGATGATGAGCTGCCGGTACAGCGGGCAGCGCTCGGTCAGCTCCTCGTGGGTGCCGGTGTCGGCGACCCGGCCCTGATCCAGCACGACGATCCGGCCGGCCAGGTTCAGCGTCGACCGGCGGTGCGCGATGATCAGCGTGGTCCGCCCCCGCATCACCTCACGCAGCGCGGCGTGGATCTCTGCCTCCAGCCGCGGGTCGATGGCCGAGGTCGCGTCGTCGAGCAGCAGCAGCCGGGGGTCGGTCACCAGCGCCCGGGCCAGGGCCACTCGCTGTCGTTGCCCGCCGGAGAGCGTGAGTCCCTGCTCGCCGACCATGGTGTCGTAGCCCTTGGGCAGCCTGACGATGAATTCATGCGCCTGCGCCGCCTGGGCCGCGGCGACGATCTGTTCCTGGGTGGCGTCGGGCCGGCCGTAGGCGATGTTGGCCCCCACCGTGGCGGAGAACAGGAAGCTGTCCTCCATGACCAGGCCGATGGCGGCGCGCAGCGAGTCCTCGGTCACGTCCGCCACGTCGTACCCGCCGATGCGGACCGAACCGCTCTGCGGATCGTAGAAGCGGGGCAGCAGCAGCGCGAGGGTGGACTTGCCTGACCCCGAGGCGCCGACCACGGCGACCGTCTCGCCAGGTTCGACGTGCATGGACAGATCGCGCAGCACCGGCTCGGCGGGCAGGTAGCCGAAGTGGACGTGATCGAAGCTGATGCCGGTCGCCGTGGGCGGCAGCTCGATCGCGCCGGGCTTGTCGGCGATGGCCGGATGCGAGTCGATGATGTCGAACACGCGGACCACGCTGGCCCGGGCTTCCTGGCCGATGGTAACCATCATGGTGAGCGTCCGGACCGGACCGCTCATCTGAGCCAGGTAAGCCGAGAACGCCAGGAACGTGCCGAGCGACAGGGAACCGTGAATGGCGAGCCAGCCGCCGAGCGCGAGCACGCCGACCATGCCAAGGGACGGGATGGCGGTGAGCGCGGGGTTATACCTGGCCGTCAGCCGGATCATCCGCAGCCGGGACCCGAACAGCCGCGAGCTCGCCTCTTCCAGCCGCTCCTGCTCCTGCTCCTCCTGCCCGAAGCCCTTGACCACGCGCACCCCGCCGATGGACTCGTCGACGATGCCGGCCACGTCACCAGACTGCTGTTGCGCATGCCAGCTCGCGGGGAACAGCCTGCGCCGGGACGCGAGCGCGATCAGCCAAAGCGCCGGTGCCACCGCCACGGTCACGATGGTGAGGACGGGGGACAGCACCACCATGATGCCGATCGACAAGATGAACAGCGCGAGGTTGCCGAGCGTGATCGGCACCATGGACAGGATGCTCTGCACCATGTTCAGGTCCGAGATGGACCGGCCGACCAGCTGCCCGGTATAGATCTCGTCCTGGCGCGCGCCGTCCAGCCGGGACAGCGCGGCAAAGAGCTCGGTCCGCATCTCGTGCTGGACGTCAAGAGAAAGCCGCCCGCCGTAGTAGCGACGCAGGTAGATGCCGCCGAAGTTGACGCCGGCCGCGACCACAAGCAGGGCGGCCAGCGGCCAGATCGACTGCTGGTGGGTCACGATCACGTGGTCGATGATCTGCCGCTGCAGCAGGGGTATCGCGGCGGTGGCCACCGTCGCCACCAGGGCTCCGCCGAGCGAGATCAGCACGCTTCGCCGGTGCCGCCAGCAGTACTCAGCTAGTCGCCGTAGCCACCCGCGGTCCGAGGTCCCCGTGCCACTCGCGTGCCCTGTCCTCCTTGACAGCAAAACCGCCCCACCTCGCCGCTCGTCTTCGCGAAGACGTTAACAGCCCGTGCCGCCGTTTCATTTCCCAAACTAACCATCGAACGGGCGGCCAGGACAGGGCGGTGCGCGATCAGGCGAGGGTCAGTTGTACCCGTCACCCGGCGTCCGCGACGGCGGGTAGGTGGGCTCGGTGTAACGCCGCCTGACCACCCGGCGTCGCAGCGCGCGCGTCGAGACCCCGCTGATCAGCGACCCGATGGCGATACCGAGTACCAGGTTGACCAGCGTGGTGGCGGCCTTCTGGGACACCGGAGCCGCGGTGCTGAACGGGAACACCACCGCGATGACCGTGCCCAGCCCGATGATCCAGTTGAAGAACATCCGCGGCCGCGGTGTGGAGAGCAGCAGAAGGTGCATGATCGCCGTCGCGAACAGGGCGACGGCGGCGGCCGCGAACACGTATCCCACCGTGGACGCGTTACCCCAGGCACCCTCCCGCTGCGGGGCCAGGATCGGGATCGTGAAGAGCCACCGGCATACCAGGATGCCGACCAGCGCGATCAGCGCCGCGACGACCGCGGTCGCTGCCCCGCCGGACCACAGGGTCCTGGCGTCTACCCGGCGCTGGACCTCCGGTTCAGATCCAGGTTCATCACTGCTCATCGGAATTGTCATGGCTCGCCTCATGTTGAACAGCGCGTCCCACTTCGAGCGGCGCGTCTCATCACAGACTTAACCCCGTACGGCCGCGCGAAACGCTCAAGCGGCAGCCAAACCAGCTGAGAGGTACATGTCGTGACCAAGCCGGTCCTGCAGGTCATCATCGGAAGTACCCGGCCGGGCCGGGTGGGATCGGCCGTCGCCGACTGGATCATCGACCGGGCCAGGGCGCAAGGGGACTTCGAGGTCGAGGTGGCCGACCTGGCCGTGCTGAACCTGCCGATCTTCGACGAGCCGGATCATCCCCGGCTGCGTCAGTACGTTCACCAGCACACCCGGGACTGGAGCGAGATCGTCGACCGGTCCGACGGGTTCGTTTTCGTGATCCCCGAGTACAACTACGGGTTCAACGCCGCGACCAAGAACGCCATCGACTACCTGCACGCCGAATGGCTGAACAAGCCGGCCGGCATCGTCAGCTACGGCGGCGTCGCGGCCGGCACCCGGGCCGCCCAGATGCTCAAGCAGGTCCTGTCCGCGCTCAAGGTCGTGCCGGTCACCGACTCGGTGAACATCCCGTTCGTCGGTGAGAAGCTCGACGAGGACGGGCGGCTCAAGCCGAACGAGATCATGGAGGCCGCCGCCACCGCCATGCTCGGCGAGCTGTCCCGCTGGGCGCAGGCCCTGCGCCCGCTCCGGGCCAGCTAACTCTCAGGCCACCGAACTCTCAGGCCACCGCCACCTGCACCATCGGGTAACCGCTGGCGCCGTTCGGCTCCGGCGGGGCGTCCAGGTGAGTCTGCGTGTAACCGGTCGCGTCGGTCGCCCGCGCCTCGATCAGGTGGTTCCCGCTGGGAGCGTCCCATTCCCACACCCATTGCCGCCAGGTGTCGATGCCGGGGACGACGGCCAGCGTGGCCTGCTGCCACGGTCCGCGGTCGACGCGGACGTGGACCGCGTCGATGCCCTTGTGCTGGGCCCAGGCCACCCCGGCGATCGCCGTGCGGCCCGCCGGGACCTGGTTCGAGCCGCTCGGCACGTCGATGCGGCATTCGGTCTTGATCGGCGCCTGCTGGGACCAGCCGCGCTGAGCCCAGTAGGCGTAGTTCCCCGCGAACGTGGTCACGTTGATGTCCGTCACCCACTTGGTCGCCGACACGTACCCGTACAGGCCGGGTACGACCATCCGGGCCGGAAAGCCGTGCGCGACCGGCAGCGCCGTGCCGTTCATCGCCACCGCGAGCAGGGCATCCCGGCCGTCCATGACGGTCTGGACCGGAGTGCCTGAGGTAAACCCGTCCACCGACGTGCACATCAGCTGGTCCGCCCCGGCCCGGATCCCGGCCTCGCGGAGCAGGCTGGACAGCTTGGTACCCAGCCAGAGGGCGTTGCCGATGTACGGGCCGCCGATCGGCTCCGACACGCAGCACAAGGTCACGTAGTCCTCGATCAGCGGGCGCTTGATCAGCTCGTCGAAGCTGATCGTGATCTCCCGTTCGACCATGCCGTGGATCCGGAGCTGCCAGCTGGCGGGATCGACCTGCGGCAAGACGATCGCGGTGTCTACGCGGTAGAAATTCGCGTTGGACGTGATGAACGGGGAAATGCCCGGCACATTCAGGTTCACCTCGGCCGGCAGTGCCGCCGGGGTCACCGTCGGCTTGGGGATGCGCAGAGCCTTCTGCGCGCTCGCCACGCTGCCCCGCTCGGCCAGCAGGCGCCCCGCCAGCCCGGCCCCGGCCGCGATGCCCACAGTCGCCGCGCTGGCGGTCAGGAAGCTCCTGCGCCGCGGTCCGGCCTTCTCCACCGAGCCGTCCGCCCCCTCGGCCTCCACAGGCTCCTCAGTCTCCCCAGACGCGGCCGGCCGGTCCGGCACGGCGGGCAGGTCGGGCACGGCGGGCAGGCCGGAGGCATCCGAAGGGCCCGCGCTGTGCGAGCCGTCCAGCCACGGGGCCGTCGTCCAGGCCCTCGGATCGCTCCGGACCGCGGCCGGGCTGGCCAGCGGGATGAGGATGCGCATGACGGCCACCGCCGCCGCCGTCGCGCCCAGGGTCGGCAGCAAGCTGGTGAAGCTCGCGGTGGGACGGGTAGCGGCGGCGGTCAGCCCGATGACCGCGAACACCGCCAGCCCGGCCATGCCGTAGGACAGCCGGCGGGTAGCCGCCGCCCCGATCATGGCGGCGAAGATCGCGAGCACCACGAGGATGCCGCCGATCAGGACCTGCTTGTCGTTCGAACCAAAGTTGGTGATAGCGAAGTTCTTCAGCCACGGCGGCGTGAAGTCGATCTGCAGCTGGCCGACCGCGACCACGGGTGATCCGTCGGCGCCGGTAAGGCCGGCCACGAACTGCCCGACGCCCAGCGCGGCGCCCCCCGCCAGCAGGCCGGCGACAGCACCGAGCCTCTCCCGCCGCCGATCCCCGCGACCCGTTCCGCTCGCGATCATCTTCATGTCCTTTATTCGGTGCGGACGCGGCGTGGGTTTGCCGGTCGCGCCGATTATTCGCGGCCGGGACGCCCAGGATTGTCCCTGGGCGCCAAACCCTAGCGGTTCCTGCTACGAATATCAGTCGTGACCACTGCTAGTCCGGGCGGACGAACCCCTAAGCCCCCCGGGACCCCCCGCGTCCGGGAGGAAGCCATCCCCCCGGACCCCGTCGGCCTCGACGTGCAGATCGGGCTGGTGGCGCGCGGTGACACGGCGGCCTTCGACGCCGTGTACGAGCAGATCGCCTCGTCGGTGTTCGGCATCGTCCGGCGGGTGATCCGTGATCCAGCCCAGTCCGAGGAGGTCACCCAGGACGTCCTGCTGGAAATCTGGCGGAACGCGTCGAAGTTCGACGCCGAGCGAGGCAGCGCGACGGCCTGGGTGATGACGCTGGCGCACCGCCGGGCCGTGGACCGGGTCAGGTCCGTGCAGAAGGAAGCAGAACGCGAGCGCCGGGTGGCCACGTCCGACATTCCCTACGACGAGGTGGCCGAGGCCGTCGAGTCGAACTTCGAGCGCGAGCGCGTCCGGCGCTGCCTGGGTTCGCTCACCGAGCTGCAGCGCGAGTCGGTCACCTTGGCCTACTACGGCGGCTACACCTACGGCCAGGTCGCCGGGCTGCTCGGCGTGCCGACGGGGACGATCAAGACCAGGATGCGGGACGCGCTGATCCGGCTGCGGGATTGTCTGGGGGTGACCTGATGAAGCCGCCGCGGCTGAAGCTGCCAGTTCCCCTGACACGCCGCCGCGAACCGCACACCCTGGCCGGCGCGTACGCGATGGACGCGATCTCCGCGCCGGACCGGACCCGGTTCGAGCGGCACCTGGCCCGGTGCGAGGAGTGCGCACAGGAGATCGCCAGCCTGCGCGAGGCCACCGCGAGGCTGGCCACCGCCAGCGCGGTGACCCCGCCGCCGGACCTGAAGGAGCGGGTCATGGCGGCCGCCGCCATGACCAGGCAGCAGCCGCCCGCCACCGCTCCGGCGGACGGGCCGGCCCGGACCCGGGCGGCCCGCGCTCCCCGGGCCGCGACCTGGCTGGCCTCGCAGGGCTGGCGGGTCCGCCTGACGGTGGCGGCGGGCGCCGTGGCCGCCGTGGTGGTGTTCGGGGCCGCGGTGGTGTTCGGGACCTCGAACGGCACCATGCGCCAGCAGCTCCACCAGGCCCAGGCCAGCAGCCAGCAGATCGCCGCGGTGCTGACCGCGCGGGACGCCACCATGATGACCGGGACGGTGACGGGCGGCGGAACCGTCACGATCGTGAGGTCGCATTCCATGCGGGAGCTGGTGTTCACCGCCGCCGGCCTGCATGCGCTGCCCGCCTCTCGCGGCTACGAGCTGTGGCTGATCGGCCCGGCCGGGGACCGGTCGGTGGGCATGCTGCCGCTCGGCAGCGGCCACATGACCGGCCCGGTCATCGCCTCGGGGCTGCGCTCAGGTGATCACCTCGCCCTGTCCGCCGAACCAGCCAGCGGTACCAGCCGCCCCACCATGCCGATGATGCTGGATCTCGCCCTGTAGCGCGAGGTTGCCTGTGTCCGTACCGCCCGGCGCCGTTCGTCGTCTGGGTGACCGGGCTTGGCCCCGGGAAGCGGCACAGACATCATGGTCGTGGAGGCAGCCACATGAAGTACATGCTGATTCACTGCATCGACGAGGCCGCCGAGCGGGCGCGCCGTCAAGACGGCACGGACGGAGCCGACGGGATCCCGTCGATCGAGTCCTGGCTGGAGGAGATGCAGAGCCGGGGCGTCCTGCTGCACGGTGACCGGCTCAGGTACGTCAGCGACGCCACCACGGTGCAGGTTCGTCACCACGATGTGCTGGTGAGCGACGGGCCGTTCGCCGAGACCAAGGAGCAGATCGCCGGGTATGACGTGATCGACTGCGCCGATCTCGACAAGGCGATCGAGGTGGCGTCCAAGCACCCGACAGCCTGGTACGGGACCGTCGAGGTGCGGCCGATCACGGGCGATCACTGCGGGGATGCCGGGCCGGCTAGCTGAGCCGCCGGACCAGCCTGACCCCGCGCGGCTCCCGTCCGCGCGAGCCTGCACCCAAACCGGTTGATAGCCATGTATCGTGCGATGTCGTAGGTGAGGGGGAAACAAGGTTGGGCAAGCTCAGGAGCGCCGTCTACGCCCGCATGGAGGAGATGAGCTTCCGGTCGGGTGCCGCCGTCGGCGCCGGAACGCTCGCCGCCGCCGCCGCCGGGACCGCGATCGCGCTGGCGGTCACGCTGACCGGACACAGCGCCGCCACCGGCGGCGTCGGCCTGGCCGCGCCCGCACGCCCCGAGCCCGCCCCGTCCGCCCCGTCGGCCGTCACCCCGTCGGTCACCCCGTCCGCCACGCCGTCCGCCACGCCGGTCACGCGATCGTCGCCGACCGCGTCGCCCCAGGGCTATCAGCCGGTCTCGTTGGCCCCGGCGGTGACGACCCCGCAGGCAACTTCGCAGCCGGCCGTCCGGCTGGGTCCGCCGCGTCGTCCGCACCTGAGGATGCATCCGGCCAGCATCAACATGGGGGAGCCCATTCCCTTGGCCCACCCCTTCGGCGGGTAACCCGCCGCTTTGCGTAGACTGGCCACCCGGAGGATTTGCCTGGTGGGTTTCCGTCGGCCCAGGCTGCCGACCCGGCCGGAACAGGCCCTTTCGGGGTTCGCCGACCCCGAACGAGAGGCCCTCGCCACTACTGGGGTCGAAGAGGTCTTCCGGGCTGGATCGGGTGCCGTACCGCGAGGGTGACGACTCCTCCCAGGTGATGATCATCGACTCGGGCGATGACGCCGGCCGCTGATCACGCCCGGGCGAGACCGTCGTCTGGCGGCTGGCCCGCTGGCGTCCGGCCGTCTGGCGGTATGTTCGCGTCGAGCAGCGCGGTCGAGCCGGCCGGGCGGGTGACCGCGTCCTGCGTCCGTGCCCGCAGGCGGTCGAGCGCCTCGCCGTCGCCGAGCGGGACGGTGGCCTCCAGACGGGTGCTGGCCTGCACCTCGGGCAGGTC
>Ga0209839_10000971_pt1 | contig 14695 bp, 8 predicted proteins | sample OrgsoiDNA2013050_FD_185800 | JGI IMG/M metagenome (GOLD analysis project Ga0209839, IMG submission 185800) | Permafrost soil microbial communities from the Arctic, to analyse light accelerated degradation of dissolved organic matter (DOM) -... | ecosystem: Environmental > Terrestrial > Soil >... | reverse complement strand
CGTGGTGTTACTGTGAAAAGCCGGATTCCGCTCTCGAGCTTTTGCATTGTCATGGTTCTTGGCCTTGTCGGCCAGTCCCTTGGCCAAACATACGACGTGGGTGGCGGGGGAACTCCCCCACCCTCCAGCAAGCAAACGGACAAAAAGCCGCAAGGCAGTCCTCCGCAAAGCGGCCCCGATTTCAGTTGGGGCTCCGGCATTGACGTAGCGCGCCAGGCCCGCGCCGCGGATGCTGCTCTCAAGAGAAATGACTACGCCGCCGCGGTCTCCTACGCGGAACAGGCTGCCAAGTCGGCGCCGCAAGATGCCGAACTGTGGTTCTTACTGGGATATACCGCTCGGCTTGCAGACCACTATCAACTTTCCATCGATTCCTACACTCACGGACTGAAGCTGCAACCGAACGCGGTCCGCGGTCTGGCTGGGCTCGCGCAAACCTACGCCAAGATGGGCCGAAATCAGGAAGCCCAGCAGTTATTGGTCAGGGTCGTAGAGGCGAATCCGAAAGACGCAAATAGCCTGCAGTTGGCGGGAGAGCTGATGCTCAGCTCGGACCCCAAAGCTGCTTTGGGACTTCTGGAGCGCGCGGAGGCCTTGCAGCCTACGGCGCACAGCGACCTTTTGATCGCCCATGCCTACGATCGGCTAGGACAGCCCGAAGATTCCACCCGATATCTGAATCGTGCGAAGAATCGCGCCCCACACGATCCTGAAGTTCTACGTGCCGTCGCGGGACAATATCGCGATCAAGGAAAGTATGATGAGGCGATCGCAACGCTACAGGCAATTCCCACCAAGACCACGGACGTCATGGCCGAACTCGCCTACACCTATGAACTTGCCGGGAAGCAGCAGGAAGCTGCTCAGCTCTACTCGCGCCTGGCCAGAGCGGCAAAAGGCAACATTGGACTGGAACTGAGCGCAGCGCAGGCCTGGATCAATGTTGGCCAGCCAGACGCAGCGGGTCCATTTCTCCAGGCGGCTCGCCAGATCGATGGCAATAACTATCGGCTGCACGCAATCCTTGGCAGCATTGCCGCATCTGAAGATCGATTGCAAGAGGCAGCTGACGAATACAAGCTCGCGCTGAATAACCTTCCGGCACATCCCCAGGAGGGTCAGCTTTACCCCATTGAACTCCGGCTGAATCTTTACGAGATCGACGTCCGTCAAGAGGATGCCGCGGGCGCCAAACAGCAACTGGAAGCCGCCACCACTTCATTGCAGCAAATTCAGGTTCCTGAACCGGCCCGCCCGGAGATGCTCAGGCTGCGCGCAGTTGTCGAATCTGCCTCCGGAGATCTAGAAGCCGCTAACCGCGATCTGAGAGAAGCGCTTTCGCTAGCCCCCACCAACGTGAATTCGTTAACGAATCTCGGCTCTCTGCTGTGGAAGATGGGCCAGAAGGATGCCGCGCGCGATACCTTCACAAAAATTCTGGAGCTCGACAAAAGCAACCGGCAGGCGCTTTCCTCCCTCGGTTACCTGGCGCGCGATGCAGGCGACGCCAAGCTAGCCGAAGCGTATTTCTCTCGTGCAGTTGCGGCGCATCCGAAGGACTTCGCGCCCTACCTGGCGCTGGGAGATCTCTATACCGCGGAGCGCAAGTTTCAGCCGGCGGAAACAAACTATGAGAATGCTTACCAGCGCATGCCAGATAGCGCTCTAGCCGTGGCCGGAGGTGCGAACGCAGCCATTGAATCGCACAATATCGATCTCGCGCAGCATTGGCTTGCACGTGCTAACGCGAAGATGAGCGCAAATCCCCAGCTCAAACGCGAGCGCGAGCGATACCTGACCTTCAAGGGCGATTACGCCGAGTCGGCCAAGCTGGGATTCGAGGTGCTTGAAAAGCTGCCTAATGACCGGGAAGGCGTGGACTATCTCGCCTATGACCTCTACTATCTCGGGCGCTACGATGAAGCTCTCGCTCTGGTAACCAAATATCAGCCGATCCTCACGAAGGATAAGGACCTTCCGTTGATTGCGGGCAATGTCCATGCCCACAATGGCGATCGGAGCACCGCCGTAAAGGACTTCACGCTGGCGCTTGCACTCGACCCTAAAATGGCGACTGGGTATGTGAATCGTGGCTTCGTTCTCAACGATCTTCGTGAGCCGGGCAAGGCCGCTAAAGATTTCCAGACGGCACTGCAGCTGGATCCAAAATACGGCGAAGCTCATCTAGGCCTGGCATTCGCCGACCTCCAGCTTCACCGTCCCAAACCGGCCCTTACGCAACTGGATGCTGCGCAGAAGGTGCTCGGCAAGTCGCACGCTTGGCGTCTGGCCCACGCAGAAGGATTCCGGCAAGAACAGGATTACCCGCACGCCGCGACCGAATATCGCGCCGCGCTGGCAGAAACGCCGAACGACCTGACCACTCAACTGGCTTATGCCGACGTCCTTTATCGCATGCGACGGTATGCGGAGGCGGTAGATGCGCTCAATACCGCGCTCAAGCTCTCCCCGTCCGATCCCGCAATTTATGCCCTGATGGCGCAGGTTCATGCCAAACAGGGAGATCGCGAGCAGACGCTCCGCGACATTCAATCCGCTGAGCAACTGGGCGGCAACACGGTCGCAATTCTGACCGCCACGGGAGACGCGCTTCTGACACTCGGCGACCGTAACGCCGCGATGCAGCGTTTCTCTCGCGCTCTCGACGTGCCAGGGGGCGATCGCATCGGCGTCCGGCTGGCCATCGCGGAGATATTCCTGCGCAAAGGCCACGTCGACGAGGCCAATCGCCAGATCGCCCTCGGTTTCGCCGAAGCACGCCTTGATGCGGAGTCCCCGGTGACTGCAGAAGATCTATCGCAGGCAGCCGGACTCTTCCTCGCCATGCACGATTTCGATCTGGCGGAGACTTATTTCGACAAAGCCAGAATGGCGGGAGCCAACAATCACAACGTGCAGATTGGCTTGACCAATACCTACCTCGCCGAGGGGAATACGCGCAAGGCGGAAGTGGCTCTGGCCAGTCTGGGACCAGTCAATGATTTTCACGACGACTACGACTACATGATGGCTTCGGCGAATCTGTCTCGCCAGCGCCAGGACCCACTGCACGCTCTTTCCGCTTTCGCGCAGGCCAGCACCGTGGCGGGCCAGCAGGACCATGGCGTCGCCGAGAGCTCACAGTACACCGCTGCCGACCAGGAAGGCCGCCAGATCCTGAACGACAAGGTAAGTATTGTTCCCGAAGCTTCGTTCGCTCCTGAACTTGAAGACATCAACGTTTACACGCTGGACGCGAAGATTCTCAAGATAACTAACCCCTCGCTCCTGCCTCCGCCGCGGCATTCTTATCAGAGCCTCGCGGAGTCTCACTACCGCGTTCATTTGGGAAACTTGCCCGCCATTACTGGTTTCGTCGGACAGTCCATGACGGCTGGCCGGCTTTTGTATCCCAGTGTCGGCGTGGTTCAGGAGCGCCACACTTACGACACAATTCTGAACGGAGGCATCACGCCCATTCTCCATCTGGGCACGAACTCGATTACCTTCAACGGCGGTCTGCAATTTACCGTCCGGCGCGACACAATCTCGCCGGTGTACATGAATCAAAATCTCTTTCGGCAGTACTTGTACATCTCCACGAGCTCTTTCTTCAATTGGGTTTCGGTGACGGGCAGCGCGATTCACGAGACCGGACCGTTTACCAATCAAAACCTGCATTCTCGCGACGCCGCCGCCAACATTGAGTTCACGGTCGGCCGTCCTTGGGGAAGCACATCCCTCATCACGGGATATTCCGCGAGGGATCTGCTGTTTCGTCCGTTCGTTGAGGAGTACTTCAATACCTCGAGTTATGCCGGTTTGCAGCACAAGTTCGGCAATCGCTTGACTGCCGCCGTCTTAGCCGAATACTTACGCTCGTGGCGCGTGCAGAATACGCAGTACGCAATCGCGCAGGCGCTGCTGCCCGGGGGCCGCTTCGAGTTCCGGGCGAACCCGCGATGGAGCCTCCAAGGGTCATTCATTCTCGCCCGCGGCTCTGGATACCACGCTTATGACAATGCCCAGAGCGAGTTTCTGGTCTCGTATGTGCGTCCTCTCCACGGCAGTCTGAAAGATGGGATGGGCGAAGTTCCGGTGTCGTATCCCATGCGCTTCTCGTTCGGCATCCAGCAGCAGACGTTCTACGGCTTCGCGGGATCAAGTAGAACTACGGTTCTTCCGATTGTGCACTTCACTCTGTTCTAGGTTGACTTTGGCTGCTCGATGACGCTCGCAGGAAAAACACGGATCACCGAGGTCTCCCGTCCCCTTTCTCCGGGTGAGGCCCAGACGCGGGCTAAGAAGCTGCGGCATAAGCTGCTTGGCGGCAGCCTCACCCTGCTGGCCGGCTCCGGGCTGGTCGGGGTTACCAATCTTGTTTATAACGTCGTCACTGCTCGCCTGCTGGGACCCACCGGATTTGCGCATGCCACCGCCGTCTACACCCTGCTGATGCTGGCGTCTGCGATTACGCTTTCCTTTCAGGTGGTTTGCGCCAAGTACGTCGCCAGTCACGAAGCGCTCGAAGACAAGAACGCGATCTACTCTGCCCTGCACCTGCGGGCCTGGGTCTCCGGAATCGCCCTGGGTCTGCTCTTGTTTGTCTTTAATCGCGTAATCATGGCGTACCTGAATCTTCCGGATCCCGTTTTGATCTCGATGCTCGCCCTCGGGACCGCTTTTTACATTCCACTCGGCGTGCGCCGGGGGTACATCCAGGGAATTCACGCCTTCAGTTCTTTGGCCATGAACTTCATGCTGGAGGGAGTGGTCCGCCTTGGCGGAGCGTATGTGCTGATCCGGCTCGGGCTGGGCGTGAAGGGAGCGGTGCTGGCCAGCGTCATCGCGGTCATCGCCTCCTACTTCCTTGCGAAACCCCCACCCGGTTTGACCGCACCGGGTTCTCGCATCATCCCTATCTCTTTCGGGGAGGGTTTGCAGGCGATTGTATTTTTCTCCGGCCAGGTCGTGATCAACAACTTCGATATTGTCCTGGTGAAGCATTTCTTCGCCTCCGACGAGGCTGGAATTTATGCTGCCGTCTCGTTGGTCGGGCGTCTGGTGAATATGTGCGCATGGTCTGTAGTCAACACCATGTTTCCGGTGTCAGCGGCGGCCCGGTCCAGCGATCGGGAGGCCCGCCCCGTTCTGTTCATGTCGCTCGGCATGGTTTTCTTAATCTTGTCGGTATTGATCCTTGGGCTTTGGGCCATTCCCAGTTTCCTCTGGAGATCCTTGTTCGGCGCTCACTTTGAGTTGGGCAATTACGGAGGCTTGGCTGCCCTGCTCATCCTCTATGCGGTCACGACAGGGATCTATTCTCTGAGCTCGGTGATGATTACGTATGAGATGTCGCGCAAGATTGCCAATACCAGTTGGGCACAGCTGGCTTTCAGCGGCGCGCTCGTTCTGGGTATCTGCGTTTTTCACCAGACTTTGCGGCAGGTTATTTTCGTGCAACTCATACTCATGGTGATTTTGCTGGTGACGGTTGCGCTGCCCCTGCTGCGCCGTGAAATCGCTCCTCCCGAAGAGGTTCGGACCTATTCCAACCTCCCCATCGTCCGCTCCTTGAACGAACAGGAAGTAATCGCCGAGTTTCTCCGCAGCGAATTTCATCATCCTGAGTTTGAAGAATACCGCCAGGAGTTCGCCCATCTCGTACGCAATCCCAATCTCGAGAGCCACCGCGAGAACGCCCTGCGCCGAGCGTTGCTGTTTCTGCGCCGGGGCGCCATGTGGCGGGAACTGCCCGAAGACACGCATTGGTTCCAGGTCAACCTTCGCCGCAGCGATCTGACGCGTATCCGCTTTTTTCCCCGGGCGCAATGGCGTCGCGTGGCAGAAGGCAGCTTCTATATGACGGATATGATCGAGAGCCTGCGCCTCAAATGGGAGGAATCACCGGACGATGAGTTCTTCCGCAAGCTCGACCGGATTACGAATTCCGTTCAGGATAGTCGAGTGAGCCCAACTGTTTTGTTGATTGGAGTCGACGATCGGAGTCCGTTGACCATTCTCGATGGCAATCACCGCATGGCGGCTGCCATGCTGGCGCAGCCTCCGGCCGACCTCGAGAGCTTCCAGTTTATCTGCGGACTCTCTCCGGCCATGACGCGATGCTGCTGGTATCGCACGAACGTCAATACCCTCTCGCGCTATCTGACCAACCTGGTGCGTCATGTCTTCTACGACCCGGAGTCGGACATCGGACGCTTTCAGGAGAGTGATTCTTAAGCGGATTCGATTCCGCAATCCGCTTTACATCGTTTCGTATCTTACTGCGGAGTCTGGCTGTCGTCCGCCGGTGGGGCCGGCGGCGGAACCGTCTCATCCACGATGCTGTTGTCCCGCCTCCGCAACACAACCGGCTCATTCTGACGCCGGAGTAAGTTGCGATCCTGAGTGACCTTGGCATCGACCCTTGCATTACTGTCCGTGGCAACCGCAAACAATTTTCGCCCCTCATCGGTTCGGCGAGTCGCAACTCCGACGGTGGCATTGGCTCCCCCCGCCTGGCGAGCCCGATCATAGAAGAACTGCGCCGTCTCGCGGTCTCCTTCGAGTTCCGACACGTAGCCGACATTGTTCAGGGTGAACGCGTTGTTGGGATCGATTGTGTAGGCCTTCCGGAAATATCCGTCAGCGGACCGCAAGTCATTGCGGTTCACCGCCGAAACGCCTCGCAGGTTTAACTCCACCACCTGCTCGGCAAGATCATTCACTTTTACCAGGCGATTGCGCAGAGCCTTGGCGTTTTGCTGAGCCATTTCACTGACTGGCTTTCCCCGCCAGGTTCGGTCGGTGGTCACGACGGCAGCGGAATCGGAATGTGCACCAGCCGCTTGGTCGTAATATTTCAGCGCTTCCTGCTCCTCCCCTTCCATCTCCTTGGCGACGCCCATATTGTTCAGCGTGAAGACATTGGTTGAATCGGTCTTGAGCGTGGATTGCAAGAGCAAATCCGCTTCGGGCGCCCGGCCCTGTGAGAGCAACCGCACTGCCTCGACGTTGGCATGATTAATCTGCAAAGGCTGGTCGGTAAGTGCCAGCGCATCTTTCATGGGCCGGCCTTCCACTCGATGCATGCTCGCCCGGTCGATGATCGCTTCACTCGACTGCTCTGCCGCCAGCGTATAGAAACGCTGCGCCCGGTCGATCTGTCCCTGTAGTTCCGAAATGTAGCCGAGATTGTTGAGCGTGAAGGCATCCTCTGGATCGAACAAGTAGGCTTTGTAAAACAGCTCTTCTGCCTTCGGATACTTGTGCTTGCGAACGGCCTCCACACCCTCGCGGTTCAAGCGCTGCACGGGCGTAAGATGGCTGCGCTTAGGGATCGTAATCTTCAGGTCGCCGGCGTGCGCGCCCTGCGATCCAAGTCCAGCCGCTACAAAACCGACAAACCCTACGAGGAGCCAGCGCTTACCAAGCATGGAGTTAGTGTCCTTGAAATGCAAAATGGTTCAAACAGACCACATTTGGATGCCTTACGGAGGGCTTTGTTTGCCGGGAATTGGGCAGTTTTATAGAGAGTTGCCGTCGAATTTAGACTACCCTACCGGTACAGCTCGCATCCAATCGCCGCTGGGAAACTTGTGTTCCGTCGAGAATCTGCATGAAACGTGTCGCAAAATTCGCGGTCGGCAGTCTGCTTCTTGGTAGCCTGGCTTATGCTCAGGCGCCCTCGGAATCTGGCTCATTGGAGTCCCGGTCATCGGCATCCGCGGCCGCGTCGTCCGTGGTTTCTCCGAACGAGAACGGAATCAAGCCTATACAACCGACTGTAGCCGATGTCTCTCCCGACGCTGAGATCGTCGCCGATCCCGCCAGCCTCCTTCCCGACCTGCCTCGCGTGCCGCGGTCAAAAGCCACGTTGATTGGTGGAACGGTCGAGCGCCTCGATCGCGTCCGCGATCAGGTAACGGTGCACGTTTTCGGCGGCGGCAAAATGAATATTCTGTTCGACCCACGCACTCGCGTCTATCGCGGCGAAGCCGAAGCTTCGATCGCCGACCTAAAGGTGGGAGAGCACGTTTCTCTGGATACGATCCTCGATGGAACCACCGTCTTCGCCCGAAGCATCCGTCTCAAGTCGGTGCAGGCGATTGGTGAAAGCCAGGGAACGGTTGTGAAATACAGATCGGACCGCGGCGAGCTGACGATCCGGGATGCGATCTCTCCAACGCCGGTCCGCATACGGATCACTTCTTCCACTCAGTTTCTGCAAGGCGATCGCAAAGTTCCCGCCAGCACTTTGTCAGAGGGCTCTTTGGTCGCGGTGAAGTTTGGATCGGACGGTGCCAGCCACGACGTCGCCCGTGAAATCTCGATTCTCGCCCTTCCCGGAACCCGCTACACGTTTCAGGGACAGGTCGCACACATCGACCTCCGTACCGGTCTGCTCGTCATCACGTCCTCAACCGATCGGAAGACCTACGAAATCTATCTTGATCCGTCGATTCCGCCAGACGACAACCTTCATGCCGGCGCAGTCGTCACAGTGGTGACAGATTTCCAGGGCTCGCGCTATGTGGCCCGAAGTTTGACCTTTGATCCCCAAGGCAAGTGAGTCCAAACAGCTTCTATTTTCCTCCAGCCTGTAACTCGAAGAGTTCGCGTCACGTTCTCGCGGAATCGCTGAGACCCGTTCCACCCCGAGCACCTGCTCTTAGGTTTTGACATCCCCGCAAGTTCAACGCAAGCTCACGCTACAACCCGATGAAGCCGGGGCGACCCTCACTGGTCGTTCGGACAATATCTTCGAGCGAATGGCCGACTTTAGGGCGCGGTGTACCCCAGATTGTTGGAGTTGCACGTCCCACTGGTCGACTGAGTGGGCGGCGTGGGCGGCGTCGCCCAAGGAACATTCTGGAAGTCGAAGAACTCCGTCATGTCCATTTGCGCGGCATCCCGCTGCGTCAGCGGCTGCAGGTTGTACCTGGTTTCGATCAACTTCAGGATCGCCGTGTAATCGGCGACTGTGTGCGACACGAAGTTCTTCTTGGTGAACGGAGATACCACAATCAAAGGCAAGCGGTAACCTGTGTAGTTGAAATCGCAATTGAAACCGTTCAAGTCGTTTCCAGTTCCGCAGACATCGGTTGGCGCCAGATCGACGGGCGCAATGCCATCCGGATTGACGGCCGGCACGGGCGGAACGTGGTCATACATGCCGCCCGATTCATCATAAGTCAGAATGAAAACTGAATCCTTCCATGAAGGGCTGGTCATCAATGGATCAATCAGGCTCTGAACATAAGCGGCCCCAGACTGTGCATTCGTACCGGAACTGGGGTGCTCGTCTTGTCCGGACAAGTATCCGGTTTCGATAAACGCAACTGAGGGGAGCGTACCATTCTGAACGTCGGCAAGGTATTGCGAGACCGGCACGACGTTGCTGGGCAGTTGGTTGGGAGGCACATAGCCTGCAAACTGTGTCAAATATGTACAGGCCCCGGCATTCGAGGAGGCCGCGGCGTTGCGTAGGATGCCTCCTCGCGGGCCGCGTGCGTTGCCCGGGCTGGTTGAGCAGATATCATCCGTGTAGTACACCTTCCAGCTGATTCCCGCCGCCTGCAACTGGTCGAAAATCGTGGAAACGGTGAGCGGCTTTTGGTCGGTGCTGGTGGTTCCGGGAGGAAAGGCGTAGCCCTGGGAAGTCGCCGCAAACAGATACATCCGATTGATCTGCGTGCGGTCCAGAGCGGGCGCGAACCAGCGGTCTGAAGTGGCAAAGTTCGATGCCATGAAATAGTAATAATTCAGATCGCTTCCGTCGTAGTAGCCCATCGCACGCACACCCGCCGTGTCGGTGTACTGCGGGTTTGCGCCGGCGGCATTTTCATTGATGGCAAAGTTGGCCGCGTTGAAAACAAATCCGTCCATCGTGGGAGTGCTGGAGGCCGGATTCTGAAGGTTCCAGTCGAGATGACTCTCATTCCACGAAGGGGATAGAAGTTCAATGCACGTGGTCGCGACATGATACGCAGACACAGCGGGTGCACCGTTGTACCCAGGGTTCGACGCCGTGGCCGGCATTCCGTCAAACTGCTGAGCCGGAAATCCATTCGCCGCCCAGTAGGCGGGTAGTTGCCCGAAGTAGTTGTCGAACGAGCGATTCTCCTGCGCCATGAAAATAATGTGATTGATGGAACCAATGCCAGGGTTCGCGGTCGTTGAGTTGGACGACAATCCCTGACACCCGCTCAGCGCCAGCAGAGCGACCGCCATTCCTACCATTGAACAAGAACGCACCTTTGTCATCGCAGCTATTCGCCTCACCTGTTCTCAAGACTCATCAAATGCCGGAACGTAGCTCGAACAGCGGAACGTAGGTTTTGGATGAGATCCACGGGTGGAATGTTGGCTTCTATCGGCGACGCGAGGTCTCTTTTGCTCGCGCCAAGAAACTGAGAACAAGGAAGTTAGCATCGGTAGCATTCTCGCCGACTTCCCCTATCGCGCTACCCGCCACGTTGGGCCCGCGTTGCGTTTTGAATGTCGCAAACGGTCGGGCTCGTTCACGCTGTGAGAAATCAAGAATCATCAGTACACGTATTGACGCAGATATTGGCATTTGTGCTCCCCCTCGCTGGTTCAGGGACTAACGATACCTTCTCAACGAATCATCCCGCCATTAAGCTCCCTGTCAGAAAGCTTGTCCCAGAAAGCTTGTCTCAGAAAGTTGTTCCAGAACGTCCCAGAAGAGTTCGTCCCAGAAAGAGAACTGGTTCCAGAGGAATCTACAGGCGCAGCGTGCCTCCCTCCAGGATCAGTTGCAAGACCTCGCTACCTCCGCTCCTGAGGAAAGATGTGTCGAAAAGCGTTCTGTGCTGCAGTTCTACTGCTGTCCGCGACAGGTGTATGCGCGGCCGGGAACTACGTTAAACCCACCACCACCTTAGCCGCTCAGACGGCGAACAACACGAGCGCCGCGAATACTTTTGTCGCCCAGGCCAATGGCAATGCCGGTCCAGGCAACGTCAGCAAGGTAGACGTGCACTCGTTGCTGTATTCGGGCACGAGCACAAAGGTTTATGCGCACTTGCTTCTGTGGTTCGGAGGATCGAACCACATGAATGTGGGCTACAGTTCCACCGACGCAGGCCAGATCCACAATCAGATCACGGACATGATCAGCCGCGGAATCGATGGCGTCATCATCGATTGGTATGGCCCGAACAACGGCATCGATCAGGCCACAAAACTTGTGATGGCAGAAGCAGAGTCGCACCCCGGCTTCACCTTCGCCATCATGATCGACCAGGGTGCAATTCAGTGGGACTCCTGCTCAGGCTGCTCAGCGCAACAGGCATTGATCAGCCAACTGCAATACATCGAGCAGACCTACTTTCCGTCCAAGGCGTACATGACGCAGCAGGGACGGCCGCTGGTTACCAATTTCAACATTGACTTGTCTTACAGCGTCGATTGGAGCGCGGCCAGCGCCACCCTTTCCACCCAGCCGATTTTTCTGTTTCAAAACAACAGCGGATTCACCCACGTGTTGAGCGACGGCAGCTATTCCTGGGTAATGCCCACGACCAGCGATTATGGAATGAGCTACCTCACGAGTTTCTACGATGCAGGCATGCCCTTGACGGCCCAACAGACGATAGGAGCCGCATACAAGGGCTTCAACGATTCTCTGGCGTCGTGGGGATCAGGCCGCGTCATGGGCCAGCAATGCGGACAAACCTGGCTGCAGACATTTTCCGAGGTCAACGGCCTCTACAATTCCGGAAAGCAGCTGTCCACGCTGCAGCTTGTGACTTGGAATGACTACGAAGAAGGTACAGAGATCGAGTCGGGCATCAGCAATTGCTTGACGATTTCCGCCACGGCCTCAGGCAACACTCTGCAGTGGTCGATCCAGGGAAATAGCAATACGATTGACCATTACGTTGCCTACGTCAGCACCGACGGTCAGAACCTGATGCCCATGCCAGATCTGAATGTGGGCACGGGCTCGATGAACCTGTGCAGCTACTCGGTTCCCAACGGGAGCTATACGTTCTATGTACAAGCGGTTGGAAAGCCGGGCATGACGAACCAGATTTCCGGCGCGGTGACGGTCACCTCAACCTGTGTGGCCGGCACCACCGGAAGCTCAACGTTCTCGCTGGGGACGAACCCTTCGTCCATGACGATCTCCTCGGGAGGATCGGGGAATTTAACCGTAACTGCGGCGTCTCAGTCAGGCGCCTTCAACAATGCTATTGCTTTGACGTGCTCCGGATTGCCCCAGGGTGTGACCTGTTCGTTCTCTCCCGCTTCCATTACTCCCGGATCCGGTTCCGTCAACTCCGTCCTTACTATAGCCGCCACCACCGTTGTTTCCGCCGACCACGGCGACCGGGGCCATTTCTTGGCCGCTACCTGGCTCTTCAGTTTCGGTGTGTTCGGTTTGACCCTGATCGGCAAGGTTCAGCGCAAGCGCCTCGTCACTGTTCTGGGAGCTTGTGTTCTGGCCGCGATGATTGTCGGGGCCACCTCCTGCGGCGGGAGCAGTACCAGCAGCCCGGCCAAGGCTTCCAATGCCAGCAGCAGCAGCTATATCGTCACTATCAATGGGAATGCCAGTTCCGTTCAGCTGGCCACGACCGTTACCGTCACCGTAAGGTAGCTGGAGATCATCTCGGTCGTTCCAGGTGGTGTGCAGAACCGCGGAACGCCGTGCCCAGCCCAAAGAGTTGCGCGTCATAAAACGCAGCAACAACGTCTTCGACGGAATCCAGCGGGGCAAGCGCCGGATGTGGCTCACGTATTTCAGAGTTTGAACCCGTTGCTGCAGCTCGAAGTGACGAAGATATTTTTGTACGACGTTGGGCATGGTCATGCGCAGAGCGGCGGAAAAATTCTGCGTGGCCATTGCTTGCAGCTTCTGGGAATTCTGCAGTAACTGCACCAGGCAGTCCGCAAGTCCTTGGACCTTTCCCGGCGGATAAAACTCAATGGCCAGTTCCTCTCCCTGCGCCATCTGGCGGAAGTCCACCAGGTCGGCACAAACGATGGGTACACCATACGCACAGGCGAGATGGGCCACACCGCTGCATCCCGTGGAGGAAGAATAAGGCATGACCGCGACGGTAGCACTCTGGAACAAATCCGGGAGTGCGTCTTCCGGAACATAGCCGCGGAATTCGATTCGATCATTGCCCGCCCACTTTTGCTTAATGGATTCCGTGTAACCTGCGGCTTGCGGGTGGTCGCCCCCAGCAATCACCAACTTCGCTTCGGGCATCTTCGTGGTAATCAGATTGAAAGCCTCGATCATCAGTTCCAGACGCTTGTAGGTTCCCCATTTGCCGAAAGCCAGGATGCGGTGGACGGGCGCTCCACGCCGAGAGAAGTCGGGAAACTCCGGCCGCCGGGTAAGAATGCCGTGCGCTCGGAGGTGGACGTTGTCGCGGCCATACTTGTCGTTGAGTATCTTGCGATATCCGGGCATGAGTACAGACACTGAATTGGAAAGCAACAGCATCCGGGTAGCCACTGCACCCGCCGCGCGATAGAGCCCCTCGTGACGAACTCCCACATCTTTCAGTTCAACCGTATCCATCAGGTGATGCAACGTCACATGGGTATAGCGCCCACTCAGGCGTGCAAGCAAGGGCGTCATCAGGCCGGCAAACGCTATTAGAGGATTACGGCCGAACGTGCTGAACAACAGATTAAACCAGACCACGTCGGGCTTCAGACGGTTGAGCGTCTTCAGCAGGCGATACGCGCTGCCTGGATCGTCGAATGACCAGCAGCGCAGCACATTGAATCCCTCAGGCTCGACATGATTCGGAGGGAGTTCGTCGGCTAGAACGGTGAGGTTGAGAAAAGGATTCCGCTGCAACTCTTGCGCGATGTGAAATCCATACTCACTCAGTCCCCCGGTACTCGGAGGGAAGGTCGTCACCAGACAGATCTTCATTCTTCTCCAGTCGTACGAAGCGCTCAGGATTCGATGAGTTTTCGGGAGAAGATGTTGGCAGCCCTCAACAAGAAAGAAACAGATTCAAGCCTGCGGAGTTTTCGCTTCACTCGAACTGGCGGGATATTGCCATGGAAGATCGACGGGGCCAATATCGGCCTGTAGACACTTCCTTGAAATTGATTCCTTGATTTTCGCGGTTGTTTCCTCGACCGAGAGCGGCGCGAGAACTGTCACCCCCCGTACGAGGCGGCTCAAGGTGATATAGGCATCGCGATTCTTCCGCACAAATTCCAAAGGATACTCGGGCTTGCGAGCATGCGCGGATTCCGGATCGGCGTCCACCACATAAGCCACGTCGGGCTTCGGAATCAGATGCAACAGCATACTGATATAAAGCCGCACTGGCGGACGATCCAGCGGCAGGTTCGCAAGCTCGTCGTAAATATACCGGTCAAAGATGATGAAATCGGCGCCCGCCTCAGAGCTTCCCGACAAGGCTAGACGAAGACTGTAGGCATCCAGCAAGTAAAGCAGCAAACGGAAGGTAGTGACGTACCAGGACGTCACATTTTTGTCCCGGCGGTTAATGGGTTTAGCGCGACTACCGACACCTTTGTCGCCCTTGAAAGCTTTAAAACTCATGTGCTCGCGCAAACCAGGAAAAACGACTACGTTGTCCCAGAATGTGTAGAGGGTGGAGCGAAAGCCCAGCTCACGCAAATGAGATTGCAGGGCCTCGATTTGCGTGCTTTTGCCCGCCCCATC
>Ga0209839_10000970_pt1 | contig 14703 bp, 12 predicted proteins | sample OrgsoiDNA2013050_FD_185800 | JGI IMG/M metagenome (GOLD analysis project Ga0209839, IMG submission 185800) | Permafrost soil microbial communities from the Arctic, to analyse light accelerated degradation of dissolved organic matter (DOM) -... | ecosystem: Environmental > Terrestrial > Soil >... | reverse complement strand
CGAGCACCGAGCCCGGCACGATGCGAATGCCCTGATCTCGTGCGCGAACCGCAAGCGTGCCGTCGAGCTCCTGCTCCGAACGCGCATCGACGACGGCGCCGATCGCAACGCCGGCGCGCGCGAGCGTCATGGCCGCCGCATACGCGCTGTCGTTGTTGGTGAACACGACGGCGCGGGTGCCGGGCTTGACGGCGTAGCGCTCGACATAAGTCCGCGCCGCGCCGGCCAGCAGGGTGCCGGGAAGGTCGTTGTTCACGTAGGCGACGCCGCGTTCATGCGCGCCGCTTGCGAGCACCACGGTCCTGGCGCGAACTTTCCAGATCCGCTGCCGTGGCGTGTGGTCGATCGGCGCTGCGAGATGATCGGTGACGCGCTCGTTCAGGCCGACGAGGTTGCCGTCGTAATAGCCGAACGCGGTCGTACGCGGGAGCAGCGTGACATCGGCGTTGCCGGAAAGATCGCGGACGGCGCCGTCGATCCACGCCGCGCACGCCTCGCCGTCGATTTGCGTGTCGGCCCCGCGCAGGCTGCCACCCAGCGCGGGATGCTCATCGCAGACGATGATGCGCGCGCCGGCATGCGCGGCGGCGCGGGCTGCAGCGAGTCCCGCCGCCCCGGCCCCGATCACCAGCACATCGCAATGCGCATACTGATGCTCATAACGATCCGGATCCGGCGTCGTGGACGAACGGCCCATGCCTGCAGCGTGCCGGATCAAGTGCTCGTAGCGCAGCCACCAGCGCGGGGTCGGCGGCCACATGAATGTCTTGTAGTAGAAGCCCGCGGGCAGGAGACGCGACAATGCGTCGTTGATCGCGCCGACGTCGAATCCAAGCGAAGGCCAGCAATTCTGGCTCGCCGCGATCAGGCCGTCGAACAGCTCCTGCGTCGTCGCGCGAACATTGGGCTCGGTGCGCGCTCCCCGCCCGAGCTGCAGCAGCGCATTCGGCTCGTCCGCGCCCGAGCAAAAGATCCCCCGCGGACGGTGGTACTTGAAGCTGCGGGCGACGAGGTGCACGCCGTTGGCGAGCAGCGCCGAGGCGAGCGTGTCGCCGGCGCAGCCTTCGTATCCGCGCTCATCGAACTTGAATTTCAACGGTTGCGCACGATCGATCACGCCACCCGAGTCGAGTCGAAACGATTGCGTCACGACGCGGGCCCAGATGAGATTTTGGTCTGAGCTGCGCCCGCCAGAATTTCGTGCGTTCGCGTATCTCTGCATACCTTGAACCACTGGCGGCACCCGGCGCTGTGCAGCCACAGCTCCAGGTGCGGCCCGCGCGGGTTGTCGCGGAGGTAGACGAAATCGAACCAAGTTTTGTCCGGCGCGTCAGGCGGCGGGCGATTGACCGTCGCATCGCCGCCATAGGTAAATTCCACCTGGTTGCGCGGACCGCACCAGGGGCAGGGGATCAGCAGCATGCGGCGCTCATCCTAATGCGCCCACGCGTACGGTCCCGCGCCTTTTTCGTCGATCATGCGGCCTTCTGCAAAGCGCTCGAGCGTGAAGGCGGCGTTGAGCGGATGCGGCTCGTCGCGCGCGATGGTGTAGGCGTGCAGCCAGCCCGAGGCCGGCGTGGCCTTGAAGCCGCCGTAGCACCAGCCTCCGCTCATGGTCAGTCCCTTGACCGGAAGCTTGGCGATGATCGGGCTGCCGTCCATGGTCATGTCCATGATGCCCCCCCAGGTGCGCATCAGCTTCAGGCGGCCGAAGCTCGGGAACAGCGCGAGGCATGCGGCCACCACGTGCTCGATGGTCGGCAGGTTGCCGCGCTGCGCGTAGGAATTGTAGAAGTCGAGATCGCCACCCATCACCAGCTCTCCCTTGTCGGACTGGCTGATGTAGAAGTGCACCGCGCCCGAGGTCACGACGGTGTCGAGCACCGGTTTGATCGGCTCCGAAACCATCGCCTGCAGCACGTGCGATTCGATCGGCAGGCGCAATCCCGCCATCGCGGCGACGTGACCGGAATGGCCCGCGACCGCGATGCCGAGCTTGCGCGTCGCGATGAAGCCCTGCGTCGTCTCGACGCCTTCGATCGCACCCTTGTCGATGCGGATCCCGGTCACTTCGCACTGCTGGATGATGTCGACTCCAGCGGCGTCGGCGGCGCGCGCGTAGCCCCACGCGACGGCGTCGTGGCGCACCGTTCCGCCACGCTCCTGCAGCAGGCCCCCAACGATCGGAAACCGCGCCTCGGGCGAGCAGTCGAGATTGGGAATCCAGCGCGCGATGTCGTCGCGGGAAAGGAATTTCGCATCGATGCCGTTGAGCCGCATCGCATTGCCGCGACGGATCGAGGCATCCATGTCCGCCGGCGAATGGACGAGGTTCAGCACCCCGCGCGCGCTGTACATCACATTGAAGTTGAGCTCCTGCGACAGACCTTCCCACAGCTTGAGCGAAAACTCGTAGAAGTGCGCGTTGGGATCGAGGTGGTAGTTGGAGCGGACGATGGTGGTATTGCGTCCGGTATTGCCGCCGCCCAGCCAGCCTTTCTCGAGCACCGCGATGTTGGTGAGGCCATGCTCCTTGGCCAGGTAGTACGCCGTCGCGAGGCCATGACCGCCGCCGCCGACAATGATTGCATCGTAACGCGCCTTGGGCCGCGGACTGCGCCAGGCAAGGGGCCAGTGCTCGTGCCAGGAGAGCGCGTTACGCGCGAGCGAGAAGATCGAGTATTTCAACGGGGTTGTGGACTCTCGCGCTGTCGTTCGCGCGCGGAATCGCTTATTCTAGCGGCGTATCGCGCTGCGGGCCATCGCCCGCCTCGGCGGTCCACCGGAGGAGAGACGAATGCAGATCGGAACATGGACACGTTGCCTGCTTGCCGTCGGAGCGTTCGCGCTCGGCGTCGGCGTCGCGCAGGCGCAGTCGGACACGCTCGCGAGCATCAAGCAGAAGGGCAAGCTCGTGGTCGGCGTGAAGGCCGATTACAAGCCCTTCGGCTACACCGACCCGTCGGGAAAGATCGTCGGACTCGAAATCGATCTTGCGAACGACGTGGGCAGGCGCCTGGGCGTTCCGGTCGAGCTGGTGCCGGTCATTGCCGCGAACCGGATGGAGTTCGTCAAGCAGGGACGCACCGACCTGATGATCGCGACCATGGCGTACAAGCCCGATCGTGCCGAGGTCATCGGCATTCCCGAGCCGTTTTACTACGCGGGCGCGGCGAACGTCTTCGCTAAAAAGAATTCCGGATTGAAGACCTGGGCCGACATCAAGGGCAAGCCGATATGCGCGATCCAGGGCGCCTACTACAACCGGCGCACCGGCGAGGAATTCGGCGCGCAGCTGGTCGTGTTCAAGGGCGTGACCGAGGCGATGGCGGCACTCGAAGGCGGCAACTGCGTCGGCACCGTGTTCGACACGACTTTCTTCGCCGGCATCATGGGCGACGCCAAGTGGGCCGACTACGCGATGGTGCTGCCGGCGATCGATCCCGAGCCGTGGGGTGTGGGCGTGCGCAAGGACGATCCCAAGTTCGCCGCCTACATGAGCGACGTGATCAAGGACTGGCACAAAACGGGCTTCATTCTCGGTCTCGAAAAGAAATGGGGCATCCCGCAATCGCCGTTCCTGGTCGAGCAACAAGCCAAGCTGAAGTAAGCGTGCTGCGCCGCCGTTCGGGCGCAGTACCGCCGCCGGGGTCGCGGCGTGGATGACGTCGCGGCCTGGTTTTTCGCGCTCTACAAGTCGACCGGCATCAAGCTGACGGTTGTCTACGACAGCTACGACCGCGCTCGATTCCTGCTGGGATTCGTCACCACGCTCAAGCTCTCGGCGTACTGCCTGGTGTTGAGCCTGACCCTAGGGGCCGTCGCCGCGGGCTTGCAGGGGTCGCGTTACGTGGTGGTGCGAAGGCTTGTGAACGGGTTCGTGCAGCTGTTTCGCAACACGCCGCCGCTGGTCCAGCTTTATTTTTTCTACTTCGCGCTGGGGCCTTTGCTGCCAAAGTCCGGCGGCATGCCCTTGCTGGGCTCGTTCGGCTGGGCCGTGGTGTCGCTCACGCTGCTCGAAACCGCGTTTGCCGCGGAAATCTTTCGCGCCGGGATCGAGGCCGTGCCGAAGGCGATGGTCGAAGCGGCCGCATCGCTCGGCTTTTCGCGCGGGCAGATCTACGGCCAGATCGTCCTTCCGCTGGCGCTGCGCGTGACGCTGCCGGCGATGACCAACAACCTCGTCAACCTGGTGAAAACGACCACGCTTGCCTATGCGATCGCCGTTCCCGAGCTGGTCTACATGGCGGCGCAGATCTGGTCGGAGCAGGTCAACGTTCCGGAAATGATGATCGTGCTGCTCGTTTCGTACATCGCGATGGTCGGGGTGATCAACCAGATCATGCAGTGGCTGGAGCACCGCCTTCGCGTGCCGGGGTTCGGGCAATGAGCGCGCGCGATACCCCCACACTTGCGGTGATGCTGCGACTGCCATCGCGCCTGCGCTCGCCAGCGCCATGTTTCGACCGTTCCGGCGGAAGCGGCCTGGTCACCGCGCGTTTCGGCGTCGTACTGCTTGCCATATTCGCCGCGTCGGTCGCGATCGCGCAGGTCCAGCTGTCGCCGGCGCAAGCCAGCGTCCCCGAGCTCCTGCTGAAATGGACGCCATTGCTGCTGAAGAGCTTCTTGTTCAACCTGCTGATCAGCTTTTTCGCCATGCTCATCGGCACCGCGGCGGGGGTCATGCTCGGATTTGCGCGCATCTCGCTCCATGGGCCGATACGGGGAACGTCATGGATCGTGGTCCAGTTCTTTCGCAACGCGCCGTGGCTGGTGCTGCTGTTCTTCGTCATGTTCCTGCTGCCTTTCGAGCTGCACGTCGGTGGCAGAACCGTGCCGCTGCCGGATTGGATCAAGGCCACCTTCGGGCTTGCCTTGCCGATCATGGCCAACGTTGCCGAAATCGTGCGCGGTGCGGTGCAATCGATTCCGACGGCGCAGTGGGAAGCGGCGCGCTCGCTTGCCTTCTCGCGGCGGCAGACGCTGTGGAAGATCATCCTGCCACAATGCGTCAAGCGCATGCTCCCGCCGTGGATGAACTGGTACGCGATCCTGACCATGGCGACGACGCTGGCGTCGATTGTCGGCGTCAGCGAAGTGATGGCGATCACCGGCCGCATCACCAACGCCGAGGGCCGCACCGATCTGCTGATTCCCATCTACACCTACGTGCTGCTGCTCTTCTTCGCGTACTGTTATCCGATCTCGGCCTGGACGCGGCGCCTCGAGTCGCGCTACACGGAGCGCTGATGGACATCTTCGAGTTTCTCGAGACGGAAGGGATCGCGGCCGAGCGTCATAGCCATCCCCCGGTGATGACCGTCGAGGAATCGCTGCGGCTGGTGCCGAAGCTTCGCGGTCTCAAGACCAAGAATCTGTTCCTGCGCGACAAGAAGGCACGCCGGCATCTGCTGGTCACCGTGCCGCACGATCTGCCGGTCGACTTGGACGCGCTCGGCGCAACGCTCGATGCGCGCGGACTCGGCTTCGCATCCGCGGAGCGGCTGCTCGCGCATCTCGGCATCCGGCCCGGATCGGTCAGCTTGCTGGCGCTGTTCAACGACAAGGCGCACGCGGTCGAGTTCGTGATCGATCGCCGGCTGTGGGAGGCGGACGCGGTGCAGGCGCATCCGCTGGTCAATTCGCAGACGCTGGTCCTGGAGCATGCCGACCTCGAGCGCTTTCTCGCCGCCACGGGGCACGAGGCGCGGGTGATCGACGTTCCCGCGGCCGGGACGACGGCGGCGAGCGTATCGCCATGACGCAAGACCCGGCACCGCCGTCCGCCGCAACGCCGATCGTCCGCCTGATCGACGTGCACAAATCTTTCGGCGCAGTCGAAGTCCTGCGCGGCATCTCGATGGAAGTGAAGCAGGGCGACGCGGTATGCATCATCGGCCCTTCCGGGTCGGGCAAGTCGACGCTGCTCCGCTGCATCAACGGCCTGCTGCCGGTGAACAGCGGCGAGATCTTCGTCGGCGCGCACGCGGTGCACCGGCTCGCGACCGACAGCGAGATGATCGCGCTGCGCAAGGACGTGTCGATCGTGTTCCAGCAATACAACCTGTTCCCGCACAAGACGGCGCTGCAGAACATCATGATGGCACCGGTGCAGGTGCTGAAGCAGCCCGCCGCCGAGGTCGAGGAACGCGCTCACGCGCTGCTGAAGAAGGTGCGGTTGTCGGGCAAGGAGAACAGCTATCCGGGCGAGCTGTCCGGCGGCCAGCAGCAGCGGGTCGCCATCGCGCGGGCGCTGGCGATGCGGCCGTCGGTCATGCTGTTCGACGAAGTGACGGCAGCGCTGGATCCCGAGACGCGCAAGGAAGTGCTGCTCACCATCCGCCAGCTGGTCGAGGAAGGCATGACCTCGATCCTGGTGACGCACGAGATGGCCTTCGCGCGCGAGATCGCGCACCACGTCTACTTCACCGATCATGGCGTGATCGTCGAAGACGGCCCGCCGGCGCAGCTGTTCGGCGCGCCTGGCAAGGAACGCACCCGGGCGTTTCTCGAACAGGTACTGTGATGAGGAGCGAGGCGCGGGTCGCGGTCATCGGCGGCGGCGTCGTCGGCGCGAGCGTGCTCTATCACCTCGCCAAGGCGGGCTGGACCGACGTGGTGCTGATCGAGCGCGACGAGCTCACCTCGGGGTCGACCTGGCACGCCGCGGGAGGCATGCATACGCTCAACGGCGATCCCAACGTTGCCAAGCTGCAGGAATACACCATCAGGCTTTATCGCGAGATCGAGCAGGCCTCGGGACAGTCGTGCAGCGTTCACATCACCGGCGGCGTCAATCTCGCGGGAACGCCGGAGCGGATGGATTTCCTCAAAGTCGCCTGCGCGCGCGCCCGCTATCTCGGGCTCGACATGGAGATCATCTCGGTCGACGAGGCCGCGCGCCTGTTTCCGCTGATGGACAAGCAGTATTTTGTCGGCGCGCTGTACAACCCGCTCGAGGGCCACGTCGATCCGGCCGGCGTCACGCAAGCCTACGCCAAGGCAGCGCGCGACCTCGGCGCGGAGGTCTATCGCTTCACCCGCGTCACCGCGCTCGACCATCGCGCGGACGGATCGTGGGACGTCCGCACCGACAAGGGCGACCTGCACGCCGAGCATGTCGTGAATGCGGCGGGCCTCTGGGCGCGCGAGGTGGGCCGCTTCGTCGGCCTGGAGCTTCCTGTGCTGGCGATGGAGCATCAATATCTTGTCACCGGCGAGATGCCCGAAGTCGTCGCCTCGGCGAAGGAGATGCTTCACGTCATCGACTTCGAGGGCGAGATCTACATGCGGCAGGAAGGTCGCGGCATGCTGATCGGGACCTACGAGAAGCATGGAGTGCCGTGGTCGGAGCGCGACACGCCATGGGACTTCACGCACGAGTTGCTGGCGCCGGATCTCGATCGCATCGCAGGCAGCCTCGAGGTCGGCTTTCGCCACTTTCCCGCGCTCGAGCGCGCCGGCATCAAGCGCATCGTCAACGGGCCGTTCACATTCGCGCCCGACGGCAACCCTCTGATCGGTCCGATCCGCGGCTTGCGCAATTATTGGGTGGCATGCGCGGTCATGGCCGGATTCAGCCAGGGCGGCGGCGTGGGGCTCACGCTGGCCAACTGGATGACGGGCGGCGATCCCGGATTCGACGTGTGGGCGATGGACGTCGCGCGCTTCGGCGACTGGGCGACGATGGCCTATACCCACGCCAAGGTGCGCGAGAACTACTCACGCCGCTTCCGCATCCGTTTTCCGAACGAGGAGCTGCCTGCGGCGCGGCCGATGCGAATGACCCCCGTGTACGACCGCCTGCAAGCGCAGGGCGCCGTGTTCGGCGCGTCCTTTGGGCTCGAGCACGCGCTCTGGTTCGCGCCTCCAGGAACGCCGCCGCACGAGGATGTGACCTATCGCCGCAGCAATGCGCACGGCCCCGTCGGCGCCGAGTGCCGCGCGGTGCGGACCGCGGTCGGGCTGCTCGAGATCGCGACCTTCTCCCGCTATGAAATAAGCGGTCCTGGTGCCGCGGACTGGCTCGATCGCATGCTCGCCAATCGCATGCCTCGCGAAGGCCGATTGACGCTGGCGCCGATGCTCAACGACCAGGGCCGGCTGATCGGCGACTTCACGGTGGCCAACGCCGGCGGCAGCCGCTACTTCGTGTTCGGATCGGGCATCGCCGAGCAATACCACCTGCGCTGGTTCGAGGCGCATTTGCCTGAGGCAGGAGTTGCGATTCGCTCGCTGCGTGACGACCTGCTCGGGTTCGCGATTGCGGGGCCCGCTTCGCGCGAGGTGCTGCGCAAGCTTACGTCGATGGATGTGTCACCGTCAGCGTTTCCGTTTCTCGGCTTTCGTCGGACCCACATCGGACAGCAGGAGGCCTGGGTGGGCCGGATTTCGTTTACCGGAGAGCTCGGGTTCGAGATCTGGGTGGCCACCGACGCCCAACGCGCGCTCTACGATGCGCTTCTCGACGCCGGAGCGGATCTGGGATTGAAGCATTTCGGCGCACGCGCGCTCAATTCGCTGCGACTCGAAAAGAGCTTCGGCAACTGGGCGCGCGAGTATCGGCCGGTCTACACGGCCGCCGAGGCGGGATTGGATCGCTTTGTCGACCTGAGCAAGCCGGAGTTCATTGGCCGCACGGCGGCCGTTGCCGATCGCGAGCACGGTCCGCTTCGTCGCCTCGTCACGCTCGTCATCGATGCCGGTGATGCCGACGCCATGGGCGACGAGCCGGTATGGCACGAAGACAAGGTCGTCGGCTGGGTGACCTCGGGCGGGTTCGGCCATTGCGTGAATCGGTCGATCGCGCTGGCCTACGTTCCCGCGCTGCTCGCCGCGCAGGCGGACTTTGAAGTCGAGATCCTCGGCGAGCGCCGGCCCGCGAAACGCGTTGCGCAGCCGCTCTACGATCCGTCGGGGCAGCGGATGCGCGGTTCGTGAACCGCTGATATGGAGGCGGCAGTCGGCGTCGGGCGCTGAACGCGAAGGCGCAGCCGGGCGCTTCGCGAACCATCGCATCGGGCACAATGACGGTCATGACACGACTTCGCGGTGCCGATATCGTCGCCGGGACGCTCGATCGCATCGGCGTCGACACGATATTTTCAGTCTCGGGCAACCACATCATGCCGGTCTACGATGCGCTCATCGAGACCGGCATCAGGCTCATTCACGCCCGGCATGAGGCGGCGTGCGTTCACATGGCCGATGCCTACGCGCGCGCCACGGGCGAGGTAGGCGTCGCGCTGGTGACCGGTGGCCCCGGCCACGCCAACGCTCTCGGCGCGTTGTACACCGCGCTGATGTCCGAAGCACCGATGATCCTGCTGTCGGGCCATGCAAGCTTGGCGGAGATCGGCAAGGGAGCTTTCCAGGAGCTCCGCCAAGCCGACATGGCCGGGCCGGTCAGTAAGGCATCGTGGACACTCGACTCCGCGCCGCGCATCGGACACGAGCTTGCGCGAGCGGCTCAAATCGCGCGCAGCGGCCGTCAGGGTCCGGTGCACGTGAGCCTGCCCATCGACATTCTCGAGCAGCAGGTCGACTCGAACCCGGAATTGTGGCCGGCCGACAGCGCCGCGCACGCCGCGCGCATGCCGCTTGCGACACGCACCGCGGATCGGATCCTCATGCAGGTCAAGGCGGCCGCCCGGCCGCTTTTCCTCGGCGGTCCGACGCTGTGCAGCGTCGCCGGGCGGGCGCTGATGGCCGAGCTCGAGGAACTTGCCGGCGTGCCCGTGCTCGGGATGGAAAGCCCGCGCGGAATCAACGATCCGAGCCTCGGATCGTTCGCGGAGATGCTTGCGCAGGCGGACCTGATCGTGCTGATCGGCAAGCTGCTCGATTTCACCTTGCGTTTCGGAGAAGCGCCGTTCGTTGCGCCCGGCTGTTCGTTCATCATTGTCGACCCTGACGCCGAGCAAATTGCTCACGTCGCGAAGCACAAAGGCACACGGCTTCTGTTCTCGGAGGCGGCTGCTCCGCTCGATGCAACCCGGAAGCTCATCGACCGCTTGAAACCGCCCTCAGATCGTTCGCGCGAGTGGCTGACCGACGTCCGCAGCGTCGTTGCGTACCGTCCTCCGGCGTGGAAAGACACTTCGTTCGAGGCCGATGGCCCGGTGCACCCACTCGAACTGTGCGCGGCACTGCAGTCTTTCGTCGACCGCCATTCCGGCTGCACGCTGGTATGCGACGGCGGCGAGATCGGCCAGTGGCCGCAATGTATGGTCAAGGTCGACCGTCGCCTCATCAACGGCGTCGCAGGCGCGATCGGGCCGTCGTTGCCGTACGCCATCGCGGTCAAATGCGCGCGGCCCGAGCATCCCGTCGTCGCGGTCATGGGTGACGGCACTTTCGGCTTTCACATGGCGGAGTTCGATACCGCGGTCCGCTATGGGCTGCCGGTCATCGCCATCGTCGGCAACGATGCCCGATGGAATGCCGAGTTTCAGATTCAATTGCGCGAATATGGCGTCGAACGCGCCAGGAATTGCGGATTGCTGCCTTCGCGCTATGACCAGGTCGCGGAAGCGCTCGGCGGGCACGCCGAATGGGTTACGCGCGGCGCCGACCTCGCGCCGGCCATGGAGAGGGCGCTCGCGTCGAACGCGCCGGCGTGCATCAACGTATCGATCGACTCGATCGCCGCGCCCGCCGTCAGGCGATAACACGCTTCGATTGCTTTTGCTACACTCGACGCCTTTTCGTCAACAGGCGCGGTTGTGTTCGCGCCGTCTTCGGGCTGAATAGAACAATGATCGGTTCCCGCGCTTCTGCTCTCCCCGGCAGTGTTTTCGTCGATTTTTCCCGGCGCTTGCGTGCATCGATGCGTGAGCTCGCAAAGGGATTCGAATGCGCTTGACGCCGCCGGAGATGATTGCGAAGCGCGCCCGCGGCGAGCGGATCGCGATGCTGACTGCGTACGATGCGACGTTCGCCAGGCTGTGCGATGTCGCCGGTGTCGATTGCGTGCTGATCGGCGACTCGCTGGGCATGGTGATACAGGGCAACGACACGACCTTGCCGGTGACGATGGAGCAGGTCGAGTACCACACCCGATGCGTCGCGGCCGGGGTCACCCGCAGCCTGATTCTCGCCGACCTGCCATTCGGCGCCTACCAGGCTTCACGCGAGCTGGCCTACGCCAATGCCGCCCGGCTGCTCGCAGCCGGTGCGCAGATGGTCAAGATGGAAGGCGGGGCGTGGCTCGCCGATACGCTGTCCTTTCTGGTCGAGCGCGGGATTCCCGTCTGCGCGCATCTGGGGCTCACTCCGCAATCGGTCTATCAGCTCGGCGGCTACAAGGTCCAGGGCCGCGGCGACGAAGCGGCGGCCGAGCTTGCCGACGATGCGCGGTTGCTGCAGCAGGCCGGGGCATCGATGCTGGTGCTCGAGCTCGTCCCAGCCGGACTGGCAGCCGAGGTGACCGCATCGCTCTCGATCCCGACCATCGGCATCGGCGCCGGCGCTGAGTGCTCCGGACAGGTGTTGGTCCTGCACGACATGCTGGGCATCAGCGCGGGCAAGCGCCGCTTCGTCCGCGATTTCACCGCCGGCGGCGTCGGCATCGGCGCCGCGCTCAGCGCCTACGTCGAGGCGGTCAGGAACGGATCGTTCCCCGGCGCCGAACATTCCTTCTGACGTCGATCGACGCGTGGAGATCATCACCACCGCAGCCGATCTCAGGTCCCGCCTTGCGACTGCCAGCGAAATCGCTTTCGTGCCGACGATGGGCAACTTGCACCAGGGCCACCTGCAGCTGGTGCGCCTCGCCCGGCAGCATGGCGACCTTGCCGTCGCGAGCATCTTCGTCAATCGCCTTCAATTCAGCCCCAGCGAGGACTTCGACCGCTACCCGAGAACCTTCGACGAGGACTGCGCCGCTTTCGAGCGCGAAGGAGTCGACATCGTGTTCGCGCCGGCGGAGATCGAGATGTACCCCGTTGTGCAGACTTATCGCGTGACGCCGCCACCGCTGGCAGACGAGCTCGAGGGCAAGGTGCGGCCGGGCTTCTTCAACGGCGTCTGCACCGTCGTGCTCAAGCTCTTCAACCTGGTCCGGCCCGACGTCGCGGTTTTCGGCAAGAAGGACCGGCAGCAGCTGCAAATCGTGCGCGGGATGGTCGAGCAGTTCAATCTGCCGATCCGGATCGTCGCCGGAGAAACGGTGCGCGCGAGCGACGGCCTGGCGCTGTCGTCGCGCAACCGTTACCTGTCCGCGTCTGAGAGAGAGGAGGCGCCGCGCCTCCATCGGGTGCTGCGCTCGATCGGCAACCAGATCGCGCAAGGCAGTGCCGATCACGCCGCGCTCGAAGCTGCCGGACGGAGCGAGCTCGAGCGGCACGGCTGGAAGGTCGACTACATCGCCGTTCGCGGCGACTTCGGGGACCGCGAAAGCGCTGCGCTCGGCAGCCGGGTCGTGCTCGGCGCGGCGACGCTGGGCACGACACGACTGATCGATAACGTTGACGCGTTACCGGATCGATAGCCCGCGGCGGCGAGCGTCGGCGCTCGCTCCTACCAGACGCGGCAGCGCTTCGCCCCCACCATGTAGTTCGGCGCATCGTCCATCTTCGGTTTGCCGCGGCCCATACTGAATGTTGATGTGCAGTCAGCGCGTAAGCCTGGGATCGCTTTCATAATGTGCAGCCCGGGGGCACCGGGCCCACCCGAATCAGCGCGATGGTTCCAGACAGTCCGGCGCTGGTTCCACCGGTAAAGGCATAGCTGAACGTCGCCGCCGAGCAACTCTGGAAGGCCATGGTTCCCGTTCCCACGGGGACGGTGCTCTGGCCGGGGGGCGTTGGCTTGTCGAAGATTCCGCCGGAGGTTTCATAGATCGTCACCGGAATCGAGCGCATGCCCGGCGTAACCCCACCCTGCGCCGTGTACCAGCGTTGTCCCGCAGCACCGGCAGCGGTTCCGCTCTGCACGTAGGTGTACCAAGCCGCAAAGAGCGCTCCGGAAGTCGGGTTCAACTCCACCGTGAAGCCCTGGCCGGACGTTGCCGCCCCACCGAACCAATTTCCGGACAGCGCGAAGTCGGCGTTGGTCGGATGCGGGGTCGTGGTCGAGCACGTCACGTTCTGGGTCAGCCGGATCAACGGCATGGTTCCGGTGCGTCCGCTGCCGTCCGAGAAGCTGTACGACAGCTGGCCGCTGGTGCAGGTGTCGAAACTCAGCGTCGCGCTGCCGACGGGCTGCGCATTGGTCACCGGCGGAGCGTTGAAGTTGCCGCCGGTGTTCTGATAGATCGTTAGCGAAGCGCTGGGCTGCCCGGTCACCACCTGGCCCTGAGCCGTGTACCAGCGCTGGCGCTCCGCCCCGCCGGCGATGGTGTCGTAGGTGAACCAGCTCACGAAGGTTGAGCCAGTCCCGGTCGACGCGTTGGCGAAGACCTCGACCTCGAGCCCTTGACCGCTCGTCGCCGGTTCGAACCAGGAGCCGGTGAGCCCATGCTGGTTGAGGTCGACCGTTGCCGGGCCTGCCGCTGGGGCGATGCTGACACTCGCGGTGCGTATGGTCGTCGTTCCACCGGGGCCACTTCCCTGATAGGTCCAAGTGTCGGTGCCGGATTGGCCGTGGAAAGGCGTGTAGGTGACAATGGACGGTTTTGCAAAGCCCTGGCCATACCGGTAGGCGACCGTACCCTTTGTCGGTGCGGAGACGCTTGCGATATCGGCAATCATTTTCCAATCTGCGTGTTCCTCGGCCGCGGATACAATAATATCGCCAAGAGTGATCGCCGTTCCAGGAGAGTCGTGCGCAACCGGCGCCAAGGTAATAGTGGGTTTCACACTGTCCAAGTATGCGGCAATGCTTGTGTGGTCCGCGAGGGAGCCTTTGGCTCCCATGCCTAGGGCATTGACCGCCTCAATGATCGACACGTTGCCCGCCGCGTTGTAAACAAGCGCCTTCGGATGCGCCACATCATTGTGGCAGCCGGAGCATTGGGAAGCGAAAAGGTCAGCACCGGTTTGTGCCGATGCACTGGCGCTTAGCAGCAGCATCGAACCCGTGGCCATCACTGCGACAATACTTATGAACCGCCGCAAGTGCGCATTAAAAAACGCGACGTTCAAAACATCGCAATTCGGAACGCGTTCGCGCTCGTTGTAACGGGTGGATTGCCGGCAAAACTGGAACACATCCATTTTCATCACGCCCCCATAATCGCCAATGAAGTCTGGAAGTAATTCATCCGCATTCGGAGCCTACTCGCTTTTGGGAAGCCCTTAAAGCTGTCGAGCGAGGCTTTCTCGGGCCTTACTTGCCAACCAATTACCAGACGCGGCAGCGCTTCGCAGCCACCATGGGCTGCTCGGCCGTGCACGAGAAAGCGCGCTGGAACTCGGGAGACGCATTGCAACGGCCTTCGCGGAAAATGGTCGGCCCACGACAGGGAACCCGGCCTCGCCGCCTCATGCACTGTCACGCCGGTCGATCAGCCGTTTGATCTTGGAAGTCCTGGACGTCCCGGTGTGCTCATCGGTGCCGCCGCGATCGACGATCTCGACCACGAGCCTCACGCCGAGCACTTCCTTGAATCGCCGCTCCAGATCGGATTGCAATTGCGCGCGGTCGACCGCGACTTGCGCCACTTCGACCAGCACCGTCATTTCCTCGCGCTGCTCGACGCCGACACGCTCGACAATGCAGACGTACTCGCCGTTGCTGCGCCGCTCGGACGCAACGACACCG
>Ga0209839_10000968_pt1 | contig 14705 bp, 13 predicted proteins | sample OrgsoiDNA2013050_FD_185800 | JGI IMG/M metagenome (GOLD analysis project Ga0209839, IMG submission 185800) | Permafrost soil microbial communities from the Arctic, to analyse light accelerated degradation of dissolved organic matter (DOM) -... | ecosystem: Environmental > Terrestrial > Soil >... | reverse complement strand
TCGATCGTCTCGGCGACGTCGCGCGCGACCAGCGACGCATACAGCCCGCGGCGCTCCAGCAGCTCCTCGTGCGTGCCGCGCTCGACGATCGAGCCCTGATCGAGCACCACGATCTGCTCGGCGTCGCGGACCGTGGAGAGCCGGTGGGCGATCGTGATCGTCGTGCGCCCCTCCGAGAGACGCTCGAGCTCGGCCTGGACGGCGTACTCCGTCTGGGTGTCGAGCGAGCTGGTGGCCTCGTCGAGGACCAGCACCGGCGGGTTGCGCAGGACTGTGCGCGCGATCGCCATCCGCTGTTTCTCGCCGCCGGAGAAGCGGTACCCGCGCTCACCGACGACGGTGTCGTAGCCGTCAGGCAGCGAGGCGATCAGCTCGTGGATGCGGGCGGTCCGGGCCGCCTCCTCGATTTCGGCGTCGGTGGCGTCAGGACGCGCGAAGCGGAGGTTCTCGCGCACCGTGGCATGGAACAGGTAGGTCTCCTGCGAGACCACCCCGACGGTAGCCGCCAGCGAGGCCAGTGACGAGTCCCGGACATCGACGCCGTCGATCGTGACGTGCCCGAGCTCGGGCTCGTACAGCCGGGCGATGAGGTACCCGAGGGTCGTCTTGCCCGCTCCGGTCTCACCGACGATCGCGGTGCGGGTGCCGGCGGGGACCACCAGGTCGATGTCGCGCAGCGTCCACCGATCCTCGCCGCCGGCGCCGCCGTAGCGAAACGAGACCCCGTCGAACCTGACCTCACCCAGCAGCTCCTCCGGTCGCAGGACCACCGGATCGGGCACCTCGGAGATGTCGATCGGAAGGTCCAGGTACTCGAAGATCCGGTCGAACAGCGCCAGCGAGGATTCGACGTCGGCCCCGACGCCGAGCAGGCTTTGGATCGGGAACAGCAGCCGCACCTGAAGCGTGGTGAATGCCACCACGGTCCCGATCGAGATCGTGTGACCGAGGAAGCTCTGACCGGCGAGCCAGTACACGATCGCCGGCTGGATCGCGAACGTCATCTGGATCGTCGACATGACCCAGCGCCCGGCCATCCGTGAGCGCACCTCCAGATCGGCGATTTCCTTCGACTCGCCCGTGAACCGTTCGGCGAGATCGCCGCCGCGCCCCATCGTCTTGCCCAGCATGATGCCCGACACCGACAGCGACTCGGCGACCAGCGCCGACATGTCGGCGAGCCGCCGCTGCTGCTCCATCGTGATCTTGCGTCGCAGCTTGCCGACCCGCCGCGTCAGCCACACGAACAGCGGCACGAACACGAGCGAGATGGCCGCCAGGCGCCAGTCGAGCAAGCACATCGCGACCACCGAGGCGATCACCGTGGTCGCGTTCTGGGCGATCGACGTGGCGGTGGTGGTGACGACGCTGTCGATTCCCCCGATGTCGTTGGCGATCCGCGACTGCACCTCTCCCGTCCGGGTGCGCGTGAAGAACGCCAGTGACATCCGCTGCAGGTGCTGGTAAACGGCCGCACGCAGGTCGTGCATCACGCGCTGGCCGATCACGTTGGAGATGTAGGTCTGCCAGACGCTGAGCGCGGCGTTGGCGATCGCGATCGCGATCATCGCCAGGACCAGCCAGGTCAGCAGCGTGCTGTCGTGCTTGAAGATCCCCAGGTCGAGCACATCGCGCAGCAGGAACGGCTGCAGCATGGCCAGGCCAGACGAGAACACGATCAGCACCAACACCGCGGTCAGGCGCCAGCGATAGGGCGTGAACAGACGCAGGATCCGGTGGCGATCGCGCTCGCGCGATGGGTCCATCAACGGCGGCGGCTTACGGCCGCCGCCGCGCAGGGCACGCGTCGAACCCTGGGTGCTGGCCCCCTGGGCGGCGCCGAAGCCACGTCCTGAACCTGAGCTCATCTACACCGATGATATTTAGGGGCCGCTGCGGGGCACACGGCTGAGCGCGGACGCGCCGTCAACATCACCGACTCCGGACATCGGGGCCTGCGCGAGACCTTGGGCTCCGATTGGAAGTGCTCCCGCACTGAGCGATACTGGACGGCATGACCGGTACCGACCTCGGACTGGCGATCGCGGTCTTCCTCGCCTGCGCCGTGGAGGCAATCGAGGCGCTGACGATCGTGCTGGCGGTCGGCGTGACCCGGAGCTGGTCCTCCGCCTTCTACGGAGTCGGTGCCGCCGTCGGCGTGCTGGCAATCCTGGTCGCCGCGCTCGGACCCGCGCTCACCTCGCTGCCGATCAACGCGTTACGGGTCCTGATCGGTGGCCTTCTGCTCGTGTTCGGCCTTCAGTGGCTGCGCAAGGCGGTGCTACGCGCTGCGGGGCTGAAAGCACTCCACGACGAGGCTGCGATGTTCGCCGCCGAATCGGCCGCGGCACGTGCCGCGGGCTCCCGCGTCCGGGAGGGGATCGACGGCTACTCGTTCGCGATCGCCTTCAAAGGGGTGCTGCTGGAGGGGCTCGAGGTCGCGTTCATCGTGCTCACGTTCGGCGCCAATCAGCACCGCGTCGGACTCGCGGCAGTCGCGGCGGCGGCCGCCGTAGCGGTGGTGGTCGCGGCCGGCGTCGCGGCCCGCGCGCCACTGGCCCGGGTGCCCGAGAACGCGATGAAGTTCTCGGTCGGCGTGATGCTGACCTCGTTCGGGACGTTTTGGGGCGCCGAGGGAGCGGGGGCGTCGTGGCCCGGCGGGGACGCGGCGCTGCTGGTGATCGTGCCCGGAGTGCTGCTCGCCGGGCTGGCGATGGTGCGGTGGCTGCGGCGTGCCCCGAGCCGGACCGCGAGCGTGAGCGAGGCACTGTGAGCTCGATCGTGAGCGCGGCGCTCGCGGTGTGGCAGTTCGTCGTCGGAGACGATTGGGTCACCGCGATCGGCGTCGTGGTCGCGCTCGGCCTGACGGCGCTGATCGCCGCCGCCGGCGGTGCGGCATGGTGGGTGATGCCGCCCGCGGTGATCGCGCTGCTGGCGTTATCGCTCCGGCGGGCGGCACGCTAGTCTGATCGGCGATGAACGACGACTGGCGCCTGCGGATCGGGCTGCGCGACGCGGGGCACGCTCGCGAGCTGGCGCAGCGGCTGCAGAGCCCGGAGCTGGAGCACGATCTCGACCAATCGTTTCACGACCGAGTGGTCGTATCGCTCGAGGGCTCGGAGGTGTTCTGCTACGCCGGCGCGCGCGATCAGGCGCAGCGCGCCGAGCAGGCGATCCGCAAGCTCGCCCGCGACAACGGCTGGCTGCTGGAGTCCGAGCTCAAGCACTGGCACCCGACCGCGGAGGAATGGGAGGACCCGGACACGCCGCTGCCCGCCAACGACGTTGAGCGTGCCGCGGAGCGCGCCGAGCTGATGCAGTCCGAGCGTGAGGAAGCGGCCGACCGTGGCTACCCGGAGTTTGAGGTGCGAGTTGCACTCGAGCGCCACAGGGACACCGTCCGGCTGGCCGAACAGATGCGTGAGGAGGGGCTTCCGAACGTTCACCGCTGGAAGTACCTGTTCATCGGCGCGCTAGACGAGGACACCGCCAATGCGCTCGCCGAGCGACTCCGCGGCGAGGCGCCGGCCGGGAGCACGGTGACTGTCGAAGCGACCGCTAACGCGGTATTCGACGAGCGCCCCGCCAACCCGTTCGCGTTCCTGGGCGGACTGGCCGGCTGACCCGCGGCAGTGACGATCGCCAATCCGCCTGGTAGGTGCGCCAGTCGCGGCTGACGGTGTGGACGTCCTGCGGCCGGGTCACCGACCAGTAACCGGCTTCCTCGGGGTATTCGGTCAGGCGGTCGGTCCAGTGCACCGGACACTCCGCACGCAGTTGATGAAACAACCGGTGCGGCGGGCCGTCGAGCCACAGCTCACGCTCGCTGACTAGGACGTCCTGGAGATCGCGGTTGGTCGATGTCACGCTGGGGCTGCTGAAGGCTGGCCGGCTGAGCCGCGATGCTACTGGCCGACCAATCGGCGCGGGCCGCCGCTCACGGCGCTGAGACGGGGCTCGCAGCGGAACGCGCGCGCTCGGCCGACACCCCGCGTTCGGTTCGAGGCGACGGCCCGGCGGCCTCCACGTGGGGCTGGTGTCGACCGCGGGAGAACGAGGCGACCGCCGCGATCAGGCACGCGGCGATCGCGAACGCGAACGCCTCATGCAGCCCGTCGCGGAACGGCGCCGAGATCAGCTGGGGAAAGAACGCCCGTCCGGTCAGCAGCGCCTGGGCGTGCGCGGGCAGATGCCCGAGCACCGACGGGCCGACCAGGTGCTGGATCGGGTTGTAGCCGAGGAACGCCGCGAACAGGATCGACACCGGCGGCAGGTGCGCGGCGTTCACGGCCGCGGCGTGGGGAACGCCGTGGGCCTCCAGGCCACTCGCCATCGTCTGGGGCAGGTGGGCCGCCAGCCCGAGGATCATCAGGGTGAAGAAGATCCCCACCGAGAGCACCTGGGCGGAGTTCTGAAACGTCTGGTTCATGCCGCCGCCGGCGCCGCGGTCCCCCGACGGCAGGCTGTTCATCACCCCCGCGCGGTTGGGCGAGGCGAACATCCCCATCGAGACACCGTTCATGAACAGCACCAGCGCGAACAGCGGGTAGGGAAAGTCGATCGGCAGAAGGCTCAGGAACAGGAAGCTGAGCGCCGCGCCGAGCATCCCGCCGGTCGCGAACCATCTCGGCCCGTAGCGGTCGGAGAGGTACCCCGACGTCGGCCCGGCGAGCAGCATCCCGAACGTCAGCGGGAGGATGTAGATCCCCGCCCAGAGGGGGGTCCGCGCGAAGTCGTAGCCGTGCTGGGGGAGCCAGATCCCCTGCAACCAGATGATCAGCATGAACATCAGCCCGCCGCGGGCGATCGCCGAGAGGAAGGTCGACAGCGTGCCGAACGTGAACGCGCGGATCTTGAACAGCGGCAGACGGAACATCGGATCGGTGACCCGGCGCTCGATCACCGCGAAGGCGACCAGAAACGCCACCCCGCTCGCCAGCAGCGCGATCACCCGTGGGCTTCCCCAGCCGGTCGCGGAGCTCCCGTAGGGCCGGATGCCGTAGGTGACCGAGACCATGATCAGGATCAGCCCCAGCGCGAAGGTCACGTTCCCCACCCAATCGACTCGAGCGCGCCGCGGCGTGGAGCGCTCCTCCAGCTTCAGGTACGCCCACACCGTGCCGAGCAGTCCCACCGGCACCGAGATCAGGAACACCAGCCGCCAGCTCACCGGCGCCAGCAGGCCGCCGAGCACCAGGCCGATGAACAGGCCGCTGACGCCGACGATGTTGTTGATCCCCAGCGCCATCCCGCGCTGGTTGGCCGGAAACGCGTCCGTGATGATCGCGGCCGCATTGGCGAGCAGGAACGCCGCGCCGATTCCCTGGAGGACCCGGAACACGATCAGGAAGATCGCGCCCGGACGCCCGTTCAGCCAGTCCACCGTCAACAGCAGTGACGCGGCCGTGTAGATCACGAACCCGAGGTTGAACATCCGCACCCGTCCGTACATGTCGCCCAAGCGCCCGAGGCTGACGATCAGCACGCTCGAGACGACCAGGAAGCCGAGGATCATCCACAGCAGGTAGAAGCTGTTGCCGGGCACCAGTGGGTCGAGATGGATGCCGCGGAAGATGTCCGGCATCGCGATCAGCGTGATCGACGCGTCGATCGTCGCCAGCAGCACCCCGAGCGTGGTGCTCGACAGGGCGATCCATTTGTATTGGTCGCCTCGGTCCTCGCCGCCTCGGGGCTCGCGGCCGTTTGCCGGTACGGGTGACGCCTCGCCCGAGGCGAGGGATGAGCGGCCGTCGCTCCCCGGCGGCGTCAGGGCTATCGGATCTCCTCGAGCGCCGGCATCGACGCGGTGGACGCGTGCCCCGCCGTGCGGACCGGCCGAGAATCAGGGATCAGCAGGCCAGAGAGAACACAGACGATCAAGAAGATCGTCGCCATCAGGAACGAGTCGACGAACCCGGTCACGGTCGGCAGCCCATCGGGCGCGGTGTTGCCCGCGATGAAGGTGGCGGCGAGCTGCGCACCGATCGCTCCGCCGAGCGTTCGCATCACGGTGTTCATCCCGCTAGCGACGCCCGTCTGCTCCGCCGGAACCGCCTGCACGACGAGATTTCCCAGCGCGGCGAACGCCAGGCCGATCCCGATCCCGAGCAGTGCCGCGGTGATCAGCATGTCGTACGGATGAGCGTGGGCCACAGTCAGAAATCCGAACGCCACGGCCGAGATCCCGGCGCCGACGATCAGCGACGGCTTCGATCCGTAGCGCTTGGCCACGCGCCCCGCCTGCGAGCCGAACACGCCCATCAGCAGTGCGGTGGGAAGCAGGTAGAGACCCGAGACGACCACCGACGCGCCAAAGCCGAATCCCGTGCTCGTCGGCAGCTGGGCGAACTGCGGCAGGATGATGAACGATGCGTACATCCCGGCCCCGAGCAGGAACGCGGCCAGGTTGGCCGTCCAGACCCCGCGAATGCGCATCATCGCCATGTCGATCAGCGGCTCACGGCTGTGGAGCTCGACCATGATCCACGCCACCACGAACACCAACCCGAACGCCATCAGCGCCAGCGTCTTGGCCGATCCCCAGCCCCACGTGGTGGTCTCGGAGACCGCGATCAGCAGGCTCGAGATGCCGACCGTCATCAGCGCGGCGGCAAGCCAGTTAATGTGTCCGGGCACCCGCACCGGCGACTCCGGGATGAACCGCCACGTACACACGGCCGCCGCGATGGTCACGAGCAGGGGGATCCAGAACAGCCATTGCCAGCTCAGGTTCTCCACGATTATTGCCCCCGTGATGATCCCGATGCCGGCTCCGACGCCCAGGATCGATGACATCAGACCGATGCTGCCGGCGACGCGGTCCCGCGGGAACTCGTCGCGGGCGATCGCGAACGCGAGCGGGAAGATCCCACCGCCGGCGCCCTGGATGATCCGCGCCACGATCAGCACGTCGAGCGAGTCCGAGACCGCAGCCAGCAGCGTGCCGAAGGCGAGCGTGATCAGCGTGTACAGCAGCAGGCGCTCCTTGCCGTACATGTCTCCGAGCCGGCCGATGATCGAGGTCGCCACCGAAGCGGACAGCAGATACCCGGTCAGCAGCCACGACACCCCCGCCTCGGATGCGTGCAGGTCGTGTTGGATCGTCGGCAGCGCAGGGATCACGGCCGAGCTCAGGACCGCGTACGCGAGCCCCGCCAGCGACAGCACCGCGAGGATCACGTTCGGGTGGACGCGGTGAGATCGCTCCGCTCGCGACGGCATCCCGCTACTCTAGCGGAATGACCATTCCGGCAGCACATCGACCCGCCCTCTCGCCCGTGGCCACGACCCCGGAGACCGATTGTGAGTGGGCCGCGCTCGACTCCGACGCCAAGCGCGAGCGTCTGTTGCGCACCGCAGGCGAGTTGTTCGCGCGCGACGGCCTCGGCGCCCCGATGCCGGCGATCGCCGCTGCCGCCGGCGCGGGTGTGGCGAGCGTCTACCGGCAGTTCCCCTCCAAGCACGAGCTGCTGGCCGCGCTGGTCACGCGGCGCTTCGAGCAGATCGCTGACGGTGCGCGCCGCGCCTCGGTGGGCGACGGCGACTGCTGGTCGGCGCTAACCGACCTGCTGTGGACGCTCGTCGAACGGCAGGCCGCCGATGACTTCCTCGGCGAAGCGCGCAGCGCGGTCGCCGAGCATCCCGACGTGCTCGCCGCCAACGCACGGGCCACCGGCGCGTTCGAGCAGCTGCTGGCCGGAGCTCGCGCCGAGGGGCGCCTGCGCGCCGACGCCTCGATGCTCGACCTGAGGCTACTGTTCGCGGCCACCCGGGCCGCCAAGCAAGTCGAGCCCGACGCCTGGCCGCGGATGCTCGAACTGCTGATCGACGCGCTCCACGAAGACCGAGGCCGAGCGAGATGAGAGAGGAGCTGGAACGTTGAAGATCCGCGCTGCGGTGCTCGAGGAGTTCGCCAAGCCGCTGAACGTGACCGAGGTCGACCTCGCCGAGCCCCGAGCGGGCGAGGTGCTGGTGCGCCTGGAGGCATGCGGTGTCTGCCACACCGATATGTACACAGCCTCCGGCACGGATCCGTCCGGCTATGCCCCGACCGTGCTCGGCCACGAGGGCGCGGGCGTGGTCGAGCGCGTCGGCGAGGGTGTCTCGAGCCTCGCGCCGGGGGACCGCGTCGTCACCCTGTTCTCGCCTCAGTGCCGTCAGTGCGTGCACTGCCTCAGCCCGGACACGAACCTGTGCCTGGCGATCCGCGAGCAGCAGAACCTCGGCTACCTCCCCGACGGGACGACGAGGTTGTCTCGCGACGGTGATGCGATGCGCCACTTCATGGGCACCAGCACGTTCGCCGAATACACGGTGATGCCGGAAATCGCGCTAGCGGCGATCTCGCCCGACGCGGAGCCCGATCGCGCCTGCCTGTTCGCCTGCGGGCTGTCAACCGGCCTCGGCGCGGCGATCAACACCGCCAAGGTGCGGGCGGGATCGACGTGCGTGGTGTTCGGTGCCGGCATGGTCGGGCTGGGAGCCGTCGCGGGCTGCCGTCTGCAGGACGCCGAGCGGATCATCTGCGTCGACATGTCGCAGCAGCGGCTCGAGCTGGCCCGCGCGCAGGGAGCCAGCGACGTCTGGATCGGCGGCTCGGACACGGTGCAGCGCGTGCTGGAGGAGACCGACGGATTTGGCGCCGACTATACGTTCGAGGCCACCGGGCTTGTCTCGGTGATGCGCCAGGCGGTCGAGTCGGCGCGGATGGGATGGGGTCTGTGCACGATCGCCGGCGTCGCCGGCAAGGGCGAGACGCTCGACATCGTCCCGCGGCTGCTGATCACCGGGCGCCGGGTCTGCGGATCGTCGTTCGGGGGGGTCAAGGGCCGCGATCAGGTCCCGGAACTGGTGTCGCTGTACCTCGACGGCAAGCTCGACGTCGAGATGTTCATCTCGCACCGGATCACGCTCGATCAGGTCAATCGCGGCTTCGAGCTGATGGAGCGCCAGGATGGGATCCGGAGCGTGATCACGTTCGGCTGATCAGGTCGGGCGCGGCGCTCGCCGCGGGACTGGGGGGCCGGGTCGCTGATCGGCTGTGGCTCCTCGGCGAAGCCCACCACCGGCTCCGGCTCTGGCTACAGCGGCTCCGCGGCGGTTTGGCTCACGGGCCTGCGAAATCCGCTCGCGCTCGCGCTCGGCCCGAAACGGTCGGTCATGGTCGGCGACTGGGGCACCGGGATCGTCTACCGAATCACCGACCGGCGCTGAGTGCCGCTGAGTGGCGCCGCACATGACGGTCGACCGGCTCCGCGGTGCGACGGAGCCGGTCGATTGGGGGGCGTGGTCAGATCGATTCGAGGATCACATGTTGGGGCAGTTGTGCGAACCGCTCCGTGCATTGGCGGGCGGGGTGTGGGCGGCGTGAGCGGCTGGTGCCGTGGTGCCGGTCCCGCTCGCCGAGCTAGTCGACGTCGCGGCGCTCGCGATTGCAGCGCCGCCACCGGCGAGCGCCGCGGTGACCGCGAACGTCGTCAGCAGAGGTCTGATCCGACGGGGCATTTCAATCACCTCCTTTGGTGGCCTGAACACACGATCGCGGCGCATCGTCTGAGGCCCGTAGGAGCCAGATAAGAGTTTCCTAGGAGGACTGATGGCATAACCGGCTTCCCGCTACCTGCGTCGCGCCGCCGGCTCGAGCGCGGGATTTGACCAGCCCCCGTCGGCTGGGTTGATGTTGACGCCGGGCGGGACGATCTCGTCGATCCGGTCGAGCAGTTCATCGGACAGCTCGACCTCGGCTGCCGACAGCTGGGACTCCAGCTGCTCCATCGTCCGCGGCCCGATGATCGCCGCGGTCACCGCCGGGTGGCGGATCACGAACGCCAGCGACATCTCGATCAGCGTGATCCCCGTCTCCTGCGCCAGTTTGCCGAGCGCGTCGGCGGCCTCCAGCTTGCGCTGGTTGCCCGGTAGCGACAAGTCGTAGCGACCCGGCAGGCGATCGGCCCGATGCGAGGTCGGCGGCTCGGCATCCTTGCGGTAGCGACCGGACAGCCAGCCACCGGCGAGCGGGCTCCACGGGATCACGCCCATCCCGTAGCGCCGGGCGGTCGGCAGCACGTCCTTCTCGACCTCGCGCACCAGGATCGAGTACGGCGGCTGCTCGCAGACGAAGCGCTCGCGTCCGCGCTTCTGGGCCACCCACTGAGCCTCGACGATCTGGCTGGCGGGAAAGGTCGAGGAACCGATGTAGCGAACCTTGCCCGCGCGGACCAGGTCGGTCAGCGCGCCCAGCGTCTCGTCGATGTCGGTGTCGGCCTCCGGGCGATGGATCTGGTACAGATCGATCCAGTCGGTACGCAGCCGCCTGAGACTATTCTCCACCTCCTTGACGATCCAGCGGCGCGAGTTGCCGAACTCGTTCGGGTCATCGCCCATCGTCCCGTGCACCTTGGTCGCCAGGACGACGTGGTCTCGCTTGCCGCCAGCGAGCGCCTTGCCGACGATCTCCTCGGACTCGCCGCGTGAGTAGACGTCGGCGGTGTCGATGAAGCTGATCCCGGCGTCGAGCGCGCGGTGAATGATCCTGATGCCCTGATCGTGATCGGGATTGCCCCAGGCGCCGAACATCATCGCGCCGAGGCAGAGGGGGCTGACTTTGACTCCGGTGTGGCCCAGCGAGCGAATCTTCATCCTCCAAGCGTATTCCCACTCCAGCTCGTGTCTAAGCCAGCAAGCCCAACCGCTGTGCCCGCTGCACCGCCTCGGTCCGGTTACGGACCTCGAGCTTGCGGAACACCGCGCTGGTGTGCTCCTTGACGGTGTGCACCGACAGGTGCAGAGCCTCGCCGATCTCGGGATTGGTGGAGCCCGACGCCATCAGCTGAAGCACGGCTCGCTCGCGGTCGGAGAGTCCCAGCGCTCCCTGGCGGTCGTGGCGCTCGAATACGGTCTTGCCCAGGCCGACCGTCCGCACGGCGTCGGCGATCCTCCGCGCCGGCCAGTCCTTGTAGGCGAAGCCCGAGGCTCCCGCCGCCCGCGCCGCCGAGGGCGATATCTCGCCCGCTCCGGAGATCAGCAGCACCCGGGTCTGCGGCTCGGAGGCGCGCAGCTGCTCGCACACCTCGGCACCTGATTCCTCGCCGATGAACAGGTCCACCAGCGCCACATGAGGTCGGTAGCGCGCCGCCAGCGCCAGCGCTTCGCCGCCGGTATTGGCGCTCAAGCAGCGCTCGACCCACGGTTGCTGTGTCAGCATCAGCCGGAAGCCCCAATGGACCACATCATGGTCATCGACGACGAGCACGCTCAGGCGCTCCGGGCTACGCTCTCCCTCAGGCATCGTCCTCGTCGTAGTCGTCGTGGGGCACCACCAGGCGGACCTGCCAGGTTCCCGGCCCGCGCTCCCCGAACTCGACCACGCCGCCGCTCTGCAGTGCCTCCAGCGCCGCCAGGCGAAGCCCCATCCCGGCGTGGCGCTGGCGGCCGCTGACCCCGTCGTTGGCCACCTCGAGCACGAACGCGCCGCGGAGCTGCCCGATGCGAATGCCGACGCGGGTTGGGCTGGCGTGCTTGTGGGCGTTTCGCACCGCTTCGGCGAGCACCGACTGTGCCAGCGGCTCGAGGCTGGTGGGCACGTCTCCCTCCACTCCGGCCTCCAGCGTCAACCCCAGGTCGGGATGCACGCGGGCGAGCCGCTCGACCTCGGCCACGAACGTGGTCTGGGTCGCGCGCGGCGCCCGACCCAGGGGGCGCTGTAACGCGGCGCGCAGCTCGCTCAGCGCCGCCTGGGTCTCACTGGCGCAGCGCTCGCGCGCCGGCGCGGGAAGGTCGCCCTCTCCATCGAGCGCCATCGAGACGCCGAACAGGCGCTGAATCACGCCCTCGTGGATCTCCCGCGCAAGGTCGATCCGCTGCTCGAGCTGGTGTGCGTTCTCGGCCTGAGTGGCGAAGATCCGCGCGACCGAGGCAAGCGCGGCCGCCTTACCCAACGTCCACAGCAGGTTGCGATCGGCATCATCCAACGGCGGCTCAGACATCAGCCGGTCAGTCAGGATCACGCCGATCGCGCGGCCCGCGGCGGTCATCGGCGTGCACACTAGCCGCGCCGGCTCGGAGACCAGCGCTGCGTACTCGTCCGGCACCTGACCGCTGATGTCGCCCACCGCCTCGACCACCTTGTCCTCGCGCAAGGCGAGCGCGGCGAGCGGCGCCGACTCAACCGTTACATGCGCGCCGGCGAACTGCTCCAGGTCCAGCCCGTGCGCGCCCGCGGCCCGCACCCGCCGCCGAGCGCTGTCGTACCGGAAGATGATCGCCCGGCGCATCCGGGCCAGCCGGCATACGGCCTCGCACAGCCGGTCATAGAAGCCGTTCCCCGTCGTCGATGCCTGCTCGGATTGCGACAGCACCTCGACGAACAGCTCCAGCGCCTCGATTCCGACCCCGGTCCGCGCATCCGGGGACCCGACCGAGCTCATCACGCCGGGGCGGCTAAGTGGACGGCGACCACTAAGTCAGGGCGGCGCGAACGTCCATCAGCCCGAAGCGCAGCGCTTGCTGCGGTGCGAGGTACACGCGCCAACGTTGCTCGCAACTCGGGCATCGGCATTCGACCGACGCATCGTATCCGTCGAGCGCCGCGTCCCACTCGATCTGCTCGCTGCGCAGGCAGATCGGGCAGGCGAGCGATGCGGTCACCAGGGCATCCGGATCGTCACTCCGAAAGCGGGCGGTGTCGGCGAGTGCGGGCATCTCGAGAGCTCGATCGTCCTAAGTCGCGAGCGCGGCAAAGCGCGCGATCGGCCGCTTGCCCCATCGACTGCGGGTCGCGAAGTCGAGCAGGCGCGGGAGGTAGTCGACCAGCGGCGAGACTGAGATGCCGACGGCGTCCAGGCGGGCGCAGGTGATCGCCTGCTCGAACACCGCCCCGATCGAGAAGTACGGGAAGTAGGCGCCGCTTCCCTCCAGCGCCGAGCGGCCCGCCGAACCGCCCTCGAACCGAGCGTAGTCGGCCGGCGAGAGCACCTTGGGCAGCGGCCGGCGGAAGTAGCGGCTCGCCAGCTGGGCGATCTCCCCCATCGTGCTGGCGTTGGCGCCGGCCGTCAGGTGGTAGGTCTCGCCAACGCCTCCGGCCGAGTCACACAGCTCGTGGATCGCATCGGCGACGTAGTCGATCGAGACGACGTCGACCGGCGCCGAGGGGATCGCCGGGACGGCCTCGAACAGGCCGCGAGCGAACGCACGCAGCGGCCAGTAGAGCACGTTGAAGGCGGCGGTCCAGCCGCTGCGGCGGTCTCCGACGACGATGCTCGGGCGCATGATCGTGAACGGCAGCCCGACGTGGGAGCGCACCAGCTGCTCGGCTTCGAACTTGGACTGCTCATAGGAGTTGTGAAAGCCCTGACCGACGTCAAGGTCGCCTTCGGCAAAGGCACCGGCGTGGTTGCCCGCGACGTAGGCGGTCGAGATATGCCCGTAGCGCTCCAACCCACCGCTTGCTCGTGCCAGCTCGGCGAACTCGAGCATCCGGCGGGTGCCCTCCACGTTGATCTCGCGGGCCTCGTGCAGCGGCAGTGTGAACGACACCGAAGCGGCGCTGTGAACGATCGTGGTGACGCGCCGAGCCAAGCCCTCGCGGCGCTTGCGCGCCAGCGACAGACCCGGGGCGGTCAGCTCAGCGGCGATCGCCTCGACCCGGGCCGCGTAGCGCTCGGCGCGGGCCCCGAACAGGTTGACCAGCACCTGCTGCACTCTGGCGTTCGCCGCCTCATCGCTGTCGGCGCGCACCAGCGTGATGATCGGGCGCTCGCTTCGCTCGAGGTAGCGCGCCAGCAGCTCCATCCCGACGAACCCCGTCGCTCCGGTTAGCAGAACGGCTCCGTCCGCGCGGCTCATGCGGCTCCCGCCAGCGACCGGAACGCCCAGGCCAGGCGACCGCGCGTCTCACCGGGGGTGATCAGCTGATCGATGTAGCCGGTACTCGCCGCCACCTCTGGGCGCAGCTGAGCATGGGCGTAATGCTGGGCCAACTGCTGGCGCAGGCCGTGCGGATCGTTGGCGGCAGCGAGCTCGCGACGGTGCATGATGCCGACCGCCGGCTCGGCGCCCATCACGCCGATCTCGGCCTGCGGCCAGGCGAACACGTAGTCAGCCCCGAGGTCCTTGGAGTTCATCGTGATGAACGCGCCGCCGAACGCCTTGCGCAGGATCACGGTGATCCGCGGCACGGTCGCCTCGGCGAACGCGTGCACCAGGGTCGCGCCGAACCTGATCACGCCAGCGGACTCCTGACGGGTGCCGGGCATGAAGCCGGGGGTGTCGACGAGCACCAGCAGCGGAATCCCGAATGCGTTGCACTTCGAAACGAACTGCGCGCCCTTCTGGGAGCTGGCGGCGTCGAGCACGCCGCCAAGATACCGCGGCTGGTTGGCGATCACGCCGACCGAACGGCCGTCGATTCGCGCCATCGCGGTGACCAGGTTGCGCGCCCATCCGGCCGAGACCTCGAGCAGCTCGCCGCCGTCAACCAGCGCGCCGATCACGTTGCGCACGTCGTATACGCTCCGCGGCTCGTCCGGCACGCACGCCGCCGGGTCGCGGCCGGTCGCGGCCCTGGCCGGCGCGACCGGTGCCGACGCGCCGCGGTGCCGCGGGAGATACCCGAGCAGGTCGCGCGCCAGGAAGGCGGCGTCGACGTCGTTGCGCGCGACGAAGTTGCACACGCCGTTGCGCTCGTGCACGCGCGTGCCACCGAGTTG
>Ga0209839_10000967_pt1 | contig 14707 bp, 10 predicted proteins | sample OrgsoiDNA2013050_FD_185800 | JGI IMG/M metagenome (GOLD analysis project Ga0209839, IMG submission 185800) | Permafrost soil microbial communities from the Arctic, to analyse light accelerated degradation of dissolved organic matter (DOM) -... | ecosystem: Environmental > Terrestrial > Soil >... | reverse complement strand
GGCCACCGGGAACGACATGGTGGGCGCGTGGAACCCGTAGTCGACCAGTCGCTTGGCCACGTCCTCGTTGGTGACGCCGGTGCTGGCCGTGATCGGCCGCAGGTCGATGACGCATTCGTGCGCCACCAGCCCGGCGCGGCCGGTGTAGAGCACCGGGTAGTGCGGCGCGAGCCGCCGGGCCACGTAGTTGGCGGACAGCACCGCGACCTGGGTGGCCTGCCGCAGCCCGGCCGCGCCCATCATCGCGATGTAGGCCCAGGAGATCGGGAGGATGCCGGCGGATCCGAACGGCGCGGCTGCGACCGGCCCGACATGGCCGTCCGCCGTGTCCCCGGCGTGCCCGGCCGTGACCGGCTGAGTGCTGGGCAGGAACTGGGCCAGGTGGGCCCGGACCGCCACCGGGCCGACCCCCGGGCCGCCGCCGCCGTGCGGGATGCAGAACGTCTTGTGCAGGTTGAGGTGCGAGACATCCGCCCCGAACGAGACCGGGGTGGCCAGTCCGACCAGCGCGTTGAGGTTGGCCCCGTCGATGTAGACCTGGCCGCCCGCGGCGTGCACCGTGTCGCACACCTGGCTCACGGTGTCCTCGTAGACGCCGTTCGTGGACGGGTAGGTCAGCATGATCGCCGCGACCCGGCCCGCGTGCGCGTCCAGCTTGGCCCGCAGGTCGCCAAGATCGATCGCGCCGTCGGAGCCACATTTCACGACCACCACGCGCAGCCCGGCGAGCACGGCGCTGGCCGCGTTCGTGCCGTGCGCGGAGTCGGGGATCAGGCAGACGGTGCGGTCCGGTTCCTGCCGGGACCGGTGGTAGGCCCGGATGGCCAGCAGGCCGGCCAGCTCACCCTGGGAACCGGCGTTCGGCTGCAGGGAGACCGCGTCGTAGCCGGTGATACGGGCCAGCGCGTCCGCCAGCCGGCTGATCAGCTCCTGGTACCCGAGGGCCTGCTCCGGCGGCGCGAACGGGTGCAGGGACGCGAACTCCGGCCAGGTGATCGGCTCCATCTCCGCCGCCGCGTTGAGCTTCATCGTGCAGGAGCCGAGCGGGATCATGGACCGGTCGAGGGCGATGTCGGAGTCGGCCAAGCGGCGCAGGTAGCGCAGCATCGAGGTCTCGCTGCGGTGGGTGTGGAACACCGGGTGGCTGAGGAACTCCCCAGACCGCCGCAGCTCGGCCGGCAGCGAAGCCGGCGTGCCCGGGGCGTCGGCCGGGTCCGCGGCGAGCTCCACCTCGGCGGGCGCCCGGTCCAGCAGCGCGGCGGCGACGGTGAGCAGGATGGCGTCGGTGGTCGTCTCGTCGCAGGCGATCTGGATCGCGCCGTCGCCGGCCAGGTGCAGGTTGTACCCCGCCTCCCGGGCGCGGGCCATCGCCGCGGCGGCCGCCTCGGGACCCCCCGGGGGCTGGGCCCGCACGGTGTCGAACGCCGCAGGCGGGCCGGTTCGGAATCCGGCTGCGTCCAGGGTCGCGGCGAGAACCGCGGCGCTGCGGTGGGCACCGGCCGCGATGGCGGTCAGGCCCTCGGGGCCGTGGTACACCGCGTACATGGCGGCCAGCACGGCCGGCAGCACCTGCGCGGTGCAGATGTTGCTGGTGGCCTTCTCCCTGCGGATGTGCTGCTCCCTGGCCTGCAGCGCGAGCCGGTAGGCGGGCTTGCCGTCCGCGTCGACCGAGACGCCGACCAGGCGCCCCGGGAGCTGGCGGCGCAGCTTGTCCCGTACCGCGATGTAGCCGGCGTGCGGGCCGCCGAAGCTCATCGGCAGCCCGAACCGCTGGGTGCTGCCGACCGCGACGTCGGCCCCCATCTCCCCCGGTGGCCGCAGCAGCGTGAGAGCGAGCAGGTCGGCGGCCACCGCGGCCTGGGCGCCGCGCTCGTGCGCGGCCTCGATCACCGGGGCCAGGTCACGGACGGCGCCGGACGCCCCCGGGTACTGCAGCAGCACGCCGAACAGCTCACCGTCCGGCTGGCTGGCGATCAGCTCGGGGGTGACGCCGGCGACGACCAGCTCGATGCCGAGCGGTTCGGCCCGGGTGCGCAGCACGGCGAGGGTCTGCGGCAGGCAGTCGGCGTCGGCGAGGAAGATGTGCCCCCGGCCGGCGGCGCGGCGGGCCAGCGTCATGGCTTCCGCGGCGGCGGTCGCCTCGTCCAGCAGCGACGCCCCGGCCACCGGCAGCGCGGTCAGGTCAGCGATCATCGTCTGGAAGTTCAGCAGGGCCTCCAGCCGCCCCTGCGAGATCTCCGGCTGGTAGGGGGTGTAGGCGGTGTACCAGCCCGGGTTTTCCAGCACGTTGCGGCGGATGACGGCCGGGGTGATGGTGCCGTAGTAGCCCAGCCCGATCATCGAGGTCAGGACCTGGTTACGCGCCGCGAGACGGCGCAGCTCAGCCAGCGCGCCGGCCTCCGTGAGGGCCGGGGGCAGGTCAAGTGGCGGGGCGGAGGCGGAGGCCGGCAGCGCGGCCTCGGTGAGCTCATCGAGCGAGGAGTAGCCGACGGCGGTGAGCATCTGCCGCTGCTCGTCCGCTGAGGGCCCGATGTGACGCTGGGCGAATTCGACCATCCAGGAGCCTCCTGAGCTGACGGGTCAGTTAGGCGACGTGCTCCCGGTGTGCGGCAAAGCCGCACACCGCGGGGGGTCCGGGGGGTCGCCCCCCGGGCCAGCACTGCGGGCCCTCGCGAAGGTCGCGAAGCCACCGAGTAGGGTCAGCCGCCTCGGCTCCCCCTCTGTCGTTAAGGCTCACCGGCGCTAACTTCAGAGATGCCTGTCCCGTCCGGTCCTGGCGCCTGAGAGGTTGCGGGGAACTTGCCCCTTCGGCGCCCCGCGCTGGCCGCGCGGGGACTCTCCCGGATGGTGTCACTGGCATTACGAGTGTACCCAAGAAGACCGCCCGATCGGCGGAGCCGCACGCTGGAAGCTGGCCAACCCACCTCAGTCGGCCAACGGACCCTGAGCAGCTACGGCGGGGGGCCGCCCGGGGGGTTCCGGGGGGTCGCCCCCCGGGCCAGCACGCGAGCAGCGCACCCCGGCGAGCAGGCAACGCCTGCGAGCACAGTTATCCTGTGCGCCTCGCGCGTCGCCGGGAAAGCTCGTCCTGGCCCACGGTGAGCAGGCCGTCCTCGGCTCGGACAGCGGGCAGTTCAGCGAGGTTACCTTCGACCTCCTGCCACACCCGGCCGAGCGCGATGCCGAAAACACCCTGGCCGCCTTGCAGGAGATCCACCACCTCATCGGGTGACGTGCACTCGTACACGCTGACCCCGTCGCTCATGAGCGTGACCTCGGCCAGGTCGCCGGTGCCCCGGTCGCGCAGGTGATGCACGGCGGCGCGGATCTGCTGGAGCGAGATGCCGGTGTCGAGCAGCCGCTTGACGACCTTCAGGACAAGGATGTCGCGGAAGCCGTACAGGCGCTGGGAGCCGGAACCGTGCGCCCCGCGGACACTCGGCTCGACCAGGCCGGTACGCGCCCAGTAGTCCAGCTGGCGGTAGGTGATGCCGGCCGCCGCGCAGGCGGTGGGGCCCCGGTAACCGGTGTTCGGGTCGTCGGTGGCGGGCTCGGTGCGGCTGGGTTCAGCGTTCATGCCGTCCTGGCCAGCTCCGTCCTGATCGGTCCCGTCCAGCCCAGTTCCGTGCTGGCCAGCGGCTCCGGCCGCTGCGTCGTCGAACAGCGTGCCCTGTTCCTCGGCGTGAGGGACTTCCGGCTGGCTATGGTCAGCCGGTCTGTCACCATCCGGGGATCGCGTGCCCCTGGTTCCCGCCACGCCCACCTCCATCGCGAGCTGACCTCCCCGGGTACTCGCTTCGAACCGTAAGCCGGCCGGCTCATGGCGTCAACGATCCCGTACGGCGCGTCGCGACATTCCGTCTAAGTCAGGCATACGGGCCCGTGCACACCCATCACTGCTGTATACTTTAACCTTGCCACCTGGGGTAACGGTGTCCCGCAGCGAGCTTGCGCGGACGTACAGTAACCATTCAGGTAGCCCGGCCGAAGTCCTCGGGCGAGATGGTGTCCAGAAACTCCCGGAACTTCTCGACCTCGTCCTCCTGCTCGTCTGGGATGGCCACCCCGGCCTCGTCCAGGATCTCCTCGGCGGCGAAGATCGAGGCACCGGTGCGCAGCGCCAGCGCGATCGAGTCCGAAGGCCGGGCGCTGACCTCCGCGCCGTTCGAGAACACCAGGTCGGCGTAGAAGATCCCGTCCCGCAGCGCGGTGATGTTGACCGTGCGCAGCTGGACGTTCAGCACATCGAGTACGTCACGGAAAAGATCGTGCGTCAGCGGCCGGGGCGACACCATGCCTTGCTGGGCGAACGCGATGGCCGTCGCCTCGACGGCGCCGATCCAGATGGGCAAGTACCGATCGCCCTGCGTCTCCTTGAGCAAGACGATAGGGCTGTTCGACGGCATCTCGACCCGGACGCCGACGACCTCCATCTGCCGCACTACAGCTCCATCCCACGTGCGATTGGCACACCATCGCTGGCCGGCCACTCCCTTTGTCAAGGTACACCCGCTATCGGCCCGACGCGGAGCGCAACCCACCCTGGGCGTCTTCGGCACGGTGCCCTGAGGCGGAGCGCAACCCACCCGCTGGGGCGGCCGGGACGGCGGTGGAAACCGGCGCGGCCGCGACCGCTCCGGCCAGGCCCGCTTCATCCAGCGCGGATTCGACCAGGGCGGCGTGCAGCCAGAGGGTCAGCGTCGCGATCTGCCAGGCGTCACGTGCGGCGGAGGCCCGCACTCCGGGCCCGCGCTGCCGCAACTGCGGGGAAACGAGCTGTTCGACCAGCGAGACGTCCCGGTCGGCCGAGGCTTTCACGCCGCGCAGATGCCGGGCGCCAACGCCGAACCTGGCCAGCGCCGCGGCGGCCCGCGCCACCTCGAGCGCGTCCCTTCCGTAGTGCCGCCCGGACCGCCGGATCAGGCCGTAGTCTTCCAGTTCGGCCAGGCTGTCGCCGTCGATCCCGGCCGTCTCCAGCAGTTCGGCACGGGTCAGCGGGGAACCGTGACGGCCGGTGCCGGGGCGGGACGCCTCGTCGGCCGCTGCCGCCCCGGCGAGCGAGGCGGCGAGAGTGGGCCGGGCACTGGTCTGCGCGGACGCGTCAATGGCGTCCAGGCGCTCCTTGATGACCCGCAGCGGCAGGTACTCGTCCCGCTGGGCGGTCAGGATGTACCGGAGCCGCTCGACGTCGGCCAGGGCGAACTGCCGGTATCCCGACCGCGACCGGGCCGGCTCGATCAGGCCCTCGGCCTCCAGGAAGCGGATCTTGGAGGTACTGATGTCCGGGAACTCAGCCCGCAGCCGGGCGAGAACCTCGCCGATCCCGAAGGAGGCAGGCTCGCGCGATGAGCTCATGCGTAATCCTGTGCGCCTCCGCCGCGCCGCTGTCCCTGGAGGCGCGGGTGCGTCATGAAGATGAGCCGGAACTTTCCGATCTGCACCTCGTCCCCGCTGAACAGCTCCGTCTCCTCGATCCGGTCCCGGTTGACGTAGGTGCCGTTCAGGCTGCCGACGTCACGGACACTGAACCGGGTGCCCATCCGGTAGAACTCCGCGTGGCGGCGGGAGACCGTCACGTCGTCCAGGAAGATGTCGCTGTCGGGGTGCCGCCCGGCCGTGGTCAGCTCGCTGTCGAGCAGGAACCGGCTGCCCGCGTTGGGGCCGCGGTGCACCACCAGCAGCGCCGTGTCGGCCGGCAGCGCCTCCAGCATGGCCGGATCGGCGAGCGGCTCGTCGTTCAGTTCGGCGTCGATCGCCTCAGCGCGGGCCAGCGAGATCGTCGAGGTGGTCTCCCCCGGGTGCTCGGCCGATCCCCGCATCAGGGGGGTGCCGCAGTTCGAGCAGAAGCGTGCGTCATCCGGATTCGGGCGACCGCACTGCGTGCAGTAGACACTGGCCATTGCTCCGCCAGGCCTCCCCTCCATGGGCCAGTCCCACTCGGCGGGGGCCCCATCCGGGCCCGGTCCCTGCGCATACGGCGCGGGTTCGTGGGATGAGGGTGACCAGGTTACCGCGGCCGGGGTGTGCCGGTCCATGCGCCACGCGAGCAGCCGCCGCCAGCCCTTGACAGGCTGCCCGCCACTGCCACCGGAGGGCGCCCCATCCGGGGACCACTCGCTGCCCCCGGCGCGACGTCTACGCCACACCGCCGCTCCTCCTCCGCCATGCCGCCGCCCGGCCGGAAACACGCCAGCCCGGGACTCGCCACTGGGACTGCGAGCCTTTTGACGGCTCTCGCCCCATAGTGTGGCTGATTGTCTCACAGCTGTTCGAATTCTCGACATGGCGTACCTAGTCAGTCCCCCACCATAGCGCGGCTTGTGCCAGCAGATGACCAATCGCGGCGGTCGCCCCCAGCCATCCCGCTGGCAGCCCCGTTGACCTATTGGCCAGCCTGCTCCACGACGGTGGCCCACTCGTCCAGCAGCAGCTGCGCGGCGTCGGCGTCGGTGCCCTCGGCCCACAGATGGGTCACGGCGTCGGCCGGATCCGGCAGCACGAGCGCCCAGCCCCGGTCGGGCTCCACCACGCGCACCCCGTCGGTGGTGTCCAGCTCGCGGCTGCCCGCGGCTTCTACCACGGTCCGCATGACGCTGCCCTTGGCCGCCCAGGGCGTCGGCATAGACCGCCTGAGCAGGTAGGCGTCCGGAATCCGGGCGTCGATCTGGCTGAGCGTGAGCCGGGTCCGCGCGACCAGGCCAATCAGCCGGGCGAACGTCGCGATCCCGTCGACAGTCCGGGTGAACTCGGGCACGACGAAGCCGCCCCGCCCGTCCGCGGCGAAGATCACGTCGTCTTCCGCCGCCGCCTCGGTCAGCGCACCCATTGAGGTGGGCGTCCAGTTCACCTGGACCCCGTGGAACCGGCAGACCTGCTCTGCGACGCGGGTGGTGGTCACCGGCAGCGCGACCCGGCCGGTCTTGCGCTCGGCGGCCACCAGGTCCAGCACGACGAGCAGGGCCCGCTCGTCGCTGACCACCTCGCCCTTCTCGTCCACGATCCGGATCCGCTCGCCGACCGGGTCGAACCGGACCCCGAACGAGGCCCGGGACGAGGACACCACCTCCGACAGGCGCTGCAGGCCCGCGCGCTGCTGGGCGACGCTCTCGGTCGGTGACACCTCATCCAGCCGGTTGTTGATGGTGAGCACGTCGACGCCAATCCGGCCGAGCAGGCTGGGCAGGACCAGCGAGGTGGTGCCGCCCGCGCAGTCGGCGACCACCTTCATCCCGGTCTCGCGGACCGCGGACATGTCCACGCAGCGCAGCAGTTCGCGGGTGTACCACTCGATGACGCGGGGCGGGTAGGTGAGCTCGGCGATCTCGCCCGGGAACGCCCGCCGGTACTCCTGCCGGGAGAAGACCCGCTCCAGCTTGCGCTGGGCGGCCTGGGACAGCTCCGCGCCGCGCTCGTCGAGGAAGAGGATGTCGATGGACTGGGCGTCACCCGGCGTGGTCCGCAGCGCGATCCCGCCGCTGTAGTCGCTGCGCTCCGTCTCGAACCGGGCCACCGGAAGCGGCTGCGCCTCCAGGTCGACGACGTTGATGGCGCTGGCGTTAAGCGCGCCCTGGACGGCGCGCTTGAACGTCCGCGCGGCCCGCGACACGTCGCGGGACGTCGTCACGGTCGAGCCCTTCTTCAGCGTGGTGGCGTACGCGCTGGCCAGCCGGACGCACAGTTCCGGGGTCACCTCGACGTTGATCAGGCCGGATACACCGCGCTGGCCGAACAGGGTCCGGCTGCCGCGGGACTCCCAGATGACGCTGTTGTTGACGACCGCGCCGGCCTCGATCGTCTTGAACGGGTACACCTTGACCCCGGCGGACAGGTAGGCCTCCGGCTCGATGACGCACTCGTCCCCCACGACGGCGGACTCCTCGATCCGGGCCAGCCGCATGACGTCGGTATTCTTGCCAATCACGCAGCCGCGCAGGGTCGCGCCCTGGCCCACGTACACGTTGTTGTGCACGACGGCCCGGTGCAGGAACGCGCCCTCCTTGACCACCACGTTGCTGCCGATCACCGTGTACTCGCGCAGGTGCGCCCCGGCTTCGACCTTGGCGTAGTTCCCGATGCACAGCGGGCCGGTGAGCACGGCCTCCGGGTCGACCTCGGCGCCGTCGGCGACCCACACGCCAGGTGAGACCTCGAACCCGTCGATGTCGGCGCTGACCCGCCGGGCCAGCACATCGGCCTGCGCCTTGAGGTAGCTCTCGAGGTTGCCGACGTCTTCCCAGTACCCGTCCGAGATGTACCCGAACAGCGGCGCGCCGCGCTTGAGCAGGCTCGGGAAGACGTCGCCGGACCAGTCGACCGACTCCCCCGCCATCACCTCGGCCAGCACCTCGGGCTCCATCACGTAGATGCCGGTGTTCACGGTGTCCGAGAAGACCTGGCCCCAGGTCGGTTTCTCCAGGAACCGCTGGATCCGGCCGTCCTCGTCGGCGATGACGATGCCGAACTCCAGCGGGTCGGGCACCCGGGTCAGCCCGACGGTGACCAGCGCGCCCTGCTCCTTGTGGAACCGGACCATGGCGGTCAGGTCGATGTCGGTGAGGGCGTCGCCGGAGATGACCACGAACGGGGCGTCACACAGGGCGTCCTCGGCGTTCTTCACGCTGCCCGCGGTGCCGAGCGGCATCTCCTCGGTCGCGTACTGCAGGTTGATGCCAAAGTCCTCGCCGTCCGCGAAGTAGTTGCGGACCAGCGCGGCCAGGAACTGGACGGTGACGACGGTGTCGGAGAACCCGTGCCGCTTCAGCAGCCGCAGGACGTGCTCCATGATCGGGCGGTTGGCCACAGGAAGCAGGGGCTTGGGCTGGTTGGCGGTCATCGGACGCAGCCGCGTCCCTTCTCCGCCCGCCATCACGACGGCCTTCAACGCTTACGCCGCTCCCTCCGGGATACCTTCTACGTTAATCGGTGGCCCTGTCGTCGGTGTTCAGCTGGTGGGGGCCTGACCGGGAGCGAGCCGCCCGGTCAGCAGAGCCCGGGTCTGGGTGAGGTAGAGCGCCGCCGCCCACCAGTAGAGCGCCGCGCCCCAGACCGCGAACGCCCAGCCGATAATGCGGGCGATCTCGGCCCAGGTCCCGGCGTATGTCCCGAGGAGCAGCAGCGGAAACGCATATAGCAGGCAAAGCGTAGCTGTTTTCCCGGCAAAACTGACCTGCAGTGTGCCGAGTCCCATCCGCCGTCTGAGCAGTCCCAGGGCACCGGCCACGACGAGCTCGCGGACCACGAGCAGCGCGAACAGCCACCACGGGATGATGCCGCGCACGGCCAGGGCGACGAGGGTGGCGGCGATGTAGAGCCGGTCGGCGGCCGGGTCGAGCGCCTCGCCGAGCCGGCTCTGCTGGTTCAGTGCGCGGGCGAGCTTCCCGTCGAGCCAGTCCGTGACGGCGGACGCGATCAGCAGGGCCACGGCCCAGGCGTCGGCGTGCGGGCCGAGGACAAGCCAGAGGAACACGGGCACCCCGACGAGCCGCGCCACACTGAGCGCGTTCGGGATGGTGACCACGCGGTCCAGGGCAGCGCCGTCATCAGCTGCGGAAACGCTGGCGCGGACGGGGCTGTCCCCGCTGCTGGAATCCCTCCCGCCGATCTGCTCCACGCCGTGACCCTACCTGGCGTCACGGCCACCTCCCGGTACCGGAGAGGTGAAATCCTTGTCACGGCCGCCGCGGGCGAGAAAAGGTCACACCATTTTGGGGCCCTGTTCCCCGGCGGCGGCGCATTCCGGAAATACGGCCCGGAACGCGTTCCTGAACCGGGGCCTGGGGCTCGCGGGATGGGCCGGGCGGACGGGGCCCTGAGGGCCGGTAGCAGGCGATCCGGAAGGCGGCGGTCACGGCGATCGGCTCGGTGCGGGCGGCCAGGCGGCCGCCGCCGCTGTCCGGCCCGGCATGCCGGGCGGACGGCCCCATCCCGGCCAGGGCCCCCGCCTCGGCCCGGGTCAGCCGCAGCCCGAGGCTGAGCTCCTGGTCGCGGGCCAGGGCGAAGTGGGCGCCCAGCGAGGCGGCCAGCCGCTCATCCTTGCGCTCGTCGACGGCCAGCAGGCCGGCCGGCCCGGTCAGCTCGGCCAGGTGCCCCGGGGCCGGCGTGACGACGATCAGCGCGCCGTCGTCCCGCAGCACCCGGCGGAACTCCGCGGCGTTGCGCGGCGCGAAGACGTCGAGGACCAGGGACATCACGGCGTCCCGCACCGGGAATGGCCGCCAGGTGTCCCAGCCGACCGCGCCGATCGCGGGATGGGCCCGCGCGGCCCGGCGCAGCGCCCGGGCAGAGATGTCCATGGCCAGGCCGGCCGGCCCCGGGCCGGCCTCCGCGGCCGGGCCGGCCGGGCCAGACGGGCGGCCGGCGAGGCGGTCCAGGACGGCGGCCAGGTAATAGCCGGGACCGGATCCGGCATCGAGGACGCAGGGCCGCGGCCCGGCCGGGACCGTGGCCGCGGCCAGGCCGGCGATCGCGTCCGCCAGCGGCGCGTAGTGCCCGGCGGCCAGGAAAGCCTGCCGGGCCGCCACCATCTCCGCCGTGTCGGCGGTGCCTGGCCGGGCCCCGCCCGGCAGCAGGTTGACGTAACCCTGCCGGGCGATGTCGAAGCTGTGCCCGCTGGCGCAGCGCAGCGCGGGCGGCCTGAGGGTGAAGCCGCGCCCGCACACCGGGCAGGCCAGCAGGTCGCTGACGGCAGGGAGCACCGCGACGTTCAGTCGCCCCAGACGTCGCTGGCCACGTCCACGATCAGCCGCAGCTTGGCGACCTCTTCGTCGTAGGTCAGCGTGTTGCCCTCGACCGTGGAGGAGAACCCGCACTGCGGCGACAGGCAGAGCTGATCGAGCGGGATGTACTGGGACGCCTCGTCGATGCGCCGCTTGAGCTGGTCGGGGTCCTCCAGCTGGCCGCGCTTGGTGGTGACCAGGCCCAGCACGACCATCTTGCCCTTGGGGATGAAACGCAGCGGCTCGAAGCCCCCGGACCGCGCGTCGTCGTACTCCAGGAAGAAACCGTCCACGTTGAGCTCGCTGAACAAGGCCTCGGCGACGAAGTCGTAGCCCCCTTCAGCGGCCCACGACGACCGGAAGTTGCCCCGGCACATGTGCGTGGTCACGGCCATCCCGTCCGGCTTGGCCGCCAGCGCGTCGTTGATCTGCCGGATGTAGCGCAGGTGGAGATGGTCGGCGTCCTCGCCCCGCTCGGCGATCTCCGCGCGCTGCGCCGGGTCGTTGAGGTAGGCCAGGCTGGTGTCGTCGAACTGCAGGTACTGGCAGCCCAGCTCGCCCAGCCGCCGGACCTCTTCGGCGTACGCGCCGGACAGGTCAGCCCAGAACTCCTCGATGTCCGGGTAGACGCTGGGGTCGATCGACGCCGGGCCGCCCCGGTAGTGCACCATGTTCGGCGACGGGATGGTCAGCTTCGGGATCGCCGTCTTCACCTGTGACTGCAGGTAGGTGAAGGAGTCCTCGAAGATGGTCTGCTCCAGGTGCACCCGGCTCGCGATCTTGAGGGCCGCGGGCGTCCACTCGATCGCACCCGATTCGTTCCGGAACCGGACGGCCAGATTGCCCGGGGCCTTGGAGATCCCGCCCAGGGAGTAGATGAAGTCCATGTGCCAGGACGCCCGGCGGAACTCCCCGTCCGTCGCCGCCTCCAGGCCGACGTCTTCCTGCATCCGGACGGCCTCGGCGATGGCGTCGTCCTCCACGGCGCGCAGATCCTGGGCGGGCAGCTGCCCGGCCGCGAACTGCTCACGCGCCCGGAGCAAGCGCTCGGGCCGCAGCAGGCTCCCCACGTGATCGGCTCGGAACGGCGGTGTCGTCCGGCGCATGAGACCATCCTCGCTCTCGGCAGTCGGTGCTCCCGCGGGGAGCATAACGCCCGGGACGGCTGGCCGGTGTTACCCGGGGCGGGATCGGCGGCGGCCTGCCCGGGCCCGGTGCGGGCGGCCCGTCCGCCCGCCCGGCCGGAGACTCCGGCCCGGGTCTGCCACGCCACCCGCACGGTGGTCGCCACCAGCACCACGAACAGGGCCAGGCCGCCGAGGATGAACGCGTTCCCGGTAATCAGCTGCAGGCCGTGCCAGTGGTACTCGACGAACCAGGGCTTGTCCCCGTACTGGTAGTACGTGGACGGGTCGGTGTTGGGAGGCAGCCACAAGATGCCGAGCGAGAACGCGCCCAGGTCCTTGGGCTCGTGGAACAGGCTGCCGGGCCACGCCCCGTACACGGCGAGGATGGCGGCGGCCAGGGCCCACCAGGCCAGTGAGCGGAGCCGGGCCGAGCGCCAGGCGCGGACGGCGTAGTGCCCGGCCATGGCCACCGCGGGCGCGGTCCAGACCCAGTGGTGGTCCCAGCTGATCGGCGAGAGCAGCAGGCCGGTGAGCGCCGCGCCGAGCAGGCCGGCCACCTGGTATCCGGCGCGGTCCAGGATCGCCGCGCAGGCGATGCCGGCGATCCCGACCACGACCGCCACGGCGATCCATTCGGTCTGCGAGCCGGCGATGCTGCCGACGAGCCGGCTGATGAGGCCGCGCAGCGACTGGTTGCCTTCCCAGCCGGTGAACCCGGTCCGGCCGCCCTGCATGAACAGGCCGCCGAACCACCACTTGACCGAGTCGTGCCGCGCCAGCACGAAGCCGAGCAGCACCGTGAACGCGAAAGCGCCGGATGCCATGAAGGCCTGCCGGAACTTGCGCGCGAAAAACAGGTACGGGATGAAGACGAGCGGGACGAGCTTGATGCCGGCGGCGATGCCGACCCCCGCGCCCTTCCACCAGCGGCTGTTGCTCGTGTCCGGCTGGCACAGATCCCACAGGATGAGCGCCATCAGCACCAGGTTGACCTGGCCGAGGTACAAGGTCCGGATGACCGGCTCGGTCCAGAACACCGCGGCCGAGGCCAGCAGGGTGGCACCGAGGCGCACCCGCGGGCGGTCGCGGTAGCCGAGGCCGCCGAAGGTGAACCACAGCGCCGCGACCAGCGCGACGATGTTGACACCCATCGAGAGCTTAGGCAGCACCGACCATGGGATGAAGGACACGACCGCGAAGACGATCGCCGCGAACGGCGTGTAAGTGAACTTCAGCCCCAGACTGCCGTAACCGCCCCACTGATAAAGCGGCGCGTAGACCTCTGGGTTGAAAAGGGGCCGGACATGCCGGACGATCAGGCCACCGGACTGGTACACGCCCAGGTCAACCGGGTCCAGCGTCCAGTTGGCGGGATGAATGGCGGCGTAGATCGCGTACAGGGCGATCATCACGCCGAACGCGGCCGCGCCGGTCCCGAGCAGGACGCTACCGGGCACGTGGCGGGCGGGCTGTTCCGCTCCCGGGCGGGCGAGGACCGATCTCACTCGGCTAACCATAGCTGCATGCCACATCACGTGCGGGGGCCAGCTCGACTTCCGGCGATCTCGCCGGGCGGGCCGTTCCGGGCCGGGCAACGTGCGGGCAGGGCACGACATGCCATAGTAGCTGGGGACGGCAGAAAACGCGGAACGGCGGCCGCCGGAACCGGTGGCCAGGAGGCAGGCGCGGCGTGAGCGGGATCCAGCAGGTGGTCTTCTCCGGGCCGCTGATCCTGGCCGCGCCCATCGCCGCCGCGGCGGGCGCGATCACCTTCATATCGCCGTGCTGCCTGCCGCTGGTCCCCGGCTACCTCGCGTACGCGACCGGCATGTCCGGGACCGACGCGCAGACCGCGCGGCCGCGGGCCGGCCGGCGCGCCGCCGAAGCCGGCCTCGACGCGCCCGCCGGGGAGCTCGACGCGCCCGCCGGGGAGGAGGCGCACGACGGTGCCGCTCCGGGCGGCCGGGGCGGGGTGGCCGTTGGCGCGCCGCCCGCCATTGCGCCTCCGGCCCCGCCGGGCCGGGGGCGGACGATCGTCGGGACGCTGCTGTTCGTGCTCGGCTTCTCCGCGCTGTTCGCCGTCTACGGCGCGGCCTCGGGAAGCCTTGGCGGCACCCTGCTCGCGCATCACCAGGGCACGGTCACCGCCGTGCTGGGCGCGTGCACCATCGTGCTCGGGCTGCTATTCGCCGGGGTCTTCGACCGCTTCTCCTTCGCGGGCCGGGTGATCCGCCCGTCGGTACGGCCGCGGGCGGGCCTGGCCGGGGCGCCGCTGCTGGGCGTGATGTTCGGCCTGGGCTGGACGCCCTGCATCGGCCCGACCCTCGCGACGGTGCTGGCGCTGTCCACGACCTCCGGCACCGCGAGCCGGGGCGCGTTCCTGGCGTTCGTCTACGGACTGGGCCTGGGCGTGCCGTTCCTGATCGTGGCGGTGGCATTCCAGCGGAGCATGCGGGTCTTCGGCTACGCGCGGCGGCACGCCCGTCTGGTCACCCAGATCGGCGGCGCGCTGCTCGTCGCGGTGGGAGTACTGGAGGTCAGCGGTGCATGGGCCTCGGTGCTGCTCTGGCTGAAAATCCACTGGATCGGCAGCTATCAGGCGCCGCTGTGAGACTGGCGCGGTAAGACCGGCCCGCTAACGAGATCCGGGCTCGTGCCTTGGCCGCGGCGCGGGCCGCCCGGCCGCCTCGCCCGGACGGCTGCCTCGCCGTCCGCTCTTCGGTCGCCTTCGCGGCAGGCCGGCCCGTCGGGGCTGTCTTCGTGGCGGCCACGAGCGCCTCGAACAGCCGCAGGTCGTCGCCTTCCTCGGGGTGCCACTGCACCCCGACCGCGAACGGGCTGCCCGGCAGCTCGAGCGCCTCGATG
>Ga0209839_10000966_pt1 | contig 14712 bp, 9 predicted proteins | sample OrgsoiDNA2013050_FD_185800 | JGI IMG/M metagenome (GOLD analysis project Ga0209839, IMG submission 185800) | Permafrost soil microbial communities from the Arctic, to analyse light accelerated degradation of dissolved organic matter (DOM) -... | ecosystem: Environmental > Terrestrial > Soil >... | reverse complement strand
CCGCGGCGCATTCCACCACGGCGCAGTCCACCACTGGCGGCCACACCTACGGCCGGGCCGCGAGGTTCTACGTTCCGCCGCCCGATCCCGGCGCCATCACCCAGGAGCGGCAACTCCTGGCGGCCGGTCGCCGCCACGACGCTGCGCTGATCGCCGGGATGACCGCGACGCCGACCGCGGTCTGGCTCAACGGCGGCACGGCCGCCCAGGTCAGGCACCAGGTACGGCACACGGTCAGCGCGGCGGCGCGGCAGCGCGCCGAGTCTGTCCTGGTCGCCTACGACATTCCCGGTCGCGACTGCGCCCAGTACTCGGCCGGCGGGGCCCTGACCCAGGCCGACTACGAGGCCTGGATCGGCGGGGTCGCCCGCGGCATCGGCCATGCGCGGGCGGTGGTGATCCTGGAACCGGACTCGCTCGGCAAGATGCCCTCGGACTGCAACCTGCCGCCCTCGTCCAGCTATCCCTTCACCGACAGCGAGCGGATCGCGGAGGTCAGCTACGCGGTCAGCGCGCTGGAGAAGGACCGCGGCGTCAGCGTCTACCTCGACGGCACGCACAGCGCCTGGCAGTCGGTCGGCACCATGACGCAGCGGCTCCTAGCGGGCGGCGTCCGGCAGGCGCAGGGCGTCTACCTCAACGTCTCGAACTATCAGCCGACGCCCGAGCTCACCGACTACGGAACGTGGATCTCGGACTGCATCGCCATGGTCACCGATCCCGCCAGTGCCTTCGCCAACAACCCGTCGGCCTGCGCGAGCCAGTACTACCCCGCGACCCAGTCCGACTTCAGCACCTGGGGCCTGACCACGCAGTGGTACGCGCAGAACATGGGCAGCGCGGTCGCCACGACTCACTTCGTCATCGACACCAGCCGCAACGGCAACGGGCCGAACAGCATGACGCAGTACGCGAACCCGCCCTACAACCAGCCCGCGAGCGTGATCTCGACACTGGCCGCCGGCAGCTGGTGCGATCCGCCGGGGGCCGGGACCGGCATCCGGCCGACCGCCGACACCGGCGTTGCGCTGCTCGACGCCTACCTGTGGGTGAAGGTGCCCGGCGAGTCTGACGGCCAGTGCGACGCCGCAGGCGGCGTCCGGGCCTGGGATTACCTCGATTACACCCAGCCGGGATGGCCAACCACGGCGGCCGCGCAGCAGCTGTTCGATCCGCTGTGGGGAACCGTCGACGCGGCGGCCGGTGCCTGGTTCCCGCAGGAGGCCCTGCAACTGGCGCAGGACGCCACGCCATGAGCCGCGCCAGTACCCGGACCCGGCCCGCTCTCGCGATCGCCGCGGCGCTGGCCGTCCTGGCGGCCGGCGCCGCCTTCGGCATCACCGGCGCCCAGGCCGCTACCACCAGCCTGTGCCAGGAGCAGACCGCGGCGGTGGCCGGCGGCAGCTACATCGTGCAGAACAACGAGTACGACTCCAGCGCGTCGGAATGCGTCACCACCGACGGGAACGCCGATTTCACGGTCGCTAACTCATCGATCGCCAATGCCACCAACGGCTCGCCTGGTAGTTATCCGTCGATCTACCAGGGCTGCCACTGGGGTAGCTGCAGTTCCGGCGGGCTGACCGCCACGCCGGTCCAGGTGTCGAAACTGGCGGCCGGCCAGGTGACGACCAGCTGGAACACCACTCAGCCCGGCGGCAGCAGCGCCTACGACGTGGCCTACGACATCTGGTTCAACAAGACGCCGACCACGTCGGGCCAGCCGAACTGCACGGAGCTGATGGTCTGGCTCAACCACAACGGAAGCGTGCAGCCCTTCGGCTCGCAGGTCGCCAGCGGCGTCAGCGTGGGCGGCCACTCCTACAACGTCTGGGAAGGAACCCAGTCGAGCTGGAACACCGTCTCCTACTCGATGACCGCCGCAGCGACGTCGGTGAGCAACCTGGACGTCGGGGCGCTGGCGCAGGACGCGGTCAGCCGCGGTTATCTGTCCAGCTCCTGCTACCTCATCGACGTCGAGGCCGGCTTCGAGCTCTGGCAGGGCGGCGCCGGGCTGGCAACCAACTCCCTCTCCGTGGCCGTGGGCGGCTCGGGTTCCTCGCCCAGCCCGTCCCCCACCCCAACCTCGCCGAGTCCCAGCCCTAGCCCTAGCCCGACGCCCTCGGGCACCGCTGCTTGCTCGGCGGCCTACTCGGTCACCAGCAGCTGGGCGGGCGGGTTCCAGGGCCAGGTCGTCGTCAAGAACACCGGCTCCGGCGCGCTCAGTGGCTGGCGGCTGGGCTGGACATTCCCGGGAAATCAGCAGATCAGCAACCTCTGGAACGGCAGCTACACGCAGTCCGGGCAGGCCGTGGCCGTGACCAGCGCCTCCTATAACGGCAGCCTCGCGCCGGGGGCAACCGCCACGGTCGGCTTCACGGCCAACTACACCGGCGCCAATACCGCCCCGTCCGCCATCACCTGTACCTGACGTCCGCCGAAGCTGTCCCACCAGACCCCGGTGCACCCGTGGCCACACCCGCCCCCGCACCGAGCCTGCGCCAGGGTCGGAGCCGGTGCGCCAGCTGTAGCTGGACGTCATGGTTGGGCCCCTGCTGCCGTGCTAGCGGCAGCAGGGGCCCAACCATGACACTGGGCACTCGCCAGCTGTCGCTTCAATGGCCCGGCGAGGCCCGGTTACCCCGCGAGGCCCGGTTACCCGCGAGGCCCGGTTAGCCGGCGAGCACCGTCGCGATCGCGTCCACGTACCGGTCGAGCTGGCTCCCGTCGCCGTCGTAGGTGGGGTTCACCTCGGTCAGGACCAGCCCGGCGAACGACGGATGCGCCCGCAGTGCGCGCAGGCACGAAACGGCGTGCTCAAGCTGCACGCCGGACCCGTAGTGCGGGAAATTCCCGAGCGGGAGGTCCCCGGAGTCGACGGTGTCGACATCGAAGTGCACGACCACTGGGCCGCTCACGGCCGCGACGGCGGCGAGCGCGCGCTCGGCGACGGCGCCCGGATCGGCGATCAGCGCGGGCGCCTCCTGAAAGCTCACCCCAGTCTCGGCCAGGAACGCCCGGCTTTCCTCGTTGGTCTCCCGAGGGTCACCGCCGACCAGGGCCAGCCGCTGCGCGGTCAGCAGCGGCGGCCGACCAGCGAGCCCGGCCAGCTCGGGAGCGCCCCGGCCCAGCAGGTGGGCGACGCCCATCGAGTCGAAAATGCCCGAGCCCTCGGTCTCCGGCGTTCCCAGGTCGGTGTCGCCGTCCACGTAGACGAGGCCGACGTCCGGGTGACCGCGGCGGAAGCCGGCGATCACGCCCAGAGTGATGGTGCAGTCGCCACCCACCACCAGCGGCAGTCGCCCGGACGGCAGGTGCTTGGCGACCGCATCGGCCACCTCGCCCGCGACCCGGACGACGGCGTTGAGATTGCGCGCACGGGGATGCTCGTGGTCCACGGCGAAGACCGCGCCCGGCAGATCCCCGGCGTCCTCGATATCGACGCCGGCCGCGCACACGCGATCGATCAGGCCTGCCCGGCGCAGGGCTCGCGGCGTCCGATCCTGGCCGGCATGGTGCCCCCCGGCGCTGCTGGGCACTCCGATCATCGTCCACTCGCTCATCGCTACCCCTGTCGCTCGTCACCATCATTTTGGTTTAGCAGGTGACGTAACGCTATCGGAGAGGTAACGAGCAGCGCAACCAGCAGACGTATTATGGTGGTGACGGGACGAGGCCGGCGCGCGCGCAAAGGCGTCGGCGCGCGCGGGTAGGAGTCAGGTAAGAGCCGGGTAGGAGGTGGCCCATGTCAGGCCAGTCGACGGCCGCTCAGCGGCCCGTGGGCCACGCGCCCGGCGCGCTGGCGAGGCTGCAGGCCTTCGTCAACACGCTGGATATCGAGGCGGCGACCGAGGAGCTGAGCAGCCCGGAGACCCTGACGAACTGGCTGCACGCCGCAGGGCTGCTGGACCCGCCGGGCCCCGGCGCACCGACGACCGACGGGGCGCCAACGTCATGGCTGGGCACCTACTGTCGCTGGAACGGCAGTAGCGGCCCAGCCATGACGTCAACCATCCCCGACAGCGCCACCACGGCCCACCTGGAGACGGCGCTGGAACTGCGCGAGGCGCTGCGCGGGGTGCTGCGGTCGCACGTCGCCCCGCTGCCCGGAGACGGCGCACCCGGAGACGGCGCACCCAGAGACGGCGCCCCCGGAGACGGCGCCCCCGGAGACGGCGCGGACCCGCTAGCTGGCCTGCGCCGGATCTCGGCCGGCCTGCCGACCCGGCTGGAGGTCACTGCCGACGGCCGGATCGGCCTGGCGGCGGCCGGGTCTGGCGTCCCTGCCGCCCTGGCCCGGATCCTGCTGATCGCGGCCGACTCGGCCACCCTCGGGACCTGGTCCAGGCTCAAGGTCTGCAGCGCCGACGACTGCCAGTGGGCGTTCTACGACCGGTCGCCGACCCGCAGCGGCTGCTGGTGCACCATGCGCCTGTGCGGCTCGCGGGCCAAGTCCCGCGCCTATCGCAGGCGCGCCGCCACCCCAGCCCGCTAGCTGCGCCGTCGCCTAGAGCTTCTCGATCGGCGCGTAGCGCAGCACCAGGTGCTTAATCCCGTAGTCGCCGCCGAAGTCGATCTTGGCTTCCGGATCGTCGCCCCGGCCCTCCACCGACAAGACCATGCCCAGGCCGTAGGAGTCGTGGGTGACGCGGTCGCCGGGCGACAGCGACGGCACGCGGCGATTGCCCAGGGCCTGCACGCCGGGCCGCCGGGCCAGCCGCTCCGACGCGGGCGGCGCGGCGGCCGCCTCCGAGCGGCGCCACTCGATCAGCTCCTGCGGTACCTCGGTCAGGAACCTGGACTCCTTGTGGTAGGCCGGCCGCCCGAACCACGCCCGGGAGATGGCCCGGGTCAGGTAAAGCCGCTGCTCCGCCCGGGTGATCCCGACGTAGGCCAGCCGCCGCTCCTCGGCCAGCTCCCGGTCGTCGCCCATCGACCGCTCGTGCGGGAAGACGTTCTCCTCCAGACCGGTCAGGAACACGACGGGAAACTCCAGGCCCTTGGCTGTATGCAGGGTCATCAGCGTGACCATGCCGCCGTGCTCCTCGCCGTCGGGGATCTGGTCGGCGTCGGCGATCAGCGAGACTTGCTCCAGGAACTCGGTCAGCGTCCCGCCGGGCTGCCGGGCATCGAACTCCCGCGCCACGGAGACCAGCTCGTTAAGGTTCTCGATCCGGCTCTCGTCCTGCAGGTCGGTCGAGGCCTGCAACTCGGTCACGTAGCCGGTCTTATCCAGCACCGCCTCGGCCAGATCGCCGACCGGGCTGCCACCCTCGGCGGCCGCCCGCAGCCCGCCGATCAGCTCGTTGAACGCCTCGATGGCGCGCGCCGACCGGGCGGCCAGGCCCGGTACGTCGGCCGGACGGCCCAGCGCCTGAGCGAAGGTGATCCGGTCCCGCTGGGCCAGCGCCGCCACGTACTCCTCGGCCCGGTCGCCGATCCCCCGCCGGGGCGTATTCAGCACCCGGCGCAGCGATACCTCATCGGCGGGGTTGGCGATCAGCCGGAGGTAGCCGAGTATGTCCCGGACCTCGCGCCGCTCGTAGAACCTGACTCCGCCGATCACCTTGTAGGGCAGGCCGGCCCGGATGAAGACTTCCTCAAAGACCCGGGACTGCGCGTTGGTCCGGTAGAAGATCGCGACCTGCCCGGCCGTGGCCTCGCCCTCGTCGGAGAGCCGGTCGACCTCCTCGGCGACGAACGCCGCCTCGTCGTGCTCGCTGTCGGCGACGTAGCCGACGATCGGCGGGCCATCGCCCGCGTCGGACCACAGGTTCTTCGGCACCCGGCCCGGGTTGCGGGAAACGACGGCGTTGGCCGCGGCCAGGATGTTCTGCGTCGAGCGGTAGTTCTGCTCCAGCAAGATGACCCGCGCGCCCGCGAAATCCCGCTCGAATTCCTCGATGTTCCTGATCGTGGCGCCGCGGAACGCGTAGATCGACTGGTCGGCATCGCCGACGACGACCAGCTCGGCGGGCGGGATAGCCTCCCCGTCCCCGTCGGCGGCCGCGGCCGGGGTCGCACCGACCTGGCCGGCCAGCTCGCGGACCAGCACGTACTGCGCGTGGTTGGTGTCCTGGTACTCGTCCACCATGACGTGCCGGAACCTGCTGCGGTACTCGGCCGCCACCTGCGGGAACGCCTGGAGCAGGTGCACCGTCACCATGATCAGGTCGTCGAAGTCCATCGCCCCGGCCGCGACCAGCCTGCGCTGGTACTCGGCGTAGGCCTGCGCCAGCGCCTTCTCCCGGTACCCCGACGCCTTCGCGGCCGCGCTCTCGTGGTCGATGAGCTCGTTCTTCAGGTTCGAGACCTGGTTCAGCATGGCCTTGGGCGGGTGGTACTTGGCGTCCAGTTCCAGCTCGCGGCAGACCAGGGCCATCAGCCGCTGCGAGTCGGCCTGGTCATAGATGGAAAACGAGGAGGGGTAGCCGAACCGGTCCGCCTCGCGCCGCAGGATGCGCACGCAGGCCGAGTGGAAGGTCATCAGCCACATCGAGCGGGCGCGCGCCCCGGTCAGCGTCGCCGCGCGGCCGGCCATCTCGCCGGCGGCCTTGTTGGTGAAGGTAATGGCCAGGATCTGGCGCGGCGCGACGTTCCGCTCGGCCAGCAGGTAGGCGATCCGGTGGGCGAGCACCCGCGTCTTGCCCGAGCCCGCCCCCGCCACGATCAGCAGCGGGCCGCCCTCGTGCACGACGGCGGCGCGCTGCTGGGGGTTCAGCCCGGCCAGGAGGGAATCGGACTCGGAGTCAACGGCCGTCGCGGTCACCCGCCCCAGCGTAGGCGCTGCCGCCGACAGCCGGGGCCGCGCGGCGGCCCGGTCGGCTTACTCGTCGGGAACGAGCGTCGGCGTCCCGCGGGTGAGGGTCTCCTTCCGGAAGAACGCCGGGGCCGTAATGCGCATGTAGGCGAAGGCCGCGACCCCGACAACGGCCGCCAGCACGGCGATCAAGAAGGCGCCGCCGACCTGCCAGTCCAGGCCCGGCACGGTAAACGTCGTGAAGCTGTTCCCGGTATTGACGTCGTAGTCCTGCCAGAGGGTGAAGCCACCCGCCCCGTACATGATCAGGCCGCCTAGTCCCGGCAGGATCCCCTGCATCCACAGGTCGCGCATGTTGTGGGTCAGTGTCTTGCGGTAGTACCAGACACACTCAAAGGCGGTCAGGCCGTAGTAGAAGGCGATATAGAGGCCGATCGCGGTGACCGCGTCGTAGATGACATTCCCGCCCGACAGGTAGTTCATCGGCACGTACAAGATGATCGACACCACGCCCATCACGATCGTGGAGACCGTGGGCGTCAGGTGCTTGGGGTGGATCTTGGCGAACGCCTGCGGCAGGGCCTTGTAGGCGGCCATCGACAGGGTGGTCCGGGCCGTCGGCAGGATGGTCGTCTGGGTGGACGCCGCCGCCGAGCTCAGCACCATCAGGATGAGCAGCTTGGACAGGAACGTGCCGAAGCCCGAGGTGCCGAAGATGGCCCCGCCGAGTGAGGAGAGCACGTCTCCGGAGTTGGCCGGGTTGCCCAGGCCGATGCCCTTGGCCCCGACGCCGGCGAAGGCGAGCACCGCGACGATCACGAGCGCGTAGGTGACGAGCAGCAGCACGGTGGAGATGATGGCGGCCCGGCCCGGGGTCTTCGCCGGGTCCTTGGTCTCCTCGTTAACCGAGACGGCCGTGTCCCAGCCCCAGTAGATGAACAGCATCAGGACCAGGGCGGCGACGAAGCCCGCGAACGGCACCGCGGCCGGGTTGAACCAGTTCCCCTGGATGTGCACCGCGGTGGCCGGGTGATGCCCGCCGTAGACCTTGACCAGCGCGACCACCGCGAGCACCGCGAGCATGACCAGTTCGACCGTCAGCAGCACCTTCTGGAGGTAGGCCGACACCTCGATGCCCGTGTAGCAGATGTAGGTCATCAAGATGATCCAGATGACTCCGACGAGCAGGACCCACGGGCTGGTCGGATCCGCGCCGATCCCGGACGCCCCGAACAGCAGGAACACGTACTGGCCCGCGACCTGGGCCAGGCTGGCCATGACCAGGACGTCCGCGGCCACGATGCCCCAGCCGCCCGCCCAGCCGGTCTTCGGGCCGAACGCGCGCGTGCCCCAGGTGAAGGTCGTCCCGCAGTCCGGGTCGGCCTTGTTCAGCTCGCTGTACCCGATCGAGGTCAGGAAGATCGGCACGAAGGCGAGCAATGCCGCGGCCGGGGCGTGGAAGCCCACGATGGCCACGACACCGGCCAGGGTGGCCGCCAGGCTATAGGCGGGCGCCGTCGAGGCCACCCCCATGACGATGCTGGAAACCAGCCCGAGGGCGCCCGGCTTGAGGCCCTTGTCCCTGGCCTCTTCCATCGGTTGCAGCTGTGGCGCGGTAGTCGCCATGGCTTCACCCCTCCTGAAATCCCCCGAACACCAGGGGTAATACCCGACACCAGAGGTAATACCCGCTCACACGACCACCCCGCGATCGGGGTACCGGATCGGGACGCCGACCCTCCGGTATGCGTACCCGTGTGCAACGGTTCTAGCATTGATTAGCGACCGTGGGCAACGATTTCAGTTGTAACATGTAGGTATCGCGACTGGTCCCGTTGGTTACTGCGGGAACCAGGGCTAGGATCTCCTCCATGCGGATACTGCTGGTGGGAGCCGGCGGGGTGGGCACGGCATTTGCCCGGATCGCCGCCCGCCGCCCGTTTGCCGACCTTGTCATCGCCGACTACGACCTGCGCCGGGCGCAGCACGCGGCCGCCGCCAGGGACTCCTACACCGCCGTCCAGCTGGATGCGCGGGACGAGCAGGCCACGGCCGCGCTCCTGGCGGCGAACTCCTGCGACGTGCTGATGAACGCCACGGACCCTCGTTATGTCATGCCGCTGTTCCGGGCGGCACTGAACGCTCGCGTTCACTATCTCGACATGGCCATGTCGCTGTCCCAGCCCGATCAGGATGCGCCCTACAGCAAGGTCGGGGTCAAGCTCGGCGACGAGCAGTTCGCGATGGCCGGGCAGTGGGAGCAGGCCGGGAAGCTGGCCCTGGCCGGAATCGGGGTCGAGCCGGGCCTGTCGGACGTGTTCGCCCGGTATGCCGCCGACCGCCTGTTCAGCCAGATCGACGAGCTCGGCGTGCGGGACGGGGCGAACCTGGAGGTGGCCGGCTACGACTTCGCGCCCACCTTCTCGATCTGGACGACGATCGAGGAGTGCCTGAACCCGCCGGTCATCTGGGAGGACGGGCGCGGCTGGTATACCACGCCCCCGTTCAGCGAGCCCGAGGTCTTCACCTTCCCGGCCGGGATCGGCCCCGTCGAGTGCGTGAACGTGGAGCACGAGGAGGTCCTGCTGATGCCGCGCTGGCTGCAGGCCCGGCGGGTGACCTTCAAGTACGGCCTGGGCGCCGAGTTCATCGCCGTGCTGCAGACCCTGCACAAGCTCGGCCTGGACCGCACCGATCCGGTCAGCGCGGGCGGGGTGGCGGGCGGGGTGAGCGTGTCCCCGCGCGACGTGGTGGCCGCGTGCCTGCCCGACCCGGCGACCCTCGGCGACAAGATGACGGGCGTCACCTGCGCGGGCACCTGGGTGACCGGCACCGGCCCCGGCGGCGCGCCGCGCGAGGTGTACCTGCATCACGTCGTGGACAACGCCTGGTCCATGGCCGAGTACGGCTCGCAGGCGGTGGTCTGGCAGACCGCCGTCAACCCGGTGGTCGCCCTCGAGCTGATCGACTCGGGGGCCTGGACGGGCACGGGGGTCCTCGGCCCCGAGGCGCTGCCGGCCGAGCCGTTCCTGGACCTGCTCACCGACTACGGATCGCCGTGGGCGTGCGACGAGCGCACACCGGCGGCTCACTAACCCCTCTCGGGATTAACGGAGGCTTCAGCCGTGGACGACCTGCGTAACTTCATCAACGGCCGGTGGACTGACATGTCCTACGACGCCAAGGCCGAGCTGGTCGACCCGAGCACGGGCGAGGTGTTCGCGACCGCGCCGGTGTCTCGCGCCGAGGAGGTGGACGCCGCCTTCGGCGCGGCGGCCGACGCCTTCGAGGGCTGGCGGGACGCCACCCCGGCGGAGCGCAGCCTCGCGCTGCTGCGGATCGCCGACTCTATCGAGGCCCACGCGGATCAGCTCGTGGCGGCCGAGTCGCAGAACACGGGCAAGCCGATCGCGCTGACCCTGTCCGAGGAAATCCCGCCGATGGCCGACCAGATCAGGTTCTTCGCCGGCGCGGCGCGGATGCTGGAGGGCCGGTCGGCCGGGGAGTACATGTCCGGCTTCACCTCGTTTATCCGCCGGGAGCCGATCGGGGTCTGCGCGGCGGTGACGCCGTGGAACTACCCCATGATGATGGCGGTCTGGAAGTGGGCCCCGGCCCTGGCGGCGGGCAACACCATGGTGCTCAAGCCGTCGGACACCACCCCGGCCTCCACGCTGCTCATGGCCGAGCTGATGAGCGAGTTCCTGCCGGCCGGCGTCTTCAACGTGATCTGCGGTGACCGGGACACCGGCCGCGCGCTGGTCTCCCATCCGGTGCCGCAGATGGTGTCGATCACCGGCAGCGTCCGGGCCGGCAAGGAGGTGGCCGCGGCGGCCGCGGCCAGCCTCAAGCGCGTGCACCTGGAGCTGGGCGGCAAGGCGCCGGTCGTGATCTTCGACGATGCCGACCCGGCGAAGGCCGCCGAGGCGATCGCGATCGCCGGCTACTTCAACGCCGGCCAGGACTGCACGGCCGCGACCCGGGTGCTGGCCGGCCCCGGGGTGCACGACGAGTTCGTCGAGGCGCTGGTCGAGCAGGCCAAGAACCAGACCGTCGCCGGTCCCGACGTCCTGGATGCCGACTTCGGCCCGCTGAACAACGCCAGCCAGCTCGAGCGGGTCTCGGGGTTCATCCAGCGGCTGCCCGACCACGCGCGGGTGCTGGCCGGCGGCCGGCAGACCGGCGACCGCGGGTACTTCTTCGAGGCCAGCGTCGTGGACGAGCTGCGGCAGGACGACGAGATCATCCAGAACGAGGTGTTCGGCCCGGTCATCACGGTGCAGCGATTCAGCGACGAGGACGAGGCGGTTCGCTGGGCGAACGGCACCGAGTACGGCCTGGCCTCCTCGATCTGGACCTCCGACCACGGCCGCGCCATGCGGGTGTCGCGGCGGCTGGACTTCGGCTGCGTCTGGATTAACACCCACATCCCGCTGGTCGCCGAGATGCCGCACGGCGGCTTCAAGCAGTCGGGCTACGGCAAGGACCTGTCGATGTACGGATTCGAGGACTACACCCGCATCAAGCACGTAATGTCCGCCCTCGACTGACCCTGGCCGCGCCGCCGGGCACCGTAAGATCGATCTCGTGCCTGATGCCGTGCTGAGTGATGCTGAAATCGAACGGGTGCTGGTGATCGTCGCCCACCCCGATGACGTGGACTTCGGGTCGGCCGGCACGATCGCGCGCTGGACGGACGCCGGGATCGCCGTCAGCTACTGCATCGCGACCGACGGCGACGCCGGCGGCAGCGACCCGTCCATCTCCCGCGCCGACATGGGCAAGCTGCGCCAGGCCGAGCAGACCGCGGCGGCGCAGCAGGTCGGCGTCCGCGATCTGCACTTCCTGGGCTACCCCGACGGCCGGGTCGAGGCGACCATCGAGCTGCGCAAGGACCTGGCCCGGGTCATCAGGATGCTCCGGCCCGACCGGGTCGTCTGCCCGTCGCCCGAGCGCTTCTACGCCCGGCCCGGGGCCAGCCACCCCGACCACCGGGCCGTCGGCTCCGCCGCGCTAGACGCCGTGTACCCCGACGCCCGCAACCCGTTCGCGTTCCCCGAGTTGCTGGCCGACGAGAAGCTGGAGCCGTGGACGGTGCGGGAGGTCTGGATCTCCGGCAGCCCGGCCCCGACCCACTACGTGGACATCACCCAGACGTTCGACCGGAAGATCGCCGCGCTGCGCTCGCACGCCAGCCAGATCGCCGACGGCGGCGAGCTCGCCGACCGGCTGCGCGACTGGATGACCCGGATAGCCGAGCAGGGCGGCCTGCCGCAGGGACAGCTCGCCGAGGCCTTCCAGGTCCTCCAGACCGGCTGACGAAGCTTTCCGCGGATGGCCGATGACGTGCATGGACGGTTCGGATGACCCCTGGTGGGGGCAGACCCCCGGTGGGGCTGGTGCGGCGGCGCTGACCGGCCTAGGTTGGCTTTCATGGCTATTTCAGCCGTGTCCGTGACAGGAGTCTGCGCATGACACGAATCAACGTAACGGTCGACGGAGTCAGTTACGTCGATCAGGTAGAGCCCCGGCTGCTGCTGGTGCACTACCTGCGGGAGACCATAGGGAAGACCGGTACCCCCATCGGCTGCGACACATCTAACTGCGGAGCCTGCACCGTCCTGATGGACGGCTCCTCGGTCAAGAGCTGTGCCGTGCTCGCCGTGCAGGCGGACGGATCCGACATCACCACCATCGAGGGCATGGCGGGTAACGGGGGCAGGGCCGGCAGCGAACTGCATCCCCTGCAGCGGGCCTTCCACGAGGAGCACGCCCTGCAGTGCGGGTACTGCACGCCGGGAATGATCATGGCGGCCGCCGACCTGCTCCGCGACAACCCGCACCCGAGCGACGAGGAAATCCGCGAAGGGCTGGAGGGCAACCTCTGCCGCTGCACCGGATACGAGAACATCGTCCGCGCCGTCCGGCGCGCGGCGCAGGCGGGAGTTCAGGCATGACGGCGACGACCGAGACACCCACGACGACGCAGCCGCCAGTGGCCCAGATCGGGGCCGCCCGGCTCCGCAAGGAAGACGCCAGGCTGATCACCGGCCAGACCAACTGGACCGACAACCTGACCCTGCCCGGCATGCTGCACCTGGCCTTCCTGCGCAGCCCGTTCGCGCACGCCAAGATCAAGAGCGTCGACGTGGCGGGCGCCCTGAACGTCCCCGGCGTCGTCGCCGCGTTTTCCGGGGCTGACTTCGCGGCGGAGCAGGGCAGCCTGCCCTGTGCCTGGCCGGTGACCGAGGACATCGTGATCCCGGCGCACCCGGCGATGGCCGTCGACGAGGTCCGGTACGTCGGCGAGGCCGTGGCCGTCGTCGTCGCCCGGGACCGGTACATCGCCGCGGACGCGATCGCCGCCATCGACGTCGACTATGAGCCGCTGTCGCCGGTGCTGGATATCCGCACGGCCCTGGACGAGGGCTCGCCCCAGGTGCACGAGGCCGGCAACAAGAGCTACGAGTGGAACTTCGCCAACGGCGACCTGGACGCGGCATTCCGCGACGCACCCGTCGTGCTGGAGCGCAACTACCGCCAGCAGCGGCTGATACCCGCGGCGATGGAGCCGCGGGCGGTGGTCTGCTCGCCGCAGGGCGATGAGTACACGCTCTGGTCGGCCACCCAGGTCCCGCACGTGCTGCGCTTCCTGCTGGCGGCGATCACCGGCATCCCGGAGCAGAACCTCCGGGTGATCGCGCCGGACGTGGGCGGCGGTTTCGGGTCCAAGCTGCAGGTCACGGCCGAGGAAGAGCTCGCCCTGCTGATCGCGCGCAAGCTCGGCAAGCCGGTCAAGTGGACCGAGTCCCGTAGCGAGGGCAACATGACCGTGCACCACGGCCGCGACCAGTGGCAGCGGATCAGGATCGCCGCCGACCGCGACGGCCGCATCCGCGGCCTGTCCGTGGACCTGCTGGCCGACATGGGCGCCTACCTGATGCTGGTCACCCCGGGTGTCCCGCTGCTCGGCGCGTTCATGTTCAACTCCATCTACAAGATGGACGCCTACTCCTTCCGCTGCACCGGCGTCTTCACCACCAAGATGCCCACGGACGCCTACCGCGGGGCTGGCCGGCCCGAGGCCACCTTCGCCATCGAGCGGATCATGGACGACCTGGCGGCCGAGCTCGACATCGAGCCGCTGGAACTGCGCGAGCGGAACTGGATCACCCACGAGGAATTCCCGTACACGACGATCTGCGGCCTGACCTACGACTCGGGTAACTACGAGGCGGCGACCGCCAAGGCCAAGGAGCTCTTTGACTACGACGGGCTGCGCCGCGAGGCGGCGGAGCGACACGCCCGCGGCGATTCCGTCCGGCTCGGCATCGGGATCTCCACGTTCACCGAGATGTGCGGCCTGGCGCCGTCGCGGGTCCTGGGCTCGCTGGCCTACGGAGCCGGCGGCTGGGAGCACGCCGCCATCCGGATGCTGCCGACCGGCAAGGTCGAGGTCGTGACCGGCTCGAGCGCGCACGGCCAGGGGCACGAGACGGCCTGGAGCCAGATCGTCTCCGACCAGCTCGGCATCCCGTTCGAGGACATCCGGGTGCTGCACGGCGACACGCTGGTCGCGCCGAAGGGCATGGACACCTACGGCTCCCGGTCGCTGGCCGTCGGCGGCCTGGCGCTCGTGTCGGCCTGCGACAAGGTCATCGAGAAGGCCAAGATCATCGCCTCGGCCATGCTGGAGGCACCCCCGGAGGACGTGGAGTTCTCCGGCGGGGTGTTCCGTTCTAGCAGTGCTTCTCAGCACGGGGGTTCTGGCGCGAGCAAGACCATCCAGGAAATCGCGCTGGCCACCTTCGCGGCCCATGACCTGCCCGAGGGCGTAGAGCCGTCGCTGGATTCCGACGCCACCTACGACCCGGACAACTTCTCCTTCCCGCACGGCACCCACCTGTGCGCGACGGAGGTCGACACCGAGACCGGCTTCGTTAAGATCCGTT
>Ga0209839_10000965_pt1 | contig 14717 bp, 14 predicted proteins | sample OrgsoiDNA2013050_FD_185800 | JGI IMG/M metagenome (GOLD analysis project Ga0209839, IMG submission 185800) | Permafrost soil microbial communities from the Arctic, to analyse light accelerated degradation of dissolved organic matter (DOM) -... | ecosystem: Environmental > Terrestrial > Soil >... | reverse complement strand
TCATAGCGCCCGAACAGTAACAACAATCAAGCTATGCACGGGGTTGCTCTTTTCTGTGCGGGACTTACCCTGGAGACGTACGTGACTGGTGCGCCGAATCCCGTCAAGTGCTCGGCTTCGTACGGAAGAGGCAACTCGATGGCAAGTGAAACCCCCCTAAGCGACGTAAGATTTCTTACCGTTGCCGAAGTGGCCCTGATCATGCGCGTGTCAAAGATGACCGTGTATCGCCTGGTGCACTCCGGCGAACTGGAAGCGATCCGCGTCGGTCGTTCCTTCCGGGTCCCTGAGTCGGCCGTCAATCAGTACCTGAGGGCTGCCTTCGTCGGCACCGGTTGAGGCAGCCTGACTTCCAGACTGCTCGACCAAGCCGGATCCCTGTGCTGCAGGGGTCCGGCTGGCATGCGGGCATACCCGGGACCAGGCGGATGGTGGCGACCGGCCGCCCCAGCACCCCGCATCGGGGGTACTCTCTAACGTTGGGTGTGTGTCCAGCCGCCCTTACCGGGCGAGCGCGTTGGCGTGCCCGTCATCCGCAGTGCCAAGGAAGGGTGGTCCCGTGGGGTCTGTCATCAAGAAGCGCCGTAAGCGCATGGCCAAGAAGAAGCACCGCAAGCTGCTCAAGAAGACCCGCATCCAGCGCCGGAACAAGAAGTAACGACTCCCTCGTCATGGTCCCGGTGAAGCCGGGCATCGTGCACCATAGGGGTTAATGTCTCTTCCCGTCCTGGTCGGATTCGCGGGCGTGCTGGTCGCGGCCGTGGCCACGGGCATGCTCGCCGGGCGGTGCGTACGCCAGCCGCGCGCCGACGTGATCCTGTGGGCGGTCGCGACGCTGGGGCTGACGGTGGCGCTGGCGGCGCAGAGCATGGGTTTCGCCAGCGGCTTCGGCCCGGCTACGTTCCGGGCGGTCCAGTTGTGCGCGCTCCTGCTCGCGCCGCTGTCGCTGGCCTGGGGCCTGGTTGAGCTGGTCGCGCAGAGCGAGGCCATCAGGTTCGGCATGCGGCTGGTATCCGGCGCCCTGATCGTCGTGGCCGCGGTGATCCTGGCGACCGATCCGCTCACCGCGCAGCCGTTCAGCAAGTCCTGGCCGTCCACCGACGTGCATTCGCAGCCGTTCTCGCACTACGCGCTAGACCTGGTGCAGGTGGCGGCGGTCGCCGCCGTGGTGCTGAGCGCTGGCCTCGTGCTGGCCTACGCCAGGAAAGATCCGCGCTGGCGGTCGGCGCTGCCAGCCGTGGCCCCGGTCGGTCTGGCCGTGCTGATGACGGTTGCCCTGCGCTTCTCGCTGCCCGACAGGTCTGCGTACCCGCTGCTCAGCCTGATGGCAGCGGCGCTCGTCTGGTTCGGCATGACCAGGCTCCAGGACGTGCCTGGCCGGTCGGCCCGGGGAACGCAGGCCAGCGGGAGTCGCGGATCCGGCGGGGCCGACGGACTGCGGGACAGCCGTTCCGGGTCCGACGATGACTACTGGCCGGAAGACGGTTACGCCGCCGACGGCGTTCCCGCCGTCGCCGGCGGCGTTCCGGCCGGCCGTTACGCGACCTACGGCCAGCCCAGGCCCGCCGATCTCCGGGGGCGGCAGGCTTTCGCGGCCGTCCCGGAGCCCGGCCGTCAGGGACCGGGCCGTCAAGAGCCGCCTGGCCGTCAGGCGGGGCCTGGCCGTCAAGGGCCGCCGGGCCGTCAGGGACCGGGCCGTCCGGGATCCGGCGGACCGGGCCGTCCGGGATCCGGCGGACCGGATTGGCCTGTCGGCGACGCTGACCCGGCCAGGCGCGCCCACGCCGGGGGACGGCCGCAGCCGCCCGGGCGGCCGGGCTGGCCGCGCGAGCCCGGGACCGGAATGCCTGCGGTGGACGAGCGGCCGACCGGACCGCGGAGCACCGTGTCTCCCGGTCTCGGGCCGTCTGTGTCTCCTGGTCTCGGGCCCTCTGGTCTGGGAATCGCGGCGTCTGGAGGTCCCGAGACCGGGTTGACGGCCGGACCGGACCCGGACTCCGGCCCGGATGCGACCGGCAGCGGATCACTAGCACCCGGGCCGGCCGCCGCGCCCGCCAGGCCATACGGCCGGATCTTGATCTTCACCGTGCTCGAGGACCGGGTCGCCGATTTCGACCGGCTCGCCGAGCAAGCGGCGGAAGAGGTCAGGACCGCCGAGCCGGACACCCTGGTGTACGTCATTCACCTCGTGCCGAACGCGCCCCTGCAGCGCATCTTCTATGAGGTCTACCGTGACCGGGTGGCGTTCGAGCGGCATGAGAACCAGCCCTACATGAAACGGTTCGTGGCGGATCGCCGGGCCTGCGTGCTCGCGACCAACGTCATCGAACTGCGGCTCAAATACGCTAAGGTCGCGCCGCTCCCGACCCCGACCCCGCCGGACCTGCCCCAGGCGCCCCGCAGGCTCCAGCCCTTGCCACCCCCCGGGGCGCCCCGGCCGGACCGGCCGAGTCAGCTGCCATCGGCTGGCCGGCGTTACGGGGGTGGCTAGCGTGCCACCTCGCGCCCGGATCACGCTGCTGGCCAAGCCGGGTTGCCACCTGTGCGATGACGCCCGCGCCGTGATCGAGCGGGTGGCCGCCGATCTTGGCGTCGGCTGGGCGGAACGCGACATCACCGCCTCGCCCGCCGACACGCGGGACTACTGGGACAAGATCCCGGTGGCGTTCGTCGACGGAGTGCAGATCGACTTCTGGTGGGTGAGCGAAGCCCGGCTGCGGGCGGCGCTCGGCTAGCCCGAAGGCGAGCCGGCCCAGGCTACCCGGGTCGGCCGGTTTCGGAGGGGGAGGCGCGGTGCCCGACTTTGTGAATAGATGCACAAAGGCGTACCGTGAGAATGACGTCGGCTGACGCGGGCTCCTACCGTCGCCTTCCACACCAAAACCCCTGGAGCCCGATCCCAGGAGCGCTGCCGCGATGCATCGTAACGCTACGCCGTCTGGGTCCAACGGTCAGGTTGAGGCCAGCGAGCAGGCCGAGGCTAACGGCCGTCCTGACGGGATACCAGAAGCCACCGTGGCGCGGTTGCCGGTGTACCTGCGTGCGCTTTACGGCCTGGCGGAGCGGGGCATCGGCACGGTCGCCAGCGAGGAACTGGCGGCGGCTGCTGGGGTCAACTCGGCCAAGCTGCGCAAGGACCTGTCCCACCTCGGCTCTTACGGCACCCGGGGCGTCGGGTACGACGTCGACTACCTCGTCTACCAGGTGTCGAGGACGCTGGGCCTGACGCAGGACTGGCCGGTGGTCATCGTGGGCGCGGGCAATCTCGGCCGCGCCCTGGCCAACTACGGCGGTTTCGTTTCCCGCGGCTTCACGATCTCGGCCATGCTTGACTCAGACCCCACTATCGTGGGCAGCAGGATCGCGAGGCTGATCGTCCGTCACGTCGATGAGCTTGAGACCCTGGTCACCAGGCACGAAGTGTCGATCGGCGTGATCGCTACGCCAGCCGGGTCCGCGCAGCCGGTCTGTGACCGGCTCGTCGCAGCGGGCGTCACGAGCATCCTCAACTTCGCGCCGCTCGTGCTCAGCGTGCCGGAAGGGGTGGATGTGCGGAAGGTAGACTTGTCGATCGAGCTTCAGATTCTCGCCTTTCATGCCCAGCGCAGGTCGGCGGCTAAGCCGGAGACCGGGCCCGCTAGCCCGGCAGCCCAAGCGGCTGCAGCCGGGCCAGGGGGCATCACCGGGCGGGTTCGTGGCGCAGGCCTGCGGAAGGTCAACGGGAATCCTAGGTCGGCGGCCCATAAACTCGCGGCTAAAGGCTAGGTGGTGGACAGATGAGCGTACTGGTAGTCGGCCTCAGCCACAAGAGCGCGCCGGTGGCCATCCTGGAGCGCGTCGCCGTCAGCGGGGACACGCTCAGCAAGCTGCTGCGCGACGTGGCCCAGGCCGAACCCGTGGCCGAGGTTTTCGTCGTCTCCACCTGCAACCGGGTCGAGGTCTACGCCGATGTGGACCGGTTCCACGCGGGCGTGTCGGCGATCTGCGAGATGCTCGCGCGGCACTGCGGGGTCCCGGCCCACGAGCTCACCACGAACCTTTACGTGCACTACGAGGACCGTGCCGTCAGCCACCTGATGGCCGTGGCCTGCGGGCTTGACTCAATGGTCGTCGGCGAGGGGCAGATACTCGGCCAGGTACGGTCGGCGCTCAAGGTCGCCGGGGACCACGGCACCGTGGGCCGGGTCCTGTCCGAGCTCGGCCGGCTGGCGCTGCGGACCGGCAAGCGGGCCCGGGCCGAGACCGGGATCGGCCGGGCCGGCCTCAGCCTGCTCACCGTGGCCATTGACCTCGCCGCCGCCGGTCTGGGCCAGGCCGGCCCGGATGCGCTCGCGGGCCGCGACGTGCTCATCGTCGGCGCGGGCTCGATGAGCGCGATGGCGGCGGCGACGGCCACCAGAAGCGGCGCGGCGAGCATCGTCGTGGCCAACCGGACCCGCCGCCACGCGGAACGGCTGGCGGCGGACGTGAGCGCCACCACGGCCGGACTCGCGGACCTGCCCGCCGCGATGGCGGCCGCGGACGTGGTCATTTCCTGCACCGGTGCGGCCGGTCAGGTCATCACCGCCAGCATGGTGTCCGCCGCGGTCGCGGCCAGGACGCTCGCGGGCCGGCCCGGTGCGCTGATCCTGCTGGACCTGGCGATGCCGCGGGACGTGGAACCCGACGTGGACGGTCTGCCCGGCGTCGTACTGATCGGCATGGACCTGCTCAGCGTGCACGGGATCGCCGCCACCGAGGACGACATCGCCGCCGTGCGTGCGATCCTTGAGGCCGAACTCGCCGCGTACCACTCGGCGATGGACGCCGCCCGGGTCGCCCCGACGGTTGTCGCCCTGCGGGCCAAGGCGGCCAAGGTGGTCGACGCCGAGCTAGCCAGGCTGACGGGCCGGCTGAGCGCCGACGGCCTGAGCGGTCACGCCCTGGATGAGATAGCCCAGACGGTGCGGCGAGTGGTAGACAAGCTATTGCATGCGCCGACGGTACGAGTCAAGGAACTCGCAGGCTCGCCGGGGGGCGAGGAGTACGCCGCGGCGCTGCGAGTTCTCTTCGATCTCGATCCACGCGCAGTCGAGGCGGTCACCCGCGCCGCCCCGGAGCAGGAGGGCTCACGGTGAACGCCGCGACATTGAGGCTCGGCAGCCGCAGGAGCCCGATGGCCATCGCTCAGTCACGCCAGGTGGCCGACATGATCACCGAGCGGACCGGCCGTCAGGTGGAGATTGTCGGGGTCACCACGCTCGGCGACGTCAGCCGGGCGCAGCTGACCCAGATCGGCGGGACCGGCGTCTTCGTCAGCGCGCTGCGCGAGGCGCTGCTCAGCGGCGAGGTCGACCTGGCCGTGCATTCGCTGAAGGACCTGCCGACCGGGCCCGCGGCCGGCATCGTGCTGGCCGCGGTACCGCCGCGGGACGACCCGAGGGACGCCCTGGTCGCGCGGGACGGCGCCAAGCTGGCCGATCTCCCGGCCGGCGCCCGGATCGGCACCGGCTCGCCGCGCCGGGCGGCGCAACTGCTCGGGCTCCGCGCTGACCTGCGGTGCGTGCCGATCCGCGGCAACGCCAACACCAGAGTGGGCAAGGTGGAGGACGGCGAGCTCGACGGCGTGGTGCTGGCCTGCGCCGGCCTGGTCAGGATCGGGTTCGTCAGCGCCATCACGCAGGTCTTCGAACCGGAAGAGATGCTGCCGGCGCCCGGTCAGGGAGCGCTCGCGGTCGAATGCCGTGCGGATGAGCGCGAGCTCGCCGCGCTGCTCGAAGCCGTGACTGACCAGGCGAGCATGGCCGCCGTGACCGCCGAGCGCAGCCTGCTTGAGGCGCTCGAAGCCGGCTGCAGCGCGCCGGTGGGCGCCTACGCGGCCGGTCTTGAACACCTGCAGATGCGGGCCGCCGTGATGAGCACCGACGGAAGCCGGGTGCTTCGCGCGCGCGGCGCCGGGCCCGGTGCTGATGCGGGCCAACTCGGCCGGGCCCTTGCGGCGGAGCTGCTCCAGTCGGGAGCAGGAGATCTCATCAGCGTGCCACAGGCACCGACGAGCAGCGGGAATGATGTGCAGTGAGCGTTAGTCAAGGTTCACCGGACCACGAGCCAGAGCAGCAGGAAACTGGGCAGCGGGAGACCGGTCGGAGGGAAGCCGCCGTAGCCCCGGAGCGGCCGCAGTCCGGCTGGGTCGCGCTGGTGGGCGCGGGTCCCGGCGACGAGGGGCTGCTGACGGTGCGTGCGGCGGAGCTGCTCGGTCAGGCCAGCCTGGTCATCGCCGGAGCGGACCTGGCGGCCATCGTCGGGCGCTACCTCAGCCCGGACGCTCAGCTGGCCGATCCCGCCGACGGGGCCACCGCCCGGCTGCTCGTGCAGGCGGCGAAGGACGGGCGGCTCGCGGTCCGCCTGTACCACGGCGATCCGCTCATGAACGGCGCGGCCCAGGACGCGGCCGCGTGCGCCAAGGCGGGGGTCAGGTTCGAGATCGTCCCCGGCGTGCCCGCGGCCACCGCGGTCCCCGCTTACGCGGGCATCCCGCTGGCCAGCGACCGGAACGGCGAGCTGCGGATTATCCACGCCGCCGAGGTCAGCCAGCTGGCCTACAGCCCGGCCACGCTGGTCGTGCTCGGCGCCGACGCGGGCCCGGCCGAGCTGGGCAAGATGCTGGTCGCGGCGGGCTGGCCGGAAACGACCAAGTTCGCCATCACCTGGGACGGGACCACGAGCGCGCAGCAGACGGTGGTCAGCACGCTGGGCCGCATCGGGCCCGACCTCAAGGCGGCCGGGGTGTCCCTGGCCAATACCAGGGGCTCGGCCATCGCGGTCGTGGGCGACGCGGTGGCGGCCCGGGACCGGCTGTCGTGGTTCGAGACCAAGCCGCTGTTCGGCTGGCGGGTGCTGGTCCCGCGGACCAAGGAACAGGCCGCCGTGGTGTCGCAGCGGCTGCGTGAGTACGGCGCCGTGCCCGAAGAGGTGCCGACGATCGCGGTGGAGCCGCCGCGGACCCCGCAGCAGATGGAACGCGCGGTCAAGGGCCTGGTCACCGGCCGGTACCAGTGGGTGGCGTTCACCTCGGCGAACGCGGTCCGCGCGGTGCGGGAACGGTTCGAGGAGTACGGCCTGGACGCCAGGGCGTTCGCCGGCGTGAAGGTGGCCGCCGTCGGCGAGCAGACCTTCGCGTCGCTGCTCGAGTTCGGTATCCGGCCGGATCTGGTCCCGGAAGGCGACCAGTCGGCCGAGGGACTCGCCGCGGTCTGGCCGCCCTATGATGACCTGCTCGACCCGATCAACCGGGTGCTGCTGCCCCGCGCCGACATCGCGACCGAGGCGCTGCTAGCGCGCTTGGGCGACCTCGGCTGGGAGGCCGAGGACGTGACGGCGTACCGGACGGTCCGGGCCGCGCCGCCGCCCGCGCCGATCCGCGAGGCCATCAAGGGCGGAGGCTTCGACGCCGTCCTGTTCACCTCGTCTTCCACCGTGCGGAACCTGGTCGGCATCGCGGGCAAGCCGCACGCGGTCACGGTGATCGGGGTGATCGGGCCGCAGACCGCCAAGACCGCGGCCGAGTTCGGGCTCCGGGTAGACGTGACGGCGTCCAAGCCGTCGATGGCGTCCCTGGTCGATGCGATGGCCAGGTACGGGGCGAGCCTGCGGGACGCGGCGGCCGACGCGGGCGAACCGGTCAGGCGGCCCAGCGAGCGCCGCCGCGGCGCTCGTCGCCGGCTGCGCTGAGGCGGCGCCAACCCTTCGGAGGTACCAAGATGAGCAGTGGATATCCTGTCGCGCGCCCCCGGCGGCTGCGCCGGACTGCGGCCCTGCGCAGGCTGGTGGCCGAGACCTCGGTGCGCCCCGGCGACCTGGTGCTGCCCGTGTTCGTCAAGGAGGGCCTCAGCGAACCGCAGCCGATCGGCTCGATGCCGGGGGTGGTCCAGCACACCAGGGACAGCCTGCGCAAGGCGGCCGCGGAAGCGGTGGCCGCGGGGGTGGGCGGGATACTGGTGTTCGGCATTCCCGGTACCAAGGACGGCCGCGGGTCGGCGGCTGACGACCCGGCGGGCATCTCTCAGCTCGCCCTCGCCGACCTGCGCGCGGAGACCGGCGATGCGTGCGTCATAATGGCCGACCTGTGCCTGTGCGAGTACACCGACCACGGCCACTGCGGCCTGCTCACCTCCTCCGGCGACGTCGGCAACGACGCCACCCTGGAGCGTTACGCCGCGATCGCCGTGGCCCAGGCGCAAGCGGGCGCGCACATGGTGGCGCCGAGCGGGATGATGGACGGCCAGGTCGCGGCGATCAGGGCCGCGCTGGATACAGCAGGTCACGACGAGGTCGGAATCTGCGCCTACTCGGCCAAGTACGCGTCAGCCTTCTACGGCCCGTTCCGCGAGGCGGCCGAGGGTGCGCCGGCGTTCGGTGACCGGGCGAGCCATCAGCAGGACCCGGCCAACGCGATCGAGGCCCTGCGCGAGGTGGCGCTTGACGTCGACGAGGGCGCCGACATGGTGATGGTCAAGCCGGCTCTGGCCTACCTGGACATCATCAGGCGCATCGCGGACACCGTGTCGCTGCCGGTCGCGGCGTACCAGGTCAGCGGGGAATTCGCGATGGTCGAGGCGGCCGCGGCCAACGGCTGGCTGGACCGGGACCGGGTGATCTCCGAGACGCTGACTGCCATCCGCCGGGCCGGGGCGAGCGTCATCTTGACCTACTGGGCGGCCGAGGTGGCTCGTCGGGGGGACCGCTGAGCATGTGCATACTGTGACCGTAGCGGTCGGCCTGCCTAGCTCAATGCGCCGAACGGCCCGTGCTGCGTGCCCTACGATAGGTAACAGGGCGAAACAGGGAGTGGCGGAAATTTATGGTCGACGTTGTGCGGCGCCGAGGTCGAGGGGTTCGCGGCTGGGCGGCGGAACGTGATCAGCCGCTGGGCATCGTAGCGGCCCAGTACGCGGCCATGGGCTGGCCGGTGTGCGCGGGCGAGCACCCGTACCGCGGCAAGGCCGCCGCGCTTGAGCCGAGCCGGGGATGCTCATGTGACCGGGTGGGGTGCCCCGCACCTGGGGCGCATCCGGTGTCGCCGGCCTGGCAGATGCAGGCGACCGTCGATGAGAACGTGATTGCGAGCTGGTGGGAAACCCGGCCGGAGGCGAACGTCATACTCGTCACCGGGCGGGTTTTCGATGTGCTCGACGTGCCGGTCGCGGCCGGCGCCTCCGCGCTTGAGCGGATCGAAGCCGCCGGGGTGGCGGTCGGACCGGTGGCGGTGCTCGGCCAGGACCGGATGCTGTTCTTCGTGGTCACCAGGGGCTCGCCTGCCGACGAAGACGAGTGGTGGTCATGCGGGCTTGACTCCGAGCCGGAGACGGAGAGCCTCGTCGAGGGCCTGCGGTGGCACTGCCGGGACAGCTACGTGCTCGGCCCGCCGTCGCGCTACGCCGGCCCGCTGGGCTCGCGCTGGATCCGCACCCCGCAGGAGCATCCGCTGCCGGACGCGCTGCGGCTGCTCGAGTTCATCGTCGACGCCTGCGAGGCTTAGCATGACCGACCGCAGCGCCGCGCTGTTCGCCCGGGCGCGCGAGGTCACGCCGGGCGGCGTGAATTCGCCGGTGCGGGCGTTCGGCGCGGTCGGCGGGGTGCCCCGGTTCATGGTCCGCGGGTCGGGATCTTACCTGACCGACGCGGACGGTCGCGAGTACGTCGACCTGGTCTGCTCGTGGGGCCCGATGATCCTCGGCCACGCCCATCCGTCGGTGCTTGCTGCCGTCTCCGCCGCGCTGCGGGACGGCACCTCGTTCGGCACGGCCACGCCGGGTGAGGTGGACCTGGCGGAGGAGATCGTGGCGCGCACCCCGGTGGAGCAGGTTCGCCTGGTCAACTCGGGGACCGAGGCCACGATGTCCGCCGTCCGGCTGGCCCGCGGGTTCACCGGCCGGCCGCTCGTGGTCAAGTTCGCCGGGTGCTACCACGGGCACGTGGACGCGCTGCTCGCGGCGGCGGGCTCGGGCGTGGCGACGTTCGGGCTGCCCGATTCCCCCGGCGTCACCGGCGCCGCCGCCGCGGACACCATCGTGCTTCCCTACAACGACATCGACGCTGTGGCCGCGGTGTTCGCCGAGCGTGGCTCGTCGATCGCCTGCGTGATCACGGAGGCGTGCCCGGCGAACATGGGGATCGTGCCGCCCGTCGCCGGGTTCAACGCCTCGCTGGCGTCCTTGTGCCAGTCGGCCGGCGCGCTGCTGATCTCCGATGAGGTGCTGACCGGGTTCCGCGTCACCTCCGCGGGCTGGTACGGCGTCGATGGCGTGCCAGCTGACCTGGTCACGTTCGGCAAGGTGATGGGCGGCGGGCTGCCGTGCGCGGCCTTCGGCGGGCGTGCTGAGATCATGTCCAGGCTCGCCCCGGCCGGCCCGGTCTACCAGGCAGGCACGCTGTCCGGTAACCCGCTGGCGGTCGCGGCCGGCCTGGCGACCCTGCGCGCGTGCACCCCCGAGGTGTACGCGCGGGTGGACGCCGCGGCCGGCGCCGTGGCCAAGCTGGCCGCGTCTGCGCTGACCTCGGCGGGCGTGCCGTTCTGGCTGTCCGAGGCGGGCAACCTGTTCTCGGTGTTCCTCGGCCGGGAGACGCCCGTGCTCTCGTTCGCCGACGCGAAAGAGCAGTCCGCCGCCGCGTACGCCGCGTTCTTCCACGCCATGCTCGACGGCGGCGTGTACCTGCCGCCGTCGCCTTTCGAAGCGTGGTTCGTCTCCGCGGCGCATGACGAGCAGGCCCTGGCTCGCATCGAGGCCGCCCTGCCCGCCGCCGCCCAAGCCGCCGCCGCCGCGCTGATATGAGTAGGTAAGCTGGCCGGGCTATGTCCGACACAACCATCGTCCACCTGCTCAGGCACGGCCTGGTGGAAAACCCGAGCGGCGTCATCTACGGGCGGCTGCCTGGCTACCACCTGTCCGCCGATGGGCGCCTGATGGCCAGCGCCGCCGCGGATTTTTTTGCCGGACGGCCCGTGGTTTCCCTGTTCTGCTCCCCGCTTGAGCGAGCCCAGGAGACCGCGCGGCCGGTGGCGGACCGGCTGGGACTTGACATCGTCACGGACGAGCGGTTGATCGAGTCGACGAACCACTTCGAGGGCCTGAGGTTCGGCGTGGGCGACGGATCGCTGCGGCGCCCGGCGCACTGGCCGTACCTGATCAACCCGTTCCGGCCGTCCTGGGGCGAGCCGTACCGGGCGGTCGCGACCAGGATGCTCGCCATGATGGAGGTCGCGCGGGCGGCCGCGGCCGGCGCCGAAGCGGTGTGCGTCAGCCACCAGCTGCCCATCTGGGTGACCCGGCGGATGGCCGAGGGCAAGCGGCTGTGGCACAATCCGGCCATGCGTCAGTGCGCGACCGGCAGCGTGACCAGCTTCAGCTATTCCGGTGACCGGTTGACCGGCGTGTCCTACGCGGTGCCGGCCCGGCGACAGGTCGTCCAGGGCGATGCGGCACAATAGGCCTGTACTACCCCCTGTAGGAGATCGCAAGGATCCGCCCGTGTGCAGAGCCCCGGTATGGCTAGCTGGGCGCCGCACGGTCGTCTTGGCGGCGGCCGTGCTCACCGGGGTGCTGCTGACCGGGGTGCTGATCGCGGGGTGGGCGACGGGCGGGCACAGCAACGTGACCGAGGTCGACGGCAGCCAGAGCGCCGTGCTGTACGCGGCGGGGCACCGCCCGGTCGCGCCTGATTTCACCGGGACCACGCTGACCGGTGCGCGGCTGAACTTCTCCGCCTACCGGGGTCAGGTCGTCGTCCTCAACTTCTGGGGGTCGTGGTGCGTGTCTTGCCGTGAGGAGGCCTCGACGCTGGCCTCGGTGGCGGCCCTTTACCGCTCGTCCGGGGTGACCTTCCTGGGCGTGGACGTGCGGGATACGACGGCCAGCGCTGAGGCCTTCGCGCACAGCTTCGGCATCACGTATCCGAGCGTGACCGATTCAAGCTCGGCGATCACGCTCGATTTCACCTCGGTGGTGCCGATCGCCGCCACCCCCACCACGCTGGTGATCGACCGGACCGGGCACATCGCCGGCGCGGTCTTCGGCTCGGCGACTTATCAGGTCCTGACCACGATCCTGGCGAAGGTCACCGGGAAGACGGCCGCCGAGGTGGTGACCCGATGACCGACGTGCGGGTACCGGAGACGGACCCCTTCGACTCGGCGGGCGCCGAACGGGACGACCAGCAACGTCAGCGCCCGGGCTCCGCGGCGGGCGGCGCGTTCGGGCTCACCGACTGGCTGAAGTGGGCCTGGCGCCAGCTCACCTCGATGCGGATCGCGCTGGTCCTGCTGTTCCTGCTGGCCCTGGGCAGCGTGCCGGGATCCATGCTGCCGCAGGAGGGCAACGACCCGGGCGGTGTCCAGCAGTACTACACCTCGCATCCGGCCCTCGCGCCGTGGCTGAACCACCTCGGGCTGTTCAACGTCTTCGCCGCGCCCTGGTTCGCCGCCATCTACCTGCTGCTGTTCGCCTCCCTGGTGGGCTGCGTGGTGCCGCGTACGTTCCGGCTGGCCGGCTCGGCGCGCACGCTGCCGCCGCGGGCCCCGCGCAACCTGGCCCGGCTGCCCAGGTTCGCCGAGTACGGCACCTCGCTGGCCCCCGCGGATGCGGCCGAGGCGGCGGCGCGAGTGCTGTCCGCACACGGGTTCAGGCTCCGCCGCCCGGTCGCGCCCACGGCGCCGGCCGGGGAGCAGCCCGGGGAGCAGGAGGAGCACTGGGTCTCCGCGGAGAAGGGTTACCTGCGGGAAGCAGGCAACCTGCTCTTCCACCTGGCGCTGCTCGGGGTGCTGGTGTCGGTCGCGCTCGGCGGCCTGTTCGGCTACAAGGCCGACCGGCTGCTCGTGCAGGGCACCAGCTTCGCCGACACCCAGAGCGCGCTGGACGAGTTCCACCCGGGCCGGCTCGTCACCGCCGCCGACCTCCCCCCGTTCACGGTCACGCTGAACAACTTCGACGCCAGCTACATCTCCTCCGGCGCGCAGCGCGGCCAGCCGTCCGCGTTCGACGCGCAGGTCAGCTACGCGGCACAACCCGGCGGGCCGGTCCGTTCTGCTCGCATCGAGGTCAACCACCCGCTGTCGGTCGACGGCGCGCAGGTCTACCTGATCGGGCACGGGTACGCCCCGGAGTTCAAGGTGACCGATGCCCGCGGGCACGTCGTCTACAACGGTGCGCAGCCCTTCATTGCCGGTGCGACGGGAAACTTTCTGTCGCAGGGGGTGCTGAAGGTGCCTGACGCGCAGCCGGAGCAACTCGGCTTCACCGGCGTCTTCGTGCCGACCGCGGTGGATGTCGGCGGCACGCTCGAGTCCGTGTTTCCCGCCGCCGACAACCCGGTGGTGAGCCTGATCGCCTACGCGGGGAACCTCGGCGTGAACACCGGTGCCTCGCAGTCCGTCTACTTCATCAACACCGCCGGGATGCGGCGGCTGACGGCGGCCCCGCAGGTGCTGCGGATCGGCCAGTCGTTCAAGCTGCCCGACGGCCAGGGCACGATCACCTTCACCGGCTACCGCCAGTGGGCCAGCCTGGCCATCACCCATGACCCAGGCCAGCTGCCCGCGCTGATCTGCGGTATGGCGGCCCTGGGCGGGTTGCTGCTTTCCTTCATGGTCCGGCGCAGGCGGGTGTTCGTCCGGGCCCGGGCCGGTCAGGACGGCACCACGATGTACGTCGGCGGCCTCACCAGGACCGACGCCAGCGGCTCCTTCGAGGACGAGTTCGCATCGCTCGCCGCCGAGCTCCGGTCGGCCCACCAGCAAGCCGCGCAGGATCGGGCGGCACCGCCGCACGTTCCGGCCGCGCCCACTCCACCCGAGGGAGAGTAAGGGCTATGCCTGTCAACCTTGCCCTAGGCCACGCCAGCAATGACTTCCTGATCGTGGCGCTGGTCATCTACTCCTTGTCGGTGGTCGCGTTCGCCGGCGACTTCGCCTTCGGGCGGCCCCGGCGGGCCGAGTCCTCCGGCCGGGTTCAGCAGGCGCAGCAGCAGGCTGCCGCGCTGGCCACGGTCGGGGCGGCCGGCCGCACAGCCCCGGCGGCGCCCGCGGGCAACGGGGATGCGGCCGGCGCCGCAGCTGGTTCCGGCTCTGGTTCCGACAGTACCGACTCGATGCCCGAGGTGGCGCTCCCCGCGCTGCGGGCGATCCGCCTGGTGGACGCTCCGAAACCCTCTTCGACGAAGGCGCGGCGGGCGGACGGCGAGCCGTAGCCCGACGGCGTGCTCCACACCGGATGGGCAAGGCCGGTGAACTCGCCCTGCATCCAGCGGAACTGCTTGGCGTTCTCGATCGCCTTCTCCTCGTTGTCGGAGACATGGACCTGGATCAGGTAGCCGCGATTCTCCGGCCCGCCGACATAGCCCGACTGCAGCGCCACGCTGTCGTAGAGCTCCCAGATCTTCTTGGTCTGCTCGATCGAGGTGTTGAGCGCGATGTAAGGGTAGCGCTGTTGCGCCGCCCATATGATCGTCTCCTTGCTGATCACGCCCGGGATCCAGACCCTCGGATAGGGCTTCTGCAGCGGCACCGCCCACGGGTTCACCACGCGATGCTGGTAGTGCGTGCCCTCGAAGCGGAAGGGTCCGGTTTGCGTCCATGCCTTGACGATCAGCTCGTGCGCCTCCTCGAAGCGCTCGCGGTTGAAGGCCGGGTTGACGCCGGTGGCGAGCTGCTCCTGGCCGCCGCCGCGCACGAAGCCCGAGACCAG
>Ga0209839_10000964_pt1 | contig 14721 bp, 15 predicted proteins | sample OrgsoiDNA2013050_FD_185800 | JGI IMG/M metagenome (GOLD analysis project Ga0209839, IMG submission 185800) | Permafrost soil microbial communities from the Arctic, to analyse light accelerated degradation of dissolved organic matter (DOM) -... | ecosystem: Environmental > Terrestrial > Soil >... | reverse complement strand
GGCAGCGGTGCTCTCCAAAGTGCTCGGACGGCCGATCACCTTCCATCCCCTGACTTTCGAAGAGGAAAGGCAGGCAATGATCAACGCCGGCGTCCCCGGAACCGTGGCCGAGGACAATGCCCAGGCGCTCAGCCTATTCGCCCAAGGCGACGCCGACTATGTCACCGACGACGTGCCGTCGCTCCTGGGGCGGCCGGCGGGTACGTTCGGGCAGTTCGCCACCGATTACGCCGAGGCGTTCTCGTAAAGCTCAGGCAACCGCGGAAGCGGCGACTGCCGCATCCACCCGAGGCGTTCCTGAAATCCGCAGAAGAAAAGGAGCAATCATGCCTGTCACGACCCGCAACACCGACCGGACCGCACACCTGCTCGCGCTCATGAAGCAGGGCGACGACGCCTTCAACTCCCGCGACTTCGCCGCGATGAACGCCGTCCACCACCCAGACATGATCGCGCACATCCCAGGGAACGCCGAGCCGATCCACGGACGGGCGGCGCACGCCGCGGCGATGGAGCAGTTCTTTCGTATCTTCCCCGACGTCCACGTAGACAACGACCCATACCCAATCCAGTTCGGAAGCGGCGACTGGATCACCGTGATCAGCCGCGCCACAGGGACCTTCACCGGGGAGATGATCCTGCCCGACGGCAACGTGATCACCCCGACAGGAAAGGCGTTCGACGTCGAGTTCGGCCAGAGCGCTAGGTGGGACGGCGACCAGGTCATCGAGATCTTCGCCTTCTGGGACTCTGCTCTGCAGGCGCAGCAGGTCGGCCTCGCCTAGCAGCGAGGGGTGCCGCCCGGCTGCGAGGATCGGCGGCTGACCCCCAGCGCGTGCTATGCGCGCGCGTCCCGGCCGGGATCGCCGGCGGGTTGCTGACTGCTGATCACGTTCCTGGTGATCGTCTTGACGAACTGATCATCGATTGGCTCGCGCGTGAACCAGCGGCGGTAGTAGAGGGGCCCGATCAGCGCCGAGATCATGCTCGGCGGGTCAGCTGTCGCGGGTATCAGGCCTCTGCCTGCTGCTCGCTCGATGACCGCCCTGAGCGGTGCCGCGTGTCCGCGCTGGATCTTGCCGTGGACACGGGCGAACTCCGCATCGCGCTCGGCGACGTCGACGATCGAGGGCACGACCGACGACCACCGGGCCGTGCCCAGCAGGCGGCCAAGGTTCACGAGGATCGCCGTGACATCCTCCTCGAGCGAGCCCGTATCGGGAACCTCCTGCTCGGCGCTAATCCGGGAGGCGGCATCGATCACGAGGGCCTCACGAGATGGCCAGTGACGGTAGATCGTGGTCTTCGCGACCCCCGACCGGCGGGCAACCTCATCGACGGTGAAGCCGCCGACCCCGCTCTCGGAGAGCAGCTCGAAGGCAGTCGTGAGCACACGATCTCGTGATCGCCGCACACGACCGTCGACCGCGGCGGCGCCCCCCTCCCCCGACGCTGCTGCCGAGCGCCGGGTGGGCTGAGCGTTACCAGGAGGTGTCGTTCCCATCCTTTGATTTCCTCACTTCGCTACGCTACGGTAGCGTAGCGTTCAGACCACATCGTACCGCTACTCAGGGAGGATGACGCTGTGGATCTCGTCTCTATTCGCATGATCACCGACGACCTGGAGAGGGTGGTCCAGTTCTACGAGCAGGTCACCGGCGTCGAGGCGGTGCGTTACACGCCGGTGTTCGCTGAGCTGATCATGCCGTCCTTCACCCTGGCCATCGGCCATACACAGACGACACAGCTGTTCGGGGAAGACTCCGCTCGCCCCGCCGACAACCACACCGTCATCATCGAGTTCCGCGTTGATGACGTCGACAGCGAGTATGAGCGGCTCAAGCCCCTGGTCGGCGACTGGGTGCAGGAGCCCACCACCATGCCGTGGGGCAACCGCTCCATCCTGTTCAGCGACCCCGACGGGAACCTTGTCAACTTCTTCACACCAGTCACCGAGGACGCCATCAAGAAGTTCAACGGCTGACTGGGACGGGCTTGCGGTAACCATCCAGCACCGCCTCGTAGTGGATTCCGTTCTGCGGCAGCAATGCGTACTCGGCCAGTCGGCCCAGCTCCATTGCCGGGTCGCCGGTCAGCGCGTTGGACCAGTCCAGCAGGCCGCAGACGGCACCGCCGGTGCAGCGGATGTTCGACGCCCGCACGTCCAGGTGCACGAGCCTGCCCGCCGGACGCGACGCGAGCACGGAGGCCAGCCGCTCGACGGGTGGCGCGGCGGGCAGGGTCGCGACGAACGCGGCTAGTTCGGCGAACCGGTCGGCAATGCGCCGTGGCAGCAGGTGGGCGGCCGGCAGACCATAGGCCGCCACCGGCGGCATCGGCGGCGGTGGCGAGCGGTGCAGCCGCAGCAGCAACGCGCCGAGCGCGACCTGATCGGCACCGCGCCCGTCGTCCGCCACGAAATCCGAGACGAGCACGTCCGGCTCGCCAAGGACCAGCTCCCGCGGTGTGGCGACCGGGAAGCCGAGCTGGTCTAGGTGCCGGGTGACGACGTACTCCCAGCGCAGCAGCGACCTTGTGTCGACGTTCCGATCGTTGGGGTTGGACTGGAACCGCTCGCCGACAGGGGTTCGCAGCACTACTTTCGAACCGTCCGGCGCGGTCGCCTCGAACACCTGGAACTCAACCCCGCCGCCGGCAGGTCGCAGCTGCGTGAAGCGGCGGTCCGCCGCGAGCGTCCGCACCGACGCGGGCACCTCAACCATCGCCACCCCTGGAGCTGCGAGACGGGCATGACCGCGCCCGGCGGCCTCGGGCGGATGAATCTCGAGGATCATGCCGCCTGCCGCGGGCGCGTTCCACGAGCTTGCCGCGTTCAAAACGGGCGCCAGGTGCACCAAGTGCTCGGCGGGGTAGTCGTAGAACCGCCTCCGCTCCCCGGCCACCGCGTCGGTGCGCTTGTCATTGACCCGCGGGACGGTCACCTTTACCGCGGCCGCGCTGGTCAGCACCTCCCGCGGCTGGTGATAGCCATTGCGGGTCACCAGGCGGCGGCCATTGTCATCTCGCTCCCAGCATGCGCCGCGATATACGCTTCCACCTCGGCCTGCAGCGCCTCGGTGAGCATCGAGCTGCCGCCCGCACTAGCCCGGACCGCGAGCAGACCCTTCCTAGGCGATTGGCAGGTCCAGCGATGGCTCGGTTGTACCGACTCCATCCCGATTCTTCTTACTTGACAGCGCCGCGGGTGTTCGCCCGGGTGTTCTGCGACATGGGCGCGCTGGCTGCCACCGTGGGCTTCTATGAGGCGCTGATGTCGGTAGACATGGACATGGACATGGATATCCCCGAGGCCGGGCTGCACGTCGTCGCGGTCAGGCCGTTCCTCATCCTCGAGATGGACAAGGAGAAGCTGGACCGCGCGGGTCAGGCAGCCCAGACCCGCGTCACGGTCCTGAACGCCAGCCTCGATGAGGCGGTCGCGCGGGCGGTCGCCGCCGGCGCGGAGGTCGTGCAGCAGCGATGGGAGGCGCCCCCCGGCCCGGGAATGCGCCTGCGGCACCCGGACGGCCTGCTCGCCGAGTACCTCGAGCACCGCCCCAGTCCCGACGACGTCGACGAGCCCGGACCGGACTTCAGTGTTCGCGGGAGGTGACCGCAGTGGTGAGGCGGATGCTCACCTGGGAGCCGAGCTCGCGGAATCCCAGGGCGCGGGCGACGCGCCGGGAGGCCTCGGGCCGTGCCCGCCATTGCGGCAGCCTGCCTTCCCCGATCGCGTGGGCGACCGCCGCTGACGCAGCGGCGCGCGCCAGGCCGCGGCCCCGCGCCGCTGGGGCTGTCAGCACGCACAGGTGCGCTATGCCGCAGGGCCAGTCCCGGTAGCCTGCGGCGGCAGCGACCTGGCCGTGCTCGCGGACCGCGAACGCCGGCGTCGTGATCTCCTGAATGCCGCTTTCCCCGAGGTCATCGGTCCCGGCTGCCCGCAGGAACTGCCTGAAGGCGGGATGATCCGGGTCCAGCGGGGCGGTGACAGTGTCACCAGGCTGGGGACGGAATTCCGCCGGGTCAAGGTAGGCCAGGGCTGCGGGGCCGAGGATCTCGCCGATGGGCAGCCGCCTGCGGAGTACCTCGGTGCCGGTGAGCGAGGCGGCTGGCAGGCCGCTGAGGGCCTGCCCGACAAGGCGGGCGGTCTCGTGATCGGGCGCGGTGGCGATGGCGGCGTCGCCGATGACCACGATGCCGGCCCAGCCCCGCGGGCAGAGATACGATCGCGGCGACACAGCGACGCTGATGGCGGGAGCGAACCCGGCCGCGGTCCCGGCGAGGTACTCCCACAGCTCCCTGGCCATGGCGGTCAGCGCGGCCACGGGTGCACGGTCAGAACCTGTCCGCTGCCATCCAAAGTGAGGTATTGAAGCCGTCTGACCTGCGGTGCCTCAGATTGATTGGCAAAGGTCATCGGCTCGTGTTTGCCATAGAAACTGAGGCAAATGTGCTTGATCGGATGAGGCTTGGGGCTCCGGACCTTACTTGCATGGCCATCTCTTCAGCCCAGCGCCTGTCGTAGGCGTCCGGCGATGTCGGCTCGAAGCCGTCGGGAGGCCGGTTCGGTGGCCGGGCCGGGGATGACGAAGCCGTCGCCGACGAACCGCGGGACGACATGGATGTGCAGGTGGGGCAGGCTCTGACCGGGGGTGTTGTTGTTCTGGAACACTGTCGATCCCGGAGCGTCGAAGGCGGCCGGCATGGCGGCGGTTATCCGCGTCACGGCATTGAACAGCTCCGTGAGCAAGGCGGGACCTGCCTTGTGCAGGGCGGTCACGTGATCGACGGGAAGCACGATGACCTGGCCGGGATTGGCTGGTCTTTGCCTGAGCGCGGGGATAACGAAGATGCTGCCGGTCCGGAACACGACGATGTCCTGATCGGGTCCTGCGCCGATCAGGCAGAACGGGCAGTCGTCGTTTGCTGAGGCGCAGGCTTCGTCTCGCGGGTCTTGGCGCACCGCGTCGCTCCGTTGCTCGTGTGCAGAGTGATCCATGAACGCGTCGGCTGGTGGTGGCAGGATCGGACGCCGGTCGGTGACGTAGTCGCGGACCGTTGAGTAGGAGATCCCGGTCGCGCCGTGCTGGGTGACCAGCCACTCGTGGATGGCCTTGATGGTTCGCCGATGCTGCGGGCGCTTTCCCCGGTCGGCGTGCAGAAGGTCGTCAATCACGGTCTTGTAAGGGTCGAGACGCGAAGTGCGGGGCGGAAGCGGTTTGCGTGGTGCCGGTATCGGCGATTGCAGTGCCTGGCGGACGGTCCTCCGGTGCACTCCGTGCCTGTCAGCTAGCGCCCGGACGGACAGGCCACCTGGGTCGGCGTCTCGGCGGATGCCGGCGAACAGGGCTGCTTTGCCCGGCTTCCGCCTGGCCGGCTGAGTTCCCGGAGGCCGTTCAGCAGATCGCTGTTGCGGTGATTCTGAGCCAGTCAGCGCCCGTTCGAGGGTGGCTGGTGTTCTGCCTGCCAGGATCGCGAGCCAGCCGAGTCTGATCTCGCCGGGACGGTCTGGGTGTCGGAGGTAGCGGCGCAGGTAGCTGGGGCGTAGGTGGTTGGCGCGGGCCAGCCGGCGAACGTAGGAGACGATGCCTTCTCCTGCGATAGGGCGCGGCCGGATCGGCAGAGGCCGCAGCTTGTGATCACCGGCGTCGCCCGATGATGGTGTCGTCACGTGTGCTTGCGGGACCGCCGGGCGGCCTCGCTTTCGGCGGCGTGGTCGAGGTCGATGCCGTCGAGCAGTTTCCTGGTGATCTGCTCGCTGCCGTCCAGGATCGCCTCGATGGCGGCACCGCGGATGAGGTGGGACAGGCTGCCGATCATCCCGCCGGTCCGGCGGTGCAGATACTGGTGGAGTCCGGCCAGGGTGCCTGGCTGGTGCCGGTGCAGGCGCAGTGCGTCTTCGAGGGTGACGACCAGGCCCTGCCACTCGGCGGCGAGCGGGAACGCGAGCATGGGTATGAGGGTGAACCGGCCCGCGATCTGTCGTCCGCGCGTCCCGGAGAACAGTCCCTCGCGTTCGACATCGATGCCGGCGTAGATGAACGTGGCGGGGATCCGCTCGGAGAAGTACTTCAGGGTGTCCGACACCTCGGCGCCGTTGCGGGTGGCGAGCTGGAGGTTATGGATCTCATCGACACAGACCACGCTGACCCGGGCGTCGACCGCGACGCCGCAGACGGCCTCGATCACGTCGGTGATGTTCGCCCGGCCCGTGAGCGGCAGGCCGAGGAACCGGGCGAACTCGACCGCGAGCATGCGCGGGGTCGCCGAGGGCGGGACGGTCACGTAGATGACCGGGATCCGGTCGCCGATACCGGGATGGCGGAGCCGGTCGACTGCTTCATGGGTCTTGCCGAACTGAGTGATGGCGGTGGTCTTGCCTGTCCCGGCCGCTCCGGACAAGATCAGGCCGCGGCGGGCGCTGATGGCGTGCCGGTTCAGCAGCGTCAGCCGCCGCCCGGTGTTGACCACCTGCCGCAGGGCCGAGGTCGCGGCCGCGGCCAGCCGGGTGTGATAGTCCAGCCGGAACTCGTCATAGAGCAGCTGGTCGGTCTCCGGCATCGCCGCCCACTGCTGGCCGGTCAGCAACTCCGGCGGGATGGTCTCGGCCGTGGTGAACTCCCGCCAGCCCTCCAGCGTGGTCAGATGACGGCTCCAGCCCTCCTCGGCCAGCATCTGACGCCAGGACTGGGCACCGGCCGCGGTCACCACCCCTTCTTCGCTTCCTCAAACGGGTCGAAGAACCCCAGCGGAATCACCCTGGCCATCGGGCCGGGTTCCTGCTCGGCATCGGCCTCCTCGATGAGTTCGGGTGCCTCATCGGGTGGTGAGGCCGTCATGGCCGGCGTGCCTTCAGCGACCGCGCGGGTCCGGCCCGCCACCCGCTTGTCCTGCTTCGACGGCTTCGCCCCGGCAGGGCCCCGTTCTGCCTTGTCGAGCAGGGCCTCGACCGCCCTGGGCGATCTCGGCCTCGGTAGCGGGGTCGTCACCGCGGCGGGCCAGTACCTGCCGTGCGTGGTCCCATGCCTGCTCGCCAAACGGCGCCGGGCGGCCTTTCAGGTAGGTCCAGGGGGCGAGGATCCAGCCGCCCTCGTGGTGGTTGCGGACCCAGATCCGGGACACGTCATAGGGATCGCGGTGCACCTCCCACAATCCCTTCTTCGCGCTGACGCCGGAATGCTGCCGGCGGTAGGGGTTGAGGGCCTTGCAGTCGTATCGCCGATGGCTGATCTTGATCCCGTAAGAGTTGATGACCCGCCAGGTCACCGGCAACAGTTCGATGTAGTCCTCCTGCGACAACGGCGCCGCGACGTAGCCGGTGATCTCCACCAAGGCCGCGTAGGCCTCATTCGGCGTCAGTGCCTTGCCCGGGATAAGCGGGTGCCGCAGCCCGTCGTGGGGACGGTTCTGCCAGACCGCTTTACAGACCGCTACGGGAAGTGTCCGTGTCGTTGCCCTGAGTCTCCTGGATCGGCGTCCTAGACTCCTTTACCGACCTGGTCCGGGGCGTCGCCGATGTCCCAGGGGTCGGCACGGGGGGATGGATGACGCGGCGGGTGGTCGTGGGGGACCTGCGGGTCCAGCGGATCGACCGGAAGGGCGGGCGGCGGTCGTGGACGATCGTGTGGCCCGAGGGCGCGGTCCACGAGGAGGCGGACCGGTTCCTGCGGGTTCATGACGGGTCGGGCACGCAGCGGACCTATGCCTACTACCTGGTGGACCACCTGCGGTGGCTGGAGCGGGAGTGCCTGGCCTTCGGCGATGTCCAACTGCGGGACCTGGAGCGCTACATGGGCATCGTCGGCGCCGACGTGCACATGCCGCTGGGCGAGCCGTGGCGGGACGGCATGCGGCCTTACGGGCGGGCGGCGCTATCGACGGCGGCGGCCTGCCTGAAGGGGTTCTACCTGCACCAGGCTTCCCTTGGCGTCAACGCCGGGCTCGGGGAGAAGCTCGACCGGACGAGGCTGCCGACCAGGGCAGACCGGCGGCGGGCGCTGCTGGGGCACGTGAAGTCGTCGATGCCGTCGAACCCGCTCGCGCCGAGGGGGCCGCACCGGCGGCACCCGAAGATGCTCCCCGACGGCGCCCGGGACGAGTTGCTGGCGGTGGTGAGCACCGCGAGGGACCGGCTGGTGGTGACCTGGCTGGCCGACGGGGGCCTGCGGGTCGGCGAGCTGTGCGGCCTGCACCTGGCCGACCTGCACCTGCGGGAGAACGCGGCCTGCGGCGAGTGCCGGTCACCGCACCTGCACGTGTGCCACCGGCTCGGGAACCCCAACAGGGCCGAGGCCAAGACCAAGCACCCCCGGCGGGCCGAGCACGGCACCGTCACCGGCGGGCTGGTCAAGCGGGTCAGCCCCGCGATGGTCCACGCCTACTTCGAGTACATGACCAGCGAGTACCCTCGCGGGGCCGGGCATGGGATGCTGCTGGTCCAGCTGCACGGTCCGGCTGCGGGCCAGCCGTGGGCGCCGGTCGCGGCCCGCCGGATGCTCGCGCGGGCCGGGAACCGGGCCGGACTCGGGATCGTGAAGCCCCACGCCTTCCGACACACGTTCACCTCGGCGGTCCTCAACGCGGCTGGAGGGAACCTGCTGATCGCCCGCGATGCCGGCGGGTGGGCTTCGGCCGCGACGGTCGATGAGGTCTACGGGCACGTCGATGTCCATGATCCCGCGTTCGACGCCGCCCTGCGCACGGTCTGGTGCGATGCGAGGTGACCCTCACGGCGCTGCCGCAGCCCGATGCCCGCGAGGGCCGGGACCGGCTGGAGATCCTGGCCGCGCTGATCAGCGCGCCGTCGTTCGACCCGCTGTTCCGCGGGGACATCATCAAGATCCCCGCTGAGCACCCCGTCTACCGGTGGAACTGCCTGGCGGGCTGCGAGCGGACCGTGATGGGGCACGGCGACCTGTGCGGCGCCCACGAGGTGCTCTGGCGCAAGCATCGTGCCGAGGGCGGGACGCGGGCCGGCTTCCTGCAGACGGCGCAGCCCCTCGGGCCGGGCGAGGGGGTGGAAGAGCAGCCGTGCAGGATCTGCCCGGACCGCCCGGCCTGCCACGTGACGCTGCGGCTGTGTCACTACCACCAGTTCCGCTGGTATAACTACCGCAGCCGGCGCGGCGCCGACGCCGACTTCACCCAGTGGCTGGCCTGCCAGGAGCCGGCCGCCGGCTACGGCCGCTGCCGCGTCCGCGTCTGCCCGGAGATGGCGTTCTCGCCGCTGGGGCTGTGCTCGCGGCACGACGCCCGCTACCGCCGGGACGGCAGTCCGGGAGGAGCTGCCCTGCCCGGCCAGTGGGGCACCCGCTACGAGCGCACCGGCCGGGCCGTCCCCGTCGAGTACGCCGATGAGCCGTCCTTCCGCCGGTGGTGCGCGATGGCCGCCGCGGTGCTGCGGCCAGACCAGGTCAACCTCCGGGGCCTGCACCCGCTGCTGCGGGCCGAGATCCAGTGGGGCATGTGCTGGCACACCCGGCGGCAGCACGGGAAATGGGAGCTGGCCCCGCTGCAGCGCCTGGCGGACTACGGCCGCGCCCACGGCCTGCGCTCCCTCACCGACCTGGACCCCGACGACCCCGGCCTGCGCAAGGCGGCCAGCCGGGAGGGCGCCCGCATGGCCCGCTCCATCGCCGGCGGCCTGCATCCCCTCTACGTCACGCCCGGGGAGACCCGCGAGGCCGGCTACATCCTCACTGAGCACTTCGGGCGGAAGCTCAGCAACCGCCCCGGGCGCATCGACCTGGCCGGCGTGTCCCAGCGGTGGCTGCGGGACCTGGTCTGGGACCACTTCGCCGACGTCCTGCGGTCCCCGTCCTGCCCGCGCTCCGGCAGCACCTTCGACCACACGCGGCGCGCCGGGCTGGAGCTGAGCGCCTTCCTGGAGGCCTGCGCCCCCGGCGGCGGCGATGACCCCCGGGTGCTCACGGCCGCGCACATGCACCAGTTCGTCGCCGACCAGCGGCAGCGCGAGCTCGACGGGCTGACCTCGCTGGGAGCCAGGGGCGTCCACGGCAAGCCGTCGATCGTGACGGCCAACACAAGGCAGGCCGTCTTCCACCGGACCCGGCGGCTCCTGCGCGGCGCGCTGGAGTCCGGCGAGGCCGACCGGCTCGGCCTGGACCGGGGCTTCATCACCGCGATGCCCGCCGCCGGCAGGACGGTCCAGCGGTCCCGGCCGCCGTTCCCCGACGGCGTCGCCCAGGCCCTGGCCGATGAGGCCAACCTGCAGGCCCTGGCGCGGGACCACGACCCACTCGACCGTGGCCTGCGGGACGCCTGGGAGACAATCATCGTCACCGGTCGGCGCTGCAGCGAGGTCCTCGAGCTCCGCCTGGACTGCCTGGGCCGCTACGGCGGCCTGCCCATGCTCTGGCACGACCAGACCAAGGTCGGCAACTACGACGAGGCGATCCGCGTCCCCGAGCGGGTCCACCAGATGCTGGAGGCCCGCCAGCGCAAGACCCTGGACCTGTTCCAGGAGCGGAACAACCGCCCGCCCACTACGGCGGAACGCGCGCTGATGGCGCTGTTCCCCACGAACTTCCGCAACCGCGACTGCCAGCACGCCCTGTCCTACAACTGGTTCCACAAGGGCTTCAAGAACTGGATCGACAGCCTCGACATCGGCCGCTGGGTGCCCCACCAGGCCCGCCACTCCCTGGCCACCAGCCTGCTGCGCGCCGGGGCCAGCCTCACCCACATCCGCCGCTACCTGGGCCACGTCTCCGAGAAAATGGCGGAGCGCTACGTCCACCTTGCCCAGTCTGACCTGGAAGACGTCCTGCAGCAGGTCTGGGTCGCCGGGCCCGGCTCCGCCAGCCCTGGCGAGCTCCTCATCGGGACGGGCGCCCCGCTCACCCGCGAGCAGGCCCGGGCCCTCGCGATCGACCTGTCCCGCCGCAGCACCCCGGCCGAGGGCGGGTTCTGCACCTTCCAGCCCGTCGTCGACGGCGGGGCCTGCCCCTGGAGCCTGGACTGCCAGAACTGCGACAAGTTCGTGCTGTCCGGCGCTGACCTGCTCTACTGGCGGCGCAAGCGCGAGCAGTGGCGGCTCCTCGCCGAGGGCGCACCCGACGACGCCACCGCCAGCTACCTGCACGCCTACTTCGAGCCCACCGCTCGAGCTATCGACGGCCTGGAGAAGGCCCTCGCCGGCCTCGGCCTCCTCGAAGACGCGCTCGCCCTGGACATGCGCAAGCCCCAGGACTATTTCCACCGCATCTGGTCCACCGCCTTCCGCGCCGTCGACCTCGCCGCGCACGGCGCCGGCGAGGACATGGAAGAGGCCTGCGCGTGACCACCGCAGCCGCGCTGGCCGCGCGCCATCGCGCAACCGAGGCGGCCCTCAAGCGCGTCCACGACGCAATCGCCCGCCTCCGCCGCGAGAAGACCCAGGTCAGCGTCGCCGCCGTCGCCCGCCGGGCGGACGTCTCCCGCGCTTTCCTCTACAGCAACCCCGACGCCAGGGCCGCAGTCGCGACAGCGGTCGCCGAAGCCGGGGAGCACCGCGTCCAACTGCTCGCCGCCCAGGACGACGAGCGGGAGGCGACCTGGCGGGAACGGGCGCTGAACGCCGAGGACGCACTCAAGGCCGCCCACGCCGAGATCCTCGCCCAGCGCACCCGCATCGGCGAACTCCTCGGCCAGGTCCGCGACCTCGAGTCCGAGTGGACCCAGGAAGCCATCGCCCGGATCACCACCGAGAACACCACCCTCAAGCAGCGCGTCCGCCAGCTCACCGCCGACAACCGCACCCTCGACGAGAGGCTCAAGGCCGCCAGGGACAACCTCCGGTTCCACGACAAGCGCATCGCCGACCTCGAGGCACAGCTCGCCCCGCCGAGATAGGCGCCCCAGGAATCCTAAATCACGCAATTATCCATTTAAAGCCCTTCTTGTCGCGAGGCAAGAAGGGCTTTCTGAATTTCGACACGCTAAGTTACCTGAAAATCCCGCATCCGCCGTCGCGGACATGTAACCCGACTTGGGTCACGATTTTGGGGTTCGCAGCTGCCTCAGGGCGCTGACATGCTGGTTCTTGTGTTTGGCTGAGCGGATTTGCGCACTAATCCGGGGTCGTAGAGTGGCCCGGTACCGTATGTGCGGACGGTGAAGACGGCGCCGGGCGCGACGGCCGTGCAGATCGTGTACTCATCCCATCGCGGTTCGCGTGATATCGATCACATCGCCTCGGCCCACGACGATGCTGAGCTGGAACTGCTGAAGGCCGCGGCACGGCAGCGGCTGGCGGCCGGGCAGGGCGAGCTTGACCTGGGCCTGGATACCGCCGCGGTTGGTGGCCCGCTGCCGATCACCGCCTCGCGGATGAGCTGCCTGGTCGATGCCCTGTCGCGTGCCTATGCAGTGCTGGGCTCTGACCGGGCTGCCGACAGTCGGGCCGCATCGAGTTCGTCTTGAGCCTGCCGGAGCCGTTCACCGGACCGGATACCACCTCGGCCAGCTGCACCGTTGCCTCCGCGTCGGCCAGGGTACTACGCGCTGCGGCCATCCCACTGCTCAGCTCTGTAAAGTGCAGGATTACCTCCCAGCGGGCACGCGCCGAGTTCCCATGCTTCATTGATCCCCCGGGCAGCCCTTGTGGTGCCTGGCCTTGACCTGATTTCCGAACGGAGAGACCTTGAAGCTAGAGACCTTGAAGCTAAGGTGCGAGCACGCCGTGGAGGGGGGTAGCCGGTGGACAGCTACTCGTTGGTTGTCGAGTCGTTCACGATCCATGACACCCGTTCTGCGATAAACGACACGCTGTGGTTGAACGTGTCCGCGTTCGTTGACGGCGACATGGTCGATTCATGGTCGGAACGGCTCGGCGAGTTCGACAACGGGACGTATTTCACGCCCGAGTCCGTACGCAACCATCCGCCCGTTGTCATCAACGATCGGCGGTCGAAGGTCGCGTTCATCTTCCAGCTCGCGAACAACGAGCACGTTGGCCCCGACGTTTTCAACGCTCGAGCGGCGGCGACGGCCGACCAGTTGGCCGGGATGGCTGGCGGCCTGGCTGGGATCGGCCTTGAGGTAATCGCCAACCTCTGGTCGTGGCTCAGTACCGACTGCGACGGCCCTATTGCTTCCGATCAGGTCTCCGGGCCGCGGTACTGGATCGATGAGCAGACAGACAATGCGGCCAACAGCATCCAGGTGACCAAGAACTACCTCTACCACGGCCCGGACCTGCCAAGTCCTTGCGGACCGTGCAACTATGACATCGTCTGGTCTCTGCAGCACAACCGGACGTGGATGCCGGTCGCGGACGCAGCGCAGACCCAGCTCACCTCCATCGCCGGGGTCGGTGCGGTCGCACACAACGGGATGCTTCACTGCTTCGGGGTCGGCGCCGCGGGCTCGGGCGTAACCCACGCGGCGACGCTGACGGGCGCCAGCTGGCAGGTCGAGGAGTTCGGGGATTTCGGGGATCTCGCGCTCGCGACGAATCTGGCTCCCAGCCCTGTCAGCTTCGACGACCGCTTGCATCTGTTCGGCGTGGCGGCCGACGAGACAATTCTCGCGCTCGCCTACACCACGGACGGCGGGGGGTGGTACGACGAACCCGGCTCGCCGCCGCCGCCTGAACTCAAGACCAAGCAGGCGATCGCAACGGTCGGGTTTCTCAACCGCTTGTACATGTTCGCGCGCGACCAGGCGACGAACCATCTTCGCGTGACATCCAGCTCCGATCTTCGTGTCTGGGCACCGTGGGCGGACGTGCCCGCCGGCGGGCTGGCGCCGCAGTCGGCCGTTGCCGCCGCCGCGCTCGACGGCACGCTGCACCTCTTCGGCATCTACGACACCGGCAAGAAGCCGGCCCACGTCGTCGTCCATACCTCGACGAAAGACGGACACACCTGGGCCAGCTGGGACCTGGTCGAAGCCGGCCTGCCGCCCCAGGACGAGCCCGCCGCCGAGCCGCTCGACGTTACAGCGGCCATCTACCACCGTCGCGTGTATGTGGGGGCGCGCTGGGAGACTGTCGACGCCGGAGGGCAGAAGCAGACATCGATGGGCTTGAACTTCAGCGGCGACGGCGAGAACTGGTCAGGCTGGCGAAGTTTCCCGGTGGCCAACGCTATCTTCCAGCCGTCAGCGCCGGCCGCACTCGCCGCAGTCCACAACCACCTCTACACCATCAGCCCACGCCTAACTCCGGACGGCGACACCACACAGGTATGGGCCTACTAAATGCTCGCCGGGCACTCGTCGTCACGGAAGCCAGCGAGGCGTTGCCGAGCGAGGCCAGGTCAGGCCGCAGACGCCGGGACCAGGTGATCTACTACCAGCACCGGCACGACCGGGGCCCGCCGCACGCTGCGCAGCGAACTAGTCGCCAAGGCCGAGCAGGCCGTCGCAGGGAACGCCCCGGTGAAGCGGAACCGGTACATCCAGCTGACCGGCGGCACCCGGTCAGTGAACCGCGGGCTGGAGGACAACGCCCGACCTCCGCCACGCCCTCGACCAAATCCACGGCCCAACAGGTGCGCACTAATTTGGCCCAACTCAGGACAGCTCGCCCCGCCGAGATAGGCGCCCCAGGAATCCTAAATAACGCAATTATCCATTTAAAGCCCTTCTTGTCGCGAGGCAAGAAGGGCTTTCTGAATTTCGACACGTTAAGTTACCTGGAAATCCCGCATCCGCCGTCGCGGACATGTAAACTATGAATATCAGCAGGTCAGGGCAGGGATTTTAGCTCGCCGGTCG
>Ga0209839_10000963_pt1 | contig 14728 bp, 8 predicted proteins | sample OrgsoiDNA2013050_FD_185800 | JGI IMG/M metagenome (GOLD analysis project Ga0209839, IMG submission 185800) | Permafrost soil microbial communities from the Arctic, to analyse light accelerated degradation of dissolved organic matter (DOM) -... | ecosystem: Environmental > Terrestrial > Soil >... | reverse complement strand
CATCGGACGGCGAGTTCTGCGAACTCTACGCGGACGGCACGGAGTACTCGGTCATGGTCTATCGCGACGACGCGGGTGATGCGACGCTTCCGCCGGTCTGGAAGGGCACGGTCAGTCGCGACCTCGTGCCTCCGTGGCGGCGGCTGCGGCTGTGCCCGGCGCCAGCGCAGGACCACGAGCTGGACGAGACCTTGCGCGCGCGCGGACTGCGGACGGCGGTGGCAGCGCGGTCGGCCGGGTGGGTCGAGGTCGAATTCCTGGTGACGGCCGCGGGCACGCCACATGTGCTGGAGATCAATCCCAGAGTCGCGGGGACCATGCGCATCGCGTCACTCGCCGCTGGGGTGCTGCCGTTCGGCATGCACCGGACCCCGGCGATCCGCGGGCACCTCGCCGCGGTCCGGTACGCCGCCGAGGTACCGCACGACGGGCCGGCGGTCATTGACCCGGTGCGGTCGATCTACAGCACCTCCCGCCTCACGCTGGCGGCACACAGCTACCGGGACCTCGCCGCGACGCTTAGTGAGGTCACGGGCGGTCCGGCCGACGCGGCGCTGGCTCGGCTCGCCGCCAGCGAGGACCGGGCCGGCCCGGCGGTGGCGTCGGCGGCATCGCAGCGGTGAGGAGCAGGACGTGACGTCTGACCGGCGGGAAGCCGTGCTGGCACCGCCGCTGCGCGGGTTCGCGGACTGGCCGCGGCGCGCGGCGGAGCGGACGAGCCTCGCCGTGGGTGTCGCGCCGTCCGCGCGCTGGCTGTCCGCGTGGGAGTTGCCGGATACGGTCGCGGGCGCCACAGAGTTTTGCAGGCGAATGCTGGATGCTGTCGGCTGGGTCGCCGCAGTGAAGGTGCAGACGCCGTTCTTCGACCGTTTCGGGCCCGCGGGATCGGCGCTGCTGGCATCGTTCTTCGCCGGCTGCGCGCAGCGCGGCACGCTGACCGTGGCGGACGCGAAGCGGTGCGACACCGAGGACACCATGGCGGCCTACGCCGATCTCTACCTGGGGCCGACGAGCGTCCTGGGCGCCGACGCAGTGACCATCGCACCGTTCATCGGACTGGACGCCGCCGCACCGCTGTTCCGGATGGCGCGTGACCGCGGCTGCGCCGTCTTCGTCCTGGTGCGGACGAGTAACCACCAGGCCGACACCCAGACGGCACGCGACGACAGCGGTCGGACGGTCAGCGAGCAACTGGCCGACGGCATCGTGAACCACAACCGCGCCCTCGCCGCCGGCGGAGCGCCAGGACCGGTGGCCGCCGTCGTTGGGGCGCCGCCCAGTGCCGCGGCGGCACTGCTGCGCCGCATGCCGGGCACGGTCGTCTCGCTGCCCGGGCTGGGACGACCCGGCCGGACGGTCGAGGAGTTCGAGGCGGTGATGGGCGGCGACGGCTCCCGGGTGGTGCTGCCGATCACCTCGGGAGTGCTGCAGGCGGGCCCGGCCGGACTGGTCGACCGGATCCAGCACTGGCAGGACCGGCTACGGCGGCTGAGCACCCGAGCGGACCGATGACCGCCGACCTCAGCGTTCCCCGCCGTCCGGGCCACCCCGCCGACGCCCCCCTGTCCTACGCGCAGGAGGGAATCTGGCTCACCGAGCTGGTGTACCCGCAGTACGCCCGGTTCACCGGCGCCCGTGCCTTCGCCGTGCGGGGTCACCTCGACATGGTGGCGTTGCGGGCCGCCGTCGCGGGCCTGGTGGCCCGGCACGAGTCGCTGCGCACCACCGTGGACACGGTGGACGGCCTTCCCCGGCAGATCGTGCACACCGATGTGGCCACGCCGCTCGACGAGATCGACCTGCGGGCCGAGGCCGATGCGGACGCCGCCGCCGCCGAGTTCGTCGACGCGGCCGGGGAGAGCCGGTTCGACCTCGCCAACGGTCCGCTGTTCCGCGCGTTCGCGCTGCATAGCGGACCCGGCGCCTGGACGCTGCTCCTCGTGGTTCACCATCTGGTCATCGACCTGCTGTCCTGGCCGATCCTGCTGCAGGACCTGCGCGAGCTCTACCGTGCGGCGGTCGACGGCGATCACCCGGCGCTGGGCGACCTGCCGATCCGGCCCTCGGACTACGCGGCCTGGCAGCGTGCGCGGGAGTCTGAGCCGCAGGTGCGCGCGCAGGTCGAGCGGTGGTCCGGCCAGCTGGCGGAGGTGCTTCCGCTGCTCGACCTGCCGACCGACCGGCGGCGTCAGCCCGGTGGCGGCCGGGAGGGCGCGGTGCTGCAGGTCCCGCTGGCCGGTCCCGTCGCGTCCGCGACCGCCGCATTCGTCCGGGCCGAGCGGACGACCCTCATGGTGGCCACCCTGGCGGCCCTCGGCGTCCTGATGTCCCGCTACACGGGCCAGGACCGGCTGACGATCGGCCTGCCCGTGGCGGGCGACCGGTTCATGCTGCCCGGGATGGAGAACATGGTCGGGATGCTCGCCGGCTCCTTCCCGGTGCCCATCGACCTGCGGGGTGGCCCGGCGTTCCGCGATGTCGTCACGCGCGTCAAGCGCACCGTGTTCGCGGCGATGGCCAACCGGGACGCGCCCTACGAGCTGCTGATGAAAGAGCTGAGGCCGCAGCGGAGCCTCGGCTCGGTTCCGTTCCAGCAGGTGAGCATCAACATCCGCTACCCGGAGCGGCGCTCGTTCACGCTGCCCGGCGTGCAGGTGTCGGCGGTGCCGATCACGCGGTGGTCGCCGCTGAGCGACCTGACGCTCACGGTCGACGCCAGCACGGACGAGGTCAAACTGGTGTGGATCTACGACGGCGGGCTGTTCGACGAGACGACCATCGCGGCGATGGCCGACCGCTATGCCGCGCTGCTGTCGGCCGCCGTGGAGAATCCGGACCTGCCCGTCGGCGAGCTGCCGCTCGGTGCGGACGACGCCGGCCAGGCGGCCGTCGGGCGATCCCCGGCCGGCACGGTACACGGCCGGTTCGCCGCGCAGGCCCGCCGCGATCCCGCGGCGCCGGCCGTCGTACACGGTGGCTGCGTGGCCAGCTACGGCGACCTCGACCGGCGGGCGAACGCCGTCGCCTCGGCCTTGCGGCGGCGCGGGGTCCGGCGGGAGGACGCCGTCGGCGTCTGCCTGCCGAGGTCACTGGACCTCGTCACGGCCTACCTCGGCATCCTCAAGGCAGGCGCGGCCTACGTGCCGCTCGACCCCGGCTATCCCGGACACAGGATCGCCGAGATGCTCGCGGTGTCGGGTGCGAGGCTCGTCGTCGCCGACCCGCACTTCGCCGGCCTTGGCTGGGAGACGGGCCCAGAGGTGGTGCCGATCGCCGATCTCCAGGCGGAAGGAGGCCCTGGTGACGTGCCCGCCGACGACGCGCACCCCGACTGCCTGGCCTACGTGATGTTCACATCCGGCTCGACAGGCCGCCCCAAGGGGGTCGCGATCAGCCATCGCGGCGTGCTCGGCCTGGTCGTCGACGCCAACTACGTCCGCGTCGCGCCGGGCGACCGGGTCGCGCAGACGGCGAACCTGTGTTCCGACAGCACCACGTTCGAGATCTGGGCGGCACTGCTCAACGGCGGCTGCGTGCACATCCTCGACCGGGACACGGTCATGTCACCCCGCTCGCTGGGGGACGCCATCGCGACAGCGGGGATCACGGTCCTGTCGGTGCCCAGCGCCCTGGTGAACCACGAGGCCTACCGCGCCCCGCTCGCCGCTACATCGCTCTCCGTGCTCTGCTTCGGCGGCGAGGCCGGCAACCCGCACGCCATACGGGCTCTGCTGCAGGACGGTTTCGCCGGCCGGCTGGTGCACCTGTACGGCCCGACCGAGACGACGATGCTGGCCAGCTATGAGCCAGTCACGCAACTCGCGCCGGGCCGCGTGCGCATTCCCGTCGGCCGCCCGGTGTCGGCGACCGAGCTGCATGTCCTGGACACGCGGATGCGCCCCGTGCCCCCGACCGTGCCGGGGGAGCTGTACGTCGGTGGCGACCGGCTGGCCCGCTGCTACGCGGGCCGGCCCGCGCTGACCGCGGAGCGGTTCCTGCCCAGCCCATTTCCCGGCCGCGCGGGCGAGCGGCTGTACCGGACCGGCGACCTCGCCCGCCAGCTGCCCGACGGCAGGTTCGAGATCCTCGGCCGGCTTGACCGCGAGGTCAAGGTCCGCGGCTACCGGGTCGAACCAGGTGAGATCGAGACGGCTCTCACCAGTCTGCCCGGGGTCGCCGAAGCTGTCGCCGTAGCCCGGCCGGGGGTGGCCGGCACCGTCGACCTGGTCGCCTACGTGTCACCGTCGCCTGGCCGCCCGCCGATCGCAGCTGACCTGCTGCGCGAGCTGCGGGGCCGTCTGCCTGGCCACCTGGTGCCATCCTCGGTCGTGGTCCTGCCGAGGCTCCCGCTGACGCCGGGCGGCCAGGTCGACCGGCAAGCGCTGCCCGACCCGCCCCGCAATCCTGGGTGGCCGCGGCGTAGAGCTACGGCCCCTGGCTTACCCAGCCCTCCGCCCGGAGCCCGGGCTGCTGGTCGGACATCGGGGCACGGCTCGTGAGGAGATCCTGGATGGACGGCGGATCAGACCACGCCTACGCGGTCAGCAGTTGTGTCTGGGGCACCGATCCTGAGCCGCTGCTGAAGCAAGCCGTGCCAGCCAGTGCGGCCGGCGGGCTGCAGGTGCTCGATGCCGGATGCGGTGAGGGGCGCAACGCGGCGTACCTGGCCAGTGCGGGAGCAGTAGTACGCGCGCTGGACGTCTCGCCGCTCGCGATCGAGCACGCTCGCGCGACGTGGGGCGACATTCCGGGGATCAGCTGGGAGCAGGCCGACCTGCGCGACGCTGACCTGCCGGACGACCGCTACGACCTGGTGGTGATCGACAGTGTCCTGCACTGGCTAGCGGACGGGCAGGATGCGGGCCGGGTTCTCGGCCGACTGCGCGGCGCAACCAGGCTCGGAGGCCGCCACCTGCTGTGCGTGTTCAACGACCGGCACCAGGAACTCGGCTCGCACCATGCGCCGCCGCGGTTCATCCCGGCGCATGACTGGTGTCTGCGGCTATACGACACGTGGGCGATCGAAGCCCTCCTGGACGAGACAATCGTGTCGTCGCATCCTGGAGCGCCATGGCCGCACGGGCATTCGGTCACCAAACTGCTCGCGCGCCGTCCGCCGACGGTGGCGTGACCTGATGGTCGCCAGCTAATCCCGTCGTCGTGCACTTATCCCACGGAGGAGCCAATGGAGGAATACGGCGGGCGGGACAGCGCCCGGCTCCGTGATCGGCTCGACGAAGTGCGGGACATTCTCGGCCGGAACAAATTCGGCTTTCCGCCGCAACGGTGGAAGATCACCGCGGGACCCCGAGCAGGCAAGACCGCGGTGCAGACATCCGCTGGTCATTTCATCGGTGCCGACTTGCTGCCGGGCAAGTCCTTGCGGATGGAGGCACGGGTAGTTATCCCGGAACGGGTCGGAAGGATACCGCTGGCCGGAGACCGTCTCGACTGCCATGTATTCAGCCGGTTCCCGTTCCGGATGACGTGCGACGGGCGAGAGATCCTCGCCTGCGAGGATCCGCCCATCATCCGCGGCCGGATACTGGCGGCCGTTCTCGATGACCTGACGCCCGGTCAGGCGCACCTGGTGTCGGTCACGATCGACGTTCCCGACACGCTGGTCGCGTACGGCTTCCGGCTCGCGTTCTCTACACCACGGCTGCGGGAGAGGTGGCACGAAGGCGACCGCGCGTGGGCACGACTGCTGCTTGCCTCGCAGAGCCCGTCGGCTCGCGGGCCGGTGCTAGACGCGCTAGCCGGACGGGCCGACGAGATCTTCTCCGCCACCGTGGACACACTGCCGGACCTGATCTCGTCGCTGCTTCCCCTTCGTGACCACGAGCCGGCGCAGCCGTTCCCCGTCGTGCACCTGATCGGTCACGCGCACCTGGACGTCGAATGGCTGTGGAGCTGGGACCAGGCCCAGCGTGCCGCCCTGGCGGTCTGCTCCCGGGCCGTCGACCTGCTGGAGCGGGCACCGGACCTGCGCTTCAGCTTCAGCCAGCCCGCCGTCTACGCCATGCTGGGAGAGCAGGATCCGGCTCTGCTGGAGGCGGTGCGGGAGCTGGTCCGTCAGGGGCGGTGGGAACCGGTCACCGCGACGTGGATCGAGAACGACATGAACGTCCCGAGCCTCGAATCCGTCGCCGCGCAGCTCACCGAGGGGTGGCGTTTCACCGAGACCGAGCTCGGGGTGCGACCCGAGGTGTGCGTGGCCGCGGACACCTTCGGTCAGCCGGCCACGCTGCCGGGCCTGCTGGCCCGGGCGGGCTGCAGCGCCTATTTCCACACCCGGTGCCATCCGCTGCCTGAGCACGGCGGGCCCGCGTACCGGTGGGCTGGCCTGGACGGATCCGAGGTGATCGGGCTCGTCGCCGATGCCTACGACGGGGAGCTGCTGGCCAGCCGGATAGCCGAGGCCGCCGTCGAGGCCCGCCAGGCGGGCCTCGACGACGGCCTGCTGCTCTTCGATATCGACGGGTACACCGGCGCGGACGTGGTGGAGGCGCTGCGGAGGGTCTCCGAGTCCGCGGCCGATCCCGGCCTGCCGCCCACCCGGTACTCCCGTCTGGACAATTTCGCGGCCGCGGTCGCCGACCAGGGACTGCCCACGTTCTCAGGCGTCCCGCCGACTATCTTCGAAGGGACGTTCAGCAGCCAGGTCATGGTCAAGCAGGCCAACCGCCGGGGCGAGGTGCTCATGCAGGAGGCCGAGGCCCTGTCCTGCCTGGCCGGCGCGGACCGCCGTGATGCCCTGCTCCGCGCGTCCCGCCGCCTGCTGTTCCAGCAGGGCCACGACACCCTGGCCGGCACCGCGATGGCCAGTGTCTACGAGCGGCTGGCCACAGACGCCGCGGCCTGGCGGCATGACGTCGCGCGGATCAGGGACAGCGCGGCCGAATGGCTGTCCGCCGGGGTCGACCACGACGTCGCGCTGCTGAACACCACGCCATGGCGTCGGCGGGACTGGGTCGTCATCGACGGCAGCGTCGCCGAGGCGGGCCGGAAGATCGGGACGGCGGTGTCCGCGACGGGCGAACGATGCCCGGTCCAGCGCGGGCCGGCCGGTGGGATCGGCTTCCTGGCGGACGTTCCTCCCTGGGGCGTGCTCGGCTACGACCTGGTAGAAGACGACGGGACCGTGGACGAGTCCCGGGACGAGCCGCTGGAATGCAGCGAGCTGCGGGCCGCCGAGGTGTTCGTCGGCGAGGAGAATCGCAAGGAGTACTTCGCCGTGCGGAACCGTTTCTTCTCGCTGCTGCTCCGCTGTGACGCGGGGGCCGTCGTCTCGCTGGTTCTGCGCGATGGCGAGCGCGAGCTGGTCGCCTACGGGACCAAGCGCAAGACCACGTTCTCGAACACGGCCCGACCCGAGCTCGCGCTCAATGTCCTGCAGGTCGTCCGCGAGCGGCCGCACTCGATGTCGGCCTGGCACCTGCACGAGGTGTCCGCCGAGCGCAGCCTGATCCACACCGGCCAGACCTCCTGCGTGGAAGAGGGCCCACTCAAGGTCGTGCTCAGGACCGAGCACGTCATTGACCAGACGACGATCAGGCAGGATCTGACCGTCTACCGGGACCTGCCGCGCATCGACGTCACCGTCTCGGTCGACTGGCGGGAGAGCTGCGGCAACGCCGATGGCGTGGCCAGCCTGAAGGTGGCGTTTACGCCCGACCTGCCGGGCGCCCGCGTGCACGCCGCGGTCGTCGGCGGGGTGGTCGGCCATCCGGCCAACGGCCAGGAACGGCCCATGCAGCGCTGGGTGGACGTCGGTGACGACAGGCATGGGGTGGCGATCCTCACCGAGGATCGTTACGGCTTCGACGCGCTGGGTCCCCGGGTGCGGGTCACCCTCGTGCGCAGCGCCTACGACCCGGTACCTGACGCGGACGCTGGCGAGCATGTCCTGCGGTACTCGATCCTTCCCCACCCGGGTACGTGGCGCGACGCCCGGCTGCCGGTCCTCGCCGAGGAGCAGGGCCGTCCTCTCCTCGTCCGCATCCCGGACCGGGAATCGCCGGCGTTGCCGCGGAATCCGCTGCCGGCGCTGGCGGGCAGCGGGGCGGGACTGCTGAGCACGGTGCGGTGGGCCGGAGCCGGCGACGGCGTCGTCTGCCGGATAGCGGAGTGGTCGGGCACGGCGGGCAAGATGTGCCTGACGGGCCTGCCGGCGGACGTCGAGTGCTGGCGCGCCAGCCTGACCGAGCAGCCCCTCGGCCCGCTCCCGGTCCGCGACGGGCGGCTCGACCTGCACCTGGCACCGTGGGCGGTCGAGACGGTCCTGCTGCGCTCGACGGCGTTTATCTCCCGCGGCGCGCACGCGAGCCGATGAGCGGGATCCCGGTCGTCCTGGACAGCGACCCCGGCCTCGACGACGCGCTGGCCCTGCACTACCTGCTCGGCCGGCCGGGGTGGGAGCTTGTCGCCTACACCGCGGTCGGCGGGAATGTCCCGGTGGGCCCGGCCTTCGCGAATGCGCGGGCCCTGGCGGCCGCGTTCGGCATCGACGGCGACGTCCCGGTGTACCGCGGCGCCGGGCGCCCCATCAGCCGCGTCACCGTGCGGTCGGACTTTCACGGTCCGAACGGCCTGGGCGGGCGCGTGCTGCCTGACTCGGCGGTCACGCCTCCCGCGCAGGACGCCGTCACGGCGTTGCTCCAGCTCAGCCGCCGGCACGACGGCGAGCTCACGGTCATCGCGACCGGGCCGCTGACCAATATCGCCGCGGCGCTGGTGCTGGATCCCGGGTTTGCCTGCCGGGTGCGGCGCCTGGTGTTCATGGGCGGCGCCGCGCAGGTACCGGGCAACGTGACCCCGGTGGCAGAATTCAACATCTGGGCGGACCCGGACGCCGCCGACATCGTGGTGTCCAGCGGGATCGACTATGTCATGGTCGGACTCGACGCCACCCGGCTCGCGAGGTTCACCGCCAGGGACGTCGACGGGCTGGAGCCAGTCGGCGGCGCGGCACCGGACCTGCCCGGATGCCTCATGCGGGACTACCTAGCCGCTTACGAGAGAGTCACCGGTGACAGCTGCGCGTTCCTTCACGATCCGCTCGCCGTTGCCGTCGCGGCCGACGAGCGGTTCGCTACGCTCAGGCCGGGAGTGGTCGGGGTCTGCTGCGATCTTGGCCTGACCCGGGGCCAGACCGTCTTCCTGCCGGAGGCGGCGACACTCGCCCCTGAACTGCCGGAGCCGATCCGCGGTCGGCTCGACTGCGTCGGCATGGTCGCCGTGGACGGTGGCGAGCTTGACATCGTCGCCGACTTCTTCCACCGGCTCGGCGCCCCGCAGCCCCGGTGACGGCCCGCAGACCTGCCGGTACGGAATCCGGGCGCCGACTTCCCCGCATTCATTCGCCGAATCACCTCGATGTGTAAGGATCGCGACATGATGACGCACCCTGTCTTTACCGATGTCGTACTGCATTCAGATGACGAATTAGCAGAGTTGCTCGGGGGACGGGTCGATGAGAGAAAGACGATTCACGCCTGGCCGCTGTCGTGTGTCCAGGCGGTGCGCATGGACGATGGCACCAGCCTCGTCTACAAAGTGCAACTGCCGCCGACTGTGGAGCCGGAGTTCTACGCGTCCGCATCGTCATCGCTGCTGCCAGGGCACCGACTGCTCGGCCCGATCGGGCCGGGATTCGCGATGGCGATCGACTGGGTCGACGCTCCGTCGCTGTCGGAGGCGGCGCGCGGCGGCGGGCTGCTCGAGCGGGGCCGGGATATCGTTTCCGAGATCGCCGGGATAGCCGGCGACCTGCCGTCCTATCTCGACATCGGCTCGGTCGCGAACTGGACTGCGGTGGTGGACGAGGTCCTGTCCAGGCGAGACGAGTTGACGGCCAAGGGCTGGTTCACCCACGACGACCGCGAGGCCGCGGACCGGATCCGCGCGTGGGCCGGGTCGTCGGCAGTGCTGTCGGCCATCGGTGCCGGATCCCGGGTGATTCACGGCGACCTCACGGGCGACCAGGTGTTCGTAACCGATTCCGGCTATCGCGTCATCGACTGGCAGCGTCCGATCGTTGCGCCCGCGGAGGTTGACCTAGTATCTCTTCTCGTTGAAAAGCGCGTTGAGCCGCACGGCATCGTCGACGATGCCGTCGTGGGGATTTTCTGGTTCCTGCGCCTGCACTGGGCGGTCGTGGCGCAGTACGAGCTGTTCCCAGGCGCCAGGCGGAAGCTGTTCGACGACTGGGCGCACGAGGCCGTGGACAGCATCCTGCAGCGGGCACCGCGACCGGGACGGCCGTGACCCCCGAGGTTCCCGGTCAGGTTATCCGTGGCACCGGGCGGGTGAGCGTTCCCTCATGGCGGGGATCCCTCCTGGACCGGGTCCGGCCAGTCCTTCCGGGCGGCCAGGCGCACGTCCTCCTCCGTCTTTGATCTCCACCCTCGCCATGGTCAGCCGGAGCAAGGGCGGTGCCATCACCGAGGTGGCGATGGCAATGAGAATGATGATGGTGTACGTCGTCGTGCCGATCACCCCCAGACGCAGGCTGACGGCCGCGATCACCACCTCGACCACGCCGCGCGCGTTGATCCCCGCGCCGATGGCCAGGCTCTCCCAGTGGGGGAGCCGGCTGATCCGCGCGCTGACGTAGGCACCGCCGAATTTGCTCATCGTGGCCACGGTCAGCAGGATCAGCGCCCACAGCAGGACATCCGGGCGGGCCAGCACGCCGAGGTCTACGCGAAGGCCCGCGGTGGCGAGGAAGACCGGAACGAGGACGGCCAGCACGACGGTTCGCAGCGGCTCCAGCCGGGCGGGTGAGGCCCCGCCCGGCGAGCTCAGCAGGACGCCGCCCACGAAGGCGCCGAAGATCGCCTCGAAGCCGAGGGCCTGGGTGATGACGGCGCACAGCAGGATGAAGACGGCGGCGGCAGCAACGGCCGGCCCCGCGTCGCCCCTCCCCGCGGTGTGCCGCATGACCGCTCGCCCCATCGGCCCGAGAACAAGCACGGCCGCCAGGACAAAGCCCGTGAGCATGGCCAGGGACAGGGCGATCCGTCCGGCCCGGAGGCCGACTGTAGCCATGGCCGATACGAGCGACAGCAGGAACCACGCGGCCGTGTCATCCAGCGCGCAGGCACTGAGGATGAGCTGCCCCACATTTCGGTGCGTCAGCTTCAGGTCGGCGAGCACCTTGGCGATAACCGGGATGGCCGATGCGGCCATGGCCACCCCGAGCAGGGCCGCGAAGACCGTGCGCGACGTTAAGTGCGGGACGAACGCGGCGGGCACGGCATAGCCGATGGCGATGCCGGCACTCAGCGGCACGATCAGGCCGCCCAGGCCGATCCGAGCCGCGGTGCCGCTGTGCCGGCGCAGCATGCCTATGTCCACCTGCGCACCCGTGACGCCGACCAGCGGCAGCACACCGATCTGGCCGACCGCGTCCACCAGGTGAAGCTGGCTGCTGCCGGGCGGGATCAGCCATGCCTCCGCCTGCGGTAGGAGATGGCCGAGCACGGATGGGCCGAGGATGGACCCCGGCCAGCAGTTCGCCGACTATGGCGGTACCTAGCCGGACGGCCAGCCACCCGAGGGCCACCGCGAGTCCCAGCAGCAGTACGATCTGCGTCAGGAAGTGGAGAAGAGGCGGCCCGGACAGGGGAGGGACCGGTGCGAGCCCAGCGATCATGCTCATCTCCTCAGGCCGCGGTCCGGTCGCGGCCGTGCTGGCCGCGAGCCTGCAGCCAGGTCCCCCGAGTAATGCGACTGCCTCGCCCGACTCATCTGCGGATGCAGCATCATGCTCGTCGGCAAACTTTGCCATTCTCCGTTACCAGGTTCGAGTCCTTTGCGCGTTCCAGTGCTAGTGATGTTAGGGATTCTGGAGTAACGGACGATAGTTGATCTAGGCCGTGAGCGCCGTTATCCTGACGACGTGGAGTGCGCCCGCCCGGCCGAGAATTCGCCGATGTCCGCCGGGGCTATGGCGAGAATGCCATGACGACTGGGCCGCCCGGCCCGCCGCGACGGCGCGCGCCGCGCCTGCGTATCCTGTCCGGGCGCGAGCTCTCCGGGGCCTACCTGGCCCGCCAGCTTCTTCTCCAGCGCGCCCCGATCGGGCCCGTGGCGGCGATTCACCGCCTGGCCGCGCTTCAGGCGCAGTACTCCCCGTCGCCTTATCTCGCGCTGGCCGCCCGACTGCACAGTTTTGCCATCGCCGATCTGGAGCGCTGCCTGAAGCGCGGCACGATCGTCAAGGCCACCTTGATGCGCGGGACGCTCCATCTCTCGACGGCAGCCGATTACCCGGCCATCAGCGGGACGCTCCGCAGGAGTGCGGTCATGCACTGGCGGCAGATCTGGGGCGGCGCAGGCGTGGATCCGGACGCCCTGGCCGGCGCGCTCGCTCAGTACCTGGCGACGCCTCGCACCGCCGATGAGATCCGGAAGCAAGTCGATGTGCTCTCCGCTGGCGCGCTGCCGCCGCGCGCAGCGCTGGCGAGCGCAAAGCTGCTGGTCCCGACCGTTCACGTGCCGCCATCTGGCCTGTGGCGGGAGCACGGCGCGCCCACCCTGGTCACGTGGCCGTCGCCGCTGCCGCCGCCGGAGGCAGCCCGCCGGATGGTGCGGCTCTACCTGGCCGGGTACGGCCCGGCCACGCGAGCCGAAGTCGCCGCGTTTGCCGGCCTGCGGAAGGCCGAGGCCGACGCGGCCCTGGCCGCCTTGGAGCCGCTCTGCCGGGTAGCCGACGCGGACGGGCGCGAGCTCATCGACCTGCCCGGCGCCCCGCGGCCACGCGACGACGGCCTGTTCGCGCCGCCCCGGCTGCTGCCCAAGTGGGACTCGGCGCTGCTGTCGCATGCTGACCGCCGCCGCATACTGCCGGAAACGCTGCGCACGCGGGTGATCAGCCCGGCCAACGGAGACGTACTGGCCACTTACCTGCTCGATGGCGCGGTAGCAGGGAGCTGGCAGGCTGACCGGGCCGGTGACCGGGTCACAGTACGGCTGTCGCCGCTAGGCCAGGGCCCGGGTCACGATGACCCGGCGCTGGAGGACGAGGCGCGGCGGACGGCCGCCTTCATGGAGCCGGATGCGACCGTGATCGACGTGGAGCTAGCCGCTGCGAACCCAGGCTGACAACTCTTGTCGGGCGGCACGATGCCGTGCGACCCTGACGTAAGCATTCGGTTCGAGGGTTATCCGCAAGGCCGTCACCTCTAAGTTGATCAAGCTCCGTCCGGTGGGGACCAGTGTGGGATTCTTGATGACCATGGTTGTGGATAAGCCCCTCCGTATTGCAATCTGTCTCGTAAAGGGGTTGCTCCGTGGCTGGACGGGACAATGAATACTTTGAGTTGACGCCGGCGGGGCGCCACCGATTGCTGGTGGAGTGGAATAATACCGAGTACCCGATCTCCGACGTGACGCTGCCGGAACTTTTCGAAGCGCAAGTTGCGCGGACCCCGCATGCCCTGGCGATTTCCAGTACCGACCTCGAGCTCACCTTTGCCGAACTCAACGAACGCGCAGACCGGCTGGCCGCCGAACTGACACAGCGGGGAATTAGCCGCGAGTCCGCTGTCGCCGTACTCATGGAGCGTTCTGTCAATCTGGTGATTGCCCTGCTGGCGGTACTCAAGGCAGGGGGCTATTACGTGCCGGTGCCCGAGGGCTTCCCGGTCGTGCGAAAACTCATGGTGCTGGAGGAGACGGGTGCCTCGGCATTGCTGATTGACGGAGCGATGCGTTCGAGGGATCTGACTGACCAAGCAGCCATTCGCGGAGCGGCTGTCCTCGAGATGGGAGCAGACGTCGGCCTATTTATTGACGGAGATGACGATCGGTATTCTCCGCTAGGTCGAGCGCGGCCGCACGCGGCGACCGTCCAGGGCGCGAGTCGGAGTGCCGAGCAGTTGGCCTACGTGATGTATACATCGGGCTCGACCGGGACTCCGAAGGGCGTTGCCATTACCCACGGAGATGTGGCGGCCCTAGCGCGGGACCGGTGTTTCGGCATCGGTGTCGGAGACAAGGTGCTCTTCCACGCGCCGCACGCCTTCGATGCTTCTGTCTACGAGCTGTGGGTATCCCTGCTTTCTGGCGGCCAGGTGGTCGTGGCGCCGCCTGGGAACCTGGACGCGTCGGCCCTGCAAACTCTGATTTCGCGAGAGAAGATCACGACTGTACACGTCACAGCCGGATTGTTCCGCGTTATAGCAGAAGAGTATCCCGAGGCCTTTAGCGGCGTGCGGGAGATTCTTACGGGTGGTGACGTAGTGTCGCCTTCGGCAGTGCAAAGGCTTATGGACCGGTTTCCTGGTACCGTCTTGCGTCATCTGTACGGGCCGACCGAGATTACTTTGTGTGCGACGCAGCATCTCGTACGCCATGGCTCGGGCTTGGAGTCCTCGGTGCCGATAGGCCGCCCATTGGACAACACGCTGGTATACGTTCTGGACGACGCGTTGCAGCCGGTTCCGATGGGAGTGGCCGGCGAGCTATACGTAGCCGGAGCAGGCCTGGCCAGAGGGTATCTGCATCGGCCGGGCCTGACGGCTGAGCGATTCGTAGCTAATCCGCATGGGCTGCCTGGCTCACGCATGTACCGGACTGGCGATCTAGTGCGGTGGGACGTGGCCGGGGAGCTGCACTTCATCGGGCGGGCGGATGAGCAGGTAAAGATCCGGGGATTCCGCGTCGAGCCCGGTGAGGTCGAGTCGGCTCTGGTGCGGCATCCCGGTGTTGGTCAGGTGGC
>Ga0209839_10000961_pt1 | contig 14739 bp, 8 predicted proteins | sample OrgsoiDNA2013050_FD_185800 | JGI IMG/M metagenome (GOLD analysis project Ga0209839, IMG submission 185800) | Permafrost soil microbial communities from the Arctic, to analyse light accelerated degradation of dissolved organic matter (DOM) -... | ecosystem: Environmental > Terrestrial > Soil >... | reverse complement strand
TCCATCCGGCAGCACGCCATCGGTCAAGAGGAAGGACGTTACGCCCATCGAGGATCCGCGGGGTCCGGACGAGGGATCGGAGGCGGTCCGGATCAAGCTCCCGGTAAAGGCTCCACTCGGTCAGGTGCAGCACCACGTCAGCACTCTCGCACGCCTTCTCGGGCTCATCGCAGTAGTCCAGCTCCGGTTTGTTCAGCCGGGCGTTGTCGGTGGCCCTCGGGTCATGGACCCGGACCTGGGCACCCTCGGAACGGATGGCCGCCGCCACGGCGAGCGCGGGCGAATCACGCACATCGTCCGTGTTGGGCTTGAAGGCGGCTCCCAGGATCGCGACGTTGCGGTCAGCGAAGGATCCACCGACAAGATCACGAGCAAGGTCCACGGCGTGCCGCCTGCGCGCGTTGTTGATCTCGTCGACCCCCTGGAGGAAACGTACCGAGTCGGCCACTCCTAGTTCCCCGGCCCTGGCCACGAATGCCCGGACGTCCTTCGGCAGGCACCCACCGCCGTAGCCGAGCCCGGCGGAGAGGAAATGGCGGCCGATCCGTTTATCATACCCGAGGGTATGGGCGAGGGTCACGACGTCGGCTCCGGCCACCTCACACACGTCCGCGACCGCGTTGATGAACGAAACCTTGGTCGCGAGGAATGCGTTGGCTGCTACCTTGGCGAGCTCGGCCGTCGCAAGGTCGGTGGTGATATACGGCGTACCGGCTTCCAGCAGCGGGGCGTAGACGGCCCGGAGGGCGGAGTCTGCCCCAGCGGAGGTGATCCCCACCACCAGACGGTCCGGCCGGAGTGTGTCTCGTACCGCGAATCCTTCCCGCAGGAACTCCGGATTCCAGGCGAGCTCGGCTGTGACGCCGGCCGGGGTAAGGCTGGCCAGCCTGGCGGCAAGCCGCGGCGCTGTCCCGACCGGTACCGTCGACTTCCCCACGATCAGACAGTCATGGGTCAAGTCCGGCGCGAGCCTGTCGATCACGGCCTCGATGCTGCTGAGATCAGCGCCCAGAGAGCCCGGAAGCTGCGGCGTGCCGACACAGACGAAATGCAGTTCGGCGAATCGGGCGGCGTCAGCGAGCGATGTGCTGAAGCGGAGCCTCCCGCTCGCGATGTTACCGGCAAGTAGTTCCGTCAGCCCTGGCTCGAAGAACGGCGCCCGGCCCTCGGCCAGGGCCGAGATTTTGCCGGCATCGCTGTCGACCCCCAGGACCTCATGCCCCAGCTCGGCCATGCAGGCGGCATGAACCGCCCCTAGGTATCCCGTGCCGATGATGGAAATCCGCATGCTGATTGTGCCCCTGTCACCATGTCCGGGCACCGGAAGCGAAGGGTCGCAGCCCCTTTGCTTGCGACATGGCCTCAGGCGCTATGCCAGCGGTATCGGACGCGCAGCAGACGATACGCGCGATACCGCCTCTGTTTCTTGCAGGTACGGAAGGTTCTGGCTATGACCCTTGTCACTATCTGTCGTATAACACCTCGTAGGTATTCGATGTCCAGGATGCGTAGAGAGTTTACCGGTGTGGCAAAGGTGATGAATTGCGTCCCGCCCGGGCTCGCTGCAGGCCGGGTAGTCCGGGGCTTACAGGCCGCGGCTGCACTGCCGGGCGCCGCCCGGTGGAACATCGTGCCAGGCAGCGCGTGACGAGCATCACCTGCCGCAGCCGGTATTACCAGCGGACCTTCAGGAAGGTCACAAAACGGCTGCAGTTGAACTTTCCACAATGAGGTGGTGTTCAAAGAACCGGCCCGCGTTCGGACCCTCATAGCCGTCGCCCCATCGGTGGCTGGTTCACTGGACAGCGGCACGGTTCCTGCATCACGGGCTGGATCGCAACGCACGGATAACGCCGTCACCCGGGGCGGCCGACGACCCATCCGCACTGCCCGCCGTCATTGGGCGCTGCTCGTAGTGCTAGCCGCTGGGCTCGGGCTGCGCGTGGTCACCCAGGTCGCCTACCGGCCGGCGCTCTTCTACATCGACTCCTACAAGTACCTGACAGGCAGCGGCGGGTCCGACCCGGTCGGCTACAACATCCTGCTCAAGCCCATCCTGGGGCTGGGAAACCTGGCCGTGGTGGCCGGCTTCCAGCACCTGCTCGGCCTGGTCATGGGCGTCGTCATCTATGCCCTGCTCATCCGCCGTGGCGCCGCCCGCTGGGCCGCCACCCTCGCGGCTGCCCCCATCCTGCTGGACGCCTACCAGCTCCAGATGGAGCAGACCATCATGCCCGACGTCACCTTCGAGGCCCTCATCGTCGCCGGCCTCGCCATCCTGCTGTGGCGCCCCCGGCCGGGCTTCTGGCGGCTGGCGACGGGAGCGCTGGTGCTGGGGCTCGCCGCCGATGTCCGGCAGATCGGTGAGCTGCTCATCATCCCGGCGGTCGTCTTCGCGGTCCTGGTGGCGCGGGGCTGGCGGCGCCGGCTTGGCTATCTGGCTGTAGCCGTCGCCTGCTTCGCTGTCCCGGTGCTGGGCTATATGACGGTCTCTTCGGTCACCGGTAACGGCTTCGCGCTGACCACGAACGGCGGCAACGTCTTGTACGGGCGGGCCGCGGTGGCCGCCGACTGCGCGACCCTGAAGCTTCCCGCGGATGAGCGCTCGCTGTGCCCGTCGCCGGCGGTCGCCGCCTGGGGCATCGACCAGATCATCAATAACCCGGACGGCCCCCTCCACAGCTACCAGGCGACGTCCGGGAAAACAGCGTCCCAGGCGGCCAGTGACTTCGGCTCCGCGGTGCTGAAACAGCAGCCGCTCGCGATCCCGCTGTCGGTGCTCCGGGACGCGACCCGGCTGTTCGCGCTGACCCGGGACGGCGCCCCGAACATCACGCAGATCTCGCGCTGGCAGTTCCAGCCTGGCTATGCCACCTACCCGCCCGGCGTCACCTTGTCGTTTGTCGCCAGCCAGGCCCAGGAGTACGGCGGTGGCGCCCCGGTGGCTGTGCAGCCGCTGGCCTCGTTCCTGCGGGCCTATCAGCTGGACGGCGGGTACACACCCGGCCCGCTGCTCGCGGTCATGACGGCGGCCGGCGCGATCGGCTCGCTGTTCATCTTCTCCGGGCGCAGGTCCCGGCGCGGGAAAAACGGCGCGGCATCCGCCGCCGACCGGCAACTGGCCGTGGCGGCCGTGCTCGCGAGCCTGGCCGCCATCGCCGTGGTGCTCGGCTCCGACGTATACGAGTTCTCCTGGCGCTACCAGCTTCCCGCGCTGGTCATACTGCCGGTCGCGGGCACGTTCGGCTGTATGGTCGTCTCCCGGCGCGTCCGCGGGCACCTGCGCAGCTAAGCCGCCCGACTGCAGGACGGCCGGTCTTACTTCTTGCCGTGCGTCGCCTCGTAAGCCTGGCGGGAGCCGCATACGCTGGCTCGCGGGCACGCACAGGCAGAACCGTCCGCGGACAGCCTGACCACCACCTTGTCGGCGGGGACGTTGTGCCCGATCACCGTGCCGGGCCCCTCCGGGGTTTCGACGGCCTGGCCGACGCGGGGCGTGTTCTTGCGGAAGTCCTGGTACAGCGGATGCTCGTACTTCAGGCAGCACATCAGCCGCCCGCAAGCGCCGGCGATCCGCATCGGGTTGACCGGCAGGTCCTGCTCCTTGGCCATCCGGACGGACACCGGCTCGAAGTCCTTCAGGAACGTCGCGCAGCACAGGTCCCGCCCGCAGGGGCCGATGCCGCCCTGCAGCCGGGCCTCATCGCGCGGGCCGATCTGGCGCAGCTCGACCCGGGCCCGCAGCTGGCCGGCGAGGTCACGGACCAGGGCGCGGAAGTCGACCCGGCTGGGAGCGCTGAAGTAGATGGTGAAGGCGTTCGTGGCATGCACGTAGTCGACCGCGGTGACCTTCATGGGCAGGCCGTTGGTGCGGATGAAGCGCTTGGCCGCGACCCGGCACTCGGCCCGGCGGCGGCGGCTCGTCTCGTTCCGTTCCAGGTCGCCTTCGGTCGCGAGCCCGGCACATTCGGGCAGACCGCCCACGTCGTCGGATATCCACTGCGGCGCCCAGACGCACTCGGCGACCTCCGGGCCAGAGTCGGTGGGTACGAGCACCTTGTCGCCGATCGCCGGTGTGTAAGGCCCAGGATCGAGGTAATACAGCCGCCCGTGCCGCTCGAAGCTCACCGCCATCATCATGCCCATTAGGCCAGACTACGGCGCAAACCGCCTTCGCCGCCGCCCTCCTGCCACCCGATTCGTTCCTCGGGGATCCAGCCAGCGGGCTGGACGTGACTGCTTGAACGGCTCCGGTCCGGTAAGCGGTGCTCAGGCCGCCCACGGCGCGAAAACGTCTTCGTATGACCTAAAGCGGAATATGCGTGTCCGTTACATAACCCTCAAGTCGGCCGATGTTCGGGAGAACGGTGAGGATCGTCTGCGTAGGTGGCGGCCCGGCCGGCCTCTACTTCGCGCCTCTGATGAAGCTGCAGGACCCGGGACACGACATCAGCGTCTTTGAACGGAGCACGGCCGGCTCGACCGAGGGCTGGGGCGTCGTGTTCTGCCGGCTGCAGCAAGTTTCGGACGAAAGTACCGCCGTGCGCGAGCTCCGCAAACACGCGGGGTCGATGGCCATGGCCATCCACGGCCGGCGCACGCTGGCAGGGCGACGGTTACCCGGCTCCCTGGAGCCCCTGACCCGAAGCGGACCGGGCCCGGGGGCTCACGCCCGAGGCTCACGGACAGGCCAAGAGGCTCTCCCCCCAGACGAGAGTGGTCGCCAGGACCTCGCCGCGATCGTCGCTCGCGCCGTCGACTTCACTGATGATCCGGTCCACGAGCCGGCTGGCCAGCTCGGCCATGGGCATGGCCACGGTGGTCAGCGCGGGGACGAGGATGCGGGAAATGACACTACCGTCGAAACCGGTGACGGCCAGGTCGGCGCCGATCCGCAGGCCAGCCCGGCTGGCGGCGGCGTAGCAGGCGGCGGCGAGCAGGTCGCTGCCGGTGATGATGGCCGTGGGCCGGTCCGGCGGCCGGAGCAGGTCCGTGACCGTAACGTCGACATCCGCCGGCGCCATCGTGGTGCGGACCAGCGTGACCGGGAGGCTGGCTGCCGTCATGACCTCGCGGTAACCGGCCTCGCGCTCGAGGTCCCATCCGCCCTGCGGGTCGTAACCGAAGAAAGCGATGCGGGTGTGGCCGCGGGCCAGCGCACACTCGGTCATCTCGCGGATCGCAGCGCGGTTGTCGATGTCGACCCAGTGCTGCGGCATGCCTGGGCCCGTCCGGCCGAAGCAGGCGAAGGGGATCTGCCGCTCGGTCAGGAACGCCACCCGCGGATCCGCGTTGGTCATAGCCGCGAGCACGAAGCCGTCGACCGACTTCGTACGGACAAGCTCCTCGATCGCCTCCAGGCCTTCGCCGTAGCTGCCGATGACCAGGACCTGATGCTTGCGCTCCCGCGCCGCGGCCACCAGGAACTGCAGGAACTCCAGCATGACCACATTGCTGGGCTGCAGCTCGGCGCCCGGGATCGGGTAGGCGATCCGGTAGGTCCGGCCGGAGCGCAGGCTGGCTGCCCCGGTGTGCGGCTTGTACCCGAGTACCTCGATCGCGGCCACCACGCGTTCCCTGGTGGCGGCGGCCAGGCGGCCCCGGCCGCGGACCACGTTGGAGACGGTCTGCCGCGACACCCCCGCCGCCCGCGCCACATCGTCGATTGTCGCCCGGCGGTTCATGGGCGCCCCCGGAGGTCACCTCGTCGGGACATTGGCATCCTCTTCATCTTGTCAGACGCCGGAGTCCGCACTGTGATCTAGGTCACTCAGCCGGCCAGCAGGGAGATGGTCATTTCTTCCACGGCCAGTAGCGGGGCGACGCTGGCGGCCAGGCGCTCGCGGCAGCGCATGATCGCCTCGATGCGGTGCAGCGTCGCCTCCGGGCTGGAGGCGGACGCCAGTTCCCTCAGCTCGGCTTCGTGGTCGGAGTTGGCGAGCTCGACGCCGGCGTTGGCCTGGATCATCAGCACGTCCCGGTAGAAGCTGGCCAGGTCGAGCAGGGCGCGGTCGAGGCTGTCGCGCTTGAGCCGGGTCGCGCGGGACTTCTGCCGGTCTTCCAGGTCCCGCAGCGCGCCCGCCGCGCCGCGGACCGCCTTCGCCACCCCCTTGCCCGTCGACCCCTCGCCGAACGCCTGCCGCAGGGCTTCCCGTTCCGGCTCGTCGAGCTCCCCGGTGACCGACTTGGCCTCATCCTCAGCCGCCTTGACCAGCGCGGCGGCGGCGGACAGGGCCGACCCCAGCGAGGTGGCGCGGGACGGCACGGCGAGCACCTGCTCCCGGTGGCTGCGCGCGTCCGCATCGGTGGCGAGCCGGCGCGCCCGGCCGATGTGCCCCTGCGCGGCGCGGGCCGCGGCCAGGGCACGTTCGGGATCAATCCCGTCCCGGGAGGTCAGTACGGCGGCCACCGCCTCAGACGACGGCACCCGCAGGGTGACCACGCGGCAGCGGGACCGGATCGTGGTCACGAGGTCCTCTGCGGATGGGGCGCACAATAGCCACACCGTCCGCGGGGCCGGCTCCTCGATGGCCTTCAGCAGTGCGTTCGCGGCCTGCTCGGTGCACCGGTCGGCGTCTTCGAACAGCACCACCCGCCACCGGCCCCCGGACGGGGCGCCGGCTGCCCGCAGCACCAGGCCGCGGGTCTGCTTCACGCCGTAGGAGAGCCCGTCGGGCCGCACCACCATAAGGTCGGCGTGCGTCCCGGCCCGCACCTGGCGGCAGGCCGCGCAGTGCTGGCCGGGGGGGACGACCCCCCCTGTCCCCCCCGGCGGGGCATGGCCGGGGGGGACGACCCCCCCTGTCCCCTCCGGCGGGGCATGGCCGGGGGGGACGACCCCCCCTGTCCCCTCCGGCGGGGAACCGCAGCCGCCGTCCGGGCAGAGCAGGGCGGCGGCGAACGAGCGCGCGGCCACCGAACGGCCCGAACCGGGAGGGCCGGTGAAGAGCCAGGCATGGGTCATGCCGCCCGCGGTGACCGGTTCACCCGCCAGCACGCGGGCCGCGGCGCGGGCCGCCTTCTGCAACTGAGCGACGACCGTGTCCTGCCCGGCCAGATCGGCGAACACCCCTTCGCCGCCGGGCGCACCGGGGCCGGCGGGCTCTCCCGCCTGCCGGTGAACTGGTTCGGCGGCCATCAGCTGCGGTGATCGGATCCCGCGGCCACCGACTCGTCGACGATCGCCGGGAACGAGCCGGTGTCGGCTTCTGCGACGACCGGAACTGGATCGGGCAGCATCTCACGCACCCGCTCCTGAATCTCCGGGGTCAGCTCGGCCGCCGACCGGGTGGCGTCCAGGACGAGGTACCGCCGCGGATCCTGATGGGCCAGGCTGAGAAATCCGGCGCGAACCCGATCGTGGAACTCCGCCGGCTCGGCTTCGAGGCGGTCCGCGGACCGGGTCCGCCGGCCCAGGCCCGCCTGCGGCGGCAGGTCGAGCAGGATCGTCAGGTCGGGCACGAGGCCGTCGGTGGCCCAGTGGCTCAGCCAGGCGACGTCTTCCGTACGCAGGCCTCGCGCGGCGCCCTGGTAGGCGAGCGAGGAGTCGGTGTAACGGTCGGTGATGACCACGGCGCCGCGCTCCAGGGCCGGGCTGATCACCCCGGCCACGTGCTCGGCCCGGTCGGCGGCGTACATGAGGGCCTCGGCCCGCGGCGACATCCCGGTGTGCGCGGTGTCCAGCAGCAGCGCCCGCAGCCGCATGCCGACCTTGGTCGCCCCGGGCTCGCGGGTGGTGATGACGTCGAAGCCCTGTTCCCGCAGCCAGATCGCGAGCATCCGCGCCTGTGTCGTCTTGCCGGCGCCTTCGCCGCCCTCCAGTGCGATGAACAGCCCGGCGCGCGAGGGCCGGACCTCCCCGTCCCGCTCGTCAGCCTCGTCGACGCCCGCCGGCCCGGGATCCAGCGGCTCCTTACGGATCGCGGCCACGAGATCCGCCCACAGGGAGAGTCCGCGGCGGTCGTCCATGTGGCGGTAGGCGCTGATACCCAGCGCGGCGGCAAGCAGTGCGGCCAGCAGCAGGACGACGTTCTGGCCCACCGCCGTGTACACGACGTTGCCGATCTTCACGTTGCCGGACCCGGTCGCGCTGGCGATGAGCTTGGTGAGCGCCTCGGACAGGAACGGCGCGACCGCGATCACCGCGAACAGGATGACCTGGGTGGCCGAGGTGAAGAAGGCGAACACCCGGCCGCGGATGCCGTCGTCCACCTCCAGGCCGACGATCGTGAACCCGGTGGCGTAGGCGATGCCGCCCATCGCGCCGATGAGCACGACCAGCAAGATGACGATGACCAGGTTCGGTACCAGAGCGATGATGGCCAGCGGGATGGCCGCGCACACGATGGCCACACCGAACAGCCGCCGCCGGCTGAAGTCCTTCAGGAAGCGCGTCCCGGGCAGCATGCCCAGCGCGATGCCGACGAAGATGGCGGCGAAGACCAGCCCCCAGCCGGCGTTCCCGCCGTGCAGGGTCTCGGTGATGTAGGGGTACCCGAGGCCGATGACGGCGCCGGCTGCGACGAAGGCGCCGACCATCCCGATGACCAGGCCGCGGACGATCCGGCTCTCGCCGATGAACCGCCAGCCCTCCCAGACCGACTTGAGGGTCGACGGGGCGGAGATCTTGCCGCTGACGTTCCGCTTGGGGATCTCGCGCAGCATGAACACCGTCGCGGCGGAGATCAGGTAGGTGGCGGCGTTGAAGTACAGGGCGAGGTCGACGCTGTTGGTCGTGAAATACGGTGAGACGCTGCCGAGCGCCTTGCTGACCAGGGCCAGCACGCTGAACAGCCCGGCCGCCACCGGGGCGGTGCCGTACGTGCTGAGCAGGCTGAGCTGGTTCGCCCGTTCCAGCTTGTCCCGCGGGACCAGGTTGGGCACGGACGCGTTCGTGGCGGGGGTCCAGAACAGCGTGGCGCAGCCGGCCAGGAACTTGGCCGCGTAGATCCAGGTCAGGTTGGGGAACAGCGGGATGGACAGGAACAGCAACGCACGGATGACGTCCCCGACGATCATGGTCATCCGGCGGTCGAGCCGGTCCGCGAGCGCCCCGGCCAGCGGGCCGAGCAGCAGGGCGGGCAGCAGCGTGGCGAGCCAGACGCCGCCGACCGCGACCGCCGCGTTGCCGCCCTTGGCGAGCGAGGGCGCAAGGGCAGTCAGCGCGATGATGCTCAGCCAGTCGCCGAGACTGGACAGCGACAGGGCCGTCCACAACCGCCGGAAGGGCTTGATGGACAGCACGGACTCGGCCGGGCCTTTGCGCAATCGCCGTACCCGGTGTCCGGCGCCGTCCTGTTTCGGCGGAGCGCGGAAGTTCACGGCGTTTAGCGTATCGGCCCAGTGTGCCTACTTCGGCTTTTTAGCTGCCGTCTTCGCGGTCGTCGTCTTCTTCGGCGCGGGCTTTCTGGCCGCCGCCGTCTTCGCAGTCGCGGTCTTCTTTGGCGCGGGACGGGCCGCCGCCCGGCGCGGGGCTGGGCGTGACGGCGCCGTGGCCCGTCGATCGGCGAGCAGCTCGGCGGCCCGCTGCACGGACAGCGTGTCCACGTCGTCCCCCTTCCGCAGCGACGCGTTGGTCTCCCCGTCGGTCACGTACGGGCCGAACCGCCCGCTCTTGACCACCATCGGGTTACCGCTGCCCGGGTCGTCGCCGAGCTCCCGCAGGGGCGGTGCCGCGGCACCACGGGCCCGGCCACGCGCCTTGGGCTGGGAGAACAGGTCCTTGGCCTCGGCCAGGGTCAGCGTGAACAGCTGCTCCTCGTTTTCCAGCGAGCGGCTGTCCGTGCCCTTCTTGACGTAGGGGCCGTACCGGCCGTTCTGCGCCGTGACCGGCTCACCGTCCAGCTCACCGATGGCCCGTGGCAGGCTGAGCAGCTTCAGCGCCTCGTCCAGCGTCACCGTGTCCAGGGACATCGACTTCAGCAGGGAGGCGGTGCGCGGCTTGGCCGACGCCGGTGCGTCCTCCGGCGGCAACTCGGTCACGTACGGGCCGAACCGGCCGGACTTCGCGACCACCGGCAGGCCCGTGTCCGGGTCGGCACCGAGCAGCCGGTCCTCGCTCGGCTGGTTGAGCAGCTCTTCGGCCAGCTCCGGCGTCAGCTCGTCCGGGGCCATGTCCTCGGGCACATTGACCCGCTGCCCGTCGCGCTCCAGGTACGGTCCGTACCGGCCCACCCGGACCGTGATGTCCGTGCCGTCCAGGGGGAAGGAGCTGACTTCCCGCGGGTCGATGTCGTCGATGTCACTGACCAGGGCCTTCAGGCCCGTTCCGCCGACGGCTGATGCCTCATGGGCCCCGTTGGCGCCGTCGCCGTCCGCGGCCGGCGTACTGGGCTGGTCACCGCCGAAGTAGAACTGGCGCAGCCAGGGCACCCTGGCTGCCTCGCCGTGCGCGATCTCGTCGAGCACGCCTTCCATCCGGGCGGTGAACGCGTAATCGACCAGCTGGCCGAAATGCTTCTCCAGCAGGGTCACTACGGCGAAGGCGAGGTAGGAAGGCACCAGCGCGGTGCCCTTCTTGAACACGTACCCGCGGTCCAGGATCGTGCCGATGATCGAGGCGTACGTCGACGGCCGGCCGATCTCCCGGTCCTCCAGCTCCTTGACGAGCGACGCCTCGGTGTACCGCGCGGGGGGCCGGGTCGCGTGCTCGGCCGCCTCCAGCCGCAGCACCGACAGCGGGTCGTTCTCGGCCAGCGGCGGCAGCCGCCGCTCGCGGTCGTCCCGGTCGGCGTTCGGGTCGTCCGCTCCCTCCACGTAGGCCTTGAGGAAACCGTAGAACTTGATCACGTTGCCGGAGGCACCGAACTCGGCGTCCTCACCGGACGAGGATGTCCCCGCCACACGCACCGAGACCGATTCACCGGTGGCGTCCTTCATCTGCGACGCGACGGTGCGCTTCCAGACCAGGTCGTACAGCCGCTGCTCGTCGCGGGACAGGCCGTCCCGCGCGACCTGGTCCGGAGTACGGAAATGGTCACCGGCCGGCCGGATCGCCTCGTGCGCCTCCTGCGCGTTCTTCACCTTGCTGGCGTAGACGCGCGGGGCGTCGGGCACGTAGGACTCACCGTAGAGGTCACGCGCCTGCCGGCGGGCGGCGTCGATCGCGGTCTGCGACAGCGTGGTCGAGTCCGTCCGCATATAGGTGATGTAGCCGTTCTCATACAGCCGCTGAGCCACTGACATCGTGGTCTTGGCCGAGAAACCGAGCTTCCGCGACGCTTCCTGCTGGAGGGTGGTGGTGCGGAACGGTGCGTACGGTGACCGCTTGAACGGCTTCCGGTCGACCGACCGGACCTGGAACGCGGACTTCTGCAGCCGCCCGGCGAGCGCGGCCGCGGCGGCCCCGTCCAGATGGAGGATGTCGGCGCTGCGCAGCTGGCCGACCGAGTTGAAATCGCGGCCCTGGGCCACGCGCCGCCCGTCCACCGAGACCAGCGTGGCGCCGAACGAGCCCGGTGCGGCGCCGTCCGGCTGGTCGCTCATGGTGGCGAACTCGGCCTCGAGGTCCCAGTACTGGGCGGCGCGGAACGCGATCCGCTCCCGTTCCCGGTCCACGACGAGCCGGGTGGCCACGGACTGGACGCGCCCGGCCGACAGCCGCGGCATGACCTTCTTCCACAGCACCGGCGAGACCTCGTACCCGTACAGCCGGTCCAGCACGCGGCGGGCCTGGTAGGCGTCGACCAGCGCCTGGTCCAGCTCGCGTGGATTGGCCACAGCCTGGGCGATGGCCTCGGGGGTGATCTCGTGGAACACCATCCGGTGGTACGGAACCTTGGGCTTCAGCTCTTCGAGCAGGTGCCAGGCGATGGCCTCGCCTTCGCGGTCTTCATCAGTGGCGAGCAGCAGTTCGTCGGCGCCCTTGAGCAGGTCTTTGAGCTTCGAGACCTGCTGGCGCTTGTCGTTCGGCACGACGTAGAGGGCCTCGAAGTTGTCGTCCACGTTGACGCCAAGCCGGGCCCACGGCTCCTTGCGGTACTTGGCGGGAATCTCCGCCGCCTTGTCGGGCATGTCCCGGATGTGGCCGACGCTGGACTCGACGACGTATCCGTTACCCAGATAGCCCGCGATCGTGCGGGCCTTGGCTGGCGACTCGACGATCACCAGTCGGGTGCCGTCACCGCCCCGGGCGGCAGCACTCCCCGCCGCCCGGCGGCCCACACCGGACGACTTGGTCCCCGCTGCCCGGGCCGTCTTCCGGCCCGGTCCCGCCGATCCGGCGGCAGCGGTCACGCTCTTCGCGGCCTCTTTCGTCGCCGCCGTGTCCTTGGCGGCGCCTTTCCTCGCTGGCACGCTCTTTCCCAACCTCACATTCACGCCTCGGCTCTGCCCGTCAGGCGCAGTACGGGGCAACGCTTCCCGTTCTAACCCGGGAGCCCGTCCCTGTCGTCAGTGTTCAACTCACAATCCGGCCCTTAGTGTTCCCCGTCTGCGGCCGACTCAGGCATTCGCCTGGTCAGGCCATGATCGAGACCCGCTCGGCGGCCGGGCATCTGGCGGGTGCACGACCGGGGAGAGCCTCACCGTAGCGGTTTTCTCCCCAGGGCCGATTGAATCACCGGTGACGGTGAGCACAATAGGAGGTGATGGCCGAATATGCCTACCTGGTGGTACACCTGCCGCGCGGAATGACTCGCGACGCGGCTCGGCGGGTGCTGACCGACCATGCCGAGTATGGCGAATGGGAACTGTCCCGTCTCCGTCTTTATTCCGATGGCAGCAGGAAGGTCACCCTGCGGAGGAAGATCATCCGCGCGGTACGCACTCTCTGAGCTGGGTTAATCTCTCCTGCGCCGCGGAGCTTCGGCGTAGCTCGGGCGCGGTGCGGTCAGCGGAGGCCCGGCGCCGCCCGGGTGGATCCTGCGGGCGGAACGAGCCTGCCCGCCCCCCGGGACCGATCCCTGAGGCGGGCAGACCTGTTTCCGCTTCCTTAACTTTCCCAGCTTCTCCACGCTCTCTCTGCGCACAGTGCGTTACTGTAACAGCACGGATTGCATGCGAGCGAACGCTCCCGAAAAGTCTTTGCCGGCTTTTGTGCCAGCTTTGCCTCACACAGGCAATGACCTGCGGCGGAGACCTAACAATGGTCGAGAAATCCGTCAAGAACACGCACACCGAAGCGCAAGCCGTCAACCGGGACGCGCTCGTCGATACCGTGGAACATTCCGGAAAAATCCAGATCCGCCGGCAACCGGAGCGGGGCGAACCCGAAGCACCGGATACCGAGCGTACTGAACGCCTTGGCGTCCGTGCCGCCGAACATCGTGTAGGGCACGACGCGGCCATCAGGGTCCTCGGCCAGCAAGGCCGCGGTCATGGCCGCGCAGAGATCGCCGTCGGCGCTGGTCTCCACCGCGATGTCCCGGTGGATGAAGTCACGGGTCACCCCCGGCCCGAGCAGCTTGTCGATCTCGGTGAAGAACTCGTCCTCATATCCGGGCAGGTAACGTCCGTCGATCTCCGCGACCGCCTCCTGCGGGATGACATTGACCTTGTACCCCGCCCTCAGGCCGGTCGGGTTCACCGTGTTCCGGAGTACAGCCCGGATGATGCGGGAGATCGGCCCGATCTTCTCGAGCAGGGCCTCCGGATTCTCCGGCGAGAAATCGGTACCGAGAGCGGCGCTGGCTGCCTCCAGGAACGCCTGGACCGACGGGGTGAGCCGCAGCGGCCACTCGTGCCGCCCGATCCGGGCCACAGCCTCGGCGAGCTCCGTCACCGCGTTGTCCGGGTGCACCATGGCCCCGTGCCCGGCGGTGCCCCGGGCGGTCAGGCGCAGCCAGGCGATGCCCCGCTCGGCCGTCTGCAGGAGATAGAGGCGCCGGTCGCCGATCGTCACGCTGTAGCCCCCGACCTCACCGATCGCCTCGGTGACTCCCTCAAAGAGGTCCGGGTGCTCGTCGACCAGCCAGTGCGCCCCCCACGTGCCGCCCGCCTCCTCGTCCGCAGTGAACACCAGCTGCACGTCACGCGGCGGCCGGCGGCCCTCCCGCAGCCGCTGCCGGAGCACGGCCAGGATCATGGCGTCCATGTCCTTCATGTCCACGGCGCCCCGGCCCCAGATGCAGCCGTCGGCGATCTCGCCGGAGAACGGATCGTGCCGCCAGTCGGCCGCGTTGGCCGGCACCACATCAAGGTGACCGTGGATCAGCAGCGCCGGCCGGGACGAGTCCTCCCCCGCGACCCGCGCCACTACACTGGCCCGGCCCGGATGGGACTCCAGGATCCTGGGCTCGAGCCCGGCGTCGTCCAAGAGCGCCGCGACGTATTCGGCCGCCTTGCGCTCCCCCGGCCCGGAGTGATCACCAGGGTTACTGGTGTCGATCCTGATGAGGTCACGGCAGATCATGACAACCTCGTCGTCGGCGGTCAGATTCGCTGAAGGTAGGTTCTCAGTCACTCATTTATCGTCCCACCTTGCCTCTGGGCCGACCGCAGCTACCGCCCTGGGCGCCCGGGAGGCAGCGAATGAGCGGCAGTTGCCGGTCCGGGGATGCCGGAGCGAGCGATGGGCTTCCTGGCCAGCGCTGTTCCGGAGAGGGATGCGGCTGGCCGCCGTGAACCACGAGGTGAGATCCTGCGCTGTGGCCCTCTTCGCCGCAGGCCGGTAGATTTGCTATCGTGATCCGGCCAAGGCGGTGACGCCGACGGCTCACGTCCGGGTGGCGGAATAGGCAGACGCGCTAGCTTGAGGTGCTAGTGCCCCAAAAGGGCATGGGGGTTCAAGTCCCCCCTCGG
>Ga0209839_10000960_pt1 | contig 14744 bp, 14 predicted proteins | sample OrgsoiDNA2013050_FD_185800 | JGI IMG/M metagenome (GOLD analysis project Ga0209839, IMG submission 185800) | Permafrost soil microbial communities from the Arctic, to analyse light accelerated degradation of dissolved organic matter (DOM) -... | ecosystem: Environmental > Terrestrial > Soil >... | reverse complement strand
TCTCCGATCCCGGCCGAGGGGGCGATCGACGAGGCGGTCGAGACGGCCAAGCGCTTCTGCGGCGCCGACGCCCCGGGGTTCGTCAACGGCATTCTCGCGGCGGTGCTGCGCGCGCAGCAGGCGGGCGTCGCGGCCGCGCCCGATCCCGACCGGCCGTAAGACCTGCGTAGGAATGGCTCGCGAAGTCCGCGCGCGCAGACGAGAATGAGGCCATGAGACTGCTTGTCGTCGACGACGATCGTGCGCTCCGGGACGTGCTCAGGCGCGCGCTGACCCTGGCCGGATACGACGTACGGTTGACCGACAGCGGGGCGGGGGCGCTGTCGGAGGTCTCGAGCAGCGTCCCCGACGCCGTCGTGCTCGACGTCGGATTGCCCGACATCGACGGGCTCGAGGTGTGCCGCCTGCTGCGGCGTGAGCGCAACCGCGTGCCCATCCTGATGCTCACCGCGCGAGACGCCGTGTCCGACCGGATCGACGGCCTCGACGCCGGCGCCGATGACTATCTCGTCAAGCCGTTCGACATCGATGAGCTCAAGGCCAGGCTGCGGGCGCTGCTGCGCCGCGCTGGAGGCGAGGGCGGCGGTGACGGCCTGACCTTCGCGGAGCTGACGCTCGATCCCGACCGCCACGGCGTGACCGTGGGCGAGAACTTCGTCGAGCTCACCCGGACCGAGTACCAGCTGCTGGAGCTGCTGATCCTCAATCCCCGGCGGGTGCTCCCCCACAGCCTCATCTACGACCGGGTGTGGGGCTACGACTTCGGTCCCACCTCGAACGCGCTACGCGTCTACGTCGGCTACCTACGGCGCAAGCTCGAGGACGCCGGCGCCCGCTCGTTGATCCATACCGTGCGCGGCGTGGGCTACTCGCTGCGCGAGCCCGACGACGGTGGCGGCGGCGGCGAATGAGCTTGCGGGCGCGGATGGGGCTCGCCTCCGGAGTCGCCGTCGCGCTCGCGGTGATCGCGGTGGCGGTCTCCGCCTACGCCGGTACCCGCTCGGAGCTGACCGCGCAGGTGGACAACTCGCTGCGCAATCTGGCCACGCCGATCCTCGAGAACGCCGGCGTGCTGCCGCGGCCTGCCGGCGGACCCGGCCCCGGCGGGCAGGGGGGCGGCGGGCAGGGAGCGCTCGGCGGACAGGGGAACTTCGGGGGATCGAGATTCCCGGCCCCAGCCCAGGGCCAGGGCAGCGTCTTCAGCTCGAGCGACTGCGACGGAGGCCTCGGGCTGGACGTGGGCCGCGGCGGCGGCTTCGGCGGCGCTCAGGGTCTCCGGCAGCTGGTCTCATCGGCCGGTGGGGTGTGCGTGGTCGCCGGGCAGACGACCAAGATCCCGGTCGACTCGACGGCCAAGGCGCTGGCTGCCAAGGGCTCGGGCCAGTACTTCACCACAGCCCAGGTCGGCTCCACCCACCTGCGGGTGCTCGTGTACGGAGTCGGCTCGCATGGCGCGCTGATGGTCGCGCTGCCGCTCACCGACGTCGACAAGGCGCTGCGCAGCCAGCTCCTGCTGATGATCGTGATCGCGCTGGCGGGGATCGCGCTGGCGGCGCTGCTCGGCATCCTCGTCGCGCGCACGGCGCTAGCTCCGATCGCGCGCTTCACGCGGCGCACGGAGTCGATCGCCACCACCCCTGACCTGTCCCAGCGCCTGGAGGTGGAGGGCGACGACGAGCTGGCGCGTCTGGCCAACACGTTCAACACCACGCTTGACGCGCTCCAGCGCTCGGTCGACGCGCAGCGGAACCTGGTCGCCGACGCCTCGCATGAGCTGCGCACGCCGATCGCCACGCTACGGGCCAACCTGCAGCTGATGCGCGATGAGGACCGGCTCGCGCCGGAGGACCGCGAGGCGCTGCGGGAGGACATGATCGAGGAGCTCGACGAGCTCACGGGGCTGGTCGGCGACGTCGTCGAGCTGGCGCGGGGAAGCAAGCCCAGCGGCGCCGTCGGCGACGTGCGCCTCGATGCGATCGTCAAGGACCTGGCCGATCGCACCCAGCGCCGCGCGCCGCAGCTCACGGTCCTCACCAGCATCGAGCCCACCCTGGTCCGCGGCGAGCCCGACCGGATCGCCAGGGCGGTCGCCAACCTGCTTGACAACGCCCGCAAGTGGAGTCCGTCCGGGGAGACGATCGAGGTGGGCCTGCACGGCGGCACGGTGACGGTGCGCGATCATGGACCGGGGTTTCACGACGAGGATCTGCCGTTCGTCTTCGATCGCTTCCACCGGGCCAAGGACGCGCGCTCGAAGCCCGGCTCGGGGCTCGGCCTGGCGATCGTCCGCCAGGCCGCGGAGGCCCACGGCGGGAGCGCCGAGGCGGCCAACGCGCCCGGCGGCGGCGCGCTGCTGAACGTGTCCTTCGGGCGCCCGATCGAGATCGAGCAGCAGGCCTCCGAGACTCCGATCAGCGCGGTCTGACGCCGGAGAGCATTCAGGCTTCGGTCGCCCACAGGTTGTTGACCTTGAGGTCGATCGGGGCGACGGCCGTGGCGGCCGGCTGCATGGTCTGGATCGCGGTGCTCAGCGCGGTCTCGGCCAGCAACGCGACCGCACCGCCCTGGGCACGCCCCGGCGGCGGAGCGCAGAGCCACGCGGTCGCCGGCATCGCGAACGTGGTCGCGCCCGCAGAGGCCGCCAGCGGCCGCAGGCCGGTCAGGTGGTCGATCGGCGGCAGCGGCAGTTCTCCGGACAGCATCCGGTCGATCACCTCTGGCCGTCCATGCTGTCCCAAACGTCCTGCGGAGTGGTGGCGGCGAGGGGCGGGCGGGCCCAGGGGTCAGGGGTCGGGTCGTCGGGGCCCCGATCGAGATCGCGCCCGGCGCGGTCAGCAGCCATTCGCTGAGCGGCATCTCGAACACGGCGTTCCCGCCCCCACCTCCACGAGCGCCATGCCGGTGAGGCGCGAGATCGGGCCGGGGGTTGGCTGTCGAGCATCGCCTGCAGCTGCTCGGCGCCGGTCAGCCCGGCGAGGGCCGGGTCGCTAGAGAACGGCGGCGAATGCCTTGGCGATGGCCTTGTAGCCGGTCGTGTTGGCGTGGATGTTCGGCCCGCGCGGCGGGGCCGTGCACTCCCACGTCTGGTTGCAGATCTCCGCGACCGCGAGCGGGGCCGTACCGCCGCCCGTGAGCTTGCCGAGGGTGGTGAACGGCGTGTCGGTCCTGAACGCCCCAGCCACGTCGGCCACCCTGACGTTCTTGGCCTTGAACGCGCTCACCAGGGCGGTGCTGACGGTCTTGGCGAGCGTGACGGAGAGCGAGGCAATCGCCTGACCGCCGGCGCCCAGCTGGTAGTCGGCGAGGAACGGGTCGTAGTAGGTCATTCCGGCGATCTTGACCTTGGGTCCCGCCGCCTTACGGAGCTTGTCGAGGATCTTCGGCGTGTTGGCCTTGATCGAGGCCACGCCCTTGGTGATGCAGGCGACGTTGACGGCGAGCCCCTTGGCGCAGAAGTCGACGTCGTTGGCGCCGATGTCAATCGTGATCAGCGCGACCTTGTGTGTGGCGATGAACTTGATCGCCGCCGCCAGCTGGCTGCCGCCGGCGTACGTGCAGATGCCGCCCTTCTGCATCGTCGTGGTGCTCTCGCCCAGGCAACCGAGCTTCTCGAGCTTCAGACCCTTGATCTTGGCCTTCTCGGTCTTGTACAGAAAGTCGGCGTAGCCGCTGTTGGTGGGCACTGTCTTGCCCGCCGCGGTGGGCTGCGCGCCCCGGGCCAGCGAGTCGCCGAGCGACAGGTACCAGGTCGCGGCCGGGGTCTTCGTGGTCTTGGCGAGCGCGCTGGCCGGAGCGAGGCAGATCGCCGCGCAGGCCGTGGCGATCACGGCTGACTTCAATCGCATGTGTGTCTCCTAAGTGGTTCAGCCGGAGCGGGCCGGGGTCGGACACTCAACGCACGATCGAGGCGTTCGATGCGAGTTCTCGACGAATGTATTAGCGACCGCGGGCGCGGCGGGCCTCGGGCGCCCGGGCCGCCCGGTGGGTCCGGGCGGCGCGGGGCGCCGTCACACGGCTTCGGCGGTGGCGCAGGACGCGCCGGATCACGACGGCGGCGACGAGCGCGAACACGACCGGGGCCTCGAAGATCGCCACCACGCCCAGCCCGGGCGTGGCGGTCATGATCACCAGGAACACCACCAGCGCGGCGGTGAGGTCCTGAAGCAGGTCGCGCCGGCGGGCCCGAAGGTGCAGCTCTCGCCGGCGGCGCTCCCGGTCACGATCCGGCGTGCGGCGCGCTCGGTCCGGCGCTCGCGCGTCGCGATCCGGCGTGCGGCGGTCGCGTTCCGGGCGGTCCGGGGCACGGTACGCCGGAGCGCGTTGATCGGAGGATCGCGGACGGGCCGCCTGTGCTGCACGCGATGTGGGCACGCGACTTGGTTCCTCGCCGCGGCGCAATCGCCTGCACAGCCGAGATGAGACTTGCCTTAGAGCATCGGCGCGAGGTAGGAATACTGCGGCCGGGGTCGAACGCCATCGCAGCTGCCACCTCGGCGCGCGCCCGTCCTGATGCAAGCGAACTACTCCGCCGCCCTCGCGCCTCGCCGGCGCACGCCGCGCCAGCTGCCGCCGCGGCTCAGCCCCTGGCGCCGGGCAAAGCGGATCACGTTGATCGTGCTGGTGCTATGCGCGCTCCCGACGACGATCTCCTATGTCAGCACCATATCGGGGCCGTCGAATTCGAGCTTCGTGATCCGGTCGTTCGAGTGGCTGCGCGACCACGGCGCGGCTGGCATCGCCTCGAGCGTCGAGGGCTTCTACTACACCCTGACCGCGCCCTCGACCGGCGGCAGCCCGCTCCGGACCCTGCCGCTCCGCCTCCGCACGCCGGTGATCCCCACCGTGCACCCGCCGAACGTCGCTCCCGTGATCACGCCCGCCCTGCGCGGGGAGGGGATCTGGGTGCCGACCGAGACGTGGTCGGGCGCCGGCTCGCCTGTGCAGATCACGCAGTTCCGCAGCGACGCCAACTATCCGCAGATGGTTGCGGGAGTGGCCTGGATCAACACCAAGCTGGCCCGGGTGGTGCTCAACCCCGGCCGGCTGGAGCCCTCGGTGTCGCTCCCCCGCGGGGGCATGGACGTCCCGCAGGATGCGCGCTCGCGCCTGCTCGCGACCTTCAACAGCGCGTTCAAGCTCGAGGACTCGGGTGGCGGCGGCGTGGCGGTCGGAGGCCAGACCTACGCGCCGATGCGCCCGGGCCTGGCCACGATCATCGGCAGCAACGACGGCAGCGTCGACGTGCGCTCCTGGTCAGGCGGCAGTGCCGTCCCGCTCGGGGTCGCCTTCGCTCGTCAGAACCTGCCCCTGATCGTCGATCACGGCAGCCCCAACCCGAACCTCAGCGACGGCCCTGAATGGGGCGCCACGCTCGGCAACGCCGTGCGCGTCTGGCGCTCCGGGGTCGGGGTCGACGCCGCCGGCGACCTGATCTACGTCGCTGCCAACGATCAGACGGTGGGCTCGCTGGCCGAGGTCCTGATCCGCGCCGGCGCCGTCCGCGCGATGGAGCTCGACATCAACTCCTACTGGGTCACCTTCATCAGCTACGGCCAGCAGTTCGCGGGCGCACCCAGCAGCCTGCTCCCCAGCATGACCCGCGACCCGGGGCGTTACCTGACCCCGGACGACCGCGACTTCTTCTCGGTGTACCTGCGGTAGGCGTGGGGCGGGCTAGCGAACCCCGAAGTCCGCGTGCGCGACCAGCCCGACCGCGTACATCGGCCAGTAGGCGCCGGTCGGCGGCGCGCCCGGGACGCACGACCCGCCGGATTCGCCGGGGTTGCTGGTCCACGCGAACGCGTCCACGTTGGGATAACCGGTTGCCGCGGTGGGCTTGGGTCCGAGACCCCGTCCGGGCGGGTTGCAGAGAACCTCGTTGCCGTGGTGCACGCGATCGGCCGGGACCAGCGGGCCCTGGCCGTTCTCGCCGGTGTTGACCACGAAGTGCTTGCCGCCGGTCAGCCGCGAGACGCGCTCGCCGAAGCGGATCTCCCGCGAGGTCCAGTCGAAGTGGGTGGAGTTGAGGAAGAAGCCCTGGATCCGGGCGACGCCCGCGCGGCGGAGCAGGCTCGCCACCCTCCCCGCCGGGACCGCGTCGGCCGCACCGGCGTCGAGGTACGTCACCAGGCGCGGGCAGAACGAGAGCACCGCGATCCCATCGTCCAACTCGCGCAGTCGCGCCTGGACGCCTTGGGGGCTCAGGCATCCGACCGTGATCAGCGAGTCCATCTCCAGGAACAGCACCGCCTGCCGAGAGCCGATGCCCTGGGCGAAGCCGGTGATCCAGCGGTCGTAGGCGGCCAGTTCGGAGGGGGGAGGGGTATAGTCGCCGCAATGGCCGTTGACCACTCGGTAGGTCGAGATCATCGGCGCCGTTCCCGGCTCCAGGCTCGCGGCCCGGGCGAGGTACTGGGAGACATCGGAGTGCGGGTTGGCCCCGTCCCAGGTACCGAATCTCTGGGTTCCCGGCTGATTGGCGATCACGTCGAGCATGCTGGCCCACACCGGACGGGTGGAGCGCCACTGCGCTGCCTGGCGCGAGGCCGCGCCCTGCCAGTGGTCGACGTAGAACGCCGCGCCGGCCAGCGGGTTGCCGCGGGGACCCGAGCGCAGGCCAAGGGGGTGTTTGCGCGGATGGAGTTCCAGCAGCGGTGACGCGGCGGCGATCGCGCTCGCCGCCGCGATCGCGATCAGCAGCAGGTTGGCGGCCGTCGCCGGAACAACCCGTCGCAGCGCTCGGGCGGGCGCGCGAAGGCATGCGCGGCCAACTGTTGGGTCCGGGGGGCGACGGAGCATCAGCAGCTTCTACCCAATTTGATACGCGGGAAGCGTGAAAAGCGCGGTCGCGACGATTTTCGTCTTGCGAGGTGCGCGCACGCCGGCGGGGAAAGTCGCGCCGCACCGTCCAGCACCGCCGTCGCGGCTTGCCGCGGTGTCTAGTGGCGGCGGGTACGGCGGTGCGAGCTGGTATGGCTGCGGTGATGCCAGGCCCGCCGGTGCGGCGCGTGGTGCGGCGGTCCGCCGAGGGGGCGCTCGGCGCACGGCGGCGCCGACGGTGGACGCTGTCGGGTTCACGCCACGCGGCCCAGTGACGTTGAAGTTGGCGTGCTGGGCCAGCCCGACGGCGTAGGCGGGCCAGAAGGCGCCGGTGTTCGGAGCGCCGGGCACACATGCGCCGCCGGAGCGGCCGGGGTTGCCGATCCACGCGAATCCGTCGGCGTACCGATATCCGGGGTTCCCGGTCGCCAGCGGGCCGAGGCCACGGCCGGACGGGTTGCAGAGCACCTCGTTACCCCCGATGGTGCGGTTGGCGGGCACCAGCGGTCCCCGGCCGTTGACCGCCGTGGAGACGACGAAGTGGACACCGCCAAGCGCTCGCGCGATCCGCTGGCCGTAGACGAGCTCGCTCTTGGTCCAGTCGAAGTGGGTCGAGTTCAGGAAGAAGCCCTGCGCCCGTTTGACGCCGGACCGTGCGAGCAGGGATGCGTCCTGGCTCCAGGAGGCGGCGTCGGCGGCTCCGCCGTCGAGGTAGATGACCAGGTGCGGATCCTGCTCGAGCCGCGCGATCGCATACCGCAGCTCCCCGAAGCGGATCTGGAGTCCCTGCGGGCTCAGGCATCCGGCCGTGATCAGGGAGTCCATCTCCAGGAACAGGACGGCTCGGAAGTTGCCGATCCCCCAGGCGAAGTTGTCGATCCAGCGCCTGTAGGAGCCCTGCTGGGCAGGGCTGTCGGCGTGCTTGCCGCACTGACCGCCGACCAGCCGGTAGGCCGCGATCAGCGGGATCGCGCCGGGGTCGGCGAGCTGGGACTGGCTGAGGTAGTACTGGACGTCACCGCCGGCGTGATTCCCGTCCCAGGATCCGAATCTCCGTGTCTCCGGCTGTGCCGCGATCACCGACAGTGCCTGTGCCCAGCCGGGATTCGTGCGCTGAAGGCTGCGCGAGGCGACCGCCGCGAGGTTGCCCTGGTCGACGAAGAAGCGCGCGCCGGAGAGCGGATCGCCGTTCGTGGGCGCCGGGCTGAGCGCGAGCGGGTTGGTGGCCGAGCGGGGATGGAGTGGATCGTCGCGGAGGATGTGGATCGGGGACTCCTGCTGCGCGCCCATCGCGTAGGGCCAGGAGCCGAACAGGTAGACGCTGGCCGAGACGGGCGAGCCGTGGATGTGCCGATCGAGCAGCTGGACCGTGAACGAGAACGTCGACTGGCCGTCGGCGAAGTGGGCGACCGTGTTCGGCACCGCCACGAAATCCACGCCGGGGAGGGCGTCAATCCGCCGGACGCCGTAGCGGACGTACTCATCGCCGTGTGGATCGGAGCGCGAGATCGTCACGGTCACCGTGCCCTGGTTCTCGTGGGCCCAATAGGCGGAGGCCGTCAGCTGCACATCCGCGCTCGCCGCCCCCGCTGTCGCGGCCATCGCCAGCAGCGAGCCGATCAGACAGAGGAGTGAGATCGGTCGGCGGCGTCGCATCGTCAGGGTCCGGCGGTGAAGGTCCGCGCCGGGCGGGTCCGTGGTCCCACCCGGCGCTCCTCCGGGTCATCGGAGCCGGACCGGCCGTCGCCGTCATGTGCTCAGAGGACTGGACGGATGACCGAGCCGCCACCGGCGGATCGATGGCGGCAGCGGGATCGGCGCCGCCGGGACCGCGGCCGCAAGCGGGACTACGCGGCGATCTCGGCCCGCGCTCGGGCCGCCTTGGCGGCCTTGGTGAGGGTGTCGATGTCGTAGGCGCCGTAGTGGCGGCGGCCGTTGATGAAGAACGTAGGCGTGCCGGAGACGCCGCTTATGTCCGCGGAGTCGACGTCCTCGGCGACGCGGCCGGCGCCCGTGTGCCGTCGCAGGTCCTCACGGAAGCGCTCGACGTCGAGCCCGAGCTGCTCGGCGTGCCGCGTCAGGTCCATGGGCTTGAGCTCGTCCTGGTGGCTGAGCAGCAGGTCGTGCATCTCCCAGAACGCACCTTGCTCGGCGGCGCCCTCGGATGCCTCGGCGGCCAGCTGCGCGCGCGGGTGCACGTCGTTGAGCGGTAGATGGCGCCACACGTAGCTGACGTCCCCGTGTCCGGCCAGCAGCTCTCGGATGACCGGCTCGGCCTGGCCGCAGTACGGGCATTCGAAATCGCCGTACTCGACCACCGTGACCGGGGCATCCGCGGGTCCGCGGACGTGGTCGCGATAGGCGTCGACCGGGATGTCGAGATCGAGGATCACATCGGCGGTGCCCATCAGCGCCCGGATCCGCTTCTGCGCGGGCAGCATCGCCGTCGCCCGGGAGACGGTCCAGGTCACGGCCGCCGCGCACAGTGCGGCGCTCAGCACGCCCAGCTTGGCCTCCTGGAGCTCGATTCCCGAGAACGCGAGTGTCGAGATCAGCAACGACACCGTGAAGCCGATGCCGGCGATCGCTCCCGCCCCGGTGACGGCCGCCCAGCCGACCGGCGGTCGCACCCTGCCTCGGGTCAGTCGCGTGGCCAGCCACGAGAACCCGACCACCCCGACGGGCTTGCCGACCACGTAGCCGATCAGGATGCCGAGCGTGATCGGGGAGCCGTAGGCGCGGGAGAGGAAGGCGCCGTTGATCACGATGCCCGCGTTGGCGAGCGCGAACAGGGGCACGATCACGTAGCTCGTCCAGGGGTGAAACAGCTGCTGCAGGCGCTCGTTGGGCGAGAGCGCGGACCACAGGCCGCCGCGGGCGGACTGCGCCAGCTCCGACGTCGGCTGCTCGCGGAACGAGCGGAACAGGTCGGTGGCGCGCTCGAGCTGGCCGCGGTCGGCCGGATACGCGTAGGTGAGCAGGCCGATCGCAAGCCCCACCACGACCGGGTCGACACCGGACTTGAACATCGCCACCCAGGCCGCGGCGCCAAGGAGCGCGTACAGGGGCGCAATCCGCACCCGGGCGGCTCGGATACCCAGCAGCACCGCGAACAGACCGGCGGCGATGGCCAGCGCCCGCAGCGCGACGTGCTCGCTGTACACGACGGCGATCACCCCCAGCGCGACCACGTCGTCGACCACGGCCACGGTGAGCATGAACGCGCGCAGGCGACCCGGAAAGCGCCGGCCGACGAGCGCGAGGATGCCGAGGGCGAACGCGGTGTCGGTCGACATCGCCGCCCCCCACCCGTGGGCGCTCGAGCGCCCGGCGTTGATCGCGAGGTAGATCGCGACCGGCACCACCATCCCGCCCACTCCTGCGAGCAGGGGCAGCGTCACCCGGCGGCGGTCGCGCAGCTCACCCAGGTCGAATTCGCGCCGCGCCTCGAGGCCCACCACGAGGAAGAAGAAGGTCATGAGCCCGCTGTTGACCCAGCCGCGCAGGTTCATCGAGACCCCGGACCCCCCGAGCAGAATCGAGAGCTGCGTCCCCCACACCTTGAGGTAGGACGCAGCGTCGATGTTGACCCACAGCAGGGCGGCGACCGTGGCTCCGAGCAGCACGGCGGCGCTTCCGGTCTCAGTGCGCAGGAACTGGCGCAGCGGAGTCTCCAGGTTGCGGGCCCACGCGGTCCGCCCCGAGAACGGCCCGCTGCCGGCGCCGTCCTGCGCTGCCTCCGTCTCTGCGCTGTCAGCCTGCTCGATCCCCGAAGGCTCGGGTTCCGCCATCTCCGAATTCTCTCCCTGGCCTCGCTGGTGCCAGGTCAGGATCTCAGTTCGCGGGCACCGGCACCCAGCCGGCGGGGTAGGCCCCGGCCGGGACCTCGCCGCGGTAATCGGGGTACCACCGCCGCGCGATGCGTTCGCAGGCTCGGCCCTCGAGCAGCGGGCGCAGGTCGCCGAGGACCAGCAGCACGCGCAGCGTGGCGGCGATCTGGAGATCGGCCGCGGTCGGAGACTCGCCCCCGACGATGCCCTGGTCGGCCAGCGCATCGACGTGGTCGAGCTTCGCGGGCAGACCGGTGAGATCGTCGTACAGCCGAGCGGCGCTGATCTTGTGGTATCGCCACGAGGCATGCACGTACTGGATCGCGAAGTCGGTCCCCGGTCCGTCGAGCGGGTCGCCTCCGCCGAACGTGCCCAGGGCCTCGGGCCGGAAGTGCAGCGCGCCCCACGGCAGTCGCCGCCCGAGATCCTGCAGCTCCATATCGCCCCAGTGCTCGGCGTCGCGGACGGCGCCGGCGATCGGCTCCGGGTAGAGGGCCGGAACGGGCACCAGCTCCTCGAGGCGGGCGAGGATCGGGCGCGAGCCGTGCAGCGGCTCTCCGTCGATCAGCAGTCCCGGCACGGTCGACCGTCCCTCGCCGTAGATGCGCTGCATCTCCTCGACGTGAGGCCCCGCGGTCAGGACCACTCGCTCGTACTCGAGTCCCTTGCGGCGCAGCGCCGCCTCCACCGTCATGCACGGGTGAGACGGTGGAAGGACGTGCAGCGTGAGCTCAGGTGCGGGCACCGCCCGGCACTCTATCCGCGGCGGCGAGATCCCTGACTACCGGCAGGACGACCAAGGAGCTGCTGCTGCGCTGGGCCGAGCTGGCGGCGCTGACGCCGTTCTACCGGCTGCCAACTCCGGCAAGGCCCTAACCCAGATGCCGTGGTTGGCCGGCACCCGCTCGGGTGAGCGGGCCTCCGGTAGCACCGGCGCAGTTTTGTCCGTTTTGCGTTAGACGCGGTTCACGGATCTTGGCTGGCTGATTGGTTCGCGTTGTGGTGGTTGTCTGAGGGGTCGGTAGCCGACGGGCCGGGAGCCGAGGTCGATCGGGTATTCGCCATAGGCGTGGAGGTGGGCGTGCTGCAGCGGCGAGATGCCTTCAAGCTCACCAGTGGTGATGAGCTGGCCTTGGGCGCGGAGTTGGTCGATCGCGAGCTGCGCGTAGACGGTGTTCCAGACCACGATCGCGTTGACGATGAGAGTCAGGCAGAGCGCTTGCTCTTGTTGCTGGTCGGGGTTGCGGTGCCGCGGCTGGCCTTCGTAGGCGTAGAACAGGACGCGCCGCAGCCCGTTGAGGTTCTCGCCCTTGTTCAGCTGCCGCCCGTACCGTCGGCGGAGCTGCTCGTCGCCGAGCCATTCGAGGATGAAGTTCGTCTTGACCAGCCGCCCGTATTCCTGCAGCGCTCGGGCGATCGGGTTCCGCGGCCCGCTGGCCTGGAGGCGGGAGAGCAGCAGCGACGCGGGCGCCCACCCGTGCTTGAGCGACGCGGCGAGGCGGAACAGCGAGTCGCCGTGCGGGGTGATGAGCTCGGGCCGGAGGCGGTGGCGGAGCAGTTCGCTGGTCTCGCCGGCCGGGAGGGTGCCGTGCTGGTAGAGGCGCTGGCAGTCCAGATCACGGGATCCTTGGGGCGAAGCGGAGATCGAGCAGGTCGTAGGCGCCGAAGATCATCTCGGTGTAGCCGTGCGTGTCCGTGGTGTGCTCCTCGATCTCCAGCGCGGTTTGGTTGCCGAGGATCCCGTCGAGGGTGTCGGTCGCGTCGCGGACGTTGGCCGCGATCACCCGGCTGTCGTATTGGCTGTACTGGTCTGAGGTCCAGGAGTACATCTGGATCCCGCGGCGGCGATGCCCGAAGTAGCGCGGCAGCGCCCCGGCCTCCGGGCCACGGGTGCGAGTCGCGAACCGCTGCCGTCCGATGATGAGAGCCGCCCCAACCCCCACGAGCCGGTCAGCGGCAGCCCGTGGTGGTAGTCGACCAGGCACGCGTTCGCGTCACGGAGCGTGCTCTCGCGCAGGTACGAGTCGGTGGCCCATTCGAGCTGCTCGTAGGTGTATTGGCACGAGCGGGCCATCCCGGTCAGCCGGAGGTTCGTCGCCTCCGCGAGGATCGCCGCGTAGAGCACGCACGGCAGGTCGAGCGACCGGCTCGCGGCGGCGCCGGCCGGGGTCAGCCGCTCGGTGAAGCCCGTCCAGCCGTCGACCTCGATCAGCAGGTCAGGCAGCGAGATCTCCGGCAGCCGCTCGGCCACCAGCTTCCCCAGCTTCCCGTCGCCGGCGCGCTGGTCGCCGGCCTCGTCGGCGATCAACTCGCCGTCACGAAGGACTGCCTCAGCCTCAGAGTCCGCGGCGGTCTCGAGGCGCTTGACCAGTCGCGCCTGCTCGTCGGCGAGCTGCTGGAGGCGCTCGGCGATATCGACCGGCTACCGGCTGGTGCGAGCGAGCTCGGCGCGGATGGTCTGCCAGCGCTCGTCGGGCAGCAGGTAGCTGGCCGGGTCCTGGTGACGGCGGCTGCCCGGCACGCACACCCGTCCGGCGCGCAGCGCGGTCCGCAACTCGAACGCGGCGCACAGCTCATACGGACGGCGGTCAAGCCGGCCTCGGGCCGAGTCGACGATCAGCGCCCGCCAGCGACCGTCGATGAACCCTGTCGGCACGAAGCCGGGCAGCCAGCGGCGGTTGCTGCCCGCCAGCTCCTCGACGATCAGGCGTAGCGCCGCGAGCAGCTCGCGCTCATCAACGCTCGAGGAGGATCTGATCACCAGCGCCGAGGTCAGCTCGATCAGCATCTTCCGGCCCGCGTCACCGCCGGCGAGAAGCAGGTCGAAGTGCGTATCGCCGGTCGGGCGGGCGATCCGCTCCGCGCGCGCAAGATCCTGCTCGAGCCGCTCAGGCCGATCCGCCGGTCGATCAGCCGCCACGGGTCGACGTTCTCGGCCCGTGCTTGTAACACCAGCCGGCCCAACTCGATGAACCGTTTGATCGTGTCCTGGGTATCACGCCCCTGGCTGCGGCGTCGATCGTCGTGCTTGCGCTGCGCGGCGCGGTCAGCCGCTCCAAGTGCCTTGTCGAACACGTCGATCGCGTCGTCCGTCGCCTGGGCGAGTACCTCCGCGCAGAAGCACACGAGCACCGGGTAGCGCCGGCGATCATCCAGACGCGACAGCGCCTGGCTGGTGGTTCGCCGGCCGATCTGCGCAAGCCACGCCAGCCGGTTCGGCGGCAGCACTGAGAGATCCAGCCGATCCGCGCCCACCTGCTCGATCACCCAGGCGCGCTTCTTGAGCTCGCGACGCATCGCTGCCGCGGTGATGCTGGTCGGCCGCGAACGCAACCACGACAGCGGCGTTCGACCCGCCCGCGACCGCTCCGGAACGATCAACGCATCCAGCCCAGCTCGTACCTCCGGGGTCAGCTGCTCGGCCAGCAGCTCGAAGGTGCGGTCGTGAGCGCGCTCTCGCGCCTACGCCACCAGCCGCGCTCCAACCGGTCGATCGCGGGCCGCTCGATCCGCCGCGACCGCAACTCCCGGCGCAGCTCTGCCAGCAGCAGCGTCGGGCGCTCATGCTCGAGCGCCATCCCGACCAGCCACCCGCCCACCGCCGCCTGCTCAGCCTCCCCGAACGTCCGCCAGCCCGCATGCCCGCGAACCAGCGAGCGGTGTTCCCGGCGAGTCTGTGGCCGCACCGAATAATCGAACAGCGCCCGCGCGGGCACATCCAGCGTCGCCGCAGCGACTGGACCGCGGCGGCCGGCGGGGCGCTCAGATCCTCCGGAACGAACCCGAGCCACCGGAGCGCGCACAGCTGCACCGCGATCCCGAGCTGCCCCTCAGACCCGTACTGCGAACGCACGAACTCCAGATCCTTGCCGGCAAGACGGAAGTGCTCGGCGAGATCGTCACGGTCGATCTCCTCCGGGAACGACTCCAGCCGCTCAATCTCGCTGTGGGAGAGGAACCGGGTCGGCATCAGAAGTCGACCTGGATCCCTCCATCGCGATCCGCCGATCCGCGTCCGAGGGCATGCTGTAGCGGCGGGTCGTGTCTACCCGCCGATGCCCGGCCAGCTCAGCCACCATCACCAGATCGGTCCCC
>Ga0209839_10000957_pt1 | contig 14755 bp, 12 predicted proteins | sample OrgsoiDNA2013050_FD_185800 | JGI IMG/M metagenome (GOLD analysis project Ga0209839, IMG submission 185800) | Permafrost soil microbial communities from the Arctic, to analyse light accelerated degradation of dissolved organic matter (DOM) -... | ecosystem: Environmental > Terrestrial > Soil >... | reverse complement strand
GTCGGCGAGGAGGCGGTTGACGACCTCGCCGCGCAGAATGATGTAGTCGAGGCCGCCCTGCTCGAATTGCAGCAGCCGCGGCAGGTCCTCGTCGATGACGGAGATCTCGATCGAGCCGATCTGCGGCAGCGTCTTGCCTTTCATGCTGCGCACGAGCGCGGACTGCGCCGGATCGACGCTGTCCGGAAAGCTCACACCGCGATATCCCGGGTTGGCGTCCAGCACGATGCGCGAGCCGTGCTTCCACTCGCGCAAGCGGTAGGGCCCGGTTCCCACCGCGCGGTTGCGGATGTCGGCGCCCGCGGCCTCGACGACCTCCCGCGCCACTGCGCCGACAAACCCGAGCAGATTGCGAACGATCGGATAGTACGAGTCGTTCAGGCGCAGTTGCAGGGTATAGCGATCCAGCGCGCGCAATCCCTCGATCGGCCGGTCGAAGTCGAACTTGCCGCTGCGCACGGCCGCGTTGATGGCCGCGCGGCCGCCGATGATGAGATCGGCGGTCACCGGCCTGCCGCCGGTGCGTCCGTTGGGATCGATCCAGCGCTTGTACGAGTAGATGTAATCCTCGGCGACGAGCTCGCGCGGCTTGCCCTTGAAAGCGGGATCGTCGGTGAAATACGTACCCGGCTTGACCCGCAGGGTCCACGTTTTACCGTCCGCGCTGATCTGCGCCGGACCGGCCGCGGTCAGCGGCGTCAGCTTCGGCGGCGAAGCGAGGTAATCCCATTCGTAGAGCGGCTCGAAAATCGCCGTCGACACCTGGAACGAAGGGTCGTCGGTGAATTGCTGCGGATCGAGCGTGTCGATGTCGGGCGAGGCGATGTGCAGCACCTCGGCCGGATCCGCCGCGCGTACTTCCACGCTGGCGCCGGCACTGACGAGTGCCAGTACGAGGACAAAGGAAGAGACTTGAGGCGACATCCGAATGCGCATCGTGAGTATTTTGCGCCTAACCCTGTAATCCGGGTTTGCTGGCACCGCGATGTTAACGATACCCGCTAGCGCTTTCCGCGCCGCAGCTCGTCGGTCGCTCGCTGCAACACTTCCGAGACCCGTTGCAGCTCCTCATCCGATGGTGACGCGTTGAGCTTGGCGATGAGCGCGGCGCGCAGCGCCTGGCGCGCCCCGTCGACCGCGCGATGGCCCACGTCGGCTTGCTCATCGCTCGCGAACGCCTTCCGGACGCGGTCCATCTTGCCGCCAATGCTTGCCAGCTGCGACAACATCGCGTCGACCAGGGGACGATCTTCATTGAGCTTCGCCAGTCCGGCGTCGGTGATGCGATAGAGCTTCTTGCTGCCCTCGGCTTCGACCGTGGCGTAGCCGACTTCTTCGAGGTAGGTGAGGGCCGGATAAACCATGCCGGGGCTCGGAGCGTAAAAGCCCTTCGACGTTTCCTCGAGAGCCTTGATGATCTCGTACCCATGCCGCGGATGCTCCTCCAGCAGAGCGAGGATCACCAATTGCAGATCGCCGGAGCCCAGCTTGCGGCCGCCGAAGAAGCCGCGTCCTCCAAGACCGCCGCCATGGGCGAACGCCGCCCCGAATCCGCCAAAGTGGCTTCCGTGCGCGCGCCGCGCGCAGCCGTGATGACGAAAAAAGCCGTGCATTTCGATCTCCTCAAGTTACGCTAAGATGGAGCGTAAGGTATATCGTAAGATATATGGATGTCAAGCGCCGGGAGATCTTCACTGGCTTCGGAACTGCCATAACTGGTACCTTTCGCAAGGGCGGATTTCCACGCCATGCAGGCGAATCGCCATTGTCCCGCACCCAACCCGATGCCCTCAATTATCCGCACTGACGCGTCCACGCTGCCCACCGGAACCGTGACCTTCCTGTTTACGGACATCGAAGGCAGCACGCGCCTTTGGGAGTCGCAACAGGCTGCGATGCAGGTGGCGCTGCCGCGGCACGACGCGCTCGTGCGCCAGTGCATCACCGATCACGACGGCCATGTGTTCAAGACCGGCGGCGACGCGTTCTGTGCCGCGTTCCACACCGCGTCCGATGCGCTCGCAGCGGCGCTCGAGGCGCAGCGCGCGCTCCGCGCCGAGCGCTGGCCGGAATCGGCAAAGATCCGCGTGCGCATGGCGCTTCACACGGGTGCGGTGGAAATTCGTGACAGCGACTATTTCGGATCGCCGCTCAATCGCGTGGCGCGTCTCCTCGCCGCGGGCCACGGCGGGCAGACGTTGCTCTCCGAGTCGATGCACGATCTCTGCCGCGACCACTTGCCGCCCCTGGTGAGCGCCAAGGCACTGGGCGAGCACGGTCTCAAGGACCTTGCGCGGCGGGAAGCCGTGTTCCAGATCTGCCATCCCGACCTCCCGCAAAGTTTTCCACCGCTGAAGACGACGCTTGCTCCCCTCGATCGCGAAACGCCGTCGATCGCGGTGCTTCCATTCATCAACATGTACCGCGACGAGGACAACGAGTATTTCGCCGACGGGCTGTCGGAGGAATTACTGAACCTCCTGGCGAAAATCCGCGGCTTGCGTGTGGCGTCCCGCACGTCGGCGTTTTTCTTCAAGGGCAAGGACATCGACATCCCGACTGTTGCACAGAAGCTCAACGTGGCAACGGTGCTCGAAGGCAGCGTGCGCAAGTCAGGCAAGCGCGTGCGCATCACGGCACAGTTGATCCAGGTGGCGACCGATTCGCACCTGTGGTCGGAGACCTACGACCGCGAGCTCGACGACATCTTCGCGGTGCAGGACGACATCGCGCAGTCGGTGGTCAAGGAATTGCGCGCTGCCCTGCTGGGCGAGGGCAGCGGTGCAGCGGCGGACGCCAAGGCAAAGGCCGAAGTGCAGGCGGCGGCAGCGGGTCGCGCCGACAACCCCGAAGCGTATCGGCTCTACCTTCAAGGACGCTACTTCATCGATCGGATGACGGCCGCGGATATCGCGCGAGGCGTCGATTATTTCCGCCAAGCGCTCGCAATTGACCCGGAATTCGCGCCGGCGTGGGCGGGGCTGTCACGGGCCTATTACACGCAAGCCGGCTACGGTTGGGCGCCGGTTGCGGATGGGTTCGAGCGCGCGCGCGAAGCGGCGAAGCAGGCGCTGGCGCTGGCACCCAATCTCGCGGAGGGACACGTTTGCCTGGGCAATGTCCTCGAAGGCTACGATTGGGACTGGAAGGCGGCCAACGCCGAATATCAGCGCGCGCTTGTGCTCGAGCCCAACAACGTCAACGTGCTGCGCGCCGTCGCTGGTATGACGCGGATATTCGGGGGCGCCGAGCCCGCCATCGACCTGCTGCGCAAGGCTGCCGAGCTGGATCCGTTGAGCTCATCAGCGCAACGGATCCTCGGCCTGCGCTGCTTCCTGGTGGGCCGGTACGACGAAGCGATGGCGGCGCTCGAAGTAGCGCTCGACCTCAATCCGAAGTCCGGACTCGTCCACTGCTTCATGTGCGCCACTCGTCTGGCGCAGGGCCACGCCGCCGAGGCGCTCGAGCTTGCTCAACGCGAGACCCTACCCGATTTTCGCTTGGTGGGAATCGCGCTCGCGCAGCACACGCTCGGGAACAAGGAGGCGTCGGACGCCGCGCTCCAGCAATTGGGCGACGACCACGGCAACGAGGCCGCGTACCAGTGTGCCGAAGTTTGCGGATGGCGCGGCGAAATCGACCGCGCGTTCGCATGGCTGGAGCGTGCGTATACGCAACGCGATCCGGGACTGGTCATTTCGTGCAGCGACCCGTTCTTTCTCCCGTTGCAGGACGATCCGCGCTGGGCGCCGTTCATGCGGAAAATGGGCTTCGATTAGGCGTCGTCTTTCGGTGTTGGGGCTGTTGCTGACGCGCAAGTCTTCCGGTTGACCTCGGCCACTCGATCGCAAATAATCCGTTTAGTACGGTCGGAATTCTCTTACGTCAAACACTTCGGAGTCACAACCATGTCCGATAAGACCCACGTCCATCAGGCCACCGCCTCGGTGGAGCAGCGAGTGGCTGCCATCGAAGCCGCGTTCGATGACCGGGGGATGAAGCCCCTCGAGACGGTCAAGGAGCTCGAGCGTCTCGCCGACGATCAATGGGTTCCGCAGAACGGTGCGCGTGTGGTTGCCAGGGCCTGGACCGATCCCGCATTCCGGCAGCGTCTGCTGGCCAACGGCCGTGAGGCCGTGCTCGAGCTCGGGCTTTCCATGCCCCCTCATCACCGGCATCTCGTGGTGCTGGAGAATACGCCGACGTTGCAGAACGTCATTTGTTGCACGCTGTGCTCGTGCACCGCGTTCACGCTCATCGGATTGCCGCCGGATTGGTACAAGGATCTCGAGTACCGCGCTCGGGTCGTTCGCCAGTCGCGGACGGTGCTCGGCGAAATGGGTCTCCATCTGCCGCCGGAGGTCGAGATCCAGGTGTGGGATACCACGGCAGACACTCGCTACATGGTGCTGCCTGTTCAGCCGCCTGAAACCGTGGGCTGGCCGGAGGAGAAGCTCGCCGGGATTGTCACGAGGGATTCGATGATCGGCGTGGCGCGACTGTAGCGACGAACCATGGACGGCATTCATGATCTAGGCGGCAAAGAGGGCTTTGGCCGGGTACGCTATTCGCCGGAGGCACAGGCTTTTCATGCGGCGTGGGAGAAGCGGGTTAACGCACTGTATTCCTTCGCGGTCAAACGCGGGATCTTCAACATGGACGAGTATCGCCATGCGATCGAGCGAATGGAGCCGCGCCACTATCTTTCGGCCAGCTACTACGAGCGCTCCCTGACGGGCCTGGCGACGCTGTGCGTCGAGAAGGGAGTCGTGACGCTCGAAGAACTGCAGCGCCGGGCGCAGGGTTCGTTTCCGATTTCGGCGCCGAGCGCGCCTGGCCGCTCGAACGTGCCGCAACGCGCGAGTTTTCAGCCGGGTGACCGGGTGCGGGTGAGAATCGAACACGTCCCCGGCCACGTGCGTATGCCCGGCTATATCCGCGGCAAGACCGGCATCGTGGTGGGCGAATCGCCGACGTATCCTTTTCCCGATGCGCATGCCCATGGAGTAGGCGCGGTGGACGAGCCTACCTATGACGTTCGTTTCCGTGCCGAGGACCTTTGGCCGCATTCAGCCGATCCGGCGCTCGTGCATGTCGGAGTGTTTCAGAGTTATCTGGAGCGGGCGGACTAGATCCGATTGCCGACGCTCGCGGCGTCATCCCGCGACAGCGCGACGTGCAGCTGGCGCGACACCCGGACTCAGCTCAGCGGCAACATGACGATCTTCCGGTACGCAGGCCGCAGCGCCAGCAATTCGAACCACCGCTGAACGTTCGGCAATGGAGGCCGCTCGATGGGCAACTCCAGCCAGCGCCACGCGCCGCAGCCCAGCGCGATGTCTCCCATCGTGAAAGCGTTTCCTGCGAGATACTCATGCGTCTTCAGGTGAGCGTCCGCGATGCGAAGAACCTCGGCCGTTTTTAACCGCGACTGCTCGAGCGCCTGTGGATCGCGCTTGTCCGGCGCGGTGCGGATGAGTCCCAGAAAAAGCGTGCGGATGGCGGGCCAGAAGGTGGTGTTGCTCCAATCCATCCAGCGATCCGCCTCGGCCCGAACGCGGAGATCCTCCGGCCACAGGCCTCCCGCGGCGTGCTTGGCGGCCAGGTATCGAACAATGGCGTTCGATTCCCACAACACCAAACCATCGTCCTCGATCGTCGGCACCAGGCCGTTGGGATTGAGGCTGAGGTAACGGGGCGTATTCACTACCCCGAACGGGCCGCCGGCGTCGATCCGCTCGTATCCGAGCGACATTTCCTCGCAGCACCAGAGCACTTTCTGAACGTTGACCGAATTGACTCTGCCCCAGATCGTCAGCATGGCAAATCCCGCGACATGAACGGAAAAGGGGCAGGCTGATTAAGGCTTGCCCAGGAAATCGCGCTTGCCGATCTCGACGCCGTTGTGGCGCAGGATGTTGTAGGTAGTGGTGACATGGAAATAGAAGTTCGGCAGCGCATGGCCGAGCAGGAATTGCATGCCGGTGTAGCGCGTTTCCTTGTCGCCGCGCTTGATCACGATTTCCTTGTCCTCGGTGCCGTCGATCTGCGCCGCGGTGACGCTCTGGATGAAAGCAATCGTCTTGGTGACGCGCGCCTTCAGGTCGGCCAGCGTCTTCTCGTTGTCCTCGAACACGGGAATTTCGACACCGGCCAGGCGCGCCACCACGCCCTTGGCGGCATCGCACGCGATCTGCACCTGCACGGTCATGGGCAGCATGTCGGGGAACAGGCGATAGGTAGGCAGCACGTCGGCGTCGATTTTTTTGGCGTCGACATAGGCCTGCGCCTTGTCGAGAATGCCGGACAGGTTGCCGAGGATGTTGACGAAGCGCGGAACGCTCGCTTGATACATGGAGATTGTCATCTGAAATCCTTGAAGAGGGAGAAGGAGTGGGAGAGGGAGGCAGGACGGCAGCCAGCGCGTATTCTAGCTGGATCATCGAAGCGCAGGCTTGGTACCATAGATGGGCAGCAGATCGTTCGATTCCGACCTTTCCTTTCCCAAGCAGCCGGCCACAGTGAGCGACCGTTGACCGCCGACCAGCACTTTACGCGCCGGCTCGCCGCGGTGCTCGCCGCGGATGTCGTCGGCTATACCCGGCTCATGGGCGAAGACGAGACAGGCACGCATCAGCAACTCAGCCTGGTCTGGACGCAGGTCTTCAATCCCGCGGTCGCGCGATACCGTGGACGGATCGTCAAGACCATGGGCGATGGCGCGCTGGTCGAATTTGGCAGCGCCGTCGACGCCGTCAACTGCGCCATCTCGATCCAGCGCGCGATGGCCGAGCGCAATACGGCGGGCCGCGAGCAGGGGCGCATCGAGTTTCGGATCGGCGTCAACCTGGGTGAAATCGTCACCGAGGGCGCCGACATCTTCGGCGACGGCGTGAACGTGGCGGCGCATCTCGAAGGACAGGCGCCCAGAGGGGGAGTGCTCATCTCCGATCTGGTGAACTCCCAGGTCAAGGGCAAGATCGACGCGACCTTCGTCGACGCAGGCGTAATCACGCTCAAGAATGTCGCCGAGCCGTTACGCGCCTGGCGCCTGGGAGAGGTGGGAGGAGTCGCGGTAGCCGGCCCGACGATCCGCATTGGCGCGGCCGCCATGCCGTCGATCGCGGTGCTGCCGTTTTTGAACATGTCCGGCAATCCGGAGCAGGACTATTTTGCCGACGGCCTGGTCGAGGACATCCTCACCACGCTGTCGAAACTGTCGGGCCTCCGCGTGATCGCGCGCAACTCTACGTTTGTCTACAAGGGCCGCGCGGTGGATGTGCGTGAGCTTGGACGCGAGCTCGATGTTCAGTACGTGCTCGAGGGCAGCGTCCGCAAGGACGGCAATCGGATCCGCATCTCGGCGCAGTTGATCGAAGCGACGACCGGCGCGCATGTATGGGCCAACCGGTACGATCGCGCGCTCGACGACTTGTTTGCGCTTCAGGACGAAATCACGCTGCTGCTTGCAACCGAAATGCAGGTGCATCTGACCGAGGGCGAGCAGGCGCGGCTGCGATACACGACCACAAGCAACTTCGAGGCATGGAACTGGTGGGTGCAGGGCCTCGCGCACTTCAGAGGGCCGGTGACGCGGGATCGTCTCACCGGCGCGCGCGACTGCTGGCAGCGTGCCCTGGCACTCGATCCGAACTCGGCGGCGCTCCACGCCGCGCTCGCCTTCATTCACGCTTCGGACGCACGCTTCGGATGGTGGGAAGACCGCGAAACCGCGCTGCGCAAGGGCGAGGAGTACGTCGAGCGCGGCCTGGCGATCGATCCGACGAATCCCGACCTCCATACGTCGTCGAGCATGCTGCTGCTGGTGCGAGCGCGCCATGACGATGCGGTTGTCGAAGCGAGAAAAGCGGTCGATCTCGGGCCGGGATCGGCCGATGCGGCGACGTTCGCCTCGTTCGTGTTCGCGTGTTCCGGCTACGCGCAGGACGCCGTCGTGCAGATCGAAAGGGCGATCAAGTTGAGCCCGAAATATCCTCCATCGTATCTCGGGCACCTCGGCAACGCCTATCGCCTGATGGCGCGTCACCAGGATGCCATCGCGGCGTTCACGGCCTATGGCGAACGCAGCCCCGGATCCGGTCTCGTCGACCTGGTGCTGTGTTATCAGCGGACAGGCAGGATCGACGACGCCAGGGCTGGCGCCCGGCGTGTCCTGGCGGCGAATCCGAAATTCACGATCGGCAACTGGCGCAAGACGCAGTTCGGGAACGACGCGGCGTTCCTCGAAGCCGACGTTGCCGCATTGGCTGCGGCAGGCCTTCCCGAATAGCGACGCGAAGATGCGCGTCTTCGGCGCGCGTGTCGAACAGTCATGATCATCAAGGCATCCAAGGGAAACGAGACCATGTCCAATCTCCGGACCGCCTGCATACTGACCTTGTCCTACTGGATCGCCGCCGTCCTGTTCGCGACATTTGCGCCGCGAGGCGGCTGGATCGATCTGCGATGGCCAATTGCGATTTATTTTTTTGCAATCCCAGTCACGATCCTTTTGTGGCTGGTCGTGGCCGGCGTGCATTTGCTCAGACCCGGAATTCCGCGAACGCGATTCGCGGTGATTGGCATCGTTCTCCCGTTCGTCTACGCGGCAGTAGCGGTGGCAGGAGGGCGCTGGCTCAGCGAAAGTCGCGAGCAGCAACTGGAGGCGCAATTGCAAACGGCCACCGTCGCCACCTTCGAGGACGAGCCTTTGAACGGCAGCAAGAGCCCGATTGGCGTGAGATTGCGCTACCGCGTCGTCTATCCGCGGGGACTTGATCTCGATGAGGACCACGGAGCATTTTCGCAACTCTTCACAGCGTCAAAAGGCAGCACGTTCGTCATGGAACGAAGGTCCGTCGCGCCGCGCGTTTCCGGCCGCTACCCGCCGGGGACGTACGAGATCACGGAGGATTTTGTTCCGGTATTTCTGCCGCCGTCTATCCTCTACCCGATGTCCGAGCCGGGTGCGTCCGACCACTGCTTTCGCTGGTCCGCCGGCATGAGCCGCGAGGACGCCCTGAGCGAAACTGCAGAACCTCTTGCAGTCAGGGTCTATCTGTCGCATGTCCCGATCCAGCGATCGACGAAGCTTTCCTATCGCCTGGCGGATTTCTACGCGACGGCAATGCAGGAGGGAGCGATGGACTGCGCCAAAGTGAGTGTCTTGCGAACAGTCGACGGTCGCTGACGGCGCTTCGCTACCTGCCGCGCGCGGCATTGCGCATTTTCACCGAATCCCGGCTGCGCGAAAAACGCCATCGTGGGACATGCCGTGGCCTACAAGGTTGCGTCACGGAGCGTTGCACGATGAGCTGGCGCAATCGATGCCCCATCGACGGTCACGCTGTCGACAATCGAGCAAGCCGTGAGCAAGTCATACGCGAGAGATCTCGACCGCCTGGAAACGCTTGGCATGACTTGTGCTGAGGTACTCACTGGCGGGAACCAGCCTTGGGAGATCTCGAGCGTGCGCTTGTCTGCAGCATTGTCGCCGGTTGGAACAACGGGCTCCGATCGCCTGATTGCAGCGATGGGCGAGGGCCTTGTGCTGCCCATTCCGCGAGGCGACCCGACCGAAATTCAGACCGCGGTTTGCGAGGCGATCGCCCGGCTCGTTCGTGATGGCCCGCCGGAAATCACCCAGCTCGAGGCACTCATTGCGTTGGAGCGGCAGGCGCAGCCGGTAAGCCAGCTGTTGCTGGCGCAATACGTCGAAGGCGATGACCAGATAGGCTCGTTCGAATGGAAGGCGTGGCTTTCCGCGTTGCGTCTCAGCCAGTCGCTTTTCCAGGCCAACGAATATTTTATGCAGCATATTCGGAACACGAGCGACGACAGCTGGATCGCGCACGAGCCGTCGGTTCAGGTTCAACTGTTCGATCACCGGAAAGTCGAATTCCTGCTGCGCTTTCTCCGCTACAAGAAGCGCAGCCCCGAATTGTGGCGGCAGCTGCACGAGATGTACCGGCTTGCGCGTGAACGAAACATGCTGAATCGCGCCGATGCGATCGGCGAAACGGATGGCAAGCGCCGGACAATGAGGAAGCTGGAGCAGCAGTATCTCCAGATTCTGCTGCTGGAGGCCATGAACGGCGGCCAATTTTCTCCTCGCGAAGCATTGTGGGCGCACCGCTGGTTTGAGCGCTGGACCAGCGGACCGGGCCTGCGATTGGCTCAGCTCAGCGAGAGAATCCACTTTGAGCCAAAGGGGTTCGTGGTCGACACCGGCAGTCCGGATGGGCTCAAACGCGTCCTCGTCGCAGGAGGCGATCTCCTTTACTTCGACTCGTCGTCGCTGAGCGCGATGATCGACCAGGAAATAGCTTCCTTGCGCGATGCGACCGCGCTTTCGCAACAGGCAATGCCAGCGGTACGCGCCGGGCAGGTCGCATTGCTTCACAAACTCTCGATTCTCTTTGCCCCGAATCCGGTCAACATCGAGCGCCGCGGCGAGCGCAAGCCCGTCGCTGTGGCGGTCCAGGCCATCGCAGGGTTTCCCAACATCGTCGAGGAATTGTGGAGGAACGGGCAGAAGCAGAACGACGGAATTTCCTGCGCCGCGGCGCCGGAAGGCGAAAAATTCGTCTCGTCCTTCGGCGTATCCAGCTTTTCCCACCTCTTCGAGGACAAACTCGACGCCGCGCCGATTTCGCTCTCGGTGTCGCGCCCGTTCGACGTCATCCCCCAGGTCTGGCAGGTCAAGGACCGAAGTGACCTGGGTTGCCGCATGCGCGCGCAGATCGACAATCTGAATCTCGTCATCCCGGGCTCGCTGATCATCATTCGCGACAGCGAGACAGCACCGTGGACCGTCTCGGTGGTGCGCTGGTTCCGGAGGCTCATGGTCGACCATGTCGAGATCGGCGTGGAGTATCTCGGGCGCGAGCCCCGCTTCGTCAAGTTGGTCGCCAGCGACGAACGCGATTTGCCAATCGCCGAAGAGCTCGACCGATCCTCGACGTGCTTCGCGGCGCTTTACCTGCCGCCGAGCGAGGAGCAGCCGACCATGCCGATCAAGACGCTGCTGTTTCCAGCGCGCGAATTCAAGACCGGTTGCGAGGTGACGTTGCTTTCGTCCGACGCCATCTACAGGATGCGTCTGAACGAGCCGATCCAACAGCAGTTCGAATACGTTTGGACGTCATTTTCGGTCCTCGACACGGTGGCGCCGCCGCCGTCGAGCGTTCAATGAACAGCGGGCGACACGCGAACGTCGTCCCGGGACAAACGTCTACTTAGCAACGACCAACAACTTGCCGATCGCGACTGCCGCGCGCGTGCCGACGGCTACGTGCCGTATCGGCGCTAATCCCGCTGCTCAAACCCCCTCGATCACCCGAATTTCACGTTCCGCGCCGTCGCCCAGCGCAACCAATGCAGCCTGGTAGGCGGGACTGTCGTGCGTGGCAACGGCTTGCTCGACACTGTCGAATTCGATCAGCACCGTGCGCTTCTTCAAACCCTTCTCGTACACTTTCGCGGGCTCGCCGCGCGCCAGAATGCGACCTCCGCCAGCGACAATCGCCGGACCGGCAAGCTTCGCGTACGCGGCGAGCTTGTCGGCGTTCGTCACCTCGCGATACACGGCGATCCAATAGGCTTTCGGCATGCTGTTTTCCTGTAATGGTTTGTTGGTGGGAGATCGGTAGCTCGCGCAAAAGTCAGTATTAGGGGTTTCGCCATGCCCGTCAATTGCGCGCATCGCGGCGCGGCTTGGCTGAATGCAGCGTCGAATAAGCGCTCGCGAGGAAGAGACACTCGGCGTCTGCGCTCGACGTTTCAATCGTTCGATCGGCGCCGAACGAAAGGGCGCGCTGCGCTTCCTATAATGTCGGTCGTGCAGCCTGTCCGAAGGACCCACCGGCCCGGATTTTTGTCTGCGTTCCGGCGTGGCCAGGACGTTTTGACATCGAGATCGACTGCGTCGCGACTCGATAGCGCGTTGCCGCGCAATGGGGCACGCTAGCTCCCGATCGTGGAAATCAGAAGTGAGTGCTACGAATCGGCAGCAAGCCGATTGTCGAATCTTCCCGTTGTTGGTCAATTCCTCCGCTGCTATGGTTGTCTCATGAGCGCGCTGGTGAGGAGATTTTCGTTCGGTGCGCATTCGTCGGTTCCTGGCACGGGAGGATACGAAAGATGACCTGCATCGCGACAGTTGGAATCTGGTCGGCGCGCGTTTTCACGGCGCTGGCGTTGTGTTTGGGAATCGCAGCGACGACCGAAGCGGCAACGTCCGGTTCCGAAGCCGCCGTTGCCCGTCCGCCCCCGGGGAAGAGCAGCCTGATTCGCGCCTCCGTCTACGCGCAGCCCGGATTATTGTGCAAGCTCTTCCCCGAGGGCGGCACGCCTTCCGCGGGCGTGCCCGTCTACACCGACGATGACGGCTATGCACGGTTCTACGCGCTAAGAATGGCAGCCGGCAGCCCCAAGCGGCGCCAGGTTCTGGATTGCGCCGACGACAACGGCAAGCGATCCACCTTTCCGGTCGATCTGGCGTCCGACGAAACATTTGCGCGACGCCCGGTCGATCTTGCGGGCCAGCGCGGAAGAGACAGGCCGCCGCTGAGTGGCGATCCGTTTTCCTATTCCCAGGCCGAGTTGATCGAGGCCGGCTACGGCCTGCGACCCGACCCGGCCGAGGACTCGGCCGCGTACATCTCGTGGCTGACGGCGGCTTCGAGGCCGGGCCGGATGCTGGAAGCCAAGCGAGCCGACGCATTCAAGCATGAGCGATTCGTCACGCAGGCCCCGCAGTGGACGGGCTCCGTGCTGACGGGAGTGCCTCCCTACGTTTCCATTCAGGGCATGGTCAATGTCCCGACCGCGATTCCCGGCGGTGATCAGACGACCAATACCGTGGTGGCCCTCTGGAACGGGCTGGGAGGATATCAATCCGGCTCCGGCCTCATACAGAGCGGCGTCACCCTGTTCACGACGCCGACCACCGCGAACTATCTGACCTGGCGAGAGTATTGCTGCGGCGACCCGAACAGCAACGGCTACGGCGGCGCGTTCGTGCCCAACCCGGGCGACACGATCTACATTCAGAACTGGTACTGCGACGCGCAGGGCAGGCCGAGTCTCAACGGCGGCTTCGGGTGCAGCTTCCTCCACGATCTCGATACGGCCGCGATCCTCAGTTGCACTTCGGCCACCGGCAGGCCGTGCTGGTCGGTTCCCGCGCTGCCGCTGTGTTCGGACAGCCCGGCCGCGCCGAATTGCATGACGCTCGGTCTGTCGGCGGAATTCATCATCGAGCATCAAAGCGATCAGCTGCAACCGCCGCTGGTCGCATTCACCGACTTCACTCCGACGGTCCGGATGACCGGCTCGGCGCAATCTTCCGGCGTCGCCGTCGTTACGCCATTTGGCTCACGCTCGCAAAACCTCGGCTCGGATCCCGCGGTCTTCGTGCTCACCGACTTCACCAACAGCACCACGCGCATGGACGTCACGCTGGGAGAAAGGGATTCGACCTGCTTCACGATCTATCGGCGGCTGAGCTTCCCAAGGCCGAACCCTGCGCCGGCGGTGCGATGCCCGTCGACCCCACTCCCTCCCGGAAAAATCGATCTCTCGCGGCGGGAGGAGCTCGTCGCCGTCATTCTTTTCGGCATCATTCACGACGAAGGTGGAGTGGCCATCGTCGGAGGCAAGCTCCTGAGAATCCCTCCTCGCGGCCCGATCACCGAAACGCTTGCCGCGCTCCCGCCCGCGCTCAGGGACCGCTTGGCGCCGTTGCTGCGCGAGTTGCCGCAGAATGGCGAAGCCGCGAACCGTCTTGCCACGCAACTCACCGCCGCCATTGCGGGCTTTCGGCAGCAGCAGCTCTCGCGTGGGCGGCAGCCATGAGCATGTTTGCAGCTGACGCCTGTTCCATGACGGACGCTGAGCGGGTAGAGGAGGGCAGGCGCAAGGCTCAACGGCAACCCAACGTCATCGGTCCGTACTATCATCAGCGCATCCGCTGATCGACGATTCGCCAGTATCGCGCATGGCATCGTTGAAACGATACGATGGAGACGCGTTGACGAAAGCAGGCGTTCGCAATCTCGTAAGTGCACTCGCCGTCGCAACTGCCCTCGGCGCATCCGCCGTGGCGGGGCCGCTCGAGGACGGCATCGCCGCTTATCACGAGCAAGGCTACGACAAAGCGGTCGAGTTATGGCGGCCGCTCGCGGAAAAGGGCGACGCCACCGCTCAATATTTTCTCGGTACCTTGTTCGCAGAGGGCAAGGGCGTCGAGCAGAACGACGCGACTGCGTTCATGTGGTTCCAGCGCGCCGCGAATCAGGGCGACGCCGCCGCGCAGTACAACGTCGGCGCAAGCTATGCTGAAGGCACAGGTGTCCAGAAGAGCAGTGCCGATGCAGCCAAATGGTTTCAGCGCGCGGCCAACCAGGGCTTGATATTCGCGCAAGTGAACCTCGGGCTTCTCTATGCGGCAGGCAACGGCGTCCCGCAGGACGACGTCGAAGCTTTGAAGTGGTTCGAGCTCGCCCTTTTTGCTTTGCCCGCCGGTGGCGCGCGAAGCGACGTCGCCCGTGCCATGACCGACGTCACCGCGAAAATGACCCGACTGCAGATCGAGCAGGCAAAGGAGCGCGAGCGCGGGTGGAAGGCGCAATCGGAAGTGAAGTGAGGCATCAATTCGGTCAACGTGAAATCAATCGAATGTCGCTCAAGACACTCTCAATCGTATCGCTCCTTCTCACTGCTTCGCTCGTGTCGTATTCCGCGAGCGGAAAGT
>Ga0209839_10000956_pt1 | contig 14758 bp, 10 predicted proteins | sample OrgsoiDNA2013050_FD_185800 | JGI IMG/M metagenome (GOLD analysis project Ga0209839, IMG submission 185800) | Permafrost soil microbial communities from the Arctic, to analyse light accelerated degradation of dissolved organic matter (DOM) -... | ecosystem: Environmental > Terrestrial > Soil >... | reverse complement strand
TCCACGTGATCAGTCAGCCATGGACGTTCTGGGTGCTCGGAGTGGGCAGCGTGCTGGTCACCTGCGCGGGCCTCCTGGTCTTCTTCCGCCGCAAGGGGTGGGTTTGAGCACCCGAGACTCGGCTCGCGCCCGTAGGTGCAAACGCACCACGGCGCGGCAACGGGGATGGTCGGGACCCTGAAAAGTCAGCCGATACGCTAGATATGGGAGCCGTGAACACGTTCGCCGCCGGCCGTTATCGATTCCTCGTCGCGGCATTGGCGGCGCTCGCCGCCTGCGCCGTCGCGGCGGCGCTCTGCACCACCGTCGCACGTTCAAGTTCGCCAGACGCGCAGACGGCGGCGGTGAGCGTTGGCGGCAGCACGGTCGGGCAACCGGTGCCGTCGGGATTCCTCGGGCTGTCGATCGAGATCCCAGCCATCGCCACCTATGCGGGATTGGATCCGCAGGCGATCAATCCGGTGTTCGAGCAGCTGCTGCGGAATCTCGCCCCCGACCAGAGCCAAGTCTTGAGGATCGGCGGCGACAGCACCGATTGGACGTGGTATCCGGTCCCTCATATGCGACGTCCACCATGGGTGAGATACACGCTGAGCAAACGCTGGCTTGCGGTCACGCGGGCGCTGGCCGAGGCCGTAGATGCCCGTCTGATCTTCGGCATCAACCTCGAGGCCCACAGCCCGAGAGTGGCCGCCGCCGAGGCCGACGCACTGGTTGGCGGGATCGGACCCCAGTCGATCGACGCGCTCGAGCCCGGCAACGAACCCGAGCTCTACGGAAGCTTCGGCTGGTATCGCACACCTACCGGACGCGCCGTCGAAGGGCGCGCGCACGGATATGACTTCTCTGATTTCACCCATGACTTCTCGAACATCACGCGCTCGCTGCCGCAGATCCAGCTCGCCGGACCAGGGATCGGCTCCTCGAGTTGGATCCAGCAGCTACGTGCGTTCTTGACCGCCGAGCCGCGCGTCGGGGTGGTGACCCTGCATCGCTACCCGCTCAAGCGATGCCTGGCCACGGCCCGGGTGACCGTCGGCCAACTCCTGTCTGAGAGCTCCTCGATCGGTCTCGCGGGCAGCGTCGCGCACAATGTTGCGATCGCTCATGCACGCGGCCATCAGCTGCGAATCGACGAGCTGAACTCGGTTGCCTGCGGCGGACAGCGCGGCGTCAGCGACACGTTCGCGTCATCCCTGTGGTCGCTCGATGCGCTGTTCGCGATGGCGAGCGTCGGCGTCGACGGAGTCAACGTTCATACAGTCCCGAACTCGATTAACGAGCTATTCACGTTCGAGCAGGTGAACGGCCAATGGCAGGGATCCGTACGCCCCGACTATTACGGTCTGCTGATGTTCGCCCAGGCCGCGCCCCCGGGCTCGCGCCTGCTCAAGCTCTCCGGGACGACGCGCGGCGCGTTTCGCGCCTGGGCGACGCTCGCGCCAGACGGGCACACCCGCGTCGTGTTGATCAACACCAACACCGCTCGCCGAGCGCTCGTGACCGTACGAGCACTCTCGGCAGCCGCCTCCGCCACGCTGGAGCGCCTGACCGCACCGGCCGTTACGTCCAAGTCCGGCGTGACGTTAGGAGGTCAGACCTTCGGGCCCGAAACCAGCACGGGCATGCTGGCGGGCACCCCCCAGACCACATCGGTGGCGCCCGTTGGCGGCGCGTATCACATCACCCTGCCGGCGGCGAGCGCCGCGCTCCTAACGCTTTCAAGCTAGCACCGCCAATCCTCCTGATCAATTCGAACCGTCATCTGAGGAGCCCCAAGCCAAACAACACGCCTTTGAATCTCATCACCTCAATTGAGTTTATGGATAAAGCGACCGCGTACCGTCCGGGCCGCGCGTCTAGCCGTCTTGCACTCGCGGGGGTGTGTGCCACGTCACGACTAGCGCGCCGTCGCCGCCGGCAGTACTCGATTCGGCAGCCGCTGGCGGCGCCTGAAGCCGACGCTGAAAGGCCTGCGCGACCCGTACCGCATCGGTCTTGGCGAGCTCGGCGCGCTCGCCGACGAACAGCTCGTCGATGGTGTCGTGCCACAGCGCCAGCCAGCGCTCGAAGTGTCCCGCCCGCAGCTTGACTCGCGCATTCAACGCGGCATGGGGAGCAAACGCGCCCCCGGTGTAGGATCGGGCGCCGAGCAGGATCGTCTCCCAGAAGGACGTAATCTGCGGAACGTGCGCCTCGAGATCGAGTTTGGCGACCTCGACGAAGATCCAGCCGATGATCGGGTCAACGAGCGCCCGAGCGTAAAACGTGCGTACCAGCCGCTCGCAGTCGGCTCGGTCCTCGATGTCGCAAAGCTCAGTGCTCAGGCTCATGCCAGGGACTATGCCGGATCACCGGGGTTGCGTTGTCTTCAGGTGAGATCCGGGTCGCCGCTCCGCGGGGGGAGTACGATCGGTCAACAGCGGTCCTTCACGCGCGGTCGTGGACTGTGGTCAGGACGGCTCATGGCGAAGCGGAACGAGTTCGCGGCGACACGCTCGCCGCCAGCTTTGGACCGTGGCACAGGTTGGCTTTCGGATTCGGAGTTGTTGATGCCTAACGCTCGGAGCGCCTGCTCCAAAAGGTCGGTGTAGGTGCAGGGTCTCGCCCGCTGGTGCATCGCTCACCGTCGTCGTGTGGTCGTGGCGTGGGTGGCGGTTGCGGTTCTCGTGACGGTCCTCGCCCATGCTGTGGGGCCGAATTACGTCACCGCATTCGGGCTGCCCGGGACCGACTCGCAGCGCGCTCTCGACCTGCTCAAGCAGGAGTTCCCGGCGCAGAGCGGCGACGCCGACACGATCGTCTTCCACACCTCGCGGGGGACGATCGACTCGGCCGCCGTGCGTACCGCGATGAGCCCGCTGCTGGCGCGTGTGAGCGCGCTCCCGCATGTCGCCGGCGTCGTCAGCCCCTACAGTTCGCGCGGCGCGGTCCAGGTCTCGCCTGATCGGAGGACCGCGTTCGCGACGATCAACTACGACCAGCCCGCGAATGTGTTGTCGAGCGACGCCGGCAAGCCGCTGCTGGCGCAGGTGCAAACTGTCCACCTGCCGGGCGTTCAGGTCGCCACCGGCGGTCAGGTGATCGAGAACGCCGAGGGCTTCAGCGTCGGTCCGGCGACAGAGGTCGGCGTGATCGCGGCGCTGCTGATCCTGCTGCTCACGTTCGGCTCGCTCGCCGCGGCCGGGATGCCGCTGATCACCGCTGGTCTGGGTCTGATCACCGGCGTCGCCCTGATCGGTCTGGCCACTCACGTCACCGACATGTCGAATATCTCCCCCGAACTGGCGTTGATGATCGGGCTCGGGGTGGGGATCGACTACTCGCTGTTCATCGTCACCCGCTTCCGCGAGGACTACCTCGCGTACGATGATGTGGAGCGGTCGGTGGTCGAGGCGATGGACACCTCCGGGCGGGCGATCCTGCTCGCCGGCGCGACCGTTGTGATCGCGCTGCTGGGAATGTTCGCCACGGGGGTCGCGTTCATGTACGGCCTTGCGATCGCCGCCGTGATTGCGGTCCTGCTCACGCTCGTGGCCTCGCTCACGCTGCTGCCGGCCCTGCTGTCGCGCTTCGGGCCCCGGCTCGTGCGTCCGCGCGGCACTCGCAGAGGCTTGCCCGGTCGGCGGCGAACCAAGGCGGCCGCGGTTGACGGGGCCGGCGCGGCCGCTACGGCGCCGCGCCCCACGGCGTGGCGGCGGTGGAGTAAGACCGTGCAGGCGCACCCGTGGCCGCTCGCGGTCCTGTCGCTCGCGGTGATGGTCGCGCTGCTGGTTCCCGTGCTCGCGCTGCGGTTGGACAGCAGTGACGCCGGGAACGACCCGGCGAACGTCAGCTCGCGCCACGCCTTCGACCTGCTGGCGCAGGGCTTCGGAGCGGGCTTCAACGGGCCGCTACTGCTGGTCGCGGAACTGCCCGATGCCAACCACACCGCGGCGCTGCCGGCGCTGCGCACCGCGGTGAGCGCCACGCCCGGCGTGGTCGCCGTCACCGCGCCGCGGATTTCGCCGTCGGGCCGCGTAGCCGTCGTGCGCGTGTATCCCAACTCGGCCCCGCAGGCGAGCGCAACCACCAACCTCGTCAACCATCTACGCCACGACGTGCTGCCGGCGCTCCAGCGCCGGACCGGAGTGCCGGTGCTGGTCGGCGGGTTCACTGCCGCGTCGATCGATTTCTCCAACGTGCTGTCGAGCAAGTTGCCGCTGTTCTTCGGGATCGTGATCCTCCTCTCGGCGTTGCTGCTGTTCGTGATCTTCCGCTCGGTCGTGATCCCGGTGCAGGCCGCGATCATGAACCTGCTGACGATCGGCGCCGCGCTCGGGGTGACCGTCGCCGTGTTCCAGAACGGGTGGTTCGCGGGCGTGCTCGGGGTTCAGAAGGGACCGATCGAGGCCTGGGTGCCGGTGATCATGTTCGCGGTCGTGTTCGGACTGTCAATGGATTACGAGGTGTTCCTGGTTTCACGCGTGCGCGAGCAGTGGGTGCGCCACCGTGACGCGTCCGCCGCGGTCGCCGACGGCATCGCACTCACCGGACGGGTGATCAGTGCCGCCGCGGCAATCATGGTCTGCGTATTCCTCTCCTTCACCCTGGGAGACGAGCGCACGCTGAAGGAGTTCGGCTTCGGACTTGCGGTCGCCGTGTTCCTTGACGCACTCGTCGTGCGCTGCATGCTGCTGCCGACCGTGCTCGAACTGCTCGGCCCGCGCACCTGGTGGCTGCCGCGCTGGCTCGACGCTCGACTGCCGCACATCAACATCGAGGGCTCGACTGCCCGCGCGCAGCTCGCCGCACAGCGAACCGCCAGCGCCGAGCCAACGAGTGTCGACGACAGCCCAAAGCCCGAGCCGACATCCACAAAAGTGTAAGCACGTGTCGGACGTTCCCGGAGCGTCGTCGCCGACCGCAGCAGCTCGGCCAGCGTGGACGCTCGGCCGATAGTGCCGATGTTCTAGACCAAGGTCCAGTTGTGCTCAGCGCGGTTTGGCTGCATGGTCGTGATCGGACTCTTGGAAACGTCGCTGAAGTGCTGCTTCACGGCAGATGAGAGGAACACCTTGAAAGCAAGATGGCCATCACTGGCGGTCGCGTTTGTGCTGTGCGCCGGCGCGCTCGGAGCGACCGCGAGCGCGGCGTTGGCGCGTGGGTCGGGGTACTTCGTAACGTTCGTGGCCCGCTCGTGCCCCGCGTACACCGACATCTACGCGAACCGAGCCCGCAACGACATTCTCGAGAGCCTTCAGAACCTGGGGCCCAACACCCAGTATGGAAACAGCGGTCGGCTCGTCAATCCGGTCGACGAGGACAAGCCGCCGCAGGCCCTCTGCACGCCGATCCCCGATTGGCAGTTCACGATCGGCAAGGGCTATCAGACGCGAGCGGTGACCGGTCCATGGGGATCGTTGTCGATCGTCACGAGCGCCTTCCAGCGCGCTCCGATCCTGACCCAGGCGTCGACCGCGCTGCTGGATCAGGACGGCGTCGCCGTCGACCACGTACGGATCGCCGGGGCCACGACGATCGAGCTCACCGACGCCGAGCGCCAACGGGCCAGCTCGCCCTCCGCGTTGTGGGCGCAGGGGGGAACGGTGCAGGACCCCGTCCTCGCCAACCAGTTCCCGGGGCCCCGCTTCGGGTTCGGTGCGCTGCGCTGTGGGACCGACAACCTGAACGGCGACAACGTCGAATACATCTACTTCCCCGCCGGCGTGGTGCATGTGTTCTGTTATGGGCTGTACGTCGAGGCAGCTCCAACCTCTGGTGTGATCACGATCGAGAAGCGGGTCACCAGCGCTTCATCGGACGAGAGGCCGTCGTTCCCGTTCACCGGCAGCATCTCCTACGACCCGATGGGTTTTCAGCTCGCCAAGGGCCAATCAAAGGATTTCTACCGTGCCGGCGGCGCGACCTGGAACGTGACCGAGGGCGCTGTCGCGAATTACGCGCTGACGTCCCTGGATTGCCGGGCGACCAGCGCGACGGGAGCACCGGGTAGGAGCATCAGCGCGGTCAGCGGGAGCACCGCGTCGATTGATCTCGTGGCCGGCGAGCACGTGACCTGCGTGTACTCCAACCGTTACGTGCCACCGACGGGCGGTCTGTCGATTCGCAAGATGACCAGAGGCGGCGTGGGCCAATTCCACTTTCTGATCACGCCCGTCTCCGGGCGCGGCGGGTCTCACAACGCGCAGGCAACGACGATCGAGCCAGATGTGCCCGTCGACGCCGAACCTTCGTTTCCGGCGCTTCCGCCGGGCTCATACACGATCCGCGAGCGCCGAACCTCGTCGCCCGACGGTCGCTGGCGGCTGGCGCAGGTGCGTTGTGACGGCTCCGGCCCGGAAACGACACGACCACCAATAGAAGTGACGGTCCGACGCGGTAAGTCCACAACGTGCACCTTTGCCAATGCGTTCATTCCCAACGGTTCGATTTCGATCGCGAAGATCACCCGGGGCGCCGTCGGCACGGCGACTTTCCTCGTCAGTTCACGCAGCGGCGTGCCCGCCCAATATCTCCTGCGGGCCACGACCACGTCACCAGACCTCGCGGCGGACGCCGAGCCCGATACCGCAGCGGATGCCACCGATCACCTAAGGCTCGGGTCCTACGGGATCGTCGAAGAGCTACCCGCGAGCCACCCCGCCAACGGCTGGGACCTCAGCTCCATCGATTGCAACGGCATGCTGGTGCCGTTTGACGAAGGAAGCGTGCAGATCACGCTGACGCGTCAGCACCCGCACGTGCACTGCGTGTACACCGACGCATTCTCCAGTCAGCCGCCACCACCAGAGCCGCCACCGCCGGTGCCCCCGGTGCCGCCCGTGCCGCCCGTGCCCCCAGCGCCGGTCAACCCCGACCAGCCCAGCTATGAGCTCAGCGAGCTTCAGGTCACCAAGCAAGCCTCGCCAACGGTCGTCACCCGAGGGCACGTCGTCACATACCGGATCACGGTCAGGAACCTTGGTCCCGACCCCGCCGAGCGGGTGGTGCTGAATGACCAGCCACTCGGCCGCGTGCTCGTGGCGGGAGTCCATAGCCCCGCTGGCCGGTGTCAGGCTGGGGTCCCGATCGTCTGCCAACTCGGAACCCTGGAGCCCGGTGCCATGGTCACGGTCACGGTGCGACTGGTTGCGATTACGAGCTCTCTCAGCCTCACCAACCGAGCGGTAATCGGCTCGGCCACGAACGAGCGTACGCTCGCCAACAACATCGCCCACGCGACGATCCGAGTGCTTCCATCCCCGCCGCGGCCCCCGTCTCCGCCGCGGCCCCCGTCTCCGCCGCGGCCCCCGTCTCCGCCGCGGCCCCCGTCTCCGCCGCGGCCGCCACCTCCGCCCGGACTCGGATGAGCTGAGCTGAGTCAGAGCGCTCCGGAGCGCTGAGCTGAAGCGGTTATCGGGCCGGAAGCGCACGGAGCGCGCCTCTCCATCTGCGACATCAAAGCGCCACCAGCCGTGCTGGCAGCGCTCGACCGGCGCGACCTCGAACTCGCAGCCCGCGTTCTACTACGGGTCAGGCCACAGAGCGCCGTCGGCGACGGCACCGTGTTCGATCTGCTCGAGCGTCTCGTCGGTGCGACGGTCAGCGACCATCGCATCAAGCGCCTCGCCGATCGTCGGTGCCCAGACGCGGCGCATCACGGCAGCCGCACCGCTCTCGTCCTCGAGCTCGGACCAGTCGAGCGCGACACGATCCCGCTCGCCGCCCCGCGCGGTGCGCAGCTGCGCATCGGCCTCTCTGAACAGCGTGATCTGCGCCCGCCAACCATGGGGGCACAGCTCGCTCATCAGCGCACGAGCCCGCAGCTCGGCGGTCGCCGCTACGCGTATCCGACGCCGTTCACGCAACCAGGAGCGCAGCCCGCCGCGTGAGCGCGACACCAGCAGCCCGAGCAACGGTACCGCGAGCACGCCAGCGCAGACGACGATCAAGATCAGGACGAGCGGCTCGACCAGATTGCCGCGACCCGAGTGAGCCAGCGCTCCACCGAACTGCACCATGAACAACCGCACGACTCCCAAGGTACAGGCGTGAGGTTCGGTGGGTCAAGGCTCGGTTGCGGACCGCTAGCCGCTAGCCGGCTAGCGGTCGCTGGTGGGCGTCAACAGGATCACCGGGATCACGCGGTGGGCCTTCTGAGCGTACTCGGCGAACTGCGGACTACGCTCAGCTTGAGCACGGAACAGCCGGTCGCGTTCCTCGCCCGTGGCCTCGGCGGCGACGACATCGATCGTGTCGGTCCCGACCTCGATCGTGACGTTGGGCTGGGCCAGGAGGTTGTGATACCAGTCGGGATTGCTCGGCGCCCCGGCCTTCGAGGCGAACACCACATAGCGCCCGCCGTCGTTCTGGTAGACGAGCGGGTTGATCCGGCCCTGGCCTGACTTCGCCCCGGTGTGGTGCAGTAGCAGCAGCGTCGCGCTTTCAAACATGCCACCGACACGTCCTCGGTTGGCGCGAAACTCCTCGATGATCTTTGCGTTGAAATCTCCCATAGACGTGGACATCGTTCTCCTCGGCACGTGTGGACACAGCAGCGACGCTGAACTCCGACTCAGTCTATGAGCTGTCCGGTCGCGATCGCCTCATCGCGGCGTCCAGGCCGCGCGCATCGACAACGGGGCCATCAGGCCGCGGCGGACGAGCAGGTAGCGACCGCCATCACCAGCGCCGCTGCGAGCACAGCGCCTCGCGATCGGTCGCTGACCGCCTGACCGCGATCAGTCAGCGTCACCGGAAACACCCGGGGGATACTCGCGACGTGTACACGGATGCGGCCTCTCAACCGACACGCTGACACCATACCGACAGCTCTGCGGCGTTGGCGAGCTCAGTGGGCGTGCTTCAGGGCGTCGGCGGTTCCTTGGTACTACGCATCAGTGCCTTGTATGTTGCCCGGATGCGGTGCCTTCGGCGAGGGCTGATGTTGACGACGGTGCTCGGACTCGTTGGCGTCCCGGCGGCTATGGGCGCCACGACCCACCGGATCACGTTCTACTTTGGGCTCCAGCGACCCGAAGCTCAGGCGCGCGCGGCGTTCTTTGCGGTGCAGCAGCCCGGGTCGCCGAGCTACCGTCGGTTTCTGAGCCCCAGTCAGGTGGCTGCGCGCTACGGCGCCAGCGCGACAGTGCGCGCCCAGTTCCTACGCGCGACACGGCGTCGTGGGTTCACTGCCCTGATCGACCCGAGCGGCGTGTTCGCGCGCGTGAGTGGTTCAGTCGCGCAATTTCAGCGCGTCTTCAAAGTGCGCATCACGAGCGGGATGGGTAGCGATCCCCCGGTAGAGGCGTATGGAGCGAACGGGTCGCTGCGGCTGCCAGCGGACATCCGCCCCCTGGTCCAGGACGTCGTCGCCACGTTCTTGCGCCAGCTCAGAGCGACGCGCCCCTCACCGGCGGTTGCGCACCCTGTCGCCGACGCCGCCGATTCGCCGGGGCCCAAGCGCACCGGCACCTGGACCCGTGGCTGCGCTCCGGCCAGGGCGACCGGAGCGTTCAGTTACGCGCAGGTGCGCCATGCCTACGGCATCGACCGGCTGGGCAACGGTGCCGGGGCATCGGTGGCGATCCTCGGGTTGGCCGAAAAGCCATCGCCGAGGGATATCGCCGACAACTCTCGCTGCTTTGGCTATCCGAAGCTGCGATCGCGCACCCTGCTCACCGACGGCGAGACGTTTCCGGTGCCGGTCGGTCTGTTCGAGCCCCAGGAGGACCTGGCGCTGGCCCGGGGCATGGCGCCGGCGGCGTCGTTGACCTTCGCCCAGGCGTGGCCGGGCTCTGATCAATGGTTCCTCGGCGCCTCACACGTCCTCGACGCTCGTCCCCTGCCCGACAGCTTTTCGATCTCGTACGGGATCTGCGAAAACGACGTCCGCGGGAACGGGCCCGACGTGACGCCGGCGACGCGCGCAGGCGCCAACCTACTGGACTCGCTGGCGATCCGGCTGGGGCTCGCCGGCGTCGGCACCTACGCCTCGGCCGGTGACTCCGGCTCGAGCTGTAACGGCCTGCGCTACAGCGGCGTCGCCTGGCCGGCCTCCTCTCCCTACGTCACGGCTGTGGGGGGCACGCGCCTGACGCTGACCCAATCCAACCAGCGCCGCGGCGAGGTGGTGTGGAACGACCTGCAATGGACGTCGGCCGCCAACGGGGGCGGAGCCGGCGGCGGCGGCTTCGCATCGCATTCAGCGCGCCCGCCGTTCCAGGAGCGCCTCGGGCTCCCCGGCGACCGCCGCGCCGTGCCCGACGTCGCCGCCACGGCCTCCTCGTTCCCCGGCTGGGCGGTGGTGCTCGGAGGCCATTGGGAGCTTGACGGCGGCACCAGCGCCGCCGCTCCCCTCGTGGCCTCGGCCATGGCCGTGCTCAGCTCGGACCTGCAGCGCCGCCACCTGCCGCCGGTGGGTCCGGCGGACGGCCTGTTCTACTACCTGGCCATGCACGAGCGCACGGCTCTATGGGACGTGGTCCACGGAAACAACGGCTTCTTTCCCGCCGTTCCGGCTCACCACGCCAAGCGGGGCTATGACCTGGCCAGCGGGCTCGGGGTGCCACAGTTCGCGCGGGTCGCCCGCGCACTGCCGTCCGCCGCTCCCTCACCCGGGACGCGCGGTCCGCAGTCCGGCCTGGGCTAGATGCTAGATGTAACGCTCGGCGCTTGCGAGCAACGTGACTGATCCGGGACCGGCCCGCGGAAACCGTGAAGGGATCCACCAGATAGTGGTTCGACATCGAGCCTGCTCTCTGCGTTCTTGAAGCCGCGGCAGCTGCGCCGGCGGGCCAGCGAGCGGGACCTTCTGGGCCGCCTACGCAGTCGGCCTCGCCGGCCGCGCCAAGCAGCAGCTCGGCCCCGGCTTCCCCGTACGACCCTACTGACCAACCGCCGCGGACCGGTGCGCGATCCGGCCTGGGCTAGTGCACGGCCACGAGCGGACCTAGTGCACTAGGCGGCACCTCTTGCACCGCCATGGCTGCCGTGGACGCCGCGGGGTGTCCTGAGCGGCACGACGCGTGCGGGCTTGCTGTGCGATCGGAGTGGCATCGCGACGAGCAGGCGATGGCATTCGTCGGCGGGAACCGGTCGGCTGATGTGGAACCCCTGCGCGAAGTCGCACCCGAGCTCCCGAAGGGTACGGTGGACGCCCGCTGTCTCGACGCCCTCTGCCGTGACGTGCAGTCCGAGGTTGCGACCGAGCTCGATGATCGATCGCACCAGCACGGCGTCGTCGTGATCGGTCTCCATGCGCATCACGAACGAGCGGTCGATCTTGATCTCATCGACTGGAAGCTGCTGCAGTTGCGAAAGCGACGAGAAGCCGGTGCCGAAGTCGTCGATCGCGATCGTCACGCCCATCGCCCGCAGCTCATAGAGAACGGTCCGGGCGCGTCCGAGATCGGCGACGAAGCGGCTTTCGGTGATCTCGAGCTGCAGCGACTCGGGCGGCACCGCGAAGCGATCCAGCAGCGCGTGGATCGTCTGCGGCAGATCATGATCGAGCAGGGTGCGCGTCGAGACGTTGACCGAGACGTCGATCTCGAGGCCGCCACCGCGCCACGCATCCGATTGACGCAGAGCAGCCTCGAGCACGTGCTCGGTGACGCCCTTGATCAGGCCAGTCTGTTCGGCAAGGGGGATGAACGCGTCCGGGCCAATGCAGCCGAGCTGAGGATGGTTCCAGCGGACCAGCGCTTCGACGGCGCACGTGCCGCTTTCGTTGAGCGGCACCTTGAGCTGGTAGTGCACGACCAGCTCGCCCTCCTCAATCCCGCGGCGCAGCTGGGCCGCGAGCGCGAGGCGGTCGATACTGTGCTCGTCGTGCTCGTGGGCATACATGGCGCACATCGAGCGCTCGGCCTTCGCGCAGTACAACGCAACGTCGGCGTGGCGTAATAGTACGTCGACGGTGCGTCCGTGCTGCGGGTAGCAGGCAACCCCCGCGCTCGCACCCACGTGTAGGACCAACGAGTCCAGCTCACAGGGCTGCTGCAGCGCTTGCAGAAGCTTCTCGGCGCAGCCCAGGGCATCGGTCTCGTCGCGTATGCCCTCTACGACGGCGGCGAACTCGTCCCCCCCCAGTCGCGCCAGATGTCCGCGCGAACCAAGCGCCTGCGCTAGCCGGGGCGCGATCAACTCCAATATCCGGTCGCCGGACTGGTGGCCAAGGGTGTCGTTGATCGACTTGAAGTCGTCGAGGTCGACGATGATCATGGCAACGCCTGATTGCGCGTGCTCGGCCGCGTCCAGGGCGGCGGTCACACGTTCGTTGAGCAGGTAACGGTTCGGGAGATCGGTCAGCAGATCGTGAAACGCGCGGTGAGCATTGATCCCCGCCTGCCGCCCACCGAAGTAGATCGCTAGCACGGGCACGAACGCAATCGGGATCAGGGCGAGGCTGGCGTCAGAGGACGCGACCACACCTGGCGCGAGCGCGAGCAGGCAGCCTGCCGTCATCGCGTGAAAGGCAACGTCATCGACTAGGTAAGGCAGTACCGGCACACGGGCCAGCAGGGCGGCGCCCGCCCCGGCGAGCACATGATTGATCACGAAGCATGCCAGTGCGGCGAGCAGGATCGCGATCACCACGCCGGCGTGCAGAGCAACCGGCGGGCTAGCCCCAGCGAGCATCAGCACGGCGCCTGCGCCGACCAGCGACAGGACGTACTGCGAGGCGTTGAACAGCACTTTTATCGGCGCTGTGCGCGCGGACAAGTCCGCGATTGCCGATGCCACCGCGTACACGACGCACGCCGGCAGCACCCCGGTGCAGAGCAGGGCAGCGAACGCGAACGCGGTCGAGACCGCCACCTTGTCGAGTCCATGACGCCGCGGGACCGGGATCGGCAACAACTCCCCCGCGAGCACGAACAGCGCCAGCAGCCAAAACCGCGCCGGAGCATCGACATGCCAGCCGGCCGTCGCCGCGAACGCCGCCAGCGACCCGGCGGCAGCCAGGGTCGTCAGAGCCGTCAGGCCGACGAAACCGCGCGAGACCGCGCTCGCTCGAGCTGCATCGCCTTCGCGATCACGGTCCTCAGCCGGGTCCCGAACACGTCTCAGCAACGACATCGGGAAACCCCGACCAGAGGGGTCGCTAGGAACATTGTCTCGCCGCGATCTCGGCCCACTGACGTTCATCGGCCGGAACCTCATGGATCCACAGCGAGATAACCCGCGCGTCTGATCAGCAATCCACCGCAATCGCTACCGGTAGATCACCGCAATCCTACCTCCGGCCGCAGCTCGCGACCGGTTTTGCTGTACGGCCTCAGCCCACCTTACGGCCGAATTCCATCCAATCCCGGGTGCGATGCGAGCGCGCGTGACCGTGCTGCTTTCCGATGGGCGCCGTTCGAGTGGTTTTCGCGGCCTGGGCCGAACCCTTGAGGCACGACGCTCCGGCGGTAGTTGCGGGCAGCATGATCGCCATCGCCATGGCCAGCACGAGCAGCATCTTTCTCACCACTCGCCCGCCGCGCTGCGTGTTTACGTAAGTCATTTCTCGATCTCCCTTGCCCGAATACCGAAGACACATCCGTGTGACACCCGGCCCTGCGAGTGGCCAGTTCCGCTTCGCCACGATTCCGTTCCAAGGGAAACATCGACCGAGACAGGGTCGCTATTCGAGCGCTGAAACCCACATGCTCGCTCAGCAGTACACCGCAGTGCTGCTCAGTGTTTCTCCGCAATCTGCGTCGCGATGTCGGGCCAGCGCAGGAGCGAGCTCACCCGAGGACCTCGGCCAGCGTGCGGCCGCTGAGGACCGAATCCGGGCGCTCGGCCACGATGTCCGAGCCGGGGCGCGCCTGGTCGTCGCGGCGCTTGATCAGCAGCCATTGCGCCATGGCGCCTGGTCCGGTGCGCTGGAGCGCAAATCCGCCGCGCAGCTTTTCACCGTTGAGGACAAACACCGCGTGGCCACGCGCCAGCGCCCGTGGCCAGGCGACGCGTCCGCCCTGTTCATAGGTCCCGCGGTCCCAAACGATCACCCCGCCCGAGCCCAACGCCCCCTCGAAGGTGTTGTGGGCCTTGGGGTGATCGCCGACCTCGACGGCGAGGCGCTTGACCGCCGGGTCCAGCGACGGTCCCTTCGGGATCGCCCACGAACGCATCACCCCGCCGACTTCCAGACGGAGATCGAAATGGTTCGCGGTCGCGGCGTGCTCTTGGACCACGAACACGCCGGCGCTAACGCCGCGGATCGCGAATCGCTCATGGCCCTCGATCGCGGTGCGCTCCACCTCGACTCCGGCAACTCTGGCAAGCCGCGGGCCGCGGTGCAGGAACTCCACCAACTCCGCCACCGCCCCCGAATCGCCCTCCGCGTGTACCTCCACGATGCCGGACTCGTCGTTGCGTACCCACCCCGTCACCAAAAGCTCGCGAGCGCGACGGACGGTCGCGTCGCGAAATCCCACCCCCTGCACGTCACCATGCACGACCGCCCGGATCGCCTCCTTCACGACGACTCGCGCACGCTCAGCCACCGCTGCCAGAATCAGGCGCCCGCAGTGGGCGGTCACAGAACCTGCGCAGCAGCGCCGTCTTGCCGACGCCTGCTTCACCTTCGACCAGCACCAGCCGACCTTTCGATCGCACCCTCGCGAGCAACGCGTTCAGCATGGCCACGCTGTCATCGCGTTCAAGGAGTGCGCCGGCCAGCCCGTCGATGCTCACGGCTGGTGACCTCGTCTGCGAAATGTCACGGACCCCGCACGTGCCATGCTCGCCCACCAGTCTCGCACGCCCGCCCGTGCTCGGA
>Ga0209839_10000955_pt1 | contig 14762 bp, 8 predicted proteins | sample OrgsoiDNA2013050_FD_185800 | JGI IMG/M metagenome (GOLD analysis project Ga0209839, IMG submission 185800) | Permafrost soil microbial communities from the Arctic, to analyse light accelerated degradation of dissolved organic matter (DOM) -... | ecosystem: Environmental > Terrestrial > Soil >... | reverse complement strand
CCGCCGTCAGCGTCGTCTTGCCATGATCCACGTGCCCAATCGTCCCCACGTTCACGTGCGGCTTCGTCCGCTCAAATTTGCCTTTTGCCATGGCGCTCTACCTCAGTGTCGAATGAGTATTGAAACTACGTTTTTTTGTTGATCACTGCTTCGGCGACGGTCTTCGGCGCCTCGGTGTAGTGCTTGAATTCCATCGTGTACGTCGCGCGTCCCTGCGACAGCGAGCGCAGCGTGGTCGAGTAGCCGAACATCTCCGACAGCGGCACCTCGGCCTTGATCACCTTGACGCCGACGACGTCTTCCATGCCCTGGATCATTCCGCGGCGTCCCGACAGGTCGCCGACGACGTTGCCCATGAAATCCTCGGGCGTTTCGACCTCGACCGCCATCATCGGCTCGAGCAGCACCGGCGTCGCGGCGCGCATTCCGTCCTTGAACGCTATCGACGCCGCCATCTTGAACGCGTTTTCGTTCGAGTCGACGTCGTGATAGCTGCCGTCGAACAGGGTCACTTTCACGTCGACGACCGGGAACCCGGCCAGCACGCCGTTCGGCAGCGTTTCGCGCAGGCCCTTCTCGACCGCGGGAATGTATTCGCGCGGCACCGTGCCGCCCTTGATCGCATCGACGAACTCGAAGCCCTTGCCCGCTTCCTGCGGCTCGAGCTTCAGCCACACGTGGCCGTACTGACCGCGTCCGCCCGATTGCTTGATGAACTTGCCCTCGATCTGCACCGGCTTCTTGATCGCCTCGCGGTACGCGACCTGCGGCTTGCCGACATTGGCCTCGACGCCGAATTCGCGCTTCATGCGGTCGACGATGATCTCGAGGTGGAGCTCGCCCATCCCGGAAATGATCGTTTGGCTCGATTCCTCGTCGGTATGGACGCGGAACGACGGATCTTCCTGCGCCAGGCGATTGAGCGCGAGGCCCATCTTTTCCTGGTCGGCCTTGGTCTTGGGCTCGACCGCTTGTGAAATCACCGGCTCGGGAAACACCATCCGCTCGAGCATGATGTCCTTGTCGATATCGCACAGCGTTTCGCCCGTCGATGCTTCCTTAAGGCCGACCGCCGCGGCGATGTCGCCCGCATAGACTTCCTTGATCTCTTCGCGCTGATTCGCGTGCATCTGCAGCAGGCGGCCGATCCGCTCCTTGCGCTCACGGTTCGAGTTGTAGACCGTGTCACCCGATTTCAGGACACCCGAATACACGCGGATGAATGTCAGCTGGCCAACGTACGGGTCGGTCATGATCTTGAATGCGAGCGCCGAGAAGGGCTCCGAGTCGGACGCCTTGCGCGAAGCGGGTTTGCCATCGTCGTCCTCACCCTCGACCGGCTTGATGTCGACCGGAGACGGCATGTAGTCGATGACCGCGTCGAGCATCGCCTGCACGCCCTTGTTCTTGAATGCGCTGCCGCAGAGCATCGGCACGATCTCGTTCTTGATCGTGCGTATGCGCAACCCGCGCTTGATGTCCTCGACCGAGAGGTCGTGGCCTTCGAGATACTTGTGCGTCAGATCGTCGTCGGCTTCCGCGGCCGCCTCGACCATCTTTTCGCGCCACTTCTTGGCTTCTTCGACCAGGCCCGGGGGAATCTCGCGCAGGTCGTATTTCATACCCTGCGTTGCGTCGTCCCAATAAATCGCCTTCATGATGACGAGGTCGATTACGCCTTCGAATTTTTCCTCCGCGCCGATCGGTATCTGGATCGGAACCGGGTTGCCCTTGAGCCGGGTCTTGATGTGATCGTACGACTTGAAGAACTCCGCGCCCTGGCGGTCCATCTTGTTGATGAACGCGAGGCGGGGAACCTTGTATTTGTTCGCCTGCCGCCACACCGTTTCGGACTGCGGCTGCACGCCGGCGACGGCGTCGTAGACCATGCACGCGCCATCGAGCACGCGCATCGAGCGCTCGACTTCGATGGTGAAATCGACGTGGCCCGGCGTGTCGATGATGTTGATGTGATGCTCGGGATGGTTGTTCTGCATCCCTTTCCAGAAGCAGGTCGTCGCCGCGGAAGTGATGGTGATGCCGCGCTCACGCTCCTGCTCCATCCAATCCATGACGGTCGCGCCGTCATGCACTTCGCCTATCTTGTGCGAGACGCCCGTGTAGAAAAGTATGCGCTCGGTGGTCGTGGTCTTACCGGCATCAATGTGGGCACTGATGCCGATATTCCGATAGCGCTCGATGGGAGTCGATCTTGCCACTTTATTTCACTGTCCAAAATCGCGTTGCAGGTTGTCGTCACTCGAGTCCTGCGCTGCTGGTTCACGTTGTCTGCTTACTTGACGCTTAGTTGGCGCTTAGTTGCCACTCAGTTGCCACTCAGTTGCCACTCAGAAGCGGAAGTGCGAGAAGGCCTTGTTGGCTTCTGCCATGCGGTGCACTTCCTCGCGCCGCTTGACCGCGCCACCACGACCTTCTGCGGCTTCCGTCAATTCAGCGGCCAACCGCTGACCCATCGACTTTTCGCCCCGCTTGCGCGCTGCTTCACGCAGCCAGCGCATGGCGAGCGCGACACGGCGCACCGGACGCACTTCGACCGGCACCTGGAAGTTGGCGCCGCCTACGCGACGGCTCTTGACCTCGACCATCGGCTTCGCGTTGGAAAGCGCCTGGTTGAAGACTTCCAGAGGATCCTTGCCGCCCTTCTTGGCGATCGACTCGAACGCGCCGTACACGATGCGCTCGGCAACCGACTTCTTACCCTGGCTCATCAGTACGTTCACGAACTTCGCGACATCGCTGTTCGAATACTTCGGATCCGGCAGGATCTCGCGCTTTGAAATTTCTCTGCGTCGGGGCATCAGAACTCCGTTCGGGCAAAAGTGAAAACCTACTTTTGCCCGGTCTATGTTTACCGACCAATCCGTCGGCAGAGCCGGCGGATTGGTCGCACAAAAACTAGGTAAAACCGTTATGCGGCCTTGGGCTTCTTGGCCCCGTACTTGGAACGACTCTGCTTACGGTCCTTGACGCCCGCCGTATCGAGCGCGCCGCGCACCATGTGGTAGCGCACACCCGGCAAATCCTTGACGCGGCCACCGCGGATCAGGACCACCGAGTGCTCCTGCAGGTTGTGGCCTTCGCCGCCGATATAGCTGATGACTTCGAATCCGTTGGTCAGCCGCACCTTTGCGACCTTACGCAATGCCGAGTTCGGCTTCTTCGGCGTCGTCGTGTACACACGCGTGCAGACCCCGCGTTTTTGCGGGCTGCGCTTCAATGCGGGAACCTTGCTCTTCGACACCGGAGCGACACGGCCCTTGCGCACTAGCTGATTGATCGTTGGCATGCTTTGTTCCGCTCGCTAAGTTTGCTTCGTTTGCTTTTGCTTGTTTTCTGTTCGCCAATTGCTTACGGCGCACATAAATCAAAGTGGCCTAGAGCATCGTCTGCTCAGGCCACTTTCGTTGCGCCTCAGTTGACTCATCGTCGACTCATCCAAAAGCGACGGCAACCGGGTACGCACGCCCCACCGGATAAGCGCAAGACCCGTTTGGGCTGGCCGACCCGGATTGAGGCGAAAAGACGTTCGATTTTAAGGCACTAGGCGTGTCCTGTCAACGTATTCCCCGGCCTGAAAAGGTACGGGAACCCCCCGTTTGGGAGGTTCCCGTACCGGCACTGCTTCGTCTCGGCAGACGCCTTAGGCTGCGTCGGCGCTGATTTCAGCGGCCGGCACCTCCAAAGTGATGCCTTCCGGCGCCACTTCGGGAACACCGCCCGCTTTCTGCTTCTTTCGCGCGTTATGGTAGGCGAGGCCGGTTCCCGCGGGAATCAGCCTGCCGACGATGACGTTTTCCTTCAATCCGCGCAGCTCGTCCTTCTTGCCCATGATCGCGGCTTCGGTCAGAACGCGCGTGGTCTCCTGGAACGAGGCGGCTGAGATGAACGAATCGGTCGACAGCGACGCCTTGGTGATGCCCAGCAGCATGTGCTCGTATGTCGCCGGCCGCTTGGCGTCCGGACCGCCCTTCACTCCGCCGTGCTCGAACACCTTGTCGTTCTCGTCCAGCAGATCCGAGCGCTCGACCTGCTCGCCCACGATGAAGCGCGTATCGCCCGCATCCTGGACCGCAACCCGGCGCAGCATCTGCCGCACGATCACCTCGATGTGCTTATCGTTGATCTTCACGCCCTGCAGACGGTAGACGTCCTGCACTTCGTCGGTGATGTAGCGAGCCAGCGCCTCGACCCCCAGCAGCCGCAGAATGTCGTGCGGATCCGCGGGGCCGTCGACGATCGATTCGCCCTTGTTCACCACCTGCCCGTCGTGCGCGGTGACGTGCTTGTCCTTCGGGATCAGATACTCGTGCGCGACACCGTCCAGGTCGGTGATGACCAGACGTTGCTTGCCCTTCGTATCCTTGCCGAACGACACCGTACCGGTAACTTCCGCCAGCGTTCCCGCATCCTTCGGCGCGCGCGCCTCGAACAGCTCCGCCACCCGCGGCAGGCCGCCCGTGATGTCGCGCGTCTTGGACGTTTCCTGCGGGATCCGCGCCAGCACTTCGCCCACGCCGACGTCCTGACCATCCTTGACGGTGATGATCGATCCCAGCTGGAAGGTGATGTTGACCGGCAAATCCGACCCGGCCAGCTTCACTTCGTCGCCGCGTTCGTTCAACAGCTTCACCTGCGGCCGAACGCCCTTCGCCGCCGCACCTGCGCGACGCTTCGGGTCGATGACCACCAGCGTCGAGAGGCCGGTCACTTCGTCGACCTGCTTCGCCACCGTGACGCCTTCCTCGACGTTCTCGAACTTCACCCGTCCCAGATACTCGGTGATGATCGGACGCGATGTCGCATCCCAGGTCGCCAGCACCTTGCCCGCCTTCACCGTGTCGCCGTCCTTGACCAGCATCGTGGCGCCGTAGGGAACCTTGTGCCGTTCGCGCTCGCGCCCGTTGTCATCGTGGATCATGACTTCGCCGGAGCGGGCGATGACGATCAGCTCGCCCTTGCCGTTGGTGACGTAGCGCATCGCCGCCGAGAACCGCACGACGCCCGCCGACTTGCTCTCCAACTGCGAGGCAGCGGCGGTACGCGACGCGGCGCCGCCGATGTGGAAGGTCCGCATCGTCAGCTGCGTGCCCGGCTCGCCGATGGACTGCGCGGCAATGACGCCGACCGCTTCGCCCACGTTGACCAGGTGCCCGCGGCCCAGATCGCGGCCGTAGCAGGTCGCGCAAAGACCATAGCGCGTGTCGCAGGTCAGCGGAGTGCGCACCTTGACTTCGTCGATGCCCAGCGCCTCGATCTGCTCGACTTCGTCTTCGCTGAGCAAGGTGCCGGCATGGAACAGCGTCGCCTGCGTTTCCGGATTGACAACGTCCGCGGCCACCGAGCGGCCGAGGATCCGCTCGCGCAGCGCCTCGATCACTTCCCCGCCCTCGACCAGCGCCTTCATCGCCACGCCGTTGTTGGTACCGCAATCGTCCTCGGTCACCACCAGATCCTGCGTCACGTCGACCAGGCGGCGGGTGAGATAACCCGAATTCGCCGTCTTCAACGCCGTGTCGGCAAGACCCTTGCGTGCACCGTGGGTCGAGATGAAGTACTGCAGCACGTTCAGGCCTTCGCGGAAGTTGGCCGTGATCGGCGTCTCGATGATCGAGCCGTCAGGCTTGGCCATCAATCCGCGCATGCCGGCGAGCTGCCGGATCTGCGCTGCAGAGCCGCGCGCGCCGGAGTCCGCCATCATGTAGATGGAATTGAACGACTCCTGCTCGACCATCTTGCCGTCGCGGTCCATCACTTCCACGGTGCCGAGCTGCTTCATCATTGCCTTGGCGATGTCGTCGCCGGCGCGGCCCCAGATGTCGACCACCTTGTTGTAGCGCTCGCCCTGCGTGACCAGGCCCGAGGTGTACTGGGCCTCGATCTCCTTCACTTCCTTTTCCGACTTCTCGATTATGGTGTGCTTTTCCGCCGGGATCAGCATGTCGTCGGCGGCGAAGGAAATGCCGGCGCGCGTCGCAAGCGAATAGCCAGCCTGCATCAGCTTGTCGGCGAAGATGACCGTCTCGCGCAGACCGCAACGGCGGAAGCTCGCGTTGATGATCTTCGAAATTTCCTTCTTCTTCAGAGGACGGTTGATGGTCTCGAACGGCAGCCCCGCCGGCAGAATCTCCGACAGCAGCGAACGGCCGACCGTCGTCTGATAGCGGGTGACCTTGTCGGTCCTCTCGCCGTCGGGGCCGACCAGCACTTCCTTGATGCGCACCGTGATCTTGGCGTGCAGCGCGACCTGCCGCGACTCGTACGCCCGCGCCACTTCGGCGATGTCGGCGAACAGCGTGCCCTCGCCCTTGGCGGCGATCAGTTCCCGCGTCGCATAGTAGAGACCCAGCACGATGTCCTGCGAGGGCACGATGCACGGCTCGCCGTTGGAAGGAAGCAGCACGTTGTTGGAGGCGAGCATCAGCGTGCGCGCTTCCATCTGCGCTTCCAGCGACAGCGGAACGTGGACAGCCATCTGGTCGCCGTCGAAGTCGGCGTTGAACGCCGTGCACACCAGCGGATGCAGCTGGATCGCCTTGCCCTCGATCAGCACCGGCTCGAACGCCTGGATCCCCAGGCGGTGCAGCGTCGGCGCGCGGTTCAGCATCACCGGGTGCTCGCGGATCACCTCTTCGAGTATGTCCCAGACTACCGGCTCCTGGCTTTCGACCATCTTCTTCGCGGCCTTGATGGTCGTGGCAAGACCCATCGTCTCCAGCTTGTTGAAGATGAACGGCTTGAACAGCTCGAGCGCCATCAGCTTCGGCAGGCCGCACTGGTGCAGCTTCAGTTGCGGTCCGACGACGATGACCGAGCGGCCCGAGTAGTCGACGCGCTTGCCCAGCAGGTTCTGGCGGAAACGCCCGCCCTTGCCCTTGATCATGTCGGCCAGCGACTTCAGCGGCCGCTTGTTGGCGCCGGTCATCGCCTTGCCGCGGCGGCCGTTGTCGAGCAGCGAGTCCACTGCTTCCTGCAGCATCCGCTTTTCGTTACGGACGATGATGTCCGGCGCCTTGAGCTCGAGCAGGCGCTTCAAGCGGTTGTTGCGGTTGATCACGCGCCGATACAGATCGTTCAAATCCGACGTCGCGAAGCGGCCGCCGTCCAGCGGGACGAGCGGGCGCAATTCCGGCGGCAGCACCGGCAGCACTTCGAGAATCATCCACTCGGGCTTGATGCCGGACTTGTGGAACGCCTCGAGCACCTTGAGCCGTTTGGCGATCTTTTTGATCTTGGTGTCGGAGCCGGTCGTCTCGAGCTCCTTGCGGAGCTTTTCGATTTCGGTTTTGACCTCGAGCGCCTTCAGGAGCTCGCGGATGCCCTCGGCGCCCATCGCCGCCGAAAAATCGTCGCCGTGCTGCTCGACCTTGGCCAAGTAGTCGTCCTCGGTCAGGAGCTGCGCGCGGTTGAGCGGTGTCAGGCCTGGATCGGTGACGACGTAGGCTTCGAAATACAGGACGCGCTCGATATCGCGCAGCGTCATGTCGAGCACCATGCCCATGCGCGAGGGCAGGCTCTTCAGGAACCAGATGTGCGCGACAGGGCTCGCGAGCTCGATATGGCCCATGCGCTCGCGGCGCACCTTGGCCAGCGTGACTTCGACGCCGCACTTTTCGCAGATGACGCCGCGATGCTTCAGCCGCTTGTACTTGCCGCACAGGCATTCGTAATCCTTGACCGGCCCGAAGATCTTGGCGCAGAACAAGCCGTCGCGCTCGGGCTTGAAGGTACGGTAGTTGATCGTCTCCGGCTTCTTCACTTCGCCGTACGACCACGAGCGGATCTTTTCCGGCGAGGCGAGCCCGGTCTTGATCGCATCGAACTCTTCTTCCTGTGTGACCTGCTTGAACAGATCGAGTAGTGCTTTCATCGTCTTACTCCTGTGTTACTGCCGTATTTCCGGATCTTGCTGCTGCAAATCGCGCGGCTTTGCCGCCGATTTGCAGGTAGCCCGACCCACGCAAAGTAGGGGTTTACTTTGCGTGGCACTTAAAAACGCTCCAAATCGATGTCGATCGCCAGCGAGCGGATTTCCTTCACCAGCACGTTGAACGACTCCGGCATGCCGGCCTCGATCTTGTGCTCGCCCTTGACGATGTTCTCGTACACCTTGGTCCGGCCGTTGACGTCGTCGGACTTGACCGTGAGCATTTCCTGCAGCGTGTACGCCGCGCCGTACGCCTCAAGCGCCCACACTTCCATTTCGCCGAAGCGCTGGCCGCCGAACTGCGCCTTGCCGCCCAGAGGCTGCTGCGTGACCAGGCTGTACGGCCCGGTGGACCGCGCATGCATCTTGTCGTCGACCAGGTGATGCAGCTTGAGCACGTGCATGAAGCCGACCGTGACCTGGCGGTCGAAGGCCTCGCCGGTGCGGCCGTCGTGCAAGGTGATCTGGCCCGACCGCGGAAGGCCCGCGAGCTCCAGCATGTCCTTGATCTCGGCCTCGGTTGCGCCATCGAACACCGGCGTCGCGAACGGCACGCCATCCTTCAGGTTCTCGGCCAATACGCCGATCTCGTGGTCGTCCAGCGATTCGATGTCCTCCTGCTTGCCGGTGCCGTTGTAGATCTTGGTCAGGAATTTGCGCACTTCGGCGGTGTTCTTCTCGACTTTGAGCAGCTCGCCGATACGCGCACCCAAGCCTTTCGCCGCCCATCCAAGATGGATTTCGAGGATCTGGCCGACGTTCATCCGCGACGGCACGCCCAGCGGGTTGAGCACGATGTCGACCGGCGTGCCATCGGCCATGTACGGCATGTCCTCGACCGGAACGATCTTCGACACCACGCCCTTGTTGCCATGCCGGCCCGCCATCTTGTCGCCCGGCTGCAGGCGACGTTTGACCGCGACGTAGACCTTGACCATCTTCTGCACGCCGGGCGGAAGCTCGTCGCCCTGCGTCAGCTTCTTTTTCTTCTGCTCGAACATCTGGTCGAACTGGACGCGGCTCTGCCCGATCGATTCCTTCATCGCCTCCATCTGACCCGCCGAGTCCTCGTTGGCGAGCCGGATGTCGAACCAGTCGTGACGGTTGGTCCCTTCCAGGTATTCCTTGGTCAGCCGCGTGCCCTTGGCCAGCCGCTTCGGTCCGCCGTTCGCGGTTTTGCCCAGCAACAGCTTTTCGAGACGCGCGAACGCGTCGTTCTCGACGATCCGCAGCTGGTCGTTCAAGTCCTTGCGATAACCCTTGAGCTCGTCGTCGATGATCTGCGCCGCGCGCTTGTCGCGCTCGATGCCTTCGCGCGTGAACACCTGCACGTCGATCACCGTTCCCGAAATGCCCGAGGGAACGCGCAAGGACGTGTCCTTCACGTCCGAGGCCTTCTCGCCGAAGATCGCGCGAAGGAGCTTCTCTTCCGGCGTGAGCTGGGTTTCGCCCTTGGGCGTCACCTTGCCCACCAGCACGTCACCGGCCTCGACTTCGGCGCCGATGAACACGATGCCCGACTCGTCGAGGCGGTTGAGCTGCGCTTCGCCCAGGCTCGAGATGTCGCGGGTGATTTCTTCCGGCCCAAGCTTGGTGTCGCGCGCGACGACCGAGAGCTCCTCGATGTGGATCGAGGTGTAGCGATCGTTGCCCACCACGCGCTCGGAGATGAGGATCGAGTCTTCGTAGTTGTAGCCGTTCCAGGGCATGAACGCGACCAGCATGTTCTGCCCCAGCGCCAACTCGCCCATGTCGGTCGACGCGCCGTCGGCGATCACGTCGCCCTTGGCAATGATGTCGCCGATCCTCACCAAAGGACGCTGATTGATGTTGGTGTTCTGGTTGCTGCGCGTGTACTTGGTGAGGTTGTAGATATCGACGCCGACTTCGCCCGCCGCCGTCTCGGTGTCATGCACGCGCACGACCATCCGGTTGGCGTCGACGTAATCGACCTTGCCGCCGCGGCGGGCCAGCACCGCGGTGCCGGAATCGACCGCTGCCGTGCGCTCGACGCCGGTGCCCACCAGCGGCTTTTCGGCGCGGAGACACGGAACCGCCTGGCGCTGCATGTTCGAGCCCATCAAGGCACGATTGGCGTCATCGTGCTCGAGGAACGGAATCAGCGACGCCGCCACCGAGACGATCTGCGCCGGCGCCACGTCCATGAACTGGACCTTGTCGGCGGTGGACAACATGAACTCGTTCTTGCAGCGGCAGGAGACGAGCTCGTCCTTGAGCTTGCCGGTCTTGTCGAGCGTCGCATTGGCCTGCGCGATCACGAACGCGCCTTCTTCGATCGCCGACAGGTAATGGATCTCGTCGGTGACCTTGCCGCTCACGACCTTGCGATACGGCGTCTCGAGGAAACCGTATTCATTGGTTCGCGCGTACAGCGCCAGCGAGTTGATCAGGCCGATGTTCGGGCCTTCCGGCGTCTCGATCGGGCACACCCGCCCATAGTGCGTCGGGTGCACATCGCGGACTTCGAATCCGGCGCGCTCGCGGGTCAAGCCGCCCGGTCCCAGCGCAGAGACGCGGCGCTTGTGGGTGATTTCCGACAGCGGATTGGTCTGGTCCATGAACTGCGAAAGCTGCGACGAGCCGAAGAATTCCTTGATCGCGGCCGAGATCGGCTTGGCGTTGATCAGGTCGTGCGGCAGCAGGTTGTCGCTCTCGGCCTGGCCGAGGCGTTCCTTGACCGCGCGCTCGACCCGGACCAGCCCTGAGCGGAACTGGTTTTCCGAGAGTTCGCCGACCGAGCGAACGCGCCGGTTGCCGAGGTGGTCGATGTCGTCGATTTCGCCGCGTCCATTGCGCAGCTCGACCAGGATCTTGATCACGGCAATGATGTCGTCGTTGTGCAGCGTGCCCGAGCCAAGCAGCTCGGAGCGGCCGACGCGGCGATTGAACTTCATCCGGCCGACCGGCGAAAGATCGTACCGGTCCTCGTTGAAGAACAGCCCGTGGAACAGCGACTCGACCGCTTCCTCGGTGGGCGGCTCGCCCGGCCGCATCATGCGGTAGATCGCCACCCGCGCCGCCAGCTGATCCGGGGTGTCATCGGTCTTCAGCGTCTGCGCGATATACGGGCCCTGATCGAGGTCATTGACGTAAATGGTCTGGATCTTCGCCACGCCGGCCTCGAGCAGTTTCTCCAGCAACTCGTCGGTGATCTCGTCGTTCGCGGACGCGACGATCTCGCCGGTGTCCTTGTTGACGATGTTCTCGGCCAGCGTGCGGCCGACGATATAGTCGTTAGGCACGGCAATTTTCTTCACGCCGCCCTCGGCGATGTCGCGAATGTGCCGGGCCGTGATGCGCTTGTCCTTCTGCACCAGCACCTTGCCGTCCTTGCCCACGAGGTCGAAGCGGGCCACTTCCCCGCGCAGGCGCTCGGGGACGAGGTCCATGTGCGAGCCCTTCTTCGCCAGCTGGAACGAGTCGAAGGCGAAGAACTGCTTGAGGATGTCCTCGTTGGTGAGACCGATCGCCTTCAGCAGCGTCGTCACCGGCATCTTGCGGCGGCGGTCGACGCGGAAATAGAGGTAATCCTTGGGATCGAATTCGAAGTCGAGCCACGAGCCGCGGTAGGGAATCACGCGAGCCGAGAACAGGAGCTTGCCCGAGCTGTGCGTTTTGCCGCGATCGTGCTCGAAGAACACGCCGGGGCTACGATGCAGCTGCGAGACGATGACGCGCTCGGTGCCGTTGATCACGAACGAGCCGTTGCCGGTCATGAGCGGAATCTCGCCCATGTAGACCTCCTGCTCCTTCACCTCCTTGACCGTTTCCTTCGGCGCTTCCTTGTCCATGATGATCAGGCGCACCTTGGCGCGCAGCGCCGAGCAGTAGGTCAGCCCGCGCTGCTGGCACTCGGTCACGTCGAACGCGGGCGGCAGCAGCGAATAGCCGACGAATTCCAGCCGCGCGTTGCCGGAGTGGCTGGAAATCGGAAATATCGACGTGAACGCGGCCTGCAGGCCTTCGTTCTTGCGCGATTCGGCTGCCGTGAACTCCTGCAGAAAGGCGCGATACGACGAAAGTTGCGTTTCCAGCAGGAACGGCACCGGCAGGACGCTTGCGCGCTTGGCGAAGCTCTTGCGGATGCGTTTCTTTTCGGTGAATGAATACTGAGCCATGGGCCTGGACCTCTTTCGAAAGTCTGCGGACGCGCCCCGGCGAAACCGTAGCCCGGTGCAACACCCGTGATGCGTCGGCTGGGCGGGAGCATTGCGCTCCCTTAAAGGATGGTGGTTGGCCACTACCAACCGCTGGCGGACGACGGCACTTTTCACCCGGAAACCGCCCGCGGTGTGCACCGTCCGACCAAACCTGTCTTCTGCAGTCGGTTCAGAAGACAAAGACAAGCAAGCTTATTTGCGGCCGGACGGCTCGATTTCAAGCCTCCGGCAACTCGCTTGTCTTCGGCCTCTGGGAGCGGCTGCGCTCCCGGAAGCTCGGGCAGCCGCGACTGTGGATTGCGCAGTCGCGGCGCCCCTGCTGCGCTACTTGATTTCCGCCTTGGCGCCGGCGTCTTCCAGCTTTTTCTTCGCTGCTTCAGAGTCGGCCTTGTTGATGCCTTCCTTGACCGCCTTCGGAGCACCGTCGACCAGGTCCTTCGCTTCCTTGAGGCCGAGCCCCGTGATCTCACGCACTGCCTTGATCACGTTGACCTTGTTGTCACCGAAGCTGGTCAGCATCACGGTGAACTCGGTCTGCTCTTCGGCCACCGGCGCTGCGGCGCCCGCGGCAGGCGCAGCGGCCGCGACGGCGGCAGCGGCGGACACGCCGAACTTTTCTTCCATCGCCTTGATGAGCTCGGACAGCTCGAGGACGGTCATCGACGAGATTTTGTCGAGGATTTCAGTTTGTGCAACAGCCATGATTCACTCCTGATTCGAAAGTTTGCAAACGATTGAGTTCAGATTTCGGTATTCGCGTTCGGTGTCGACCTATGCCGCCGGCTTCGCATCACGAATCGCCGCCAAGGTCCGCACGAACCGGCTCGGTACTTCATTGAGCGTTCGAACGAGCTTGACGATCGGCCCTTGCATCGTGCCGAGCAGCTTGGCAATGAGCTCATCGCGCGACGGCAATGCCGCCAGCGCCGAAATTTCCTTCGCCGTCAGCAACTGCCCGGGCATGCCGCCGCCCGTAATGACGAACTTCTCGTTGCCCTTGGCGAAGTCGTTGAGGACTTTCGCCACGGCCACGGGATCGGCGCCGATGCCGTACGCAAGCGGGCCGACCATCTTGTCGGCCATCGATGCGAACGGCGTTTCGGCTACCGCGCGGCGTACCAGCGTGTTCTTGACCACGCGGAAGTACACCCCGGAAGCTCGTGCTTTTGCGCGAAGCTGCGTCATTGCGGCCACCGCAATGCCGCGGTTCTCGACCATCACAATGGCCTGAGCGCCCGCGATCTGTTTCGCGACTTCCGCGACTACCGCCTGCTTCTGTTCCAAGTTAAGACCCAAAGTCACCTCCACAATCCATTGCCTTTGCGTCAGCCGGCGAATTCCGGCTTCAGCGAGTGCGGTGACCTAGAGCCAGGAGTGATCCTGTCTTTTCGGGACACCATCTGCGTCGGACGCCTTAGAATCGGGCGATTAAGCTCTTGCGAGCTCCTACGGTCTTTGACGGCGCGCCGCGCGATGTGCCGCGCGGCGTTCCCTCAAATGCTTCACTATCCGTGTAATGCCTATGCCTGTGCCTGCTGCACGAGCGTCGATGAATCGACCCGCACACCCGCCCCCATGGTGCTGGAGACGCTGATCTTCCTGACGTAGATGCCCTTGGTCCCCGCCGGCCTAGATTTGTTCAAGGCCTCGATCAGGGCGACCAGGTTGCTCTTGAGCTGCTCGGGCGTGAACGACGCGCGCCCGATGGTGCATTGGATGATGCCCGCCTTGTCGGTCCGGTACTGGACCTGACCCGCCTTGGCATTCTTCACCGCGGTGACCACGTCGGCCGAGACGGTCCCGACCTTGGGATTGGGCATCAGGCCGCGCGGGCCCAGGATCTGGCCGAGCTGACCGACGACCTTCATCGCATCCGGGGTCGCGATCACCACGTCGAAATCCATGAAGCCTTCCTTGACCTTCGCCGCCAGGTCGTCGAAGCCGACGATGTCGGCGCCGGCCTCCGTGGCCAGTTTTGCCTTGTCGCCCTGAGCGAACACCGCAACGCGCACATTCTTCCCAGTGCCCGCCGGAAGGACGACCGAGCCACGAACGGTCTGGTCCGACTTCTTGGCGTCGACGCCGAGGTTGACCGCCACGTCGACCGACTCGTCAAACTTGGCGGTCGCGGTTTCCTTGACCAGCTTCAACGCCTCATCGATCGGGTACGACTTGACCTGGTCGATCTTGCCGCGCACGGTCTTCATCCGCTTGGAAAGGCGCGGTACGTCCCTGTTTTGTCCGTCAGCCATGATCACTTCACTCCTTCGACCGTGATGCCCATGCTGCGGGCGCTGCCGGCGATGGTGCGAACCGCGGCGTCGAGATCCGCAGCGGTCAGATCCGGCGTTTTCATCTTGGCGATCTCCTCGGCTTGGGCGCGAGTGAGCTTGCCGATCTTGTCGGTATGCGGCTTGGCGCTGCCCTTCTCGACCTTGGCCGCCTTCTTGATCAGGACCGTCGCCGGCGGCGTCTTCATCACGAAGGTGAAGCTCTTGTCGGCGAACGCGGTGATCACCACCGGTATTGGCAGGCCGGGCTCGAGCTTCTGCGTCTGGGCGTTGAACGCCTTGCAGAATTCCATGATATTCAGGCCGCGCTGGCCGAGCGCCGGCCCGATCGGCGGGCTCGGATTG
>Ga0209839_10000954_pt1 | contig 14766 bp, 13 predicted proteins | sample OrgsoiDNA2013050_FD_185800 | JGI IMG/M metagenome (GOLD analysis project Ga0209839, IMG submission 185800) | Permafrost soil microbial communities from the Arctic, to analyse light accelerated degradation of dissolved organic matter (DOM) -... | ecosystem: Environmental > Terrestrial > Soil >... | reverse complement strand
CCCTCTGTGAGCGCTGGGGGAGGCGATGCAACCTGGTGGCGCTCGCACGGTCCTCGAGGCCGGCGGCGGGAGGCCCCGAGGCCGGCTTCCCGCGCGGGTCCGCCACGGGCTCAGGCACCCGCCAGCGGGATCGAGGGTCGATATGAAGGTCGCGCATGCCGCGTTCGCCGGCGTGTTGCCCGTTGGTGGTTGGCGGACGGCTCGCGATCCTAACAGGATCGCAACCAGTCGTGACAAGGTTGGACCGACGTTGGACACCGTAGCCGGCTGAGGCTCAGCGACGGCAGCGAGCAGGCTTCGAGACCCACCGCCTCGATCGCTCCGGCGCGGTAGCTGACGGCCGTGGTGCACACGGCTGACTGAACCCACCACGGCCTGCCAATCCGTGCCGCCGCCGTACATTGGGTGCTCACCCAACGGAAGGGGAAGCGATGACGACCGGAACCGGTTCCGTGTTCGAGCGCAGCACGAAGATCCTTGCCACACTCGGCACCGCGAGCGATTCGCCGGAAAATGCTGGACCGGATGCTGGCCGTCGGCGTCGATGGTGTGCGAATCAACTGCTCCCACGGGACCGCGGATGAGCTGCGGGCCCGCGCGGGAGCCGCCCGCGCGGCCGCAGTTCGATCTGGTCGCCCGGTCGGCCTGCTGTTCGACCTGCAGGGCCCCAAGCTACGGCTGGCCGCGGACACGGCCACCAGGACCCTGCGGCCAGGAAACGCGGTCGTCTTCCGCGGGTCCGGTCGTGCGGGTGCGAACGAGCTGATCGTCGACTACGCGGACTTTCCCAGCCTGGTGACCGACCGCTCGGACATCGTGATCGGTGACGGGGTGCCGCGCTGCGCCGTCGAGGAGGTGGAGGGCGACCGAGTGCTGGCCCGAGCGATGACCTCGGGGCGGTGTCCGCCCGCAAGGGCGTGAACGTCACCTATGCGCGACCGAATCTGCCGGCGATCACCGACAAGGATGCGGCCGACCTCGCGGTGGCCGTCGAGGCCGGTGCGGACTTCGTCGCGCTGTCGTTCGTGCGCGGGGCCGCGGACATCTTGAACCTGAGAGATCGCCTTCGGGGCCTGGGTTCTCCCGCCAGGACGATCGAAAAGATCGAAAAGATCGAAAAGATCGAAAAGATCGAGGCGCACGAGCATCTCGATGAGATCCTCGCCGTGTCCGATGGGGTGATGGTCGCCCGCGGCGACTACGGCGTCGAAGCCGGGATGGCCCGAGTCCCGCTGATGCAAAAGGACACGATCGCCCGCGCGACCAACGTTGGCAAGCTCGTGATCACGGCCACGCAGATGCTCGAGTCGATGATCCACCCGCCTGAGCCGACGCGCGCCGAGGCGGTCGACGTGGCCGCCCTGATCATCCCGACGGCGACCGGCGGGGGTCCTCGTACAGGCGCCAAGTACCGCTCGGACCGCCCGATCATCGCCCTCGCCGACGACCCTGTCGTGTGCAACCAGCTGATGCTCGAGTGGGGCGTGCATCCGATCACGCTCGGCCCGGCTGACTCAGTCGACGCCCTGGTGGAGTGCGCCCTGCTCGCCGGTCGCGATCTCGCCGGTCTGCCGTCCGGGGCGCGCGTCGTGCTGACGGCCGGGCGCCGGACGCGCACCCCGGGGGCCACGAGCCTGATCATGGTCCGCGAGATTCCCTGAGTCGGCCGCCATCCCTGGCCACAACCGAGCTCGCATGGCGCCGACCGGGGCGTAGTCTCCCCCGCCACGATTGGGAGTTCACCCGGATGGCGCGGGGCCCGGGGTGGCATAGCGTCGCGTTCGACAGGCGGAGGCTGAGGCTACTGGGAGGTCAGGCACGGCTCGGTTCATCGGCTTTCGCGAAGTTACCTGAGGGGACCCAGGTCCCGAAAGTGGTGGAGCCGATGCCCGCAGCAAAAGCAAAACCCCGCCCAGCGGCCAAGAAGGCTGCGTCCGCGGCCAAGCGCCCGGCGGCCAAGAAGGCTGCGTCCGCGGCCAAGCGCTCCGCGCCCGCTGCCAAGCGCCCAGCGGCACGGAGCCAGCCTAAGGACAAGAACCCGGTCCAGCTGTCCGCGGAGCTGTCCGAGGATGTGCTGCAGTCGCTCGAGGACGGAGCGAAGGCCGCCATCGAGGCGGTGCGCAACTTCGTCGAGACGGTCGACGAGGCGTTGCCGCTGCACGGCGACGGCCCTTCGAAGCGTGAGGAGATCACCGACTCGGCCCTGGAGATGGCGCAGCGGCTGGTCACCACGCAGTACGACTTCCTGCGCAAGGTCGTCGACAGCGCCACCAAGGCGCTACCGGGCGGGGACGGCAGGAAGTAGCCCGCCGGCGGGGAGCGACCGGCCTCAGGGTCGGGCGCTCCCGTCAGGCCCGGCGTCTGAGGCCCCGGCGTCTGAGGCGTACCGAGTCGAGCGCCCTTCGCGCCGCTCGGGCCGGCGGCGATGCCGGGCTAGTTGAGGTGGCCTTCGGCCGTACGCGGATGGGTGAAATACCTGAAGCCGGTAAAGCTCTGAGAGTATGGTATTTCCCATCAGCCCAAACCGCCCGAACCGCCGACCGGTCGCGGCGGTGACGGCGGTGACGGCGGTGCCGGGGCGAGGACACGGACCAGCGCCGAGGCGACGTTGCCTGCCATCGACTGCTCCTGGGTCGCCGTACCTGCCACGGCTCGGTTGACGAGCGTACGCGCGGTGGTGAGCACTCGCAGACGCAGCGTGACCGTGACCTTGGCGCCCTTATTGAGCGTGCCCAATGAGCAGACGACCGGCAGCCGGCTGCGACAGGTACCTGCACTGGGGTGTACCGACACCACGCGTACCGAGCCGAGCGGCTGGTCATCGAGCATCACGCTCTCGGCCGGGTCCGGGCCGAGGTTGGCGACCGCGATCGTGTAGCTGACCACGGCGCCGCGGATCACGCTGGCCACAGACGCGTGTTTGGTGACGACGAGATCGCTGAGCTGGTACTCGGGCCGAGCAGGATTGTCCGGATTGTCCGGATTCACCGGAGGCACGATCGGGGGCGGGTCGATCGGTGTCGGCGGCGGCGGCGGAGTGGGCGAGAAGCTGTTGGTGAACACGCAGTGGGCGGAGGGCTGGGCTCTGGTCAGGGCGACTCTGACCAGCTCCTGCGAGAAGGGCGTCAGCTCTCCGTTGCACTCCACCGCGGTCAGCGACCAATCGCCAGCGGGGCTGCCTGCCGGCGCCTGCTCGGTGATCCTGTACGCGCCGAGCCGGAGGTGATCGGTTGTGTCCGCGGGGGTGTCGGGCACGGACGGGAACGCAGCTCCCGGGGCGGTCGTCGTCGCAGTCTGGCGATACTCGGACTCGAGCCCGCTCAGCGGAGCGATCAGGAAAGCAGCGGTCCCGGTCGCCCCCACGGTCACTTTCGCCAGGGAAATCGACCCTCGCGGGACGAACGAGTTGACGAACGTGCAGGTCACGCTGCTGCCGCTTGGGACGTCGACCTGCACGGGCGGGCCGGCCGTTTCCGTCACCCCGTTACAGCGGATCTGACGAGAGCGCCACTGCCCATCAGGAGAGGAAGGCTCGCGCTCGCGAATCACATAGCGGCCCGGAGGAAGCGTGTCGAGAGAGGGAATCGCATCGGCGGCCACACCGGGCGCGACGGTCGTGGCGGTGACGCGATGCGTGCTGCCGGTCCCCGATACCGGTGTGACCACGTAGCTGAATTGGCCCACGCCACCGCGCGTCAGCTTTCGAATCGTGAGCCCGCCGGGGGGTGGCTCGTAACTGTTCAGGTAGGTACAGGTGACGTGCTCCTCGGCCACGAGATGGATCGACACGGTCGATCCGGTGACGGTGACAGTGCTCCTCCCCGGGCCACCGGCAGGCGTCTTCGCCTGGCAGCTGATGCCGGCGGGCCGATAGTCGGCGACGGCGCCCTCGGTGAGCGTCCAGGTCGAGCCGCCGGCACGGTAGAAGTCCTTGGATCCGCCCGAGCGGAGCTGGAACCCGCCGGGGGTGTAGGAGATGCTGCCGGTGTACGGGAAGGACGGGTCATCTCCGGCCGGAGCGCCCGTCACCTGCTTGCGGATCGTGATGATCCCGGCCGTCGGCGGTGGCGTCACATACAGGCCATAGCAGAACACGTGCCGGACACCCGTGGGGAAGAACACGTACTCGACGTTGTCACCGTTGAGGTTGTCGGTGGCGCAGCGCAGGGCTCCGAACCCGTACCGAGGGCCGGGGAACCGCTGGGTCAGGACCGGGTCGGACGGCCTACCGCCCTGGACCCAGAGCTGGTTGCGGCTTCCCGCCTGCGCCCGCTCGTGTGGCGTCAGCTCGATGGTCGTCGCGCCGGCGAGCTGCTGACCGTCCACCCGCACACCGTCCTGATCGAGCAACGGGGTCTGTCTCTGGGTGACGATCGGGGCACGCGCGAACGGCTTCGTGACCACCGAGAGCGATCCCCACGGCCCGGTGACGGCACGAGTCCGGTAACCGGTGCCGAGCGTGAACTCCCAGCTCGGCAGGGGGACGCACCTGTTTTGCGGCGGAATGCCCTCGGCGTTCGGATTGACGAGTTGCCCGCTGTCTCCATATTGCGTGTTCGGGCCCAGGTCCTTGAGACTCTCGAGGATGTCGTTACGCGCCCGGTTGGCGAAGATGTCCGAATAGGCGGGACACGAGCGAGCCACGAAGGTGACGAAATACCCGGAGCCGTGAGCTGAGGCGATCCTCGCTCCGGTGGCCAGCAGCGCCGCGCACAGCAACGGCGCTAGGGTCAGGACTCGAACTGCGCGGACAAGACGATGGTCTCGCCTTGTGCGCCGCACCGCGAACCGGGGAGCTTGCCAGACCATGCTCCGATGACTGTAGTGGCGATCGCGACCGATCGTCCATTTTTCCAGATCGTGAACTGCGCAACCAGTCGCGGTGGCATGCCGATCGAGCGCAGTTAGCCCCGGGGTGACGGAGAACGGGGCCGGTGCTACGGGGCGGACGACGCCGCCAGACGCGAGGGCTCGAGCTCCATGACCTCGGCCAGCAGCTCGTAGGAGCGCCGGCGGGCGCCGTGGTCGTGCGTGATCGTGACCACGATCACCTCCTCGGCGCCGTACTCCCGGGCCAGCGCCTCGATGCCGGTGCGAACCGTGTCCGGCGAGCCGATGATGCCACGGCGGCCCGGCAGCGCGCCTGTGGTCGGCTTGCCCTCGCGGGCGAGGAACTCGGCCGCGTTCTCGGGCGAGGGCACCGCGATCAGCTGCCCCCGGCGCAGGAGCGTGAGCGTCATGCGGCTACTGGTCGCCAGGTACTGCGCCTCCTCGTCGGTCGGCCCGCACAGGACCCAGGAGGCGACTGCGACCTTCGCTGCCGGCAGGTCGCGCTGGGGGACGAAGCGCTGCCGGTAGAGCGCGGCGATCTCTCCCCCGCCCGGATTGATGAAGTCAGCGAAGGCATACGGCAGCCCCAGCTCGGCGGCCCAGAGCCCGCTCTGGGGCGAGGATCCGAGCAGCCACGGGGACGGAAGCTCGGGGAGGCCGGGGAGCGTCGCCGCGAGGCGCCGGAACGGGTGGTCGGGGGGCAGGTTGTTGTCGAAGTAGCCCAGCAGCTCGGCGAGCTGCTGGGGGAAGTCGTCGGGCGCCGCGTCGCGGCGATCGCGCTGCAGGGCGAACGTCGTCAGCGGGTCGGTTCCCGCGGCGCGGCCGATGCCGAGATCGATGCGGCCGGGAAACAGCGCGGCGAGAATAGTGAACGTCTCGGCCACCTTGAGCGGGCTGTAGTGGGGCAGCATCACGCCGCCGCTGCCGACCCGGATCCGCTCGGTGGCCGCCGCCACCGGTCCGATCAGCGCCTCGGGCCCGGCGCTCGCGAGCATCGGGCCGCCGTGGTGCTCGGCCACCCAGTATCGGTCGTAACCGAGCTGATCGGCCAGCCGAGCGAGGTCCACCGTGTTGCGCAGGGCATCCGCGCCGGTCGAGCCCGCGGCAATCGGCGACTGGTCGAGTACCGAAATCTGCATGCTCTCGATACTACGCAGCCCGATCGGCCGGCCCTGCCGGCGAGCGCGGGATGCGGTCTTCACGAGATCGTTATGGCCCGGACCGGCTTCTGCACACGGTCTTGACAACTACCGGCCGAGACTCGGTTGCAACGGCATCAGGCCGTGCCAGCGATCCGCCGAGGAGCTGCCCGATGACGGGTGCCGGCTGGGCCCAGATCGTCATCTTCGTCGTCGTGCTGACGGCGCTCACCCCGCCGCTCGGTGGCTACATGGCGCGGATCTACGGGGGTCAGGCCGTCGCGCTGACGCGCGTGCTGGGGCCGGTGGAACGGCTGCTGTACCGGCTCCTGCGGGTGACGGCGAACGAGGAGCAGGACTGGAGGCAGTACGCGCGCTCGCTGCTGATGTTCAGCCTGGCGAGCTGGCTCGTCCTGTACGCGGTGCTGCGCACGCAGGGCATCCACCCGTTCAACCCGCAGGGCTTCTCGTCCGGTCCCTGGGGTCTCTCCTTCAACACCGCGTCGTCGTTCGTGAGCAACACGAGCTGGCAGTACTACGGCGGCGAGACCACGCTGTCGTACTTCTCGCAGATGGCCGGCATCACGGTGGCCAGCTTCAGCTCGTGCGCAGTCGGGATGGCGGTGGCAGTGGCGCTCATCCGCGGACTCGTGCGGCGGGGCACACGGCTGCTCGGCAACTTCTGGGTCGACCTGACCCGCTCGTTGCTGCTGTACGTGCTGCTACCGCTGTCAGTGGTCGGTGGCTTGTTCCTCGTCTCGCAGGGAGCGCTCCAGAACCTCTCCCACTATCTGCAGGTGACCGGCCCGACCCACCTCGGTCAGACGATCGCCATGGGACCGGTGGGATCGCAGGAGGCGATCAAGCTCCTGTCCGGCGACGGTGGCGGATTCTTCAACACCAACTCGGCGCACCCGTTCGAGAACCCGACCGGCCTCGCCAGCGTCGTCGAGGCCCTGCTGATGCTGCTGATCCCGGCCGCGATGACGAACACCTTCGGCCGCATGGTCGGGCGCACGCGCCAGGGCTGGGCGCTGTACTCGGCCATGCTCGTGCTGTTCGTTGCCGGGGTCGGGGTCCTGTACGCGGCCGAAGCCCACGGCACCCCCGCGATGCACGCCGCCGGACTGCACGGCGCCAACCTGCAGGACAAGGAGCAGCGCTTCGGGACGGCCGGGTCGGCGCTGTTCGTGGCCGCGGGCACGGCCAGCGGCGCTGGGGCCGTGAACAGCGGCGTCGAGGCGTTCACCGGGCTCGGGAGCGCGGTGGCGATGTCGAACATCATGACCGGCGAGGTGATCTTCGGCGGTCCCGGCTCGGGTCTGTTCGGAATGCTGCTGCTGGTCGTGCTCGCCGTGTTCATCGCCGGGCTGATGGTCGGGCGCACTCCGGAGTATCTGGGCAAGAAGCTGGGGGCGCGCGAGGTCAAACTGGCCGCGCTGGGCACGTTGTTCGTACCCGTAAGGGTGGCAACGTCGGCTCGCACGGAATCGCCTTCGCGGACATCGCCGGCGGCGTGGTGATGACGCTCGGTCGGTTCGTGCCGATCCTGTTCGTTCTCGCGCTCGCCGGCTCGCTCGCCCCAGGCCGGGTGACGCCGGCAGGCCTCGGGACGCTGCGCACCGACACACCCACGTTCGTCTTCCTCCTGATCGGGTTCGTGATCGTCTTCGCGCTGCTCAACTTCCTCGCTGCGCTGTTCCTGGGACCACTCGACCAGGCCCTGACACCGCATCTGTACCCGTAGGCGCGGGCAGCTGATCGAGGCCGGGATAGAGCCCGGCGACGATCCAGCCGATCGAGGCCCTCGCAGCGATCGGGCAGCGCCGAACCCGTCGCCGCCGCCATGCGGTAGTGTCGGAGCGGGGAGCCGCAGGACCGTTCCCGGTGGCGGAGAAGAGGTGGAAGGAGGCCTGATGGATCCACAACAGATCGGGGTCGGCATGCTCGGCTACGCGTTCATGGGCAAGGCGCACTCGAACGCCTACCGGACGATCGAGTACATGACCTGGCCGCCACCGCTACGCCCGGAGCTGGTGGCGATCGCCGGCCGCAACCAGGACGCAGTCGCCGAGGCGGCGCGCCGGTACGGCTTCGCCGAGCCGATCAGCGACTGGCGGGCGCTGGTGACCGACGACCGGATCGGCCTGCTCGACAACACGGGTCCGAACAACCTTCACGCGGAACCGACGATCGCCGCGGCGGAGGCCGGTAAGCACGTGCTGTGCGAGAAGCCACTCGGGCGCACCGCCGATGAGGCGTTCGAGATCTGGCGGCGCACCGCCGCGGCCGAGGTCAAGCACATGTGCGCGTTCAACTACCGCTTCGTCCCCGCGGTGCGCCTCGCCCGCGAGATGATCGAGGCCGGCGAGATCGGCGAGATCTATCACTTCCGCGCTCGCTATCTGCAGGAGTGGATCATCGATCCGAAGTTCGAGATGGTGTGGAGGCTGAACAAGGACGAGGCCGGCTCCGGCGCCCTTGGAGACCTCGGCGCGCACGTGGTCGACCTCGCGCGGTTCCTGGTTGGTGAGATCTCCGACGTGTCGGGTCTGACGCGCACGTTCATCAGCGATCGCCCCGGGGGCCACGTCGACGTCGACGATGCGTTCGAGTCGGTGGTCAGCTTCGAGAACGGCGCAGCCGGGACGATCGAGGCCTCGCGTCTCTGCCACGGACGACGGAATGCCATGACCTTCGAGATCAACGGCTCCAAGGGCTCGGTCGTGTTCGAGCTCGAGCGGCTCAACGAGCTCCAGGTGTACCTGGCCGGCTCGCGCCCGGGCGACCGCGCCCAGGGCTTCCGGCAGGTCCTCGTGAGCGAGGCCGACCACCCGTTCTGGGAGTGGTGGTGGCCGCAGGGTCACATCCTCGGCTGGGAGCACACCTTCGTGCACGAGATCCATCACCTGTTGCGGGTGATTGCCGACGACGGGGACGTGCGCCCCTACGGCGCAGACTTCGAAGACGGCTACCGTGCCGCCGAGGTGTGCGACGCGATCGTACGCTCCAGCGAGACCGGCCGGCGTGAAGAGATCAGCTACCGCAGCCTGTGAGGAGAACCCATGCCAGACCCATTCGCACCGGCGCCCGGTGACCGCTTCTCCTTCGGCCTGTGGACCGTGGGGCACCGCGGCCACGATCCGTTCGGACTGCCGACCCGGCCGCCGATCGAGCCCGAGGCGATCGTCAACCGCCTGGCTGAAGTGGGAGCGTGGGGAGTCTGCCTGCACGACGAGGACCTGATCCCGTTCGGCACGCCGGCCGCCGCACGCGACCGGGTCGTGGCCCGGTTCAAGCAGGCGGTGCAGAGCGCCGGCCTGGTCGTGTCGATGGCCACGGTCAACCTGTTCACACAGCCCGTCTTCCGCGACGGCGCCTTCACCGCTGCCGACCCCGCCGTCCGGCGCCTGGCGCTCTCGAAGGCGATGCAGTCGGTGGACATGGGCGCTGAGCTGGGGGCGCCGGTGTTCGTGCTGTGGGGCGGCCGTGAGGGCGTGGAGTCGGCCGCCGCCCGTGATCCTCGGCTGGCCCTCGAGCGCTATCGCGAGGCCGTCAACTTCCTGTGCGAGTACATCCGCTCCCAGGGCCTCGACATGCGGCTGGCGCTGGAGGCCAAGCCGAACGAGCCGCGCGGGCACATCTACCTGCCGACGACCGGCCACATGCTGCACTTCATCCAGATGCTCGCGCACCCCGAGATGGTCGGCGTGAACCCGGAGATGGCGCACGAGTCGATGGCCGGCCTGAGCTTCTCCGCCGCGGTCGGACAGGCGCTGTGGGCGGGCAAGCTGTTCCACATCGATCTCAACTCTCAGTACGGGCCGCGCTACGACCAGGACTTCCGGTTCGGAGCCGAGGAGCTGAAGGAGGCGTTCCTGACCGTGCGGCTGCTGGAGCGCGCGGGCTACGACGGAGCGCGCCATTTCGACGCCCGCGCGTACCGGACCGAGGACGACGTCGACGTGTACGAGTCGTTCGCCCGTGGCTGCATCCGCAACTACAAGATCCTCGCCGCCAAGGCGGCCGCGTTCGACGCCGACGCAGAGATACTCGAGGCGTGCCGCGAGGCCGGCGCCGAGCAGCTGGCCGAGGCGACGCCGTCCTTCTCCCCCGAGGAGGCCGACCGGATCCGCGCCGAGGACCAGCTGGGCGGCATCGACGTCGGCCGTGGCCGGCGGCACGAACACGCCGACCAAATGATGATCGAGCTGATCATGGGCGCTCGTTGAGCGCTCACAGCGGCCGGGCCAGCGCGGCTAGCGCTAGCTGAGCGCTCACAGCGGCCGCGCAGCCCCGAGATCACCAACCGGGTCGGCGGCTGCGCGGGCGCCAATGCTCGGGCAGCTCCGGGTGCTCGAGGAAGACGATGTGATCGTCCGTGCCCGAGGCCGCGAGCCCGTCCCAGACCCGCTGCAGCGCGTGCTCCGGATCGGGGGCCTCGACCGCGATGGTGAAGACCCCGACCTCGTCGGCCTCGCCGACCTCGGCTTCGGGCAGCACCGCGGCGAGCTGCTCCCGGGCCTCGCGGTCGCGCGGCGTGCCGTAGTGCATGAGCAACATCGCCACCGTCTGCCGTGCCATCTCTGGTTTATTAGCAGCTTCCCGAACCGGAGGCGGGCATCGTCATGCCGACACAAACGGAGATCGCCGCCGTGAACGCGGCCGGCCTGGTCCAGGGGATCACGCTGGTCACATTCCCGGCGGCCAGCTCGATCTTCACCGCAAAGAGCGAGTACGCGCTCTCGAGCGGGCTCTACGGAGACATGTTCCTGCCGCAGGTCGCGGTGGCGATCGCGGCCTCCCTGCTCGGCCCGCGGCTCGCCCGCCGGCTGAGCTCGAAGAAGGTGCTGATCCTGGGGCTGGTCGCCAACACGGTGTCGATGGCGCTGCTGATCGCGAGCACCGCGGTCGAGCGTCATGAGGGCATCGCCTACCCGGTGCTGCTGCTGGCCACCGCGTTCCTGGGCCTCGGCTTCGGTCTCACAGTGCCCGTCCTGAACACCTACGCGTCGGTCTTCAACCCGGACCGGGTCGACCGGGCTGTGCTGGTGCTCAACGCCCTGCTCGGCCTCGGCACCGCGCTGGCGCCGGCGTTCGTGGCGATGTTCGTCGGGCTCGGCTTCTGGTGGGGCCTCCCGGTCCTGTCCCTGGTGCTGCTGATCATGCTGCTGGCGGTGACGCTGGGGCTGCCGCTGCGCACCGGCCCATCGACGGCCTCGGCGGCGCCGGCGACGGGCCCGGGCATCCCACGGCGCTTCTGGCTGTTCGCCGCCTTCGCGGTGCTCTACGGCATCTGTGAGACGATGAACGGCAACTGGTCGCAGCTGCAGATGACCACCCGGCTGGGCGCCTCGGCGACGAAGGCATCGCTGGCGCTGATGGCGTTCTGGGCGATGGTCACCGTGGGGCGGATCGGGTTCGCCGAGCTCGGACGCCGGCTCCCGACGCGGGTCGTCTACCACGTGCTGCCATTCGTGCTCGTGGCCACGTTCACCATCCTCGCCGCGCTGCCCGCGGGCGGCGCCGGACCCGGGATCCTGATCTTCGGGCTGGCCGGGTTGGGCTGCTCGGCGTTGCTGCCGCTGACGATCAGCTTCGGGCAGGAGCAGCTGACCGCGGTCTCCGCGGCGATGGCGGGCGGCGTGATCGCGTTCTACCAGCTGGGATACGGGCTCGCGGCCTTCGGCGTGGGCCCGCTGCAGCGGGCCGGCCTCAGCCTGTCGGCGATCTTCGGCGTGACGGCGATCGCGGCGGCGCTGATGGGAGCGCTGTCGTTCGTCGTCGCCCATGGCCGGCCGTCACCCGCCCGCCTGCATCCCCGGCCGCAGCCGGCGCCTGATCGGGGGTAGGGGCACCGGTGCCGGAGCCGGCCGGCTCGGGCGGCCGGCGGGAGTGCCGGGTTCAGGAACCGGAGGCTGCGGCCGGCGCAGCGCCGGGCTCAGGCGCCGGGCTCAGGCGCCGGGCGTGATGCCCCAGTCACTGGTGACGGTCTGGCCGGGCTCGAGCCTGACGAGCGCCTCACCGGTGCGCAGCGCGTTGGGGGGACAGCTCATCGGCTCGACTGCGAGGCTGCGCCGGTTCACGTCGGGAAGCGGGTCTCCGGTGAACACCATCAGGTACGGGTAGCCGGCGTCGACCCACAGCGACAGCCGGCTCATCCCCTCCGCATCCCGCAGGTGCACGCGCGCGATCCCGTCTTCGTCACGCTGCAGATCCGTGAATGCATGGTCGATGACCGCGCCGCCGATCGCCCGCGGTCGCCGGAAGTCGTACTCCGTGCCGTCGACCGGGTCCACCGCGACCGGGATGCCGTTCTCATCGGAGCGGACCATGCTCGAGGCCGGCACCTGCAGGACCACCTCATCGACGGTGGCCGGGCCGGCGCGCAGATACGGATGTGCGCCGCATCCGTACGGGCACGCCCGTTCCCCGACATTGGTGGCGCTCGTCCGCACCCGCAGGCCGGACTCAAGGAGCGCGTACTCGACCCTCAGCGCGAGCGTGAACGGATATCCCGGCGCCGGCGGGAGAAGGTGCTCCAGCACCACCCGGTGCGGCTCTCGTTCGACGGCCGTCCATGCGACCCAGCGGACCAGGCCGTGGATCGCGTTCTGTCGCTCCGGCTCGTTGAGCGCCAGCTGATGGTGCTGCCCATCGAACTCGTAGCTGCCGTGCTGCACCCGGTTCGGCCACGGAATCAGGAGCTGCCCGCGCCCGGACCTGCTCATCTGGTCAGGCTCGTACCCATCGAGCAGCTCCCGACCGACCGCGGAGTAGGAGCGCAGGCCGGCGCCGACCTCCACCACCCCGGCGCGCTGCTCGCCGAGGGCGATCTCGAACTGCTCGCCGGAAGGGGCGTTCATGGGTGACCGATCGAGGACGTGATGCTCACCCTAGCGGTGCCGGGCCACATCAGGTACACCGCCGTCACCGCCATCACCCCTTTCGGATGATGCGCCGGAAGGAGGAACAACCCAGCGTGTGCCGCGTACCCGTAGTGGCCTGCGCGGCCGTCCTCAAACGGAATCCAGGAGCGTACTAGTGACTCGATCTTCCGCGGTTGCCGACCAGCCCAGGGCTGCGCCGACCGGTACCCGGCAATCCGGAGAGGGCTCCGAGGGAGACGTGCTCGTCGCCTTCGGCATCACCGGAGACCTGGCCAAGGTGATGACCTTCCGCTCCTTGTACCGGCTCGAGCGTCGCGGCCTCCTGAACTGCCCCATCGTCGGGGTCGCGGTGGAGGACTGGACCGCCGACCAGTTGCGTGCCCGCGCGCGGGAGTCGATCCAGGAAACCGGCGAGACGATCGACGAAGAGGTCTTCAAGCGCTTCGCCGCGCGCCTGTCATACGTGAGCGGCGACTTCTCCGACAGCGTGACGTTCGGCAAGCTCGGCAAGGCGATCGCCGGGGCCAAGGCGCCGGTGTTCTACCTCGAGGTTCCCCCGTTCCTATTCGGCACCGTGGTCAAGGGCCTGGCCGAGGCTGGGCTCACCGACGGGGCCCGCGTGGTGGTGGAGAAGCCATTCGGCCACGACTCGACCTCTGCCACCGCGCTCAACGACGAGCTGCACCAGTACATCGACGAGTCCCAGCTGTACCGAATCGATCACTTCCTGGGCAAGATGGGCCTGCAGGAGTTCCTCTACATCCGCTTCGCCAATTCGATGCTGGAGCCGGTCTGGAACCGCAACCACGTCGAGCTGGTGGAGATCACGATGGCCGAGGCCTTCGACGTAGCGGATCGCGGGCACTTCTACGACCCGGTGGGCGCGCTGCGGGACGTGGTCGTCAATCACCTCATGCAGCTGCTGGCGGCCGCCGCAATGGAGGCGCCGGCGGGTAACGACGCCGAGACGCTGAAGAACGCCAAGTTCGCCGTGTTCCGATCCATGCCCGCTGCCGACCCGGCCCACTACGTGCGCGGCCAGTACGACGGCTACCTCGACGTCAAGGGCGTGGCCCCGAACTCGACCACCGAAACCTATGCGGCGATGCGGCTGGAGATCGACAACTGGCGCTGGGCCGGTGTTCCCTTCTACATCCGTACGGGCAAATGCCTCCCCGTCACTCAGACGGAGGTCCGGCTGGTGTTCAAGCGCCCGCCGCGGCTGGGCTTCGTGAGCACCCACAAGCACTCCCCCAAGCCGGCTCAGTTCGTGGTCAAGCTCGATCCCACCACCGGGATCCGGCTGGTCCTGGATGCGCGGCGCGCCGGCGCCACGGCTCCGGACGCGATCACGCTGGACATGGAGTTCGCCGAGGAGGGTGGCGAGGGACCGACCCCGTACGAGGTGCTGCTGAGCGATGCGCTCGCCGGCCGCAGCGCCAACTTCACGCGCTGGGACAGCGTCGAAGAGACGTGGAGGGTCATGCAGCCGCTGCTCGACACCCCGCCGCCGGTGCATACGTACGCCAGGGGCTCCTGGGGGCCGGAGGAAGCCGACCGGCTCGTGACGGGCTTCGGGCGCTGGCAGGGACCGTGGGTGGAGTCGTGAGCACGGCAGCGTCCAAGCCCACGTCGAAATCAAAGCCGGCCGCCGACGGCCCCGGGGCGCGGGCCGGCCGAGGGGTGGCCAGCGCCGCGGCACCATCCCCGTTTCCCCCGATCGCCGATTTCGCCTTCCTCTCCAACTGTCACACCAGCGCGCTGATCGCCCCCGATGGAAGCGTCGGCTGGATGTGCGTTCCCTCGTTCGATGCGCCGAGCGTGTTCGCGACCCTGCTCGATCGCGAGGCGGGATCGTTCCGGATCGGCCCGTTCGGGATCAACGTCCCGACCACGCGTTACTACGA
>Ga0209839_10000953_pt1 | contig 14776 bp, 9 predicted proteins | sample OrgsoiDNA2013050_FD_185800 | JGI IMG/M metagenome (GOLD analysis project Ga0209839, IMG submission 185800) | Permafrost soil microbial communities from the Arctic, to analyse light accelerated degradation of dissolved organic matter (DOM) -... | ecosystem: Environmental > Terrestrial > Soil >... | reverse complement strand
CGTGCTGCTGCTGCTGGTGCTGGCAGTCAAGCCGGCGGGCCTGTTCGGCAAAGCGGCGATCAAGAAGGTCTAGCCGATGACCCGCAAGCAATGGGGACTCGGTATCGCGAGCATTGCCGCCCTGGCGCTATTCCCGATCGCCGTCGGCAATCCCTACTACATTCACCTTGCCGAAACGATTCTGATTTACGCCATCCTGCTGTTCGGGCTCGATATCGTCGTTGGCTACACCGGTGAGGTTTCGCTCGGCCACGCGGGCCTGTTCGGCATCGGCTCTTATACCGCGGGTATCTTTTTCTTCAAGCTCGGCGTGCCGTACGTCCTGGTGATCGTCGCCGCGAGCGTCGGCGTCACCGCGCTGTTCGGTGCGATTCTCGCGCTGCCCGCGCTGCGCGTGACCGGTCCCTATCTGGCCATGGTGACGCTGGCCTTCGGCACCATCATCCAGATCCTGATCAACGAAATGACCTTCCTGACCGAGGGCCCGCTTGGAATCAAGGTGCCCAAGCCGTCGTTGCTCGGTTACAAGCTCAACGAGCTCGAGTATTTCTATTTCGTCGCCGTCCTGATGCTGCTTGCGCTGGTGACGGTCAACCGCATTCTGCGCTCGCACCTCGGGCGAGCGTTTCAGGCGCTGCGCGACAGTCCTGTCGCGTGCGACTGCATGGGAGTGTCGGTTTACCGCTACAAGGTATACGCGTTCGTGATCAGCGCGGCGATGGCCGGGCTGGCCGGCAGCCTTTACACCTATTCCGAAGAATACATTTCACCGAACACCTATAACTTCGAGCTGACTATTCTGTTCTTGCTCGCGGTCATCATGGGCGGACGCAAGACGCGGAGCGGTCCGCTGCTCGGCGCATTGATCGTCGTGACGCTGCCGAGCCTGCTTTCGGACATCAGCCTGTTCCGCGGCATTGCGACCGCCGCGGCAGTCCTTGGCGTCATCCTGGCCGCGGTCCTGCTGCTCAAGCGGCAGAAGACCTGGCGTGAAGTGATCGTGCCGGTCACATCGGTCGTCGGCATGGCGGTCTTCTCCTACTATCTCGAAAACATCGTCGACTGGCGCCTGACAATTTTTGGATTCATGACGCTGTTCGTCGTGTATTACCTGCAGGACGGCATCATCGGCTTTTTGCGAGGCGCCGCGGATCGACTTTGGCCGCATCGCGCCGCGAGCAAAGTTGCCGAGGGTGTGGATGCCGATGGATCCAGGACCTGGGCGCCGCCGGCGAAGGCGGTCCAGGCGTCGGGCAATCTCCTCGAGGCGAGCAACATTCTCATGCAGTTCGGCGGCCTCAAGGCGCTGAACGCGGTGGATCTCTACGTTGCCAAGGGCGCGATTCACGGGCTCATTGGCCCCAACGGCTCGGGCAAGAGCACGATGATGAACGTGCTGACGGGCATCTACCGCCCCACCGATGGAAAAGTGGTGTTCAACGGCAACTCGATTGTCGGCAAGACGCCGTCCGAGATCGCGTTGGCGGGAATTGCGCGGACGTTCCAGAACGTGCAGCTTTTCGGCGAAATGACCGCCACCGAAAATGTGCTCGTCGGCCTGCACCATACGTTCCACAGCAACCTGTTCGATATCCTGTTCAACACGCGCCGCTATCGCGAAGAAGAAAAGGCCGCACATCAGCGCGCCGCCGGCATCCTGCAATTCGTCGGGCTGGCGGACATGGCAAACGAGGAGGCTCGCAATCTTCCGTACGGAAAGCAGCGCCTGCTGGAAATCGGCCGCGCGCTGGGCCTGGACCCGAGCCTGTTGCTGCTCGACGAGCCTGCCGCGGGCCTGACTGCGCCGGACATCAAGGAGCTGATCCAGATCATTCGCAAGATCCGCGATCATGGCATCACGCTCATCCTGATCGAGCATCACATGGACGTGGTCATGACCATCTCCGATTTCGTCACGGTTCTGGACTTCGGCCAGAAGATCGCCGAAGAAAAACCGTCGCTGGTGCAGTCCGATCCCAAGGTCATCGAGGCGTACCTCGGCAGCAGCATGGCCGATCCGGCGCACGACGCGGCAGACCCTGCTCCGGCATAGCGAGATCGAGGCGCGGCATGCTATCCATTTCCAATCTTTGCGCGGCGTACGGCAAGGTCGAGGTGCTGCACGGAATCTCGCTCGAGGTCCCCAAAGGCAAGATCGTGACCTTGATCGGCTCCAACGGCGCGGGCAAGACGACGACCATGCGCGCGATCTCGGGGATGATCAAGCCGGTCTCCGGCACGGTCACCTTGAACGGCAAGGACATCACCGGGCTGGATTCGCATCGCATCACCCGCGCCGGCCTCGCGCATTCTCCCGAGGGCCGGCGCGTGTTCTCGACCATGAGCGTCAACGACAACCTGCTGCTCGGCGCTTTCCCGCGCCTGACGCGCTCACGGCCGAAGGGCGACGTGAAGGGCGACCTCGAGAAAGCGATGGAATTGTTTCCCCGCTTGAAGGAGCGCCGCACCCAGATTGCGGGCACCCTGTCGGGCGGCGAGCAGCAGATGCTGGCGATGGCCCGGGCGGCAATGCTGAATCCGGACGTCATTCTGCTCGACGAGCCGTCGATGGGCCTCGCGCCTATCCTCGTCGAAGAGGTTTTCCGCATCATCCTCAGCCTGAAGGAGCGCAGCGTGACCATGCTGCTGGTCGAGCAATTCGCGGCGGCGGCGCTGAAAGTGGCTGACTATGGCTACGTGCTGGAGAACGGCCGCATCGCTGTCAGCGGTCCGCCCGAAAAGTTGCGCAACGATCCCGCGGTCAAGGCGGCGTATCTTGGAGGCTAGCGGGGACGTTTCCCTCGCGGCCGCCCGTCCATGCGCACCGGATCGGGCGTGCGCGGTCTCCTCGCTGTTCGCGGTGAAGAGCTTGCGCCTGTCCCGAAGAGCGCTGGTGCGCGCGATCGTCCTGTCGCTGGTCGCGATGGCCGGCACAGGCTGTGCGCCCGTCGCTCCCACCATGGCGATCGACAAGGACCGCGACGCCGCGCCGCAAAGCGCTCTCTCCAAAGCTCGCGTGAACGGAGTCGAGCTGAGCTACATCGACCGCGGCCAGGGCCCCGCGCTGGTGTTCGTGCATGGCGGACTGACGGACTACCGGGAATGGGACTCCATCGCAACGCTGCTGTCCTCGGAACGCCGGACCGTCGTCTACAGCCGCCGATACAATTTTCCAAACGACAATCCCCTCACGGCGAAGGACCATTCGGCGGTCGTGGAAGCAGCGGACCTCGCCGCGCTCGTCCGCCATCTCGGCCTGCGTGACATCGACGTCGCCGGCGTCTCGTACGGCGCGTACACGGCGCTCGAGCTCGCCTTGCGCGAGCCGCGAATGGTGCGGTCGCTGACGCTCGTCGAGCCTCCGCTGCTGCGTTGGCTCGCTGACATTCCGGGTGGGGCGCCCTTGTTCGACGAGTTCTATTCCGGAAGCTTTCGGCGAAGCGGCGAGGCATTCGAGCGCGGAGATTCGTTGGCCGCGCTTCGGATCACCATGGACTACTTTGTCGGGCCCGATGCGTTCGACGCGCTGCCGCCGCAGGACCGCACCGACCTGCTCGGCAACGCGCGCGAGTGGCAGGCGCTTACGACGTCACGCGATTCGTTTCCGCCGATCAGCTTGCAGCAGATCCGGAGCCTCGATATTCCGGTGCTGATGATCAGCGGCGGAAAGACTTTTCGCATGCTGAAGCTCACCGACGCTGCGCTGGAGCACGCGCTGCCTCATGTCACGCGGCTGATCGTTGCGGACGGCACGCACGACGTTTGCAGCGAGCAGCCCGCGGTCTGCGCGGACGCCATCCGCGCATTCCTGGCGCCTCCACGCAGCCGCTGAGCGTGGCCGGAGAGCGGAAGCGCTACTGGCAGACCGTTCCCGGCGCACGGAATACCTGGCGCGTGATCGCCTTGCTCTGCGTCGCCTTGTTCACGCCGTCGCCGAGATCGACGCTGTAATTGAATGTGCCGTCGTTGCCGTCGGTAAAGGTAAACGACGCGGTACCCACCGCGGTTGCAGTCACCTTGGTCGGATCGAACGGCACCGCACTGAACGCAGGCCCGCCGGTCAGGTACAGCGTTCCGGAATATGCTTTCGTTCCGGTTTGCGGAAGCGTCGCCGACAGCCATAGCGGGTTGTGATTGGCGTCGTAGGTGAACCAGGTCGCGAATATGGTCGTGCCTTCCTGCGTGAGATTCACGCCCCACCCGGACTCGGTTCCTCCCGTGGTCCACCAGAGGTCCTGGAAGTTGGTCGCCTTGGTCAGGTCCGGCTGCGCGCCCCACACGCACGTCGGCAGCGTGCCGAAGACCTGTGGCACGATCGCCTTGGTCTGCGTAACGCCGTTGACGACGTAGGCGAACGTGCCGGTCGTGGCGCTGGTAAAGGTCAGCGTTCCGGTCCCGACTTCGGTCGCGGCCGCGGGAGGGACAAAGGCACTGAAGGGCGCGCCGGTGGTCTTGTAGAGCGTGCCGCTGTAAACGCCTTCGGCCATCTTGCTTGCGGTCATGGTCAGCCACCACGCCTTGCCATTCGCGTCGTAGGTGAACCAGGTCGCAAAGATGACGTCGCCCTGATGCGCGAAATTGATGCCCCAGCCGGATTCGGAGCCCGCCGGCGCGTTCCACCACAAGCCTTCGTAATTGGGCGCTGCCGAACCCAGCGATGCGCTTTGGCCCGCAAAATTGGCGGCGAGATTCTTGGCCACGGTGCCGTTGCTGTACAAGGCATTGACACCGTCGGTCGGCAACGATTTATAGCCAAGCGTGTAAACGTCCGCGTAGTTTACGGTGCCGGCGCCGATCGGCAGAAAATTGTTCGGAACGACGTAATCCGGCGCGACGACGCCGAGCGCCGCGAAACCCTGCGTAGCCACCAGAACCTTCCTGTCCGTCGTATTCGTGTCAGAAAGATCGACAGGAAAGATGAGAGTCTTCTTGACGCTCGAGCCCATGACCGAGCTGCTGATGCTGCGGCCCGTCCAGAGATTTTCGCCGTCGAACTTGCTGGTCAGGACGATGAACTGCACCGTGCCGTCGGCATTCGAGTAGAGCTGCTCGATCGTGAACAGGTGAAAGGCCGCGGATGCGGCCGATGCCGCAGCGGCAAGGATCAGCGCAATGCAAAAACGGATAAGACGTTTCATCGAGCCCCCTGGCGAATCAGTTGTGCGCTCGCTGCGGCCCTTCGCTTGGCCGCCGACAAGAATGCATGCATCGCGCGCTGAGAGCCTGCACTGCGGGGCTGGGCGGGTCAAGTCGATTATTCACGACGACCCGCGTCGCGTCGCTAAGAGTTCATTCGCACACAAGGCTACACGACCTCGACCATTTGCATCATGCCCATGTCTTCATGGACCAGCATATGGCAATGCATGACATACGTTCCTTTGAAATCGCGGAAGCGCGTGCGGAAGGTCACCGACGTGGGCTCGGTCGGCGATCCGCCCGGCGGCATGGCGACCGTGTCGGCCCAGTACGGTTCGACCGGCTGCCCGTTGAGCTTCACGACCTGAAACGGATTGACGTGGATGTGGAACGGGTGGCGCACGTTGTTCATGCTGAAAATAGTCCATTCCTCGACGCTGCCGAGCGCCACCGTTTGTTTCAGCGCACGGCTCGACTGATAGGGAATGAACTCGGTCGGCAATGCAGGCTGGGTCGACGCCTGCCCACTCGCGGCACCGAGGGCAAATACCTCGTTGGCAATCGAGGTGCGCCCGGTCTGATACAACCAGTCGTCGCGCTCGGGTCCCGGGTTCACGACAGGATTGGTGGACGGCGTTGCGTCGATGTCGATGAAACGCATCACGATCGACCGCTTCAATCCGCCCGCGCTCGCGAGCTCCTCATCGGTGATCGTTGCCAGAGTGGCGGGAACCGGAAGCGGCCCGGCAGGCAGCGACATCGGGCGGGACTCATCCACGACCACGACCTCGGCCACAATGTCCTCCGACAGCACCGACTCGTTCACTCCCATCTGAAATTGCAGGGTGCGCAAATAGTAGGTGCCCACGCCACCGGCCTGGACAAGCACGCTGGCACGATTGCCCGGCGCAAGCACCACCCCCGTCGTGTTGTCCGGCGCCGGCATCGCGAACGGGCCCACCGGCACCAGGCTGCTCCGCGGATTTCCATCGAGGCTGTAGACATTCAGCGCGTGGCTGTCCATACCCAGGTTGACGAACTTGAAGATCGAGGCATTGACGAAATGCCAGTTCTGCACTTCACCGCGTCTCATCACCAGCCTGGGACGACGAACCCCGTTGATCAGAAACGGCGGCTCGACGAGCGGCACGTCCGCGACTTGCGTAAACGATTCAAGCATTCCGGTGGCATCGGTGACCGGCGCCTGAAAAACGAACACGCGCTCGACGGCAGCGGCGATCTCGGGGACCAGGTCGATTGCGCCCTTGATGATCAATGCGCCGGCCATGCCGCTGCCCACCTGTATTGCCGACGATCCATGCAGGTGTGGGTGATACCAATATGCACCCGGCGGATGATCGAGAGGGATTTGATACTCGTGCTGACGGGTGCTTCCGGGCTGGACGCCGAGCTGCGGGTCATCCATCACGTAGTCGCCGTAGACGCCGGCCGCCACCAGCCCCGGTGAAACGTGCAATCCATGGGTGTGGAGATTCGTGCTGTTGGGGTAGCGCAGATGCTTTGTCGGCTCGCTGCTGGGGGGATTCGGCGGCAGCTGATTGATCACCTGGATCCTGAGCCTGTCGCCGACATTCACGCGCAGCGTTGGAGCCGGAATGCTGCCGTACATGTTTCGCAGCGTCACCGCCTTGCCGTCGAGCATCGTCCGCAGATAGGTGAGATTGAGCGTGACGTCCAACGCTCCGCCGACCGATACCAGCGTTGGCGGCTCGACAAAGGTTTCGTCGGGCAGTGGCTGCGCTGAGTCGCCGCCCGAATTGCAGCCATGCAGACTTGCGGGCAAAGCCAGTCCGGCGCCGACCGTCCAGGTCAGCCGCAGAAATTCGCGGCGCGAATAGTTGCCGCTTTCCGAGTCGGTCATTGCCACTCGCTCAGCTCAGGGCAAAAAACGCATTCGGAAGCAACTGCTCGCGGCTTGCCGAACCGATCTGTCCGGACGCGTTGTTGCCCCATCCCAGCAGACCGCCGGGCGTCAATGCCGCGGCATGGGTCTCGCCCGCGGCAATCGCGCGTACATGCTCCAGGTCCGGCACCCGCACTGCGCTGTGGCGATCGTCCGTATCGCTCAAGCCGAGCTGACCGTGACCGTTCCATCCCCAGGCATAGACTTCCCCGCCAACGCCAAGGGCGAGTGAAAAATGCATGCCGGCGGCAACAGCCTGCACGCGCGACGGGAGCCTGACCCGCGAAGGCACTGCCGAGTAACGAAGCGTCGGCTGCCCCAATTGCCCATGATGGTTGCTGCCCCAGGCCAGCACGTCGCCTTCGGCGGTCACTGCCAAGGTGTGCGTTGCGCCGGCGTCAACCGAGCGGATTTTTTTCTGCAGCGGCAAAGGCTGCGGGGTCGCGACCGATGCCAGGTGACCCAATCCAAGTTGACCGGCGGCGTTATTGCCCCAGGCATACAGCTGGCCGCCGCGCGTCAGCGCCAGCATGTAGCCCTTGCCCGATACCAGTTGGCTCGACAATGGAACGCCTGGCACCTGTCCTGGAATTGCATTGAAGTGCGCGGTCGGTCTCCCCAATGCGCCTTCGTTGTTGAGTCCCCACGTAAAGACTGCGCCCTCGGAATCGATGGCGCCAAATGAAAATTCTCCCGCAGCAATGCCGTGCGCATCGGCAATGTTTTCCACCAGCTGAGGTGTTGCCAGCGCAACCGAGTTGAGCCGTCCACCGATCCCGGCCGCATTTGCGCCCCAAACGACAATCCGATTCTGCGCGGTAATGCCGAGACTGATGCCATGGCCGGCAGTGACGGAAATCATCTCCTGCCGACTATTGAGCTCCACCGCGCTGGTCGGAGCTTTCAAGGTGCTGCAGTATTCGGGAGTGTCCGGCGCGACTCTCCCGCTGCCATCGCCTCCCCAGCCGAATACTCTGCCGGTAGCCAGCAACGCCAATGTATGGTCTCGACCGCAACTGATCGAGGTGACAACGTGGCTTTTCGGGGCCGGTAGGTTCATGCCGAATAAGTGATGCCGCGCGAGTCGCCGAGGGTGGAAGCGCTATTGTGTGCGCCGGCTCACATTGCTGCGATCGTCACCGGCCGCCGTCAGGTGGGGAGTGTAACGCTTCGGAAGACGGGCGTGTCGTCACGAAAGAATGTTGCTCGCGGTTCCCCGGACATGGCCAGCGCAGGGAGCCGAAGCATTGGCACGCAACCAACGGTAATATGGCCGATATGTACAAGTGCTATGACAGCGTCTGGCACCGCATCGCGCTCGGACTGGCGGCAATGTTGATCGCGACCGACGCCGCGGCAATTCTCGTCGTCAGTGAGCCTTGGGTGCGGGTTTCGCCAAAGGCACATTCTGCCGAGGGCTATGTGACGCTGCGTAGTACTGAAGGCGCGACGCTTGTCGGGGTCCGTACCGATGCTGCGGCCAGGATAGAAATTCGCAAACCCGGAACGACCGGAGCGTCCATCGGCGAAATCAAGCTGCCGGCGGGCGAGACCGTCATGCTCGCGCCCGGTGCGCAAAAGTTCGTGCTGTCGAACCTTTCCCATCCCCTGAAACTCGGCGATCGCATCGGTATCGATTTGACCTTCATGGGCGCCGATGGCGAGCGCCAGCAGGTGCACGTAAATGCCGAAGTCCGGCTGCACTCGCCGACCGACGACCACATGCACGGGCACCGCCACTGAAGCACCGCTCGTGAGGGTTGCCTTGGCCTTGACACCGTTTGGCTCAGGCAAACGGTCACTTCTTGTGGCGGCTCCATCTGGCGCGCCGCCCCTTGGCACGCGACGCCCCATGCCGATTGACCGGGGCCATTTGACAGCGAGGAACCGGCAGGAGTATTTAGACTTTATCGCGCGTCTCTCCACGCCGCACCTCGGGCCCTGGTCCCTTTGCGTGCACATGATGGACAAGACGACGCTTGGAGGAGCTCCCGTTCCGAACATCTTCAACGTTCGCGTCGTAACCAGACCGTCGTTGCGACGGTCCCCATCATCGACTTGAAAGGGCACCTCATGAACTCCAAACCGTTTCTAGCGCTGGCTGTTTCTTCGGCTGTCCTCGCCGGCGCAATAGGCATTGCGGGATGTGGCGGCGGCGGTGGCGGCATGGATGCCAACGCCCAGGTGCCGGTATTTACGCTGTCCAGTCCCGATCTGACCTCCGGTACCTTCGCCGCCCAATTCATCCTCAACGGCTTCGGCTGCACGGGAGGCAACATCTCTCCCGCGGTGACTTGGACGAACCCGCCTTCGGGCACGAAGTCGTTCGTGCTCAACGTTTTCGACCCGGATGCGCCGACCGGGAGCGGCTTCTGGCATTGGGCCGTGTACAACATTCCGCCCTCGGCGACGAGCCTGGCGCGCGGCGCCGGCAACGCCGCGGCCACGCTTCCCGCGCCGGCGTTCGGCGGCACCACGGATCTGCTCGACACCGGCACCACCGGCGGCAACGGCAACTACGGCGGGCCGTGCCCGCCGGCGGGCGACCCGCCCCATCGCTACATATTCACGCTTTACGCGCTGAGTGTCGACGACGTGCAAATGGCAGGCGGTGTGCCCAGGACGGGAACGGCCGGCCTGTACAGTTTCGCGATCAACAAGGGAATAGGCGCCGCGCTTCTCGCCAAGACCAGCTTCACCGCGACCTACGGCCGATAGCCGGGACGGCCGCGGACCCGCCGCCTGGCGGCGCCGGCGGGTTTATTCATCTTTCCCGGGCGCGATACGCGCTCGGTTCGCAATGCAACATCTTCCGTTGTGAATCGGAAGCTGTACGACGCCAGTTCGACCCATGGTTGCGCAGTCAACGATAAGTGTCGGCTGGCACCGACGCAGAGCAATCCGGCGACTGTTCGTAACGCGACAGATCGACGATCTTTTGCTGCGGCAATCGTGCAAGCGTCCGGCTGAGCAGGCGATAGATGCGCCTGTCGAAGCCGCGCGGGCGTGCTTCCAGCAACCCGTAAAGCGCACCCTCGCTGTTTGCCGTTCCGAGAAATTGCCAGTGATCGACGACATGGACGTCCGAATGCTCGCGAATGCCCACCGCGCCGCGATGCGGCCAGACCGGCAGGCGCAATGGCCCGAGCGAGGCGAACAGGCGCATCAGCTGCTTCTTTCGATCTGTCCTTCCTACACATCCCGCTTCGGGCCGATCGACGGGGCAAGCCGGGCAGCCGGCCTTCGTGAACGCGGACACGCCCAACAGGCAATGGCACAGACGGTGTTTTGCCGCGAGCCGAAGGAGCGCGTTACGGGCTTTGCGCTCGGATGCAAAAATGCCGAACCATTCGGTCGCTTTCGAAGTCTTGCAATCGGACAGCGGCACGACGTCGACACTCGGGATGGCATCGGGCGAGAATTGCCACGTGAATGCGGCCGTCTCCGTATTGCGCTTGGGTGTCGCCAGGACGACGCTCTCGAGGGCGGCTGCATGGAGCTGCGCTCCCAGCATCCCGCGCGTGACGCGCCAGGTGATATTGGTGATGCGATGCGCGTATTCCAGCGCCTTGTCCGTCGCCTGATCGACACGAAAGTAATTGAGTACATGCAGCTTGAGATTGCCCGCCGCACCCACCATGAGCGGTTGGTTGCCTTCGCCGTGAAAAATATAGGCGCCCGGCATTTCGGGCAGGCGTTCGATCAGCGATGGATCGAGATGCGGAGGCAGCACGGGCCCGGCCAGCAGCATTCTGATGGCGTTGCCGACGACCTCTTCGGAATGCTGCCGATGGATCACCTGCCACAGCTGCCAGACAAGATCCGCATCCGGCAACGCGCGATGCCGCGCCTCCGCGCGCAGTCCGTGACATTGGATCAATGAATCCAGGTCGTGGTGCGCAAGGTGCGGATACAACTTGCGCGACAACATCACCGAGCAGAGCACTTCCGGACTGAAGTCGATTGCAACCCGGCCGAACTCCGCCCTGAGGAAGGCATGGTCGAATCGTGCGTTGTGGGCGACCAGCAGGCGGCCCGAGAGCCGTTGTGCCAATGCGCTCGCGATGTCGCCAAAGGAAGGCGCATCGTCCGAGCCGCCCGGCTCCGAGACTCTTGTCGACGCCAACTCGCGTCGCGAGAACGTGTTAACGAGCGTTGTCCAACGGTCGACCCGATCGCCGTCTACCGTGACCACTCCAATTTCGGCGATGCGATTTTCGGTCGGGCTGAGCCCGGTCGTTTCCACATCGACGATTGCGAGACGCTTGAATAAACCCAAATCCGGCCGTTGCTCATCGCATCGTTGTGCACCCTGACCATTATCGAACGAACGTTCGATCGTGTCCAGCGGAACAAACCTCGGCCGCGGGTGTCGAAGGCAAGCGTCGTGCTGCATTGGCGTAGCGCGGCGGAGTCGGTCCCCTATCTCAGATATGCCAGCAACGGTGATCCGATCTGCCGCCTTACGAGAGCATTCTCCGCGACCCGCATCTCGGCAGTTCCGAGGCTCTCGAGCCACTGAATTTCGCCTGCGACCAGCGTGGCGATGGCCACCCCGTCGCGATAGAGCACGCGGTTGTTCAGCAACGCCGGCACTTTCGTCCCGGGAGTAATTACTCCCACCAGATTCAGCGGGTCGGCGCCGCTGACCGAAACCATGGATCCGGTCGCTGCCGCTCGCCGCGTGTCGCGCAACATCGCCACCGCCTCGGGAAGGGCAAACTGCTCGCCCGACGGACCGGCGACAAAGCGCCCGCCGCGAATGTCGCCGCGCGCCTCCAGCCGCCGCAGCGCGCGCAGCATGTCACGCCATGCGGGCAGCCACGCCGCTTCGCGCTGCAGAAGGCGCCAGAAAACGACGCCGTAGCGCCTGAGCAACGAGTGCACGATGTGCTCGACCATGTCCTGGTCGGGCTCGTAGTAGGCGCGCTTCGGGCCCTCGCCGATCGGCGGTCGCTTCACCAGCGACCATCGACCCGCTTCTTCGATGCCCAGCAAGGGTGAGCGACGGCGACGTTTCGTGCCGCCCAAAGGCTTGCGCTTTTCCGATGGCGTGAGCAGCGCACGCAGTCCTGCAAAGCTGTCTGACGCGACCAGGCCCGCTGCGACAAGCTCCGCCAGAGCATCTTCGATTTGAGTGCGCAGAAGACCGGTCGTCTGCACGATTTCGTCGTAGAACGACGCGCCGTGGGAACGCAGCACATCGACGACGGATTGCGCGCGCGAGCTCAAGTCCTCGACCTTGACCGCGGGCGATGGCGCGGCACGCGTCCACAGCGCCGCGCTACGGCGTGGCAGCAGCGTGACCGGCGTGGTGCGGATCGGGCCGCGGCCGCTCGCCACGCCCGCATTCGCGCTGTGGCTCAGGCGAGCCCAGATCGTGCGCCCGGAAAGACACAGGTCGTCGAGCCAGGTGAACTCGTAATCCTCGAGACGCGCAGGAAGGAGCTCCGACTCCCACGCTGCCGCCGGCGCCTCGAAGCCTTGCAGTTGCGCGATGACTGCATCGAGCGCATCAGGACCCTGCCGTTGCTCGCTCGGCGTGACGTGCTGCCAGCGAAACAGGAAGCGAAGAAAATCCTGGCTCGAGACGGGCTCGATCTCCTGCCGCAGACGCTTGACCGTGTAGCGATGAATGCGCGCCAGCAGCGAGCGATCGCACCACTCGGTCTCTACTCCACCGGGCGTGAACAAGCCGCTCATGACCACGCCTTCGCCGACGAGCTTGGCCAGCGCGACCTCGATGTCGGCGATCGGCAAGCGCATCGAGGCGGCAATCGCGCGGGTCGTGACCGGACCGAGGCCTTCCAGCCGGCTGCGCACGATTTCGACCAGCGCGTCGTCGCGCGTCCATTGCCGCTCCGCGAACTCCGCGGGCGCCTCGATCGGCGGCGCCAGAACGAGATCCGGATACACCGCGTGGAATTGCGGCAGACGCTCGGCCGCGACCCAGATCGCAGCTTCGTCCGCTCCCGGTTTCGCTGCGTTCACGCGGCCCGGTGCATGCGTCGTGCGATCCGCCACGCAAGCCGCCCGGCGCTGCGTCGCGAGCGAGTCGAGATAGCCGCGCCAGGACGCGTGCCGGTCGATTTCATCGCGCGTAACGAATCCCAGCCCCAGCAATGCGTCGTGCATTTCGTCGGCGTTCGCTGCTTCCGGCCACGCTTCGGCGCGCACGCGCTCGATCGCTGCAGCGTCGAGGCGGCCCAGATCGGCGGCGCTGGCGTCGTCAAGCCATCGCCGGCCCATGACCGCCTGCGCGCGACGTTCCTCCAGCGGCGCGTCGTCCAGGTAAGCATACGGACGCGCGGTGAGGATTTCCTGCGCCATCGGCGAGGGCCCGGTCAGGTCGCGTGCGATAACCGCAACCCTGCCCGACTCGATGTCGGCCAGCAGGCGCTCCAGTCCTTCGACATCCATCGCCTCGTACAGGCAGTCGTGGACCGCCTGCGCCACCAGCGGATGGTCGGGTATCTCTCGGTCGCCGACGAGGTTTTCGGCGCAGGCGATCTGATCGGGAAACACCGCCGCCATGAGATCTTCCGCGCGCATTCTCTGCAAGGGCGCGGGTACCTTTTTGCCGCCTTGAAAGCGCGGCAGCGCGAGCGACGTTCCCGCAATCCAGCGCCAGCGCGCGCCGAACATCGGCGCATCGAGCATCGCCTGAACAAGTATTGGACGGACTGTCTTCGAGTTCAAGTAGCGCGCCACGCTCTCGAGCGGGAAGCTGTGGCTGGTCGAGAGCGACAGCACGATCGAGTCTTCGGTGGCCGCGGCCTGCAACTCGAAATTGAACTTGGTGCAGAATCGCTTGCGCAGCGCAAGCCCCCACGCCCGATTGATACGGCTGCCGAACGGCGAGTGAATCACCAGCTGCATGCCGCCGGACTCGTCGAAGAAGCGCTCAAAGATGACGGTCTTCTGCGTGGGGAGCGTGCCCAGCGCCGCCTGTGACGCGGCGAGATAATCCACGATCTGTCCCGCGGCCGCCGCCGACAATCCGATGTCCTGCACGACCTGGTCGAAGGCGGCCTGCTTGCCGCCTTCGGCATTCAATCGTCCGGAAACTTCTTCGCGCAAACGCGACACCGCGTGCGAAAGCTCGGCGGTGCGCGCCGGCGCCTCGCCCAGCCAGAACGGAATCGTCGGCGGCTGGCCGTGTGCATCCTCGACGCGCACCCTTCCCGCCTCGATGCGCAGAATGCGATACGAGCTGTTCCCGAGCTGGAAGATGTCGCCGGCGAGGCTCTCGACCGCGAAATCTTCGTTGACCGTCCCGACGAGCTGACCGGCAGGCTCGAGCACGACGTTGTAGTCGGCGTTGTCGGGGATCGTGCCGCCTGAGGTCAGCGCCGTCAGCCGCGCGCCGCGACGCGGCCGCAGCATGTGATTGATGGCGTCATGATGTATGAGGGCGCCGTGGCGGCCGCGGCGAGTGCTGAAGCCCTCGGCGAGCATGACCAGCACGGCGTCAAACGATTTTCTCTCCAGATGACGATAGGGATAAGCGCGCCGCACGAGCTGAAAGAGTGCCTCCTCCTCCCACTCCTGCGCCGACACTTCGGCCGTGATCTGCTGGGCGAGAACGTCGAGTGCATCGTCGGGAATATGCAGCCGGTCAAGCTCGCCGCGGCGCACCGAGTCAAGAAGCGCGGCACACTCGACGAGGTCATCGCGCGACAGCGGGAAGAGCCGGCCCTTCGAGGTCCCGCC
>Ga0209839_10000952_pt1 | contig 14776 bp, 24 predicted proteins | sample OrgsoiDNA2013050_FD_185800 | JGI IMG/M metagenome (GOLD analysis project Ga0209839, IMG submission 185800) | Permafrost soil microbial communities from the Arctic, to analyse light accelerated degradation of dissolved organic matter (DOM) -... | ecosystem: Environmental > Terrestrial > Soil >... | reverse complement strand
GTCAGCATCCCAGTCCGAATACAGGCCCCCGGCGGTGATGGTCCGGGCGATGACCTGCACAGCTACCCACGCGGCGGGGACCGCGATGTAGCAGTCGTAAAGCTCCTCCATCAGCGTCTTGCGGTCGCTGCCGGTAGACGCCCCCATCGACTGGATGTGCTCGTCTATCCCGCCCGCAGGAATGCCCGGCACGAAGCCGGTCCGGGGCGGCAGGGCGTGCTGCGGGCCGGCCGGGTCCGCCAGTGCCGCGGCGCGGGCTTTCTTCTCGGCAACGTTGCGTCGGAAACCGGGCGGGATCCAGCCGGCGAGCGTCGGCATGCGACCTCCCGGCCAGTCAGGTCAAGCCCACGGGGGGCGCTGGGTTGCGCCCTGCCTCGGGTCGCGCTCGGGGGCATCCTCGTCAGTGCGGTACGCGAACGGGCCGCGGGCCTCCATGAGCTCCACGCCGTCGAACGGGGACTCTTTCGGGGGGGTCACGTCGGGCCAGGACGGGCCGCCGCCCATCATGATCATCAGGTACGACATGGCGTCGTAGGCGTGGTCCTCGGCGTCGGTGTCCACGTCTTCCGGATCGCCCTTGCTCGCATGCGGCAGCGTCGGCAGGGTGCGGATGAGATTCGCGCACTGCGGGAAAAAATGCGCGAGCGGGCATTTGTCCCGGCCGAGAGCCCGGTGATGGGCGCACGCCGGGCCGTCAGCCAGGAACGTGCGAGTGCGCCGGACGCGGGTTACGCGCGAGCCAGGACCCTTGGTGGCCGCGGTCAGGTGGACGCCGTTTTCCGCGTAGATCTCGGCGCTTGCCTTGCCCTCGCCGGTCACGCTCCAGAGCGACGTGTCCGCGTAACGGACCGCTATGTGCTCGTCTTCGGCCTCGGCCGCGAGAATCTGCTTAGCCTGGTCGGTCTCGCCCACCTCGGCGGCGTAGAGCTCGCGGTAGAACCACAAGCGATGATCGGGATCCTCCGCAGCCCACAGCGTGCACCACGGCGCGCGAAACCCGCCGTCGATGCCGTTGTAGCGCTTCCACTCTGCGGGGATCGTGAACGGCTGCACGACATGCCGGTCGTAGCGCCATTCACTGAACGCCTGACCGGCGAATACCGTCCAGTCGCCCTCAAGGTAAGCCCTGCGGAGTTTCTCGGGCAGCCCGGCGAGGTTTTTGAGGTAGTCCGCTCCGAGTTGCGGAGTATCACCGATGCGGCTCTGGATGAAGATCCGGCGCCGGTTGTTGGCGTCAATGATCTCGTGCTCGCCGCGGCCGGTCGCATCAATGTAGTCGGTGACGATCCGGGAGTGCCCGGCGCTGCCCGGGTTCGTCGCGCTCCTGATGCCAAGCACCGGCACCGTGGGGACACCTGTCCTGACGCGGGTATAGAGCATGTCCACCACATCAGGCGGCATGGTGGTCCGCTCGTCCAGTAGCAGGAGGTTGATCTCCGCAGACAGGAACGCCGTGGCTTCCTTCAGGTCCTTGGCGTGGGAGAACGTCAGCACCGAGCTGCCGGGGAACCAGAGCTCGTACTTGTCAGCCCGCCACCGGCATCCCAGTGCCCGCGCGTACCCGATCCGGCCGAGCTGGCGGAGCACCGAATGCTCCAGTTCCGGGAAAGTTCGCCGGAACCAGAACGCCTGCAGGCCCGGATAGCGGCAGCAGGCACGCAGTACGTACAGCAGGAGGCTAAAGGTCTTGGAGCCGCCTACCGCGCCACCGAAAAGCACGTCGATGTTCGCGTCGGGAAGCTCCAGGAACCGCGTCTGAGGTCCGGGGTTCGGCGTGAAGCCCAGCTTTTCGAACGCGTCATCCGGCGCCGGTTCCCACTCGGCCGCCGCAGCCTCGAAAGCCATGGCCGTCACGGTCGGCCCCCGGTCAGTTCAGCGGGGCCGTCGCGGCGATGGCGGCCCGCCTCAGCTCCTCAGGCACCACGACCGGCAGCAGGGCCGACTGGTCCGCGTTCAGCGACAGCCTGGCCAGGATGCGGCGGATCACGTCGTTCATCAGCGATCCCTGTGCCTCGGCCAGCCGGACGCGGCGTTCCTCGATGCCCACGCTGATGGCTGTCTTGGTGAGATCCAGGAGGTGCTTCCGCTCACGGAAGTACAGGTCCAGCCACACGTTCACCGACGCCGAGCGGGTGACGTCGGTCCCGGCGAACTCGGTGGCGTTCTTCTCGGCTTCCTCGGTGATGCCCCACACGAGGTCAGCGGCTTCGAGCTCGGCGACCTTGGCGCGGAGCCACGCGACATGGCCGGCGCTGTATCGGACCTCTTCGAGCAAGGCGTCGGTCGGGGAGATGTCACGGGGCAGGCCGTAAGTCTCAACGGCCTTGCGGGCAAGTTCCTCGCCGATGGCGGCGGCGGCTTTCTTGCCGAGGTGCATCCGGCACTTGTCGGTGCCGCGGACGAGGTGATAGCCGTGACAGGCACCCCGGCCGGCCTTGCGGAGGCTAGCGCACTCGAAGCGTTCGTGTTCCTCGCACCAGCGGCCTTTGCCGGGAGTTGGCATGCGGTGTGCCTCCCGGCCGGGTTCGCAAGGGGTCAGTCAAATCCCACGAAGGTCCGGCAGCGAGAGCAGCGGCCTTTGATCACGGAGGCCTTGGGGTGGGTGCAGCCCGGCTCGGTGCCAACGTTGAACGCGGAGACCTTGCCCCGGCTTACGAAGGCACCAGTACCGGGCTGCTGCATGCGGTCGTCGGCCGTGATCGTGATGGCGTCCGTAGGCAGCGGCTTGCGGCCCGGTACGCGGGCAGCGTCAAGGACGGCTGCACGCACCCACTCGGACAGGCCGGTGTTGCCGCGCGCCGCGGTCACTGCTGCCAGTTCGGCGTCGTTGAGCTTGGCGCAGATGTTGTGACGGCGGCCATCGGGACTTCGCGGTCTTGGCATGGAATCAAGGATACCGGAATCCTGGAAGCGGTATACTGCTAAGTGCAGGACAAACGCGACCAGGGAGGCCAGTGAATGGCACGCTCAGCACTACGCCAGATCCAGCGCAACGCTCACCTGATCAGCAGGACGGCCGGGGATCTCGGCGCCGCCCAGCGCGGTCCCGCGGTGCTCGGTAAGCGCCTCGCCCGCCGTGACCTCACCCGGACGTTCTTCCGGGTGCTGAGGCAGTTCGGGAAGTAGTCTCCCGGAACCAGCCGTCGTCCGCCGCGGCGATGTTCACGGCTGCCATTATCTGCCCGGTGTCCGGACACCGCACGCGCTCGCCGTCTCGGCACTCGGCCTCGACCGGGGCGCCGGGCCCGGTGCCGCCCGCCATGGCCACGATGAGGCAGTGGCCGGTTCCGAAGACACCGCAAACGCGGATGCGGGCCACGGTCGCCCCTTTCACGGTCAGGCTGGCAGCGGGCCCGGTTCCTCGTCGTCCTGGTCACGATCCCGGCGGCACGGCAGGAACTCGGAGAGGAGGACGAAGACCGCCATCCCGGCGATCATGGCAGCGACGATGAGGTCAGGGGCGGGGACGCGGGAGAGCAGCACAGCGTGAACCGATCGAGAGGATTTCAGCAGGCGGGAGGGGGCCGAATGGCCTGCTGCAATCCTAGTGGTTCAGGCTGCCTCAGAGATCCTGCGGGCGACCATGACGGCCATCTTCTCGCCGCGCGCCTCGCCGCGCCTGGTGGTGGCCACGTCCGCCTTCAGGGCGTCACGCAGCCGGTAGCGGGGGCGACCGCGGGGATCCCGGATCTCCCGGCCCTTATCGTCCGTCGCGACAGGCAGGTAGCCGCGCGCTACCCAGTTACAGACGGCGGCGACGGAGACGCCCGCCATCATGGCGACCTGCGACCCGCTCAGGAGCGCATCCATGTCTAGATCGGCCACGCCACCCCCCGGAACGTAAGAAAAGCTCCAGGCGCGCCTGGAGCTTAACGGCGTAAACGCCGGGCGGACATGATCGTCCACGGCCAAGGTACACGGTGAAGCTGGTGGCTTGTCAAGACGCCGCGGACTGCGGGCCTTCCGCGCGCTCCCCGCCGCGCTTGAGTATCCCCCCCTGCCGTTCCGCTTCCGCCTCATACTCGGCCAGGCTGAGTATGCGCCCGCACGAGGGGTTCTTGCAGTAGACGTTCTTCTCGCCCTCAGTCCAGAACAGGGTGAGATTCCGGCAGGACGGCGACGGGCAGCGCATCGGCTTGCGCCGCGTCCGGACTCCGGCCTTAGCCGTCCCTGCGCTCTCCCGGTGCCACTGGAGTATCTCCAGGCCGAAGTCAGCGGCGATCACCGAGACGAGGATGCCGGGAAGCTGGCGCTGAAGCCAGTTGACGCACTCGGTCTCCCGCGACGCCAGCTCCCCGCGAGGCGGCCCGGACTGCCAGCCGTGCATCGTCCGGTAGATCGCCTCCCATGTGCTGAGCATGGCGAACATCTCGTCCCGGTCGTCGCCGGCCTGGGATGGTGACCGCGGCTCGGCGGAACCGGAGACGCGTTCGAGGTCACCCGAGGAACGGTGGCCGTCAGCGGCGGCGGCGAGGATGCCCGCGAGGATGTCCAGCTGAGCCAGGCGCAGGGTGATCTTCGTCTTGCACGGGCCGCACCATACGGGATCGCCCGGCCAGCATCGCAGGCCGGGGATGCTGGGCCGCGACTGCGTGGCGTCGAGCGGGTCGTAAGCCTCGGCGGCCTCCTCGTACTCATCCCATGCTTTCCGGTAGCGCTGGTTGCATTCACCGGGACAGGCGCGCTTGTCCCGGGTGTTCGTCTCGGTGCGCTGTACCGGCTGCGGCGCGAGCACCTCGGCTAGAGCGAGGACGGGCGGTTCCGCGCTCTGGCCTCTGGCGCGGCGCCGTTCCCAGGCACCGGAACTGGCGTTGAAGTCGCTGGATCGGAACTGGTCACGGTCACGATTCCCCCTGCTCATGGGGCAATGATCGGCTACCGGGGGTCATGGTGCAAACGTGGCGGGCCCCATCCGCAGCCCCTCGCGTAGGTGCCGCGCGGAACGACCCCCGAGCGTCACTCTCACTCATCGCCTGACACCTTCCCCGTCAGGCGTGCCGTCACCATCGCCTGCCACACCGCCAGCTCGCTGTCATCAAGGGCCGCGACCCGGCACACGTCGGCGCCGTGCGGCTGGCCGGTCCACAATCCGGCCGCCGTAGCGATGAGGAACCGCGCCTCGGGCCACTATGCGGGCTCGGCCAGCACCTTGTCCCATCCCACGCCGCCCATGGTGACGTGACGGGCGAACTCTGGCCGGGCGGCGATGGGCCCGAAGCCGAGCAGGACCGCGACAGCGGCGGCCTCACCCCACGGTTCTATCGTGCAGGCCGTCACGTACTTGGCGCGGAGCCTGCCGGTGATGGTGCTGTCAGCTGGCATCGTTGCCACCCTCCCGCGCCTCAGCCTCGGCCAGCGCGTCCCTCGCGGCCTGCACGTACTCAGTCCATGCCGCCCAGTCCTGTTCAGGGTGCGGGATCTCCCCGATGAGGATTCCCCCCTGGATGCCCGACATTGCCATCACGTCCACCTCGGCGGCCTCCTCGATGAGGCGGTCCGCCCCGGCCGAGTCGCCGCGGGCGTACGCCTCGACGGACTCACTCAGCAGCTCCAGCACGCGGACGGTGCGGCGGCGCTGGTCCAGGTCACTCACCATCGGCTTCCTTCCATGCCGCATCCCACGCCTCGATCATCGCCGCGAACCGCTCGCAGCCGTCCCCGTGCCCTTGCTCAGAGTCATGCAGGCCGGCCTCGGGGCCGTAGTCGAGCACTGTCTGACCGCAGGAACCGCACGTCCACGCGAACGAGGGACCGCGGCCGAGCCGGGAGGCGACGGCGAGGAACGCGGCGTCCGGGTCGGGCCCGGTGCCCATCGCTTCCCCGATCTCAGCCCACGTCTTCCCGTCCTCCCGCGCGTACCGGGTGCAGTCGGCCGCGGCCCGGCTTGCGGCGTGACGCAGGGCGGCGGCGGCGCGGATGCCTGCGAGGGGTTCGGGCTCGGCCCTGGTCCCGCTGCCCGGGTCGCCGTGGATCACGGGCCTGCGGACCACAGCGGCACCGAGGATGGTGATGTCGTTGCGGATAAGGTTGCGGGGATCGGGGGTCAAGTTTCCTCATCTCTCAGCCCGGCTCTGCGGAGCCGGGCCCGGCTGTTGCGGTAACTGCGGTGGTCTGACGGGGTTGACGGGGTTATCACCACGGTGCCATCCGGGGCCTCCCAGCGGAGGTGCCCTGTACCGGTCAGGGTGACGCGCCATCCGGTTCTGTGCGCTGCGCGGGCCAGGGCGCGGAGGGCTTCGGGGATGCGGAGACGGGACCGGCTCACGGTCTGCCTACCGCGGCGTGCAGGTGGGCGGCGAGTGCAATGACGCCGGTGTCGTGCCAGATGAGGAAGCCAAGGGCGGCCACCAGCAGCGGAGTTACGATCACGTGCTCGGCTAGCTTGCCCGTCGTGAACCAGAGCGGCCGGGGCGTGAGATGGAACTCTTTTATCGTCGCCGGCCACAGAAGCGGCACGCCGCAGCGGGTCAGGCCGTCGCCAGCGATGTGAGTGGCGCACCCCAGCGCAGCAGCGAGCGGGACCAGCGCGAGGCCGTAGCCGGTCCAGCACATCGCCGCGGCACCCGCGAGAGCCAGGACGTTGCCGGCATGGGCGGCGCGCGGGGTGAGCGCGTCGACCGCGGCGGCCAGCCCTACGGCAAGGATGACGAACAGGGCGATGCGGCCGGGCCAGTCGTGGCGGAACAGGCAGGCAAGCCACGCAGCGGCCGTGAACGAGGCGATACCGGCGAGCGAGTGCGTTCCGTGGCGGTGGCCACCGGACACCTTGCGCACGAACCAGGCCAGGCACCAGGTCACGAAGCCGAAGCTGCGGGCTTCGGTCGATCCGCAAGCATCCATGTCAGGGGCTAGAGCGTAGGCGGCGGTAAGGCCAGTGAGCAGCAGCAAGGGCGCGGTGTGCTCGTGCAGGACGAGAGACCCGGCGGTCAGGCCGGTGACGACGCCGGAAAGGGCGTGGCTTCTGCCGAGCACGTCAGCCCCCCATCGACATCAGGTGCTTGTACTCCCCGCCGCACCAGATGCCCGCATCGCGCTCCCGGCCGGTGAGAGCATGCTGGTTGTCCCGCGAGATCAGGTTGACCTGCCCGTCCTCGTACAGCCGGATCAGCATGGCGGCCAGGTCGTCCGGGTGGACGCCGGACACGTCCGCGATGGCGGCGATGGTAACAAAGCTGCCCGGCCCGGCGGTCAGCTTGCGGTAGGCGTCGGTGATGCGCTCGGCGATCTCCCGGTCGTTCATGTCTTCCTCCTAGTACCAGCCATAAGCGGTTTCGTGGTCCCACGCGCCGCACGGCGTGTGCGTGCCGTAGGGGGTTGCGCTCAGATACTCCAGCCCCCACCTGACCTGAGTTTCCGCGTCGGACTGGCCGCCCTTATCTGCGGGCCATCCGGCGACGGGCATCTTGGAGTAGGGCCGCGCCTGGGCTATCCCGTAGGCGAAGACGCTGGCGCCGGGCGGGTCGAGGCCGGTCTTGCGGGTGTCCGCGTACTGAGACCAGCCCGATTCTTGCTGCCACAGCTCGCCCAGGCACCTGTCCTGGCTGCCGGCCCACCCGAACGCCGCGGCCAGCTGGTCGCCCAGGACCTCGTTCGCGTTCACCGTGACCGGGCCGGACGCCGCGTGCTGGCCGGCCTGGGCAAGGACTCCCGGGTGCTGGCCGCCCGCGTAAACCAGCGCCGCGGCGACGATCAGGACAGGCCACTTCTTCACCGGGCCGCCTCTGGAGCTACTTCCATCAGCGTGCCGTCAGCCGGGCATTCCGGCTGCAGCTCGTCCTGCGTCGTGAAACCGCAGGCGGGACACTTGTACTGCCTGACCTTCGGAATCAGCGACATCACGCCGCCGCCCTGGCGGCCGGGTCGGTGAACCCGACCGGAACCTGGTCGCCATCCGGTGAACTGGGCAGGCCGAACGTCGACACCCGGACCGGGTAGCCGGTCGCGTACGCCTCGATCATCAGGTCGTGGCCGATCACCAGGCCGACGTGGCCGGGTGACGTGGGAGTACCGTCTCCCCCGGCGAAGAACACCAGGTCTCCCGGCTGCGGGCTGGATACGTGCGGTTCGCTTGCCCATTGCTCCTGCGAAGTTCGCTCAAGGCTCGCGCCGGCGGCCCGCCATGACATCAGGGCCAATCCCGAGCAGTCGAAAGCGTCCGGTCCGGTGCCGCCCCACTGGTAAGGCTTGCCGATCTGCTGCTGGGCGTAGGCGATGGCCCGGGCGGCAGCGGGTGAGCCTGCGGAGGTGGTGACGGCTGCGGCGTTGTGTCCGCCGCCTGCGTAAAGAGCGGCAGCCGCCGCGCCGAGCAGGACGAGCTTCCCCTTCACGGCTCACCTCCGGCCCGGCGAGCAGGCGTCGATCAGGCACAAGGCGGACTTAAGGATGCGGTCCATGTCGGCGGACTGGATTTGCTCACAGACCAGGCGCAGCGCTAGGCGCCGGCGGGTACCGCCCTCCGTGCTGGCCGAGGCCAGCAGCCACGCCGTGAGATCGCCGGCAGGGGTCCTGCGGGAAAGCGCCCTCACGGGGTAACCCGCATCCGCCCCGAACACGTGCACGGCGCAGGCCATCGCGGTGCACTGAGCGGCCAGGTCGTCGTCATCCACGGGGATAGCGGGGTCCAGGCCGTACACCCCGGCCCACCAGGGGACGGCGGACACAGCGCGGAATCCCTGGCGGGGAGTCGTCATGGGGGCTTCCTCCGTGTCGTCGCGTCCGGTCAGGTGTTCAAGGATCGAGGTCATGGCTGCCTAGCTCCATTGCAGGTCGTCGAGCGCACGGAGATCCTTCTTGGCGCAGAGGTTGTGCAACTCCAGCGCGGTCATCCCGGCCTTCTGCGCGCCTTCCCAGACCAGGCGCGGCGAGAAGGCGCCGACCAGGATCTGCATAACGTCCTCGCAGAACCCGGCCATCCCCTGAGCGTCGGTCGCGTTCGCGGCTCCAGCCTTCTCGCCGTCGATCAGGGCCTTGGCGTACTTTGTGCCAGCGTCACACTTGCGGATCTCGCGCATCACCGGCCGCCGCCTGCCGGGGTGGTAGCCCATACCGGGCCGCCCGGGTCGGATGCCATCAGGACCGGGGACAGGTCGGCAAACTCCTCGATCACCTGGATGCTGTCCCAGCCGGTGATCTGTCCGCTGCCGGGCCGGATCCGCACGTAGTCGCCGCCGAAGGGGATGTAGCCGTCCGCGTACCGGAACAGCGGGCATTCGGCACGGGCGGGAATGGACCCGCAGGCGAGAGAGACGAGCTGCCCGGCATCCGTCAGGGCGGTGGCGGTCCACGCGCCGCAGCCAGGCAGGTTGCCGACCTTATAGGCGTCCAGGTGAGTGCCTGGGCAGGCCTGCGCGGCGGCGGCACCGATGAACCCGACGTCGGCCCACCCGCCGGGCAGGATCATGGCGTCGGCCCAGCCGGCCCGCTCCGCAGCGGGGTGCTGGGCCATCCAGGCGGCGGCCTCAGCGGTCGGCGGCGAGGCGGTGCCGCACCCCGCTGCGGCCAGCGCCAGGGCAGCGATCCCCCCCGTGGCCAGCAGGGCCCGTCGGGACCGGATCGCGGTCATCGCTCGCTCAGCACGGTCAGGACCTCGCCGCTGTAGAAGGCCTCGCGGACTCCCGCGGTCCTCAGGATCAGCGCGGCAGCCTCAATGGCGCCCTGGTGATCCAGCGGCAGGTCGGCCAGCGGTTCTCCCGGCCGGCCGCCGTCGCTGAGCCTCACGTCGAGGGTCACGCCGCCATCCTCGGCGGGGACATATCCCAGGTAGAGCTCGCGTTTCAGCATGGCAAGTCCTTTCATTGCGGGGGATTACTCGCTGGCCCGGAGTCCGGCCAGCACGTCATCAAGGTCATCGGGCCTGACCAGCACGTCACGCGCCTTGGAGCCCTCGGACGGGCCTACGATGTGGCGGCTCTCCAGCAGGTCCATCAGCCGCCCTGCCTTGGCGAAGCCGACGCGGAGCTTGCGCTGCAGCATCGACGTCGACCCGAACTGGGTGGAGATGATCAGCTCCGCTGCCTGCAGGAGGTCTTCCAGGTCGTCGCCGATCTCGGCGTCCTGCTCACGGGAGCGTTCCGGCTCGGCGGCGGCCAGCAGGTCATCCCGGTACGCGGGTGCGGCCTGCTTCTTGCAGTGCGCCACCACGTCGCGGATCTCCTTCTCCGACACGAACGCGTTCTGCAGCCGGACCGGGGATGAGGCACCCATCGGCAGGAACAGTGCGTCACCCTGCCCGATCAGCTTCTCCGCGCCCGGCGTGTCCAGGATGACGCGGGAATCGGCAAGGGACGAGGTGGCGAACGCCAGCCGGGACGGGACGTTGGCCTTAATCAGGCCCGTCACCACGTCCACGCTCGGCCGCTGGGTCGCGAGCACCAGGTGAATGCCGGCCGCCCGGGCCAGCTGGGTGATGCGGACCACGGAGTCCTCGACGTCGCGCGGAGCCACCATCATCAGGTCCGCCAGCTCGTCGACGATGACCAGCAGGTACGGGTACGGGCGGGGACGCCGGTCGCTGCCTGGCGGCGGCTTGAGCTGGCCACCGCGGACGGCGCGGTTGAAGTCGTCCACGTGCCGGAACCCGCTGGCCGCCAGATCGTCGTACCGGCGTTCCATCTCGCCCACCACCCAGTCCAGCGCCTCAGCGGCCTTCTTCGGGCTAGTGATGATGGGGGTGATCAGGTGCGGGATGCCCTCGAAGATGTTCAGCTCGACCCGCTTGGGGTCGATGAGGATCATGCGGACCTCATCGGGGGTCGCGCGGGTCAGGATCGAGGTGATCAGCCCGGACAAAGCAACACTTTTTCCGCTGCCAGTAGCGCCGGCCAGCAAAAGATGCGGCATCTTCGCGAGGTTCGCGACCATGGCCCGGCCCTCGACGTCCTTGCCGAGACCCACCAGCAGCGGATGATGGTCGTTCAGCGCGGCGGGCGACTTGAGGATGTCACCGAGGCTGACCATCTCCCGGTCGGCGTTCGGGACCTCGATGCCGATCGCGGACTTGCCGGGGACCGGGTTGTGGATCCGGATGTTCTCCGTCTTGACGGCGTAGGCGATGTTCTTCGCCCGGCCGGTTACCGCCTCCACCTTCACCGCGGGGCCGAGCTCGACCTCGTAGCGGGTGACCTGCGGGCCGCGGGTGAAGCCGGACACCTGCGCGTTGATCTCGAACTGCCCGAACATCTCGGTCAGGGCGGCGATGATGGCGTCGTTGGCCCTGGTCCGCTGCTGCGCGGGCGGCCCGGCGGCCAGGGCGGCGGTGCCGGGCGCGGCGTACTCGTCCTCATCCAGGGTGGGCTGCCGCGCCGGGCCGGACGGCGCGGGATCGTGCACGGTGACGACGCAGGCGGTCACCTCGGGCAGTTCCGCGTGCGCCGGGGATGCCGCGAGTTCAGGGGCCGCGCGGCGCCCGGCGGCGGCCTCATGGGCGCTGGTCCCGGCCAGCAGCCAGCCCCCGGCCAGCAGCACAGCGTCCGCGATCGGGGCCACGCCGGTCACCAGGCCGGCCAGCAGGATCCACGACCCCGCGGCAGCCGCAGACACGGACACGGACAGGTGCAGGCGTGCGGCCTTGCGGGAGCCGCTGAGCCTTGACCAGGTGATGCCCGTGACCGGCCCGACGGCGAGGAGGATCTTCACGGGCAGCGGTGACAGGGCGTGCACCGCCGCGGCGTCCAGCCACACGGGCGGCAGCCAGAGGAAAGGCTTGACGAACACGCCGTGATGACGCCACATCGCCGCTGCGGTGCCCGGCCCGCGGGGGGCCGGGCGGGCGGGGGCAGGCTCGGGCTCGGCGAGGCCGGGGATGATGTGCCCGGTCAGCACGTCATCCCCGGCAGGCGGGGCCTCGTCCATCATCACGGCGCGCTCCATGTCAGCTCGTGAACCCGTGGACGGTCTGCGAGATCCCGCCCTGCCCGGTCTGGGCGATGGCGTGCCAGTTGGAGACCAGCAGGAACGTGAACGCCATCGCGCCGACCGTGGCGAGCATGGCCTTGTGATGCGGCGCCTTCCTTGACTTCGACTTGCCGCCCGGCTGGCCGGTGCCGCCACCTCCGCCACCCTGGCCGCCCTTGAGCTTGAGCAGCGGCTTGGCGTGATGCCCCTTGAAAACGACGAGGTAGAACATCAGGACGGCACCGACAGCGCCGACCATGACGATCAGGGCGTCGAGGCCGGGAGCGAGCGGGTGGTGCGCCAGCCTGAGCAGCGGCAGTACCCCCGCAGTCAGGAACACGACGGTGGCCGCGGCGAAGAAGCCGCACCAGCGGGGCGCCTCCTCGCGGAAGTACAGGAGTGCCGCTATAAGCCCGAAGACGGCGGCGAAGGCCAGCGGATCCCATGCGACCCATTTCACGACGGTTCCTTTCAGAGATGCAGCAGGATGAGGATGAGCGCGGAGACGAATACGGCGGCCATGAAAAACCAGAGCGGCCTTTCTGCGGCCTGGTCGATGTTCTGCGCCACCTTCACGGCGGATTTCATCGACGCTTTCAGCGGATGGCCGATCATGACGTGATAGGCGGTGCCGGCCAGCCTGATTACCGTCGCCGGCGTCCCGGCCAGTTCCGGAGGGACCCACGCCGCGGACCGGATGTAAGCGCGGTGCTGCGCCATTGTCTCGGGCTCAGGGTGCGCAAGGGGGTGGAGCGCCCGGCCGAAGGGAAGCCACAGCCGGCCGGCGATCCCGGCCGCGGTACTGGCCCAGCCGGTGACGGCGAGGCGGGCGCGCTCCGGTACTGACATCGGTACCGGAGCCGGGACCGCAGTACCGGGACTGGTCCCGGCGTCCTGCGCTAGCGGTACCGTCGCAGGCTCCGGCCCCGGTACCGTCTCTCCGGTACCGGGGCGCAGCAGGAACGGCGCGGTGGGCGCCGCCGGGCTGGTGTGGGTCATGTCTCCGTCTCCAGTCTTTCTCAGGGGTGCTCGACAGCTGCCGCGCCGCCCTTATGCGGCACCGGGCTCCATCCGCCGCCGGGAAGCTCCGGCATCGACTCGCGGAACGCCGGGGCCGGGTGACTGGCAGGCATCTGCCGCAGGAAGTCCGCGATCAGGTAGGCGAGATTGCGGCGCAGCCCGTCGGCATCGCCGGGGCGGTCCTTCTGGCACGCCTTGAACTCAGCCCGCATGAACCGCAGCGCCCGGTCCAGTGACTCCACGGGATCGGGAGCGTTGTTGAAGTGGTCGATAAACCACTTGCGGCGCCTCGATGACTCCGTGACGTTAACGCCCATGACGGGGGGCCGCCTTCCGGAAGTAGTACAATCACGTGCGCGTGCGGCACATGAGCATGTGACGCACAAGCCCGGACCCCTCTTCCGAGAGGGGCGCCGCTCCCCGGGGGAGGGGTGCCGGGCGTGCGCAGGGACATCAGGTGTCCTCTTCTGCAACCGTTATCTCGGCCGCCAGGTGGACGCCGCCATCGAGATAACGGGCACCGGTGATGCGCAGCCGCCGGCCATCCTCAGTGACCACCGTGAGACCGGTGTCAATCACGCCGTGACTGCCAATGGAGAGGCTGGGAAGAGAGAAGAGTGTGGGCAAGTCGTCCGGCTCCTGGGCCGGGGTGGTCTCTGGCATCTCAAACAACCGCCTCACTGGTGTCGTCTTGCTCGTCTTCCCGGAGCGTCCGGGCAAGCTCAAGCGCCTTGCTGCTGCCGATCGTGAACCGGAGTCGCAGCTTTTCCTTGCTGACCCGCTCCCCCTTCACCGCGAGTTCGTCACGGTAGGCGCGGGCATCGCGCAGCAACTCCTCGTCGCTCCGCTCTCCCGGCTCCGCGGTACTCGCGGCGATCTCCCGTGACGGTGCGGCCGGTACCGGCAACTCGTCGGCGGCCGGTACCGGTATCCCTGCGGCCGGTACCGGTGCGCCGGCCTTCTGGCCCGTAGCCGCGGTACCCGCTCCCCTGCGGCGGCCGGTACCGGACCCGGCGGTACCGGTGTCGCGGCGATGCAGCATCGACAGCGCCAGCAGCAGTACCGCGCCGGGCAGAGGGCCGGCCATATGCCCGACCCACGACCCCGCAATGGTCGCGAGCATCGTCTTGTCATCGCCGATATAGCCGAGTACCAGGGTCATGGCGATACCCGAAATCAGGACCAGCATCGGCCACGAGACCCACCCGAATTTGCGATTGCGGTTAAGGCGCCGGTCGCGGAAGATCTCGCGGACGGCGGCGAGACACAGCAGATCCGGGCACGCGGTGTCGCCGTACCGGAAAACGCCGGTAATCCCGCACGCGCCGAAGAAATGCATGATGTTCCCGCATGATCCGCTGAATGCGATGGTGGCGAGAGCCGCCAAGGGGGCGGTTTCAAGGAACGCCGTCATCTTCGGGGACTTGGCGATCTTCACGGTCCTTCTCTCCTGGGCGTGCTGGGGCATTTCCGGCTCCTGTGGTCGCTGGTGATATCGGGCAATCACAGCACCGGGAGGAGTTCCGGGCGGGCGGGTTCCGGCGAGGTGCTGCCCGGCGGCACCACTGGGGCGCTTGCGCGGGAACGCCGGGCGGGATGCAGGGCCGGGCGGACCCGGAAGACGAGCCAGCAGGCCGTAAACACGGCGACGATCAGCGCGACTCCCGCCATGACGCCGTACGCCCGCGAGGCCATTTCTGCGGCCTTGATGACGATGGCGGTCGCGGCGATGCCGCTGGCCGCCTTGGCGATGACGTGATTCGATGTGGTCACGGTCTGCTCCTTCGGGAGGTGCGGATCTTGCGGGTGGCCCGGCGTGGTTTAGGCGCCCTGCCGGGCCCCCCGGCTAGCTCTGCGTTGCGGG
>Ga0209839_10000951_pt1 | contig 14776 bp, 13 predicted proteins | sample OrgsoiDNA2013050_FD_185800 | JGI IMG/M metagenome (GOLD analysis project Ga0209839, IMG submission 185800) | Permafrost soil microbial communities from the Arctic, to analyse light accelerated degradation of dissolved organic matter (DOM) -... | ecosystem: Environmental > Terrestrial > Soil >... | reverse complement strand
AGCTCAGCGAGCGTTTGCGAAAAAGTATTCTCACTGGCGTCCCGCTTCGCATACCACGCGAGTTCGAAGATTCGAGTAAGCGCCGTCAGCGTCTCACGATGCTCGCTTGAACTCGAGAGCAACCGCAGGTATTCCCGCGGAGTCCGCGCCCGGTCTGGTTTCCACATTCCCTGCCTCTCCAGGAAAGAAATTCCCGCCCAGTACGCCAGATGAATCGCATCGCGCCACTCTCCCCGGGCTGCCGCCGCGCGTGCTTCGCTGAGCCAGATCGTCCACTCCTTCGCCGAGATCGGAATGTCCTTGGGCACGAGCCCTTCATACTCATTCCCCCGCCAGATGGTGCGATAAGCCAAATACCCCAGAGCGAGCACCGCGAGACCGATCAGGCCATACACGAGAAACTTGCTGATGGTGGGAATGGCCGAGGATTGGAACAGCATCTCGAGGAGATGGAAGATGTACCCCAGCAAACGCTGTTTGAGCCGGTCGAACCAGGTCGGACCCTGCACGTCGCGAAACTCCGGACGCGCCAGAATCGAACTCAACTCCGTCCGGTTCGCCGAAGCATCAGCGGGTGGCTTTTCAAACCCATCCAGGTCCCGGCGCAAGCTCTGCAGCCGGGCGCGTATCGCACCGGCAGTGGTTGCGTTCTTTTCGCTCTCGTATCTTCCGACGTCCCGCTTCAGCCCTTCCGTGGAGATCTCGAATTCCCGCTGATCCTCGCTGACCCGCCAGCTCTCCGGAAGATCGTGTAGTGGTTGGGGGAGTGGGCCGCCCGAGCTGTCGAGTTGCTGGGTTGCGGAGAGCAACTGGTCGAGTTCCGCGCGATACTCGACCGCAGTCATCGCATCGCCGGCCGCCGCATCCGCGCGGCAAACCACGGACGCGATCAGACAGAACGCCAGGATGCAGGTCCGCCTCGCAGTCATGCGCCTGCTTGTGCGGGGAACACCGGAAGCCCTGGTGCGTCCAGCGTCGTCATCATCAACTGCAGATCAAACGCTTCCTTGCGCACCCGCTCGTCGTAGTACACCAGCGCGAACGCGATGGTCGCCAGCGGGCCGACCAAACATTCCGAAATAAAAGTCGATACCAGCAGCGCAACCTGCCAGCCGCCCGAACTGCGCTGCAGTCCCACAATTGAACTCACGCCCGCCGCAGCTTCCAAAGGCCAGCGCAACAACAAACCAACTCCAATGCTCAGGACAAGAAAAAGGACCCAGATGACAAAGATACGGCCGCGGTTCCCTTTCGTGAGATCGGAACTTCGCGACATCGCCTCAGTCGCACTCTTGTTCTCTAGGATCTTCACCGGCACGGCCAGAGACCACATCAAAGCCAGCAGGATCCCAGGCACAATCAAGGCGATAAAGCCAAAACCTACACCCAACCCGACGAGCGTTGATAGCCAGATCACGCCACCAATCTCCCCCCACACCCTCGAGAACGATTCCATTACGCTGGCTGGCCGGTCAAGGTGAACCTGCGAAACCGCGATCACGGTTGCTGCCTGGGACGCGGCAGAAACGATCACCGTGAGGAACAAAGCTCCCATGCTCCAGAAGAAAGTGGAAAAGAGATTTGAGAGCTGGTTGCCAGGAGCCTTAACCGCGACTCCCAGGCACTGGAACGCCAGGACAACCAGATGCGGAAGCGCAAAAATCCCAATAAACAATCCAAAATGCATGCGATAAAGAGAAAAAGTGCGGTCGAGCAATTCTCCGGTACTCAAGGGCCTGAGCGCTGTCGTCATCACTCTCCTCCCGGGGCAACTTCGAACTTTGCCCGGCATGGTAGCACAACCCGCGCCCCCACCGCCCGCAAATCCTAGGCCCGGTTTCTCGGAGATTCCCCGCCCATTTTCTTCAGGATCCCGTCGATCCGGCCTTGATCTCTGTCGCCTTCCCGTTCTGATAGACGACGACCACCGGCTTCCCACCATTCGGATAGCGCAACGTCCTTTCGTACGAACTACTCCCTGCTTCCAGCAAGCCCATGCCGATCGCGAAATCCGCCTGCATCTCGTTCATCCCCGGCTTCACTTCGTGGTGTTCCACTGCCTGCCATACATCCGCGGACCAGTGCTTGTACAGGTCATGCGGATCTTCCACGAAGAACATCTCGTCGGAATAAATCTTGTATTGCTCGTCCGCCTCATACCCGATCGGTACCGCGCACGGCTTCCCGTCCTTCTGAAACACCGCCATCACTTGGCGCCGCTCTTTCGGCCCGGCGGGCATGGCCGTGATGACATCCTTGATTTCCAGTTTTTCGATCGGCAACAGCAGTCCCGCATCATGGGCGAAGTCAACCTTCTTACTCGCCGTGTCGTACCGGTAATACGTGTAGCGGTATCCTTCCTTCACCCACACCGGCTGCTGGATGAGTTGCTTGGCACTCTTCACATCGTAGGGATAAAGTTTCTTGGGGCTGACGTAATAGTCGGGATTGGAGTAACCAACGTTCTGCGCCTGCTTCTGCTTCTCCGTCGCAACATTGTCTTCGTGGCGCTGGTACAGAATGTAGCCCGCGCGCACCCCCGCCACCACCATCGCGAGCAGCAGGGCCAGTTGTAATTTCTGCCTCGCCTCTGGACTGATCATGGGAAAACTCTACCAACTTTCCGGCTCGCGGCTATAGGGTAAACTGAAAGAGATAAAGAGGGGTAATCATCCATGCCGGCCATCACGGAACAAGATGTACTGAGTGCACTCCGGAGTTGCTACGATCCTGAGATTCCGGTCAACATCGTCGATCTCGGCCTGATCTATAAGGTGAATTTTGCCCCCGTGCCCGTCGAGAATCCAGCCGAACCGAAACAGGACGTCACCGTCGAAATGACCCTGACCGCGCAGGGCTGTCCCGAGCACGTCAACATCAGCGCCCAGGTCAAATCACGCGTCGAACAGTTGCCCGGCGTCAGCAACTGTACCGTCAATGTCGTCTGGACTCCGCCTTGGACTCCCGAACGACTCAGCCCCGACGCCAAGAAACAACTGGGCATCGAATAACATCGGCTTCCGCTGAGCGCCGTCCGTCTTCCGGTTTATCCGTCCGGAAGCCTGCAGCCGAACGCCGGAAGCCGCCGCTTCATCCCCCAATCTCCTCCCAAGCCTCCGCGCTCCGCCTCGCCGCCTCGGTAATCCGCTTGCCGGCTTGTCCCGCCATCTCCATCACCTGCATGCCGCGTTCGAAATAATCCGGCAGCGACCGCCGCACCTTCTCGAACTTCTCCGGATATTCCGATGCCAGCACAGCCAAACCAACCCCCGTGGCCAGCACACCCGCCGGAAACTTTTTCTTCATGAACAAAATCCCCGCCGATCCGATCGCTCCGAGCACCACCGCTTTCTTCCAGCCGTCCATGTTCTCCCCCAAAGGAATAATCGAGCTTGCTGCGATTTTACTCCAGCGCCCTGCCGCTCGCAGCGCACCAAACACCGCAACCTCCCTCGCATTCGCATCCTTTATACTTCGTCCTTTGCTGGAGGCCCCATGTCGCTTTTCCAAGTTCGCCGGACCGTGTTCCTCCTGACCGTTACCCTGGCCACGACCTTGTCTGCCCAGACCAAGCCGCGCGCCCGCGATCTCGGCGTTCCTTTCGACGGCACTCCCGGCCCCAACAACGCCATCACCGACGTAAAAGGAGTCGAGGTTGGCCACACTACCCTCATCTCCGGCGAAGGCAAACTCGAAATCGGAAAAGGCCCGGTTCGTACCGGCGTCACCGCCATTCATCCCCGTGGCAAAGCCAGCAACGACGCCGTCTTCGCTGCCTGGTTTACGCTCAACGGCAACGGCGAAATGACCGGAACCACCTGGGTCGATGACTCCGGATTCCTCAACGGCCCCGTCATGATCACCAACACGCACAGCGTGGGCGTGGTCCGCGACGCCGTCATCGCCTGGAAGGTCAAGCACGGCTCACCTGATATGGAAGGCTACTGGTGGTCTCTGCCAGTCGTCGCTGAGACCTGGGATGGCTATCTCAACGACATCAACGGATTCCACGTCAAACCCGAAGACGCCTTCCACGCCCTCGACGTCGCACACACCGGTCCGGTGGAAGAAGGCAACGTCGGCGGCGGCACAGGCATGGTCTGCAACGAATTCAAAGGCGGGATTGGAACCAGTTCGCGCGTCCTCGACCCGAAAGTGGGGGGCTACATGATCGGCGTCCTCGTGCAATGCAACTACGGATCGCGCGAGCAACTCCGCATCGCTGGTATCAACGTTGGCCGCGAAATCCCTGAGCACACCGTCTGGAAGGAAGACGTCGGCTCCATCATCGTGGTCCTCGCCACCGATGCTCCTTTGATTCCTACACAGCTCAAGCGCATCGCCCGGAAGATTTCACTCGGCTTGGGCCGCGACGGAAGCTATTCCGGCGACGGCTCGGGTGACATCTTCATCGCTTTCTCTACCGCAAATCCCGGTGCCGTCGGCACCAAGGGACTGCACCAACTCACCATGCTCCCCAACGATTCGCTCGATCCGATTTTCCTCGCCACGGTCCAGGCCACCGAAGAGGCGGTGGTCAATGCCATGGTCGCTGCCGAAACCATGACCGGCATTAACAATCACACAGTCATCTCCCTGCCCCACGACCGTCTCCGCGAAGCCCTGAAAAAATACAATCGCCTCGCAAAGTAATTGTTCAAACCAGGGTGCCCCACCCTTCTCGCGCCTTCCGCGAGAGGGTGGGGATTTTGAATTGGGATTTTGTGATCCGAAGAACCCTCACCCTAACCAGGGCCAAACGTCCCGTTTCCGTGCCGGTACTCCTGCAATTCAATTCCGAACCGCTTCAGCATCGACTGCAGCGTTGTGCGCTTCATCCCCAGTCGACTGGCCGCCCCATCGGTCCCCGAGAGCACGCCATGGGTCTCCCGCAACACGCGTATGATGTGGTCGCGTTCCATTTGTGTCAGATTGTCTTCCGTGATCTCCTCTGGCGCCTCCAGTTCCACCGGCGGCGCAGCCAGCACCCGTCCTTTGCTCAAGATCACCATGCGTTCGATCATGTTCTCCAGCTCTCGGATATTCCCCGGCCAGCTCCAGTTCTGCAGGACAATCATGGTCTCATCAGGCACAACGTCAATGTGCTTGCCCATCCGCGCAGAGTGCTTTCGCACAAAGTGATGGACCAGAATCGGAATGTCCGTTCGCCGCTCCCGCAACGAAGGCAAGTCGATGGGGAAAACATTCAGGCGGTAGAACAGATCTTCGCGAAACTTCCTGTCGGCAATGTCCTGACGCAAATCGCGATTCGTGGCGGAGATGATCCGCACATCCACGTGCAAGGTGTGCACCCCGCCCAGTCGCTCAAACTCGCGATCCTGCAGCACCCGCAACAGCTTGGGCTGCAGTTCCAGCGGCAATTCGCCGATCTCGTCCAAAAACAGCGTCCCCTTATCCGCCAGCTCAGTTCGCCCGACTTTCTGACTGACGGCGCCGGTAAATGCACCCTTCTCATGCCCGAACAATTCGCTCTCCAACAATCCCGAGGGCACCGCCGCGCAGTTCAGCTTGATGAAAGTCTTGTCGTGCCGTGAACTCAGACCGTGCACCGAACGCGCTACCAATTCCTTCCCAGTACCCGTCTCTCCCAGCAGCAAAACCGTGGAATCAGTCGGCGCCACCACCCGCACATTCCTCAACACCTCGCGCAGCGCCGCACTCTGCCCAATGATCTCTTCAAAGCCCAGTTCGGTCTGAATCTCGCTTTCCAGATACGATTTTTCCTGTGCTAGCCTGTCCCGGGCGTCCTGCAGGCGGTCGGTCAGTTCCCGGAGCCGCGCAATGTCCATGGCAGCGCCTGTAATCCCAATGACGCTTCCGTTGGCATCGAACAGAGGTTCAATCGTCAGATCAAGCGCATAGCTCTTGCCCTCGTTCGGGATCACCACTTCCTCTCGCGACGCGGTTCCGGTCTTCAGCACCCGCCGTTTAAGATCCGCCAGCCCCGCCGCCTTCTTCGGCCCAATGATCTCTGCATCTGTCCTGCCGATGGCGTCGTGCTGCCAATAGAGCTGAGGGTTATAAATCCACGTGTAGCGCAGCTCTCGGTCCTGACTAAAAACCGTGATCGGAGAATCCTTGAGCGCCACCCGGAACCGTTCTTCGCTCTGGCGCATCGCTTCTTCCGCCTGCCGACGCTCACTGATGTCGCGGAGAATTCCCTGCATACGTCCATCGGGTAGTTGTTTTCCAGAAACTTCCCCGGGGAAGAAGGATCCATCTTTGCGCCGGAACTTCCACTCGCTTCGGACTGTGTCGCCTCCAGCGAAGCGAACCACCTCGGCTCCAATGCGCGAAGTCTCCTCAGCCACAACAATGTCAGCAATCGAGAGTTGTAGGACTTCCTCTCGCGTGTATCCCAGCATTTCCGCACCGGCCGTGTTGACGTCCAGGTATTTTCCCCGCGCATCGGCAATAAAGATTCCGTCCGACGCCTGCTCCACCAGATGCCGGAAATGAGTTTCGCTCGCCTGCAGCGCTTTCTCGGCCCTGCTTCGCGCTTCTTCGAGCCTCACCCGTTCCGTTACATCGCCTTGAATTCCCCACGTGCGCAACAACTTCCCGTTCTCCACGATCCCGATCATGCTGTTTCGAAACACCTTGGGATCGCCGTGGATATCCACTTCGTGCGACTCGCGATCCAGCACCTTGAATCCCGACTGTATATATTCACGAGCCATCTCGATATTGTTCGGATGGTCTGCCACCAGCATCTCCGTCAGTCTCTTTCCCAGCAACTCCTGCCCCGACGTGAAGCCGTACATTCTGGCCATGGCATCGTTGCACTCCGCCATATAAGAGTCATGGATGATGTGGTGAATCAGTTCTTCTTCGGGTAGATCGATCGCTATGGGCGCGTCCAGGTCCTCGCGGAAGATTCCTTCCGAACTCTGCGCCACGAAACTCCGATAGTCTTCTTCGCGCCGCCGCAACGCATCTTCCGCCTTCTTGCGCTCGGTGATGTCCAGAACTGTGGATTGAATCAGCGGAGGGTTCTGTCCTTCCGTGAGTAGAACGCTATTCAGCAAAACCCAGAACTGCGTCCCGTCCGCTCGCCGGAGTTGCAACTCCCGGTTAAAGAAGGCCCCGCTCCGCTTCAGTTCGCACATCAGCAACTCTCGCTCCGCCGGATCGGGATAGCACTCCGCAATCTGGCGTCCGCGACACTCCGTCGCGCGGTCATGTCCGAACATGTGGGCCCAGGCATCGTTGCAATCGATGACCTGCCCTTCCATGCTGATAATGCCGACTCCCGCCACCGTTTTTTCGAACCGCATCCGATACCGGCGCTCCGAACTGCGCAGCGCCGATTCTGCCCGCTTGCGCTCCGTAATGTCGCGCGCCATCCCGCGCACAATCGGAAACGCCACACCTTCCGTCCGCAGTGTGTTCTTGTATTCCCAGATCTTGCGCTCTCCGTTTCGCGCCAAAACGCACAACAGTCCCTGGTCAGCCCCCGTCGTCTTGATCCTCTCCAGATAGGCGTCGAACTGTTCGCGAGCCTCGGGCGCAACGAAGTCCCGCATCGGCATCTTCATCAGTTCGGCAACCTCATACCCCAGCATGCGTGCTGGCGCCGGATTCACCGACAGGAACTTCCCTTCCAGGTCGTGCGTGCATACCAGATCCTGACTGTTTTCAACCAGGTCCCGGTACCGGTCTTCACTCTCCCGCAACACATTTTCTGTCTGCTTGCGCTCCGTGATGTCCTGGACCATCACCAGGTACACCTCATGCGGTTCCTGCTCACGCCACATAGGCGCGACGTTCACGTGCGCCCAAACCTCCGCTCCATCGGGACGACAATAGCGTTTCTCCAGTTCGAAAACCGCTGACTTTCCTTCGGCGAAGTCTTTTCGTCTTGCGAGGCTCTTCGCCAGGTCATCGGGATGGGTTACGCTCTGGAAATCCAGCTTCAGCACTTCCTCCTCGCTGCGCCCAAGAATGTCGCAGAACTTGAGATTCACATCGAGAAAGTGTCCGCTCTCCTTGTCCACCAGGGCGATGCCCACGGGAGATCTTTCATACACCGCCCGGAATCGCTTCTCGCTTCCTTCCAGCGCCTCTTTCGTCCGCTTGCGCTCCGTGATGTCCTGCAACACACACGCCACTCGGTCAACTTTGCCAGCCCCGTCGATCGGGAAGTGAGAAATGAAAAGATCCCTCTCGCCCCGGTCCGGATATCTGTATTGCATTTCAAATCGCACGATTTCGCCCCGGAAGCACTCATCCAGTTTCTCCTTCAGGGTTTCCTCAAACACTCCTGGGCTTAGTACCTCAGAAATCCGTCGACCAATCAGATCTTCTTTGTTCATACCCCGATTTTTCAAGTAGGCGCGATTTGCGATCACGCACCGGTAGTCGCGGTCGACCACCACGATCATCTCTTCTAGCCCTTCCATCGCCTTTTCGAATTCCCGCAGCCTGGCCTCGCGCCGTCGGTACATATCTGCTAGACCACTAACCGCCACTCCAAGGCCCGTGAACACCCCGAGTCCCACAATATCCCCCACACGGTTGGTCCCGAAAAAATTCAGCGCAGACCAAAAAAAGTATGCAACCGATGCCGCCGAAAGGAGAGTGGCAAAGGTGCCCGGCCCAAACCCCGCCAGCAGGGCCACGAGTAGGATTGCGGGGACATACAGAATAAAGGGAGGGAAGAGCCCGAGCGCTACGCCTACGGCATACCGCAGCAGAGTTGCTGCAGCCACCGCTACCAGCGCAAACCCGTACCGCCGCGGCCAGGTGTGCAACCAGTACGGGAACGCTCCAATGGTTTCCCTTCGATCGGCGGAACTCATAGCCAACCTCTCACTTCATGGGATTCCCTGGGTCTAAACCCGCGCGCCCTTCGCACTTTCGAAATCATCCGCGAAGCGCACCGGCGTGCGGTAACGTCTCCTTGTGCACAGAAGAGTTTCCGCCGATCAAACTTGCCTATCTGATGACCTGGCTCAACTGCCTGGGAGAGGCAGCAAACCAGCGCCTCACATATTGACTGGACGACATCTTAGCGGTCTGTGATTTGAATCACACGTCTTCGGCCTGCCCACCATAAATTCAGCCTTATAGCCCCTGCAGCCACACGCAAGATCGCCGCCGTACCGTTTGGGAACATTCAGGGAATGATTGGCGGGAAGGACAGGACAGGACGTTAGAATGATTCCAAGTAGAAGGGGGGCGGACGCAGTCCCGTCCCTTGGCCTGGGGCGGATCGCGCCACGGTCTGCTTCAGCAGTTCCGTGATTTCCGTTTCCAGCATCCGGCGTTCCTCCGCCCAAAGTTGGGTAAACCGGAACGGCTGCAGATAGCCATTCGCTCCCCACATCGGAAACAGCATTTCAGCCTTGGGCTGCACAATGCTTTCCCCAATCGGAAACCCCAACCTGACTTTGGATCGCTCTTCGAGATAGTTCGAGATCTCCAACAACCCTCCCGTGATTGAGAGCTGATGCAGCTTGGCGGGCCGGCGCCTCCCATTCTCGAGTTGAATGGTCACAACGATTCTACCCCGCAGGCTTACGCGGGTGGCTCGTGTGGGCCGCTGCATTTGAGGGGAACGAGTCATAGCTGGTTCGACGATTTCACGGGCGACAGACCTTCGAAAATGAGACCGCGCCTCTCCATGCTATCCCTGCTGGACGCTTGCCACCCGCAACCGATCCGTCCGTCGCATCATTGCCCAGTCATACTCATAGGCCGTTCCACACGCCAGGCAAGTCTGGTAGTGACGGCCGTCTTCGCCGATGCGCGGCCACGAGAACCGGTGCGTACAACCACGTCCGAAAAGCTTCTTCAGGAATTTCAATGGGTCACCCCCTGGTTTCGGCTCTTCCAGTGATCGAGCCAACGGGAGAAGAAAGGCTTGCGCCGGTCGCTCAGCATATTCTGAAGCGACGACAACAAAATGCTCGATGGCTGTGACTTCGACAAGAACGTATCCACCGACCTCAGCTTGCTTTTCGGCAGCGGACCGTAAGCCGACAACAGCATGATCGGGACCTGGGAATTAATACTCTTCATCTTCGCCGCCACCACGTCGCCGTTCATCCCGGGCATTTGGTAGTCCAGCACCACCGCATCCACGGCATGCGAGCGGAACAGCTTCAGCCCTTCGTCCCCACCACTCGCTTCCAAAACTTCATATCCGCTCTTTTCGAGCAGCATCTTGCGCCCAATGAGCCCGTTCCAGTGGTCGTCGATGCAGAGAATTCTTGCCTTCGCGCGAGACACGAGGAGTCACATTCCGATCTGGCCAGGTTGATTTCTTGTTCAGCGCGCAATTCCCGAACACGAAACTGCGTTTGCTGGATTACGAAGTGGTGGGCTCTCTGAGTCTGCTTGCAACTCCCCATTCTTTCAAATTACGAATGGGCACTCAGTGAAAGGTTACCCACCGATCCAGAGCCGAGCAGCCCTTTGGTTAGAGTTCTCCATCTTGCGTACGGAAGTGGGAAGCTCCAATGGCTCCTGTTTACACCCCCTGAGGTTCCCAACTGACGTTCAACGACGCCTCGTCGAAAAGAGTGCCCCTTTACGCAAGTCGGTCCGGCACGGATGTCCACGGTGCCGCCTACTAACTTCGGACGATTCCGGTCCGAAATTGGGGCGCACACCCGTTCGTAGCCCTTACCTTTTTCCACAGCCTTCAATGCGATTCCTGTGACGAACAACCTTTACTGAGGGTAAGGAAAAGGGCAAAACTGGAGAATATGCCAGAATGCTCATCCAACAGCCTCGCTTTCACCTTCTGCCGGCCAGAGTGTATAGCTAACTCCTTATTCTGCAATATTTTGCCCGCAAGTCCTTACGGCTCAAGATTTTGCCGATGCCACAGCGATTATCCTAGGTGCAACCCTTTGAAAACAGGGATTTTAGCGAATCACGACAAAAAAAATGTGGGGTATTCGCCACCTCTCCGGCCCGAGCACGCCACCATGCGCGACATTGCGGCTCTCCGCTTTGCCGCTCATGAAGCCCCTCCGGAAGGCCGTGCTGGACCTGGTGGAAACCACGAGCCCGGACTCGCTGCCTATTCCCAACGCAACCTCGGTTTGACACCGTTTCCCGCCTTACCTAGACTGCCAGAGTACAGGTTCCGCGAGGTCCAAGCATGGGCTGGCTGCAAAACAAGTTCGAGAAGAATTTCATGATCAGCACGGTTGATTACGTCTTCAACTGGGCGCGCAAGTCGGCGGTATGGCCGATGACGTTTGGTCTGGCCTGCTGCGCGATCGAGATGATCGCCTCTTCCACCTCGCGCTTCGACATCGCGCGCTTCGGCTCGGAAGTCTTCCGGCCCAGCCCCCGCCAAAGCGACCTGATGATCGTCGCCGGCACAGTCACGCTGAAAATGGCGCCAGTCGTGAAGCGCATCTATGACCAGATGCCCGATCCGAAGTGGGTGATCTCGATGGGCGCGTGCTCGTCGGTGGGCGGCCCGTTCAACACTTACGCGGTGCTGCAAGGCGTGGACAAGATCGTCCCGGTCGACGTTTACGTCACCGGATGCCCGCCGCGTCCCGAGAACCTTTTCTACGCGCTGCTCAAACTGCAAGACAAGATCGACACCATGACCCTGGCGAAGAAGCCCACTGTAGTCCGCCTCGATCCAAACATGGTCGAGAACTTCAAGCGCCAGGTCATGATCGCGCAAACGCTGCAGCCGAAGTAACTGTCTGCTGTCAGCCCAGTAACTCAGGTGGGGACAGCCGCCCTCGGCTGTCCGGCCGAGCAAGGCTCGGCTTCTCGCCACGAGCACAAACGATGCCGACCTTCATCAAACTCACCACCCAATCCGACCTCCCCGCCGCCGACGAAGTCAAAGAATTCCCCTGCGGCGACAAGACCATCTGCGTCGCCAACGTAAACGGCGCCTACAGCGCCATGGACAATGTCTGCCTGCACCGCGGCGGCCCGCTCGGCGAAGGCATGATCGAGAACGGCAAGGTAGTCTGCCCCTGGCACGGCTGGCAGTGGGATCCTAAAACCGGCGAGGCCGCGCACAATGCGAATGCGAAAGTCGCCGTCTATCCTCTCAAGATTGAAAATGGCGACGTGCTGATCGAAGTCTAAGCCGGACGCAACTTCTCCGCCCTGGAAATGATCTCCGCCGTATCCTCAATCAATCGGGTCTTGATCATGGCTGGTCGCTGGAAGGATTCAGTGTTGCACGGAACCCACCAGATCGTTCTTCAGCAGACTGATTTCCACGCGTCCCCCGCTGCCATGTTTCGCCATGGTTCCATCCGCGCCCGCCACTGGCGCATTTCCCATGCTCATCACGTAAATGCGGTAGACCGGAATCTGGTGGCTCAGCACCAGATACCTCACCACCGAGTCCGCCATCTTCTGCGAACTGGCAATCGCAGCCTGACCGCGGCCCGGAGCAAATCCGCGCACTTCGATGATGTAGCTGCGTTGATCCTTCAACGGCGCCGCCATCTCATCCAGCGCATCCTTCGCCGACTTGCTCAGCACAGTCTGGCCGGGACGGAAACGAATCTCCGTTTGCGCGCTGCCTTTGTATTGATCGAGGCTGCCCACCATCTGCTCCGCCGAAGAGACGCGAGTCGAGGCCTGGGTCGCAGCCGTCTGCGCCAACTGCGCTTTATTGGCCGCATCCGCGGCATGCTGGTCCGCCAGGCTGGTCTTTTCCGACGCCATCTGAAGACCCTGCGTCGCCCGCGAATCCACATCCTTAATCGACTTGCTGTTTTCCGAGGTCAACTGGTCCAGTTCGTTGATCCGGTCGCGAATCGGCGCCACGTGCCGCTGCACGTACTTCTTGCTGGCAAACGGGTGCGTCACCAGATTCACCAGATTGGGATCGTCGCCGTCCCAGAAATTCGTCGGCGTGTCGGCAGGGATCGGTTCACGATCACTGGCGCTCTGAGGAGCGGAACCGCTCGCCGGTGCTGCGGTTGAGTTAGTTTGCTGCGCGAACCCCGGAAGCGCAAGCACCATGGACGAAAGCAGCGTGATAAGTATTTGATTCTTCATTTTTGTTCTTCTTCCGAGTGGCACATTGGGGCTCCACTCCAGCCAGATGGGAGATAATCGACCCCTAGATTGTGCCCCTAGCGGGCAAAACGTGCAAGCCATTCGTACTCGCAACCTACCGGCATCGAAGCCCAAATCCCGCACCCCTCAATGGTTTTGGTCGGAGTATACTAGGGGGTTGTGATTATATTTCATTCTTCCACCGTCCCGAAGCCAGCCCACAGAATATACAGGTGCTCTAATGTCGGCTCGACATGCCATCCTCTGCGCCAAACTAAAGCAACTAGGATTCACGCAGGAAAACCAAATGCGACTCTACGGCGAGGAATTCAAATTCCTTAGCGACCCCATCGTCTTGGCAGACGGTACGGTCTTTGTCGATGCCGTCGAGAAGCGCTCTCACCTGGCCCGGCGGATTTTCATCCCTTTGCCGATCGTCAACATGGCCGATACCGAGCGGAAAGCCGCCTGATCTCTTTTCGCCGCCAAGGTCTTTCATCGAAGACGTGTGTGCGTTTTCGTCGGCGGCGTTACTACCACTCGCTCTTCCGTGATCGCCATCACTGCCGGCCAACTTCCAATCTTCTAGCATGAGCGCTGCTGAGGAGGCATCATGGCGACTCAAACTCTATCTCTGGATATGATCGAGGACTTTCTCGCTCAGAAGCGGATCGCCATGGTCGGCATATCGCGGGAACCGCGCAACTTTGGCGTCATGCTCTTCGAAGAACTCTGCCGCCGCGGTTATGACATGATTCCGGTCAATCCCAGCACTCCCAATGTGCTCGGCCGGCCCTGCTTCGCTCGCGTGCAAGACATCCACCCATCGGTCGACGCCGCGCTCCTGATGACCTCGCCGGCTGTGACCGACGCAGTCGTCGCCGATTGTGCCGAAGCCGGCATCCGTCGAGTCTGGATGTACCGTGCCGGTGGCAAAGGCGCCGTCAGTCCGGCCGCGATCGCATTCTGCCACGAGCACGGAATCCAGGTCGTTCCCGGACAGTGCCCTTTTATGTTTCTTCCCGCAGCCGGAACCGTCCATCGCCTCCACGGTTTCGTCCGCAAGATCACCGGCCGCTATCCGCACCGCCATTGTGCTTAGCATGTTGCGGAATATTCATAAATGTGCCGCCCTTACCCGGGGTGCGTATCCCTATCGATAACGTGTGTCCCTACTCTAAGTGTGGCCCTGCATTGTCGCCCTACAGTGTGGCCCTATTAAGAGCGTGAGTCCTTACCCTAAGCGAGTGGGGCTTACCAGAGCGGGTGGGTTTATCAGAGCGTGTGGGTCAGTCAGAAATCTTTACCCTAGTGTGGAAGAGCGGCCATTTTATGGCCGCGTATGGCGCAGGGAAATAACGCGGGCTTCAGCCCCTGTGGTCGGCTTTCCTTCACTACGTACCAAAGTAATGCCCTCGTGAGCGAAATCACATCTGATCGAGTCCAGCGTCCACTCCAATAACCATGGAGGCCCCTCAATGCGTCCCTGGCAAATCACGCTCGCCATAGCTGGGCTCGTCGCACTCTTGACGATCGGCAGCGTTGCAACCCACGCGTCACCATTCGTCGTTTTTCCCAAGGCCACCGAGCTAGTTTCACCGGACGCTCGATTTGCCGTGCGCAGCGTCGATGCCGCCGGTGCCGCATCCGATTTCGTCGGTACCTTCCACTCGCTCTGGCTGTTCGAATTAGCCACCGGACGTTCGCGGAAACTCTGCGACTATCTGGGCGTGGCCTCCGCCGCATGGTCGAG
>Ga0209839_10000950_pt1 | contig 14778 bp, 19 predicted proteins | sample OrgsoiDNA2013050_FD_185800 | JGI IMG/M metagenome (GOLD analysis project Ga0209839, IMG submission 185800) | Permafrost soil microbial communities from the Arctic, to analyse light accelerated degradation of dissolved organic matter (DOM) -... | ecosystem: Environmental > Terrestrial > Soil >... | reverse complement strand
GTGCCAGCTGCTGAGGCGGCATTCGCTCGGCGCTGCGGCCGGCGCCGGTGGCGCAGTCTCGGCGCCCTCGCTCGATTGGCTCTCGTTTGCGCACCGGCGCTCCTGGCACTCGGTGGCACCGCGCAGGCGGCCACGGTATCGGAGTAGGGGTACTCACTCAGCGTCGCGCTGGCATTCGGGCTCGCCGTCTGACCGCGGCCGGTCCGTCGCGGTACGGCCGTCCCACCACCGGTGCGGGCGCCGGCGTGCTCAGCACCCGTCCGGTTCGTGACCCGTCGAACATGTTCGCCGGGCCGCGCCACTCGGCCGCCATCATGAACAGCGTTCGCCCGTCGCTGCCGCCGAGCATGCAGGCGAAGCAGCCGCGATCGAGCTCAATCGTCTCCAGCCGCGCCACCCTCGCGGACACGAACGCAGCACCGGTTCGGCACGTCGCCGTACCAGACGGCGCCTTCGGCATCCAGGCAGATCCCGTCGCCGAGCCGTCGGGCGTCACCAGAGCGATCATTCCGGGCGCAGGCTGCTCACCGGCCATGAGGTCGAAACCGGCGCCGTTGACATAGATGTTGCCGCGACCATCGACCACGATCTCGTTCCACGCGCGATCCGACACGGGGTCAGGTCGGCGTGAGTGACGAGCGACCCGTCGGGCTCACGGCGGAGCAGGACACCCTCCGGGCCCGACACGATCAGCAGGCGCCCGTCGGGTAGCCAATCGAGACAGAACGGGATCGTCGTCGGGACCCGGGCCACGACTTCGCCAGCGCCGGAGAGGTCGACGGCGATCACCTCCTGGGCTCCCCAATCGGAGAACCACAGGCGGCCGTCGTGCCAGCGAGGCGACTCGCCGAACACGATGCCGGTCATCAGGTTGCGCTGTATCAGTGACCGGATCAGCTCCCCGCTGCCGAGGATCGCGAGATCCTGGCCAGGCTGCTCGCGCAGGCCGGCCACGGCCTCGGCGGCGTCGCCGGCGAGCAGGGTCGAATTGCTCCAGGGCAGCGGCTCCGTGAGCGTCGTCGAGGCGACGTACTTGTGGACGTTGTTGAGCACGTCGGTGAACGGGTTGACCGTGCTACTCGATCGGCGACCGCACGCCTGGATTGCAGAGGGCCGAGGACGGATCGCTGACGATCGTCATGCAACGTGATGAGCCGAGCGATCCCGCCCGCAGGGCGAATTGGCTTCCGACGCCCGCCGGCACGTTCCGGCCGATCCTGCGTATGTACGAGCCCGACGCGGCCGTGTTCGACGTCAGCTACGAGCTGGCGCCGATCACGCGGACGGATTGACCGAGGCCGAGCCGGGCGTCAGCCCGGGCGGGCCTGGCCGCTGTACTCGGGGTTGGGCAGCATGTTGGTGGCCATGGCCATGCGGTTGGTGAGGTTGTACATCGCGCTGATCTCAGCCACGTCCCACGCCTCCTCGAGCGTGAGGCCGACGTCGAGCAGCGTCTGGAGGTCTGCGCGCGTGATCTCGCGGGGGCGCAGCGTCAGCTTCTCGGCGTAGGCACAGATCGCCCTGCGGCGCGAGTCGACTCCGGCACGGCGCCAGTCGTAGGAGAGACGCTCGCCGAGGATCGGGTCGCCGAGCTCCTCTCGCAGCGCAGCCCCGTGGGCGACGAGGCAGTACAGGCAGCCGTTGGCGGCGCTGACCACGACCGCGATCATCTCGCGATCGGCAGCGCTCAGCCGCTCGCTGGGCTGGTGCAGCTGGCGATAGTGGGCAAACCAGGCGCTCAGGCGCTGGGGCCGGAACGCGTAGACGCGAAAGACGTTGGGCACGAAGCCGAGCCGCTCGCGCGCCTTGGCGAACAGGCCGCGCAGATCAGACGGGAGATTCGCTTCGTCCCCGGACCGGGAACCATGAACCGGTCTCGCGGCCGGTGTCGGTGCTGTGAGTCGAGCTGGTCATGCCGTCGTGGTTGATTGTTGCGCATGGCGGCTGCGGCCGACTACGGGACAGCGCCGAGCCCGGCGATCGCGCCGGTATCGTGACCCCATGCCGCGCACGGCTCGCTCGGCTGCGCTCGTGCAGCACGCCCCGCACAACGCGATGGACGACCCGGCTGAGATCGCGCGGTTTCACGATCGCTGCAGCGATCTGATGCGCGAGCTGCTCGACGGACTCGCCGCTGCTCCTGATCGACCGCGGCCGTTCCCGGATATCGAGGACGCGATCGGATGGCCGCATCGCCGCATCGCCTCCGTGCTCGGCGGGGTCTTTCACGTGCGCTACACCGAGTTCGCCGGCCTCCGGCCGTACCGCTTCCGGGCGGCCGACCAGTCGGCCTCGGGGCGCTGGGAGATGTGGATGGACGCCGGCCAGGCCCGAGCCGTGCGACGCGCACAGCGCTAGCAGCGCCCGCGGAGCGGGGCCCGGCGGTCGCCATGAGGTGGCGCCTCAGGGAGGGGAGAGCCCGCCTGCAGCGACCGGAGCAGATGCGTGCTACGACGAGGTCGTCACGCCGACCGGCACCGCGTTCGTCGGCGAGCCCGGCGTCACCAACGAGCACGTGCAGGACAGCTGCCTGTTGGACCGTCGGGCACATTGCGAGGCATACGACCTCAATGTCAGGCACCTCGCCGAGAACGCACTCGACCCCGCCCGGGGCCACGCTGATCGCGATCTCGAGCTTCGGTTCCCCGGGCTGATCGGCCGCGGAGGGCGGGGGAGGCTCCGCGCTGAGCTGTCGTCGCCGGGGAGGGATCGATTGGCGGCGATCCCTCCCGCGGGCGGGATCGCTCCACGCTCAGCTCCGGTCGGCCTTCTCCTTGAGATCGTCGAGGGCGTCCTGCGTCCTACCGATGGTTGAGTCGATCTTGCCCTTGACTTTGCCCTTGTCCTCTTGGCGCTGTCCATCGCGCTTCATCTTCTCGTTGCCTGTGACGGCGCCGAGGGCCTGCTTCGAGCGACCGAAGATCTTGTCGGTTCGCGCGCCCATGGCGGGCCTCCTGAAATCGCTTTCCTGATCACGCTACGACCAGTGGGCCGCACGATCATCCGTAGCGGCCACCGAGTAGGCAGCCGGGAAACCCGTGGCGAGAGATGCCCTATTGCTTCGCGTGGGGGAAGATCGGCGAGCGGGATTGGAAGGACAGGATCCTGGGGTTCTGCACGACGCCGGCCCGGATCTCGATTGCCCGGCGGATCGTCTGGTCGGCCTCCCACGCCTCGCCGCCGGACATGACGGCGGGGAGGAAGGGAATCAGCGCCTCGCTGATCTCCCAGGTCGCGGAGTTCCACAGGCACGACGGGCTGTGGTCGACGGCGTAGTAGCGAACACCGTCGGCGACGGTGAACATCGGATCGGCGAACGAGGTTGGGCGCGCCCACTCGAAGCCCATTCCCTCATCGCAGGAGACGTCGATGATCAGGTGCCCGGGCCCGAACAGCTCGAGCTCGTCGGCAGTCACGAACATCAGCGGCTCGTCGGTGTCCTGGTGGATGCAGTTGACGACGATGTCGTGCTCGGCGAGGAACTCGGCCACCGATTCGCTCCCGGAGCCGTGGAGCGCGAGCGTGCGGCGCGGGTGCACCGGATCTCGCTCGTAGTGGACCAGTCGCGCGGGCGCGATCGGCGCGGCCACCGCCGCGACGCTGCGATGCGTCAGCACGGTCACGTCGTGCACCCCGAGCGCGAACAGCGCCGTCACCGCGCCGCGCGCGGTGGCGCCGAAGCTGATCACCGCGGCTCGCAGGCGCCGGCCGTAGGCACCGGTCTCGCCGATCAGCGGCAACGCGTGCAGGACCGAGCAGTAGCCCGCGAGCTCATTGTTCTTGTGGAACACGTGAAGGCTGAAGGTGCCATCGTGGGTCCAGTGATGCATGGCCTCCCAGGCGATGAGCGTCAGGCGGCGGTCGATCGCGAGCTGGGTGATGACCTCATCCTGGACGCAGTGCGGCCACCCCCACAGGACCTGGCCTGGGCGCATCGTCGTCAGGTCCGCGGCCACGGGCTTGGGCAGCAGGATCACATCGCATTCCTCGATCAGCTGCTCGCGTGTGCGCAGGCCGCCCACCTGCGCCGTGAGGCGGTCGTCGGAGACGTCGAACTCCTCCCCATAGCCATGCTCGAAGAAGATCCGGCGCCGCAGGGCGGCGTCGATCCGCTCGACCTGCTCGGGGTGGATCGGCAGACGGTGCTCGTCGGGCTTACGCGAGGTACCGATGACGCCCAGGCTCAGCCGTTCCATGTCCGGCCTCTCTCTCCTCGGTGACGTGATGCGCGGAAATCGCCGCCACAGCGGGCATGATGCACGGCTTGAGCAGCGCTCGCGTCGAGATTCGTGCCTGCCGCCCTGCCGATATCGCGGGGGTGCTCGCACTGTGGGCCCTGGCGCGCAGCGATCACGCGGTGACGGCCGACCGAGCTGAGGACGTTGAGCGACTCCTGGCCGACGGGGAGGGGGCGCTCCACGTGGCCGAGCGCGAGGGCGAGATCATCGGAGCGCTGATCGCGGCCTGGGACGGGTGGCGCGGCAATCTGTACCGGCTCGCCGTCCATCCCACGCATCGCCGCCGCGGGATCGCGTCCGCTCTCCTGCTCGCCGGCGAGCAGCATCTGCGCCGCACAGGCGCCCGGCGGGTCACGGCTCTCGTCGCCTACGACGATGCGGAAGCGGGCGCGTTCTGGGACGCCACGGGCTATCCGCAGGATCAGGAGATCGGCCGGCGGGTGAAGAACCTGCCCGCCAACGGCGATAGCATCAGCCACTTCCACAGGATGGAGATATAGCCCATTGCGGCCGGCGTTGGCTGTGCCGGCGGCCGGGCATCACCTGGCGGGCGGCTGGACCAGGAGCGCGTCACGGCGCAGCGCCGACGTGGTGAGCGCGAGAGAAACCGACTCCGGCCACGCACCCGTCCCCCCGGCCCAGCGCGGCAACGATCGCCTCCGCGTGGCTCGCCAGCAGGGTTTGAAGCTCCGTCTCATCGCTCCGAAGCGCGCTCTCGTTCTTGAGCGCCCGCGGCTGATCGTCTAGCGGCTGGCCCACTTCCGTGGCAATCGACGAGGCGCTATTCGCCTTGACCATGCCGCCGCCGCCGCTCTCGCGGCAGTCCCGAGCGGCTGCTGAGCGCGGGAGAGATATCTCGTTACGCGTTCCTCGTTCCCGTGTTTGTTGCTCCGCTGTCGCTTATCGCTGCGACGGCGAACTACTGATCGCGATTGGGTGGCCAGCGCGTTCGGGTGCTACGAGGGCGCGTCCGATGGTTCCCCTACTGCCCACTCGGGAACGACGTCCGACGGGGGAAGTTGGGTCGCGGACGTGCCGGGGGGAACGGAACGCTCAACGCCAAGATCGAAGGCGCTCCGCGCGCTCGCGCGCCCGGCTACGCGATCAACTACGCGCAGGCGAGCAACTGGCTGGCGCGGCCCTCCTCTCCGAAGAAGAAGGTCGACGTCTCCATCTCTATCCAACCCTCTTACGTCAAGACCAGCGCGAGCGAGTCCGTGATCTCTACGATCAACGATCCGGGGATGCTCACCGGGGCCAAGACGTCTCTTGCGGAGCAGGCGACAGCGTTCGACACGGTGGCGAACGTGTACGCCCCGTACTACCGGCAGGCGGACGCGCTGACCGTGCTGAGCTCGCCGCTCGCCACCCAGAACCAGATCTGCGCCGGCGTACCGACGCACGACGCGACCGCCGCGTTCGCTTACTACATCGAGCACTCCAACCACGGCCGTCCGTTCTTCCTCGCCGGCCACTCGCAGGGCTCCAACGTCCTCTTGTTCCTCCTGTCCGGCTACCTGAAGCAGCATCCGGCCGTGTATCGGAGGATGGTCGCCGCCAACGTGATCGGCTACGGCGTCACTCGGACCTACCTGGCGGCCAACCCGCAGCTGAAGTTCGCGACCGGCGCGGCGTCGTCGTGTGCAGCACGTGCAGCGTCCCCCTGTACGCGCCGGGTACCGGCGGATTCCCCAGAGGCATCTTCCACCTCCACGACTACGTGTTCTATTGCCTCGACCTGCGCCACAACGCCGGGAATCGGATCCAGCACTACCTGAGCACCCACGAGGCCGAAGACGGTCAGGAGGTCCTGCTCGATGTCCAAGAACGATTTGACCCGGCGTCAAGCCGATTCTCTCGGCCGCACCTCCTTCGCGCGGGTACCAGGTTTGCGGAGCCACCTGCCGGACGCTCGCTTCCATGACGACCGCGAATCGGACCCGACGCGTCGTAGAGTGCGCAACCGAAGCCCGGCCACCCGCGACCTACTCAAGGTCATCCAGGTGCCGCGCGTATTCGACCGTCGGCAACCCGAACGGTGAATCCTCATGGACGCCGCCGGTGAGCGCCCAGCCTTCCCGCGCATAGAAACGCCGAGCGCGACCCGCGCCCCGCGGCGTCCATAGCCGCATTCGGCTGAAACCACGCCGCCGCGCTTCGTGAACCGCCGCTTCCGTGAGCGGCTTCCCCACGCCGTGACCCTGCCACCTTGACCGCACGAACAGCTGCCACAGATTGATGGTGCCGGCCGGTGGTAGCTCAGGATCCTCCTCCACCGTAAACAGTGACAAGGCAACATGACCGATGACCTCCTGGCCATCGAGCCCCAGCAGACACCATACGTCCGACCGCGACAGCGCGTTGGCGAGACGCGTCACCTCCGCCGCAGTCGGAACCGGCGGCGCCCAATTGGACGGCGCCCAAGCGCGGTAACCATCGAACGCCTCTGCGAGAACGTCCGCGATCACCGCAGCATCGGCGGGCTGGGCGACGCGGGTGACAGCCATCAGAAGCGTCATTCTTGCAACGCAAGAGAACCAGCAGTCGCGAGAAGGGCGACGATGGCCCCTGGGACTCAGCACAGGCAGGATCCTCGCTACGAGCGTCACACCCTTGCTATTCGCGCCAGCAGCATTCCGACTGCCGGGTCTCTGGCCCCGGCTTTCATGAGGTCACGGGCGCCTTGGCTCCGTGGCCGCCAGACCCCCACTGCGCGGATCCGAGGGGGTTGCGGACCCGAATCGGCACCGACTCCTCCGTGTCCTCAAGAACGGGGCAACTGAGATCCATTCCTCCCGGGCCGAGCACGTGACTCGGCGCGGTGGCGCCGCTCCTGCACTATCGCGCCGCGGCCAGCCTGCCGCCTGCCGGCGGAGCCGAGATCGTAAGGGTCCCGACCCGGACGATGAGGCCCAGAGACTAGGTACCCCCCGGAAGCGAGGCCGGCCACCCGGGGCATAGGCTCGCCCGAAGCCGACCCGAGGAGGGAGATCGTGAGCACGATCCTCGTAGCTTCGCGGCCACAGATTGCTTCCAGCGCAGGAGTCGCCCGATGACCGCTCAGTTCAACCACATCGTCGCCGAGCATCGCATCGCCGATCTGTTACGGGTCGCCGAGCGCGAGCGGATCGCCCGCATGGCGAGCAGGGAGCCGTTTGCCCTGGTTCAGGGCGCCTCGTCGGCGATCTGCGAGTGGGCTCCAAGCACGATGACCGCTGGTGCGTGATCATGCGCCGCCTCCACGATCGCTCCTACGGGCCGATCCGGATGCGTCTCGGCGTAGGGTTCACTCCGTTTGAGACCCGGACCGACGTGATTGTCCGGCTTGCTGCCCACGCGGAGCACGTGGGTCTTGACCGCGTCGATGTCGCTGAGGGTTGGACGCATGACTCGCTGATCGTGCTGGCGCAGCTCGCCATGCGAACGTCGCGGATCGGGCTCGGCACGTCGATCATCTCCGTGTGGGGACGGACGCCGGCGACCATGGCGCTCGGAGCGGCCGGGCTGCAACGCGTTTCCGGGGGCCGGTTCTCGCTCGGGATCGGGGCGGGAAGCCCGCCGCTGTCCGAAGGCTTTCACGGCGTCCGCTGGGACCGGCCATTGGCTCGCCTGCGCGAGACGTTGACCGCGGTTCGCGCGCTTCTGTCCGGTGATCGCATGCCCGTACCTGCGCCGGGTGCGCGGGCTTTGCGTTTGGGTGTCGTCCCGGAGTCGCCGGTGCCGATCGTGCTGGCCGCTTTGTCTCCGGGCTCGATCCGCCTCGCGGGTGAGCTTGCGGACGGGTGGGCGCCGTTTCTGTGGGCACGATCACGCGTCCGGGACGGGAGGTCTCTGCTGCAGGAGGGCGAGCTTGGGGCCGAGGTACCCACGCCCACTCGTGTCTCGCTCGGAGTCCCGGTGGCCCTGGGGCCTGATGAGGCGAGCGCGCGGCGGCGTGCGGCATGGTGGCTGTCGACGTACCTGACCCGCATGGGCCCGCTGTATCCGCGCATGTTGGGGCAGCGCTTCGGCATGAGCGCCGCGGTCAACGCGATCGTCGCTGCCGCCGATGGCAACGCGCGACCCGAGCTGCCGGCGGCCGCCGAGGATCTCGCGCAGGACGTGACGCTGTTCGGAACCTACGACCAAGCCGGCGAGGTGATCGCGGCGTGGTTTGCTACGGGCGCCGAGAACGTCAACCTCGTCCTCCCTCCCGGACATCCCGAGGAGGAACTCGAGCAGCTCCTGGACGTCGTGTCAGACGCCTTACCAGCCACCGCGACGACGCTGCCGGACCCATGACCGACGAGGTCATGATCGCGGCGCGTTTCAACGGCCCGCCGGCGTCCGGCAACGGCGGCTACGCGTGCGGGCTGGCGGCCGCGGCGATCGGGCCGAGCGCACTCGTCCGCCTCTCTCTCCCGCCACCGCTCGAGGTGCCGCTGACCCGCCACCGCGACGCGGACGGCTCGGTCCGGCTGATGCGCGGTGACGCGACCGTCGCGGCCGGGCGTCCAGCAAGCCCCGCCGTGGACATACCCGCCACCCCCACGCTCGCCGTCGCGACGCGAGCCGAAGCGAATTTCGTCGGTCGAGACCCGGAGCACCACGCCTTTCCGACCTGCTTTGTCTGCGGCCCAAAGCGACTCGCTGACGGCCTGCGGGTGTTCCCGGGTCCCGTCGGCCACGACGGCGTACTCGCGTGCTCCTGGCACCCAGGTCACGAGTTCGCCGAAGACGGCGTTGTCGACCCCGTCTTCACGTGGGCTGCACTCGACTGCCCATCAGGCTTCGCATGCATGCCGCCCGGGAGCGAAACCGTGCTTGCGTGCATGACGGCCACCCTGCAAGCGCCCGCGTATGCCGACCACGCCTACATCGTGACGGCATGGCCCATCTCGAGCGAGGGCCGCAAGCACCGCGCCGGATCCGCGATTCACGACGCGAGCGGCACACCGGTCGCCTTCGCCGAAGCGCTCTGGATAACACTCAGGGGCGACTCGCCCTAGGCCGCCCAACTCCATCTGAAGTCGCTCACCTCGACGATAACGCGTCCCGAGTCTCGGCTGCTTAATCGGACCCTGGCCCACGTGCCATACGTGGAGAGAGCGCGAAGCAGGCTGGGCCGTTCGGGGCTGCGGATGGCCGCGCTCGGCGCGAGTGCACGTGAGCCCGTCGGTCAATGCGTTCTTTGTCTCGGTCCTGGCTCAGCGTGGGGCGAACGCAAGAGTCGGCAATTTGCGGGCTGTTCCAGTGAGGTAAGGAGATCGCGACGGTCGTCTGCTTCTGCTGGGCACCGTCGTGCTCCGCTTAGGCGTGAGGCGGGTCGGGTTAGACGCGCCACTCGTTCAGCCACGGCAATAGGACCTCGATCGCCGTCGCGGCGCGCGCTGGATCGGCGATCAGCAGGCAGCTCGCGTGCCGCCCCGGGGCTGCGAAAGCACGGATGCGTACGTTCGTGTCCATCGGTGCGCCACTGGCTACGGGGCCGGTGCAGGCGGTGATCGACGCGCCAGCGGGGACAGTGCACACGTACGAAGCTCGGGCCGCAGCGCCTTGGGGGAAGCTTGCGCCGCTCGCCGGTGCGCTGATCGTCACCGTCGGCGGCAGACCGAACAGGTGCACCGCGCCCTGCGACTGGTTGCCGCCGACCGCATGGGAGCACGAGGCTGTGACGACGAGGCTGCCGGAGATCGCCGCCGGGTCGCCCAGTAGGTCGCCGGCAGCGCCGTCCGCGGCCGTCAGCTTCTGCGTCGGTCGTGTCCATCCAGATCGGCCCCGGCCTCGAGAAGAGGTAGGCCGCTCCTTGGGCTGGGTTGGCGCCCACTTGGTGTTGCTCGGCGCCAAGCACGATCGTGTCGCCGGAGATCCCGACCGTCCTGCCGAGCCCGAGCGGCCCGTTCGCGTACCACTCGTCAAAGCCGTCGCGCTTATCCGTGCGCCGAGCTCCAGTCCTCCACCGGAGCAGCATCCGACCAGACCGCCAGACTCGCCGGGACGAGCCCGAGCGCAACCGATAAGCCAGCCATCTTCGACAAACCGGGAACCAGCACGGCAACCTCCAGCCGGAGCTCAGAGTTGAGTTGTCGCATGTCTGACGGTCTACGCATACAAATCCTTCCGCGACGCGTCGCCGCTGACCTTTCCGACGACACCGGCATCCCCGTGCGCGGCTGCCGCTCGTAGCGACACCGATCCGACCCGCGAAGTGCAACGCGCTTGAGCCCGATGCGGGTAACCGTCGTGCGGGCGCTCAACCCCCTGCAGCGTGGGCGCGGCGGGCCTCACGGTGCTTGGCGCGGGGCCGCTGGGCCTCGCGGTGCTGGGCACCGTCCCCAACACGGCCGCATCACTACCACGTCAGCGGCTTGTGGTCCCTGAGGCTGCGCGCTAGAACTGGGGAAGTGAGTGTGTCCAGGACATCCCGACTGATCGCGCCGGCGTTTGAGCACGCGACGGTCGCGGACGCCATGCGTGCGGGGATCATCAGCTGCTCGGCGGGCATGAGCGTCCGCGCAGTCGCCGACATGATGGCGAGCTACCACGTACACGCGATCGTCGTCGAAGGCGTCGATTCGGAATCGAACGCCAGGCCCGGTCAACCTTGGGGGATCCTGTCGGACATCGAGCTCGTCGGTGCGGCCGCTCGAGGGAAGCTGCACGCGACAGCCGCCGAACTCGCTGGCGCCAACGCGGTATTCATCGACCCCGCCGAACCGCTGAAGCGCGCTGCTGAGCTGATGAGCGAGCACGGCGTCAGCCATCTGATCGTCTCCACCGCGCCCACCGCGCGGCCGGTCGGGATCCTGTCGACGCTTGACCTGCAGTCGTACTCGCCTGGGGCCGGGACTAGAGATCGGTAACTCTCAGGCGGTCCTGATGACATCGCGCTGCTCCCGCCGATCACCATTGCAGCGAAGCTCCCCACAGGCTGCCTAGCGACCGAGTCGGACGACCAGCAGCAGCCGGTGTGCCGATTGCCTGACTGTCTGGTAGGCCGCGGCGATGAGCACTAATCGCCCGCAGCGCTGGTTTGAGCAGTCGCAGAAGCACGCCATCTGCGCTGCGGACCTGCCCCGGTTTGCATACCCGGGCAGGTCCAACCCACTGCGGGGACTGTTCCGGTTGTGCCGCCGGAGAGTCGGGAGAGCGGACCGTTCTGCTGCCGAGGTCCACGGCGAGTGGGGCGTGGATCGGTCCAGGGTCCGAGCGGGTCGTTGCGAGTTCTTCGTGAGCGTGTTGCCGCCTTCGCGCCCGACACGTCAAACCGTGACCTGCACGAGCTGCCCAGCTGCGTTCGCTTCGTGGTCGACCGCCAACGGCATCGTCCACCAACTCGTCAGCGCGAACAGCATGTGCCGGCACGCCGATGGCCTGAACCGGACCGGATCGGGATCGAGCACCTCGGCTGTAGCGAGTTGCCGGTGCTCGACCACCCACGCAGATGGCCGCGAGCCTGCGTCTCGTGGGTGCTGGCGTTGATGCCTGAGACGAGTGACTCGGCGCGGTGGGGCCGGCGTTGCCTGTGTGTTGCCTGAACCGGAGATCGGAGATCCGGACGTGGCGCCGACGGAGACCGCGAGCCGAGAGCCGCAGAGAGCGGCAGGCGACCGGAGGGAATCGGTTGGCGCGGGGGCGGGGTGCTCGATAGGGGGGAGTTGCAGCGTTCCCGTGTTCGAGTGGCGGGGGAGTCGCGATCGTCGGCGCGCAATGGGGACGACCCGGAGTCCGGGGCGCCCGCTCGGGGTCCTGCGCGGCACGCGCCGCGGCCAGGGCGCGGGTGGCGAAGCGCGGGAGCGCGGCGATGCCGTCGGGCGGACGCTATATTTCTGCGCTGCGTGGACCGGGAAGTATCGAGCAAGCGGACAGCCAAGCGCCGGCGCAGATTGACTCTGTGTGCAGCTTGTGCCGTGCTTTGCGGGCTGCTTGCCGCGAGTTCCCTGGTGATGTTCGCGGCCGAGAGCGGTCGCCCCGACGGTGAGTCGCCCGTTCTGGCAATCGTATCTCCCATGCTGCTTCTCACGTTCGTGATCCTGCTGGTCGCCTGTTATGCAATGCACGTCGGCTTGGGCGGAGGGCAGGATGAGGGGGAGGATGAGAGGCGGGACGATGAACACGGTCCCGAAGGCGGCGGCAGGGGAGACGACGAGGACCCCTCATCGGGAGGCGGCGTCGACGTCGACTGGGAGCGCTTCGAGGCGGAGTTCCGCGCCTACGAGCAGCGCCTTCGCGTGCCTGCGTAGGGCCGGGAACCGCCTGCGCACACGCAGAGCGCCGCCAGGCGCTGTGCAGCTCAGGCGATCGCGTCCCCGTGATCCCAAGCGGGCAGCGCTGATCGCCACCTGCCGCCGCCCCCGTCGGCTCCGGCATAGGTGATCCACACGTCGGTCTCGTCTTCGATCGCGTCGAGGATCACGTTGAGCGGTCTGTCGTCACCCTCATCGTCGCGGCCGACCGGACCGACCGGCTCGTCCTCGTCGTCGGATCCGGTCACGAGCGTCAGTGACGGTATCGCTGCCTCTGGGGAGCGCACCGGCGCGATCTGCGTGCGCGCCGCAGGAAGCGAGCCGGCCCGTAGCGTCGAAACGAGGCGCCCGGCCGGGTCCGGCCGGCCGCCGCCCCCGGGCTCCCATTCGGCCTGCGCTTCGGACCCTCCCGATCGGGGCTCCTTCCAGGCGCCTGAGATCTGATCCAGGCCTGGCTCGAGTTCGCGACCGGCCGCCTCCAGCGCGCGCCGGACCTCGTCGAGCCGGTCGGCTGGGAAGGCGAGCAGTGAGTCGCCGACGCGCTCGAGAACGAGCCCGTCGAGCGGCCCGCCGGCGAGCTGGTCGGCCGTGGCGGGATCGCCGGCGTCGAGCATCATCGCGGTGCGCACGCGCAGCGGCGCGCCGTATCCCGCCGCCCATTCGCCGACGGTCCGCTCGACGTTCTGCGGCAGCTCCCCGGCCAGCTCCCGGAGCAGCCCGAGCGTGCCGCCGGGGTGGGTGTCGGCGCGTTGGCCGGCGATCGCGGACCGTTTGGTGATCACGTACACGTGCGGCTGGCCGGCGACGGGCTCGCAGGCCAGCTCCAGCTTGAGACGGTCAGCCGGCCCCGGGGAGCGCCAGCAGCACGACCTCGAAGTTGCCCTGGCAGACCGCGAGCTGGCCGCGACTCGTCTCGGCCTCCAAGCACGCCAGCCGCGCGGCGCACGGCCGGCCGCCCGAGTCGAGGCCGATCTCGGCGAGTCCCACCAGCCACCCGATCAGGAGCGCCGAGGCGCCGACCTGCGCGTCCGAGCCGTAACGCGGCGTGGGGTGGAGCGTCGCCTCGTCGGCGAACTCGCGCGCCGCGCGCCCAAACGAGGCGAGCGAGATCGCGACTCCGGGGCCCAGGCGAAGCAGCAGCGTCAGGCCCGCCAGCTCCAACCGCTCGCAGCCGGCGCCGGCGAGCAGCCGTCCGCGGAGCTCAGCCGGCTCGCGCGCGAGCAGCTCACGCAGCCCGCCGGCGGCGGTCAGCTCGCGCTTGGTCTCCCAGCCGTTCGAGGAGTCGAGCCGCAGACGCAGGCATCCCTCCTCGCGCAGGAACGCCAGCGCGACGAGCAGGCGGCGGTCGCGGATCTCCTCGTCGAGCTCGTCGAGGTCCAGCGCGGCCAGCGCTGCCAGCAGCTTCGGCCACGAACGCTGGTAGATCTCGCCGTCGGTCTTGACCCGGACGGGCTCGCGGTGCAGCGCCGCCCACACCGTCGCCACGTCGTGGGCGAGCTGCAACGGCGCCCCGAGCCAGCGTCCCGCCCTCCCGGCCTTGCGACCCTCCAGATGCGCGCACGCCAGCGCCTGGGCAAGCGCGCCGATGACGTCGTCCGGGACGGTGTAATTGGTCCGCCAGGAGTCGCGTAACGCGAACGCCAGCCCGCAGCGCTCGAGCTCCTGCGCGCCCGTGTCGGCCGCCCGCGAGCTGTAGTAGCCGTTGCGCGGTCCGTCCTCGCCCAGTGCCTGGCGCGCCGCGCAGTGCCGCGCCTCTGGTGGCAGCCCATCCACGATCTCCTGCAGGCGCGCGGGATCGAGCAGGTGCGCGCAGATCTCGGCGGCCGTCGCCTGCTTCGGCAGGTCGATCCGGGTGGCGACCGCCGAGCGGTGCTTGGCCGAGACGCCGTCGAGCAGCTCGCCGAGGTTCATGCGGCTCGGCGCTCCGGCTGACAGGTCAGCTCCTCGGCGCTGAGCACCGTGTACGCGTAGCCCTGCTCGGCGAGGAACCGCTGGCGCTTGTGGGCGTACTCCTGCTCGCAGGTCTCGTGCGAGACGAGCGTGTAGAAGAACGCTCGGCCTTGCTCACGCACAGGGTCCGGATCGAGCCGGCGCGAAAGCGGTCGTACAGCTCGTCGCGCTCGTGGCGCGCCGTCTTACCGGTGATCAGCGGCGCGTCGAGCACCCGCGCGATCCGCTCCAGCTGCTGCACGTAGTAGCCGATCACGAGCGCCTGCGCCCCCGGGTGGTGCGCGAGCACGGCGGCGACGAGCTCGTCCTTGGCCGGGTTGCGGCTGGCGATCACGAACCGCTCGCGCTCGTCCGCCAGCGCGTAG
>Ga0209839_10000949_pt1 | contig 14807 bp, 12 predicted proteins | sample OrgsoiDNA2013050_FD_185800 | JGI IMG/M metagenome (GOLD analysis project Ga0209839, IMG submission 185800) | Permafrost soil microbial communities from the Arctic, to analyse light accelerated degradation of dissolved organic matter (DOM) -... | ecosystem: Environmental > Terrestrial > Soil >... | reverse complement strand
GGGCGAGCGGAACAATGGTGCCGAATCAAACTTCGAGGGCGAGTGGCAATCTGCCGCAGCAGCAGATGCCCAGAGTAAGCGGCACAATGTCACCGAGGAAGAGCGGAGCGATGTCGCCGAACCAGGCTCCGAGGATGAGTGGTGCGATGTCGCCGAATCAGGCTCCGAGGAAGAGCGGAGCGATGTCGCCGAACCAGGCTCCGAGGGTAAGCAGCAGCCTACCGACGGGTCCGGTTCCATCGGTCAGTCGCAACGTGTCGGCAAGACAGGCACCCGTTTCTCCGAGTGGTAGTATGGCTGCGCGCAATCGCCCTGCCCTATCAAAACCGGTGCCACGCCAGTCGAGGACCGGGCGCGCTCCTATACGCCAGGGACCATTGTCGCGCGCCAATGCAAGATCGGCGGCGCGCCGCAGGCGGACTATCGGCATGCTTGTGTTGGCCGCTTCTATCATTCTCCTTGTCGCGCTCGTCCTGGCTGTGTACATGTTACCTTCGGCTCAAGTGACGATCACGCTGCCAGCCCAGAACTATTCCACTGCCATCAAATTGCTCGCGAGTCCCACGAACGCTTCTAATCTCGCGGCAGGAACGATCCAGGATGAGACGCTGCAAAAAGATTTTACGACCAGCGGAACCGGCAAAGCGACCGGCAGCACGAAGATCGGCACAGCCTCGGCTCAGGGCATTGTCTTCTTTACCAATAACAGCAACCAGCAGGTCGTCATTCCGTCCAACGTTATCGTCACTACCAGCAATGGGACGCAGTTTGTGACGCAGGCCGAAGTCTCGGTTGGCAAGAAAGGCAGCCCTCTGAACCCTCTGCCGACAACCATCCAGGCGCAGAGTCCGGGCGATGCTGGCAATGTGCCTGCTGGTAGCATTACCTCTATTCCCCCGGATAGCCTGAGCACAATTGCGCAGTATAACAATGCGCAGGTCGCCGGCCTGAATCTGAAGGTCACTAACGACGCGGCTACCTCGGGTGGTGGCGCTGGCACAGCTACCACCGTCACGCAAAACGACCTGAACAATACGCAGACGGCTTTGAGCGCGCAGCTGCAAGATGAGATCACGACATGGCTTCAGCAGCAACTGGCCCCTGGCGATGTGGCTGGCAAACCTGTCATCACGCCGACGCTGACGAAGGCTCCCAAAGTGAACGATATCGAACAGAGCGGCACCTTCCCGGCCAGTCTGGCGCAGAACGTTGAGGTTCCCGTTGTGCGCAATGCCACGCTGCAGTCCGCGACTATCGCCCAGTTGAACGCGGCCCTGAGCAAGGATACCCACTACCAGAACTACCAGGTTATACCGGACCAGACGAACGCCGTGCAGATTCCTCAGTTCACTCCGACCAGCAATGGCCTGTCCATGACCCTTAGTTTCAAGGCAACCGGGAAGATTATTCCGAAGATCCGTGATGTGCCCAGCAGACTGGTGGGCAAAACGAACGCGGAAGCCGTAGCTATGCTTCATGAGATAATACCGGACGTACAGAAGGTGGATATAAAGGTTTCGCCGAGCATTGATCCCTGGCTACCATTGCGTAGCGGGCAGATCAACGTGAAGTATGTGGCGGGTTCAATATTGCCCAGCAACGTCAAACTTCCAAGCGGTCCATAGTCGCTTGTGAGAAAACGAGTGGTACCTTCGGTTCTATCTTTCAGGGTAACGTCTGGACAAATCATCCCCCGCTCCGTTAGAATGCGGGCGGGAGGGTTTTTGTCCCCCTATTTCAGTAGGGATGGGGCTTGCCCCCATCCGGCTCCCCACTACGCGGCTCCCGAGCCGGATGGGGGCAAGCCCCATCCCTACTAGTTAAAGCGAAGGTATCTACTATGGCTCGCTTGATGGCTCTGGATGTAGGAGCGGTCAGAATAGGCGTCGCGGTGAGCGGCGGCCTGCTTGCCGCCCCTTATACGACGCTGCACGTCTCTCAGGACGAGGAACAGACCTTCGCTGCCATTCAACGCCTGATTGAAGAGACTGGAGCCGAGAGCCTCGTCGTGGGCCTGCCGATCAGCCTCGATGGACAGATTCACATGCAAGGACAGCGTGTGCAGGCGTTCGTTGAACGTTTGCGCCCCTACATCACTATTCCGCTCACTTTCTGGGACGAGCGCCTTTCCACGGTTGAGGCACAGCGTTTGCGTGCCCAACAGGGGGGTGGTGCGGCAGGAAGGCGTCAGCCCGAGCGGCGGCAGGCAAAGAAACGGCGCAAGGGGCATGAAATCGATGCCCTGGCCGCCACAGTAATTCTCCAGGAATACCTGGACCACTTGGGGCGTAAGACAGAGGAAGAGCAAGTATGAGAAGAAGATCTGGATCAAGGGCAGCCGTTATCTCAGTTCTTTTGCTTGGCGTTATCGTCTTTGGACTCGTCTACTATACCTGGAATACGGCGACTGCCATCTTTCAGCCCGCGAGCACGAGCGCCCAGACGCAGCCCATCCCCTTTGAAATCTCCAAAGGCGAAACAACTGCCCAGATAGCGGATAGCTTGCAGGCCAAGGGTCTTATACGCAACGCTCTGGCATTCCGCGTCTGGGCACGCATCAAGGGTCTGGATACACGGCTGCAGGCGGGCATCTACAAAAAATTGACGCCCGGCATGACGATCAGCCAGTTGATCGACCAATTGCTGGACGCGCAGCCGGACGCGATTCGCGTGATCATTCCCGAGGGCTGGCGTCTTGAGCAGATCGCCCAGCAATTCGCCAACTCCGACCTGATAAAGTTCAGCGCGAACGACTTCTTGCGTTACACGAAGCATATCAACCAGTTTCCCGATGCCGCTCGCTACCCTATTCTGAAGCAAGTTCCGGCGGGCCAGACCACTATGGAAGGGCTGCTCTTCCCGGCGAGTTACGAGGTGCCCGTCGATGGTACTGCGCGCGACGTGGTGAATTTGATGTTGAAGGCGATGAGTGATACTATACAACGGTATCAACTCGATAAGTTGGCGCAACAGCACCAGATGAATCTCTATACCATGCTGACTCTCGCTTCCATTGTCGAACGTGAAGCTGGCGTGAATGCGGATCGTGGCAATATAGCTAGTGTCTATTGGAATCGTGTCTATAAAAAGAATGATGAGACCAATGGCCTGCTCCAGGCAGATCCGACCGTACAGTACGCGTTAGATACACAATCGCCTCCCCAGCCACCTAAAAAGTATTGGGCACCTTTGGCCACGGCGGGAGCTAATAGTGCGCCGAATAGCCCCTGGAATACCTATAGGCAGGTTGGCTTCCCTCCAACGCCTATCTGTAGTCCGGGTCTTGCCAGCATGCAGGCGGCGGCCTCACCACCGGTTACCGGCTACTACTTCTTTTTGTCTAAGCGCGATGGAACCTCGGTGTTTGCTAAAACACTGGCGGAGTTCCAGCAAGACGAACAGCAGTACCTGTCGTAGTATTATTCAGTAGGGATGGGGCTTGCCCCCATCCGGCTCGGCAAGCGCGTTGTGGGGAAGCGGATGGGGGCAAGCCCCATCCCTACTAGAGAGTTACCTATCAAGAGAGTAATGGATGAATCTAACTATATTACAGGCCGTTGTTCTATCGCTCTTACAGGGAGTGACAGAGCTTTTTCCTATCAGCAGTCTGGGCCATACGGTGATTTTGCCGGGCCTGCTGGGCTGGGGTAATCTGGAAACCAGCACCGGCTGTGGCGGTGAGAACTGCTTCCTGCCGTTTATCACATCCCTTCACCTCGGCACGAGTATCGCGCTGCTGATCTATTTCTGGCGCGACTGGTTGCAGGTCGGGCGCACCCTGGTAGTAAGTATTAGAGACGGCGAGGTACGCAAAGGTACCAACGAATGGGTGAGCTGGCTCATTATCATCGGCTCGATCCCTGCTGGTCTGCTTGGCGTCTTTCTGGAAACGCCATTGAAGAAAGTCTTTGCCTCGCCCCTGCTCGCAGCGACGTTTCTGATTGTCAACGGTTCGGTCCTCTTCGCGGGCGAGCAGTTGCGACGGCGCTCCGAGGCGAAGCTCGCGTACCTCTCTCCAAAGGAGCGCGAGGTCTACTTTCGGCCCCTCACTGCGCTCTCGTGGAAGCAGGCGCTGATCGTCGGACTGGCGCAGTCGGTCGCGCTTATTCCGGGCTTCTCGCGTTCCGGCTCGACCATCGTCGCGGGCCTGGGCGTGCGCCTCACGCACGAGGATGCCGCACGCTTCTCCTTCCTGTTAGGAACGCCCATTATCTTCGCCGCGGGAGCCGTGGAGGTGCCGCTTCTGTTCGGACAGCCGCCCCAGACGCTGCTGCTAATTTTCATCGGTATGGTTCTCTCCGGCGTGGCGGCGTATGTGAGCACGAAGTTTTTGATGAAGTACTTCGAGCGTGGGCGTCTCGATCCCTTTGCTTATTATTGTTGGGGGGCCGGGCTATTGTCACTGCTCCTTTTCTGGTTTGTGCTGCATGTACATGCCTAAAAATAAGATTACCCATAATGGCTACAATTACCCATAGTATGTTGCTCTTACCTTCTGACTCGTTTGATAGAGTAGTAGTGCTCTGGAAAGGCCAGGGTACCACACTAATTTTTAGATAGAATGAGGTAAATTTTCGTGAAGAATCCTGTCGTTTACTATGCAGCTATTGCTCTCGGTGTCATCGCTCTGATTATTGGTATCCTCTACACGGCTGGTATCGGTCTGGGCCATCACGCGTCGCGTGGCTATGCTGGCCTCGGCGTGGGCATTATCCTGATTATCGCTGGCATCGTTGGCATGGTTGTCATGAAGCCTAAAGCCGCCGTCAGGTAGCCATTTTACCTATTTATAGGATGCGGAGAGCTTCAGGAGGACTGTCATCCTGGAGCTCTTTTTTCTAAAAGTGACAAATTCGGGCCTTTCTATCGTTACATAATAGGGTAATTTCTCGTTTCTACTGTAGAGAAAATTAGCTACGCTGCTTCTGTATAATACGTATTCGTTCTGGGCATGACCATACGGTGGTCATGGATGCTTTGAAAGTGAAGGAGAATTTTTACTCATGGCGAACTCAAATAACCGCGCATTGTTCTACGCGGCAATTGTCGTCGCTGTACTGGCGATCCTTGTTTGTATCTATTATGTCATTCCAGGCTACAATCACGTGTTGGTGACGAGTGGCGATCCAAAGGCCACCCATATCAAGCATGTGCTTGCTTTCGCCGCTGTTGCCGTGATTGCTATCATCGGCGCTCTGGTGACCCGCCCCAAGTCTATCGCCAGGTAGCCGCGTCTGTTCCCTCGGGCGGTACTCCCGCATCTTTAGTAGGGATGGGGCTAGCCCCCATCCGGCCCGGCAAGCGCGATCATGCTCGGTCAAAGGACCCTCTGGCAGGCCGGATAGTTCTCTCCCTGACACTTTTCACAGGAGAGGTTTTTGGGGTAGGGACCAGCTTCAGCGCGTCCGGATTTATCATTTCCTGCCCTCCACGCATGAATCGCTCGTGATGAACAGAGAGAAACATGATAAATCCGGACACGCTAGAAGCTGGTCCCTACCCCAATTACAAAATTGATTACAAAAAGTATCGGTGAGAGAAAAGGTCGCCCTGGGAGCAAGAACTGCTATGCCAGGACATGGCCGACGATCTGCCCGTAGCCACGCAGAAACTCTTCCGCGCTCATCGCCTTTTTCCCCTCCAGTTGCACCTGCTTGACCAGCAAAAGTCCAGAACCTGTGACTACGGCCAATACCTGATGCCCCGCCTCTTCGCGTATACTCACCGTGCCGACTGGGATCTCTTGCGCCAGCTCTACCGAGCGCGCCTGGGCAGCGAGGATCTTCAGCAGCTTGCCGCGCCAGTGCGTGAAACTGCCGGGCCAGGGCGTGTAGGCGCGTACCTGACGCGCCAGGACGCTCGCGGGAAGACCCCAACGGATCTCGCCATCCTCTTTTTTCAGCATGCGCGTGTGTGATGCCTTCTGTTCGTCCTGGGCTTCTGGTACGATCTCGCCCGCGATCCACGGTGGCAGGGCCGCCAATAGAGCCTGCGCGCCCAGATCGGCCAGTTTGACGGTCAGGCTCCCTGTCGTTTCGTCTTCGGCCAGGGGCGTGCTGCGTCGGAGCAGGACGGGACCGGTATCGATGCCAGCGTCCAGCAACATGATGGAGACACCCGCTTCTTTGTCGCCCTGTAGAATCGCTTCGGCGATAGGATCGGCACCACGGTACCTGGGGAGCAGCGAGGCATGGATATTCAATGTTCCGTAGCGTGGCTGATCCAGCACCCGCTGCGGTAGAATCTGCCCGAAGGCGGCGACAATGTACAGGTCGGCGTGGTACATAGCCAGCGCCTCGCTGTTCTCAGCTTTTTTAAAGGAGCCTGGCTGCCATACCGGAATATTGTACTTGATGGCAGCTTGCTTGACGGGTGAAAAGACAACCTCGCGGCCACGCCCGGCTGGCTTATCGGGGCGTGTAATCACGGTCGCGATCTCGTAGCCATCCGGCAAGAGCGCTCCGGGGGCTGCACCCGCGATGAGCGCTTCAAGCGCCGGTACGGCGAAGTGCGGCGTCCCCATATAGATGATACGTAGCATGTTCACCCCTTTTATCTGGAAAATCTATGCAATGTGCTAAGCATAAGAGAGTATGAGATAGGACTGGTACCTATAGTAGCACATTCGACGTATGTTATCATCTTGCGCAACTGTATCAAATGCTCGCGTTTAGTTGAGTAGTAGTGAGCAGATATAGCATATTCAGGCTATATTCTTAATTCTGCCTCAACATAAGGTATGCTATACTTGCCTTACGCTAATTTTGTTATCCTGGAGGAGTTGACTAGATGCTGTGGGGGAACCGCAGAGAAGTGAGGAAGAGCGTGCGTCGAGGAGTGTCTACGAGCTGGCGGCGATGAAACCTGCTGCTCGACAATCCGTCGCTTTTAGCATCCATACGACAACACCACTACCGACCAATTCTCTTACCGTTATGCAGCGCGCTGATGACGTGAATGCCATGCAGCGTATGCTCAACGACGCCCATACCAGCGCCGTGATCCTGATAGGCAATCCTGGTGCCGGTAAGTCGACGTTGGCGTCGCTTTTATATAATCGCCTCTTGCTGGCTAAACAGCAGGATCTACCAGCGCCCCGCCACCTCGTCTGGCTGGGCATCGATACGTATACGACGCTGCCGGATATGCTCGCGGCTATACTCATCAGTATCAATATGTATACTCCAGGCTTTTTTCTCCTGAAGCCCGATCAGCAAATCGGAACTTTGCTGCAAGCCCTGCGCCGCCCGCAGGAAAACGCCCTCGTTATTTTGGACCAGTTCGAGTCGTTACTGCATCCAGAGATCACCCAGGGGGTCGCCGGGCGAGGCGCGCTGCAGCTCTTCCTGGAGATGATTCAGCAGCCTCTAGGGGCCAGTCGCATTCTGCTTACTAGCTATAGCTCGCTTTTCAACGAGGAGATGGAGGAGACGCGCGTGCGCTCCTGCCTCGTTTCGCGCATCAGCATGCCCGAGGGTGTCGCCCTGCTGCAGCAGCGCGGCGTGCAGGGGTCGCCGCAGGAGCTGTCGCTTGTCTGGCAGCGTTGCGCGGGCCACGCCTTCGCCCTGGTCCTGTTCTGCGCGCTCGTCAACCTCAGCGGTATTGCTCTGAGCTACCTCTTGAACTCGCCCGATTATCAGCCGTTGTGGGCAGGTGATGTGACGTTTCAACTGATCGCTAGCGTGCATCATTATCTCAACCCGCTGCAGTTCGTGCTGATGCGCGTGCTGAGCCTCTTCACTGAACCTGTACCCTTGAAGGGCATTGTTATAGGCATTATGGGCGAGGCAGGCTCCGACAGCCAGATGCAGACACCTTTCGAGCTTGAGCTGGCTATTCTGGCTCGTTTCTCGCTGGTCCAGGTTTCGCAGGATGCCGCTGGCGAGAACTGCTACATGCTCCATCCCTTGCTGCGGCAGTATATGCTGGAGCACTATCTTGACGGTAACGAGCGCAAACGGGAAGAGGCACTGGCGTCACAGGGCATACACATTCCACAGAGTGCCGCCTTTAACGGCTCCGAAGCGCTGCAAGCTGCCTGGGCCGCTGGACATATGCAGGTCGCCGCGTATTATCAGCATATCACGCGTGAGTTCTGTCCGCCCCGCGAGCAGAGGCAGGGATTGCAGGATGTCCAGCCGATCGTTTCCGCGATTCGCCACCTGTGCCTCGGCGGACGTTGGCAGCGCGCCTGCGATCTGCTCTTCGCGGAGGGGCTGCACGAGAGCATGGTGCAATGGGGTGCCTGGAATACATTGATAGGTCTCTATACAGGGCTGCTCCCGCCCTTTGGAGTTCTGCTGCGGCGCGATGAGGCGTTGGTGAGCAGCCATGTCGCGATGCTCTACGGGCGCATGGGCGAGTACCAGCAGAGCCAGGCGTATTTTGAGCAGGCGCTCTCGACGCAACGCCAGATCGGAGATCGTTCGGGGGAGGCGACCACGCTTGCCAATCAGGGCGAGCTCTATCGTATGCGCGGCGAACGCGTGTTGGCCCGCGCCAATTTTGAGAGAGCGCTAGCCCTGAGCGAGGAGAAACAGGATCTTCGCCTGCACGGCATTCTGCTGCACAATCTGGGCCTGCTTCATCAGAGCGAAAAAGATTATAAGCAGGCGTTCGAATACTATCTTGAGTCGCTGCACATGGCCTATCGTTTGAAAGATGAGCATAACCAGAGTATGATAATAACGAACCTGGGCATGTTGCTCTATGAGCAGGGGATGCAGCGCGAAGGCATGGGCCTCTTGCTGCTGGCCCAACAGCAGCGCCAGGATCTGCACGATCCAACGGTTATCATGCTGGAGACGTTCCTGCGCGCCGTGGAGCAGAAGATGGGACCAGACAGCTATGCCAATCTGTGCCAGGCTGCCCTGAAGATGCAGGCGCGGGTACTGGCTCGCTTTGTGCCGCTGAATATGCGACAATAGCAAAAACACTGGCTTCTGGCCGCTCACCCCACTCAGTAGGGATGGGGCTTGCCTCCATCCGGCTCGGGGGCCACGTGTAGGGACACGGATGGAGGCAAGCCCCATCCCTACTGAATACCGTAACGAAAGAGGGTTTTCCCATTATGTCCACCGCTACATCAGGCCCGAAGAGGACGCGGGCCAGCGTCGGCAATGATGCTGCGCGAACCGGTCGCGCTTTGCAGGACTGGCTGCTGCTGCTGCTCGTCTTTGTCGCGGGTGCCACCTCGCTCGCTATCGAGATGGCCGCTTCGCGTCTGCTCGCGCCCGACTTCGGCAGCACGCTTTTTGTGTGGGCCAGCCTGATCGGGCTCATTCTTCTCTATCTGAGCGTCGGCTACTACGTTGGTGGATTGCTCGCCGATCGTTATCCGCGTCTCCAGCTGTTTTACGCGCTCTCTCTCGCCGCCGCGCTGTTGACCGCACTGGTACCTGTCATCGCGCCGCCCGTCCTCAACTGGGCGCTGCTCACCTTCTCCACGCTCTCCTCCAACGTCCTGTACGGTTCGCTGATCTCGGTTGTGCTGCTCTTTGCCCTGCCCATGCTTCTGCTTGGCTGCATCTCGCCGTTCGCCATTCGTCTGCGCGTGGAGCAGGTGGGAAAATCTGGGCGCAACGCTGGCTTCCTCTACGCCATCTCCACCGCTGGCAGTATCGTCGGCACCTTCCTCCCCGTCCTCGTCATCATGCCCGGCATCGGCACCTCGCGTACCTTCCTCGTCTTTGCGGGCGCGTTGCTGCTCGTCTCGCTGGTTGGCCTGGGCGTCTCCCTGCGTTCGCATCCGGTACGTATGGAAGATCTAGGGAATCCGGTGAAGGAGTAGTAATCGGTATACATTTGCCTTTACGCCGCCTGCTATGTGGATAACTATGTGGACAAATGTTCTAAATTGTGGATAAGTAGGGAAACTTGAAGTGAGATCAGGCGCTGGCGTAAAATGATACAATAAGCGCACGACCACAAAGCGATCTCCATTCGGTGTGCAATACTTTTCGCGCATCTTTCCGTCATTGCTGAAAAGGTCGTTGTAATACAGTGCTCCTTCCTGTACGCAAATATGGGAAGCAAGAATTTAGAGCGAGGCGAGAAGCGCCCTGAGAGGATTAGATGAACGTAAATACAAATGACCAGCAGGGTCTACCAACGAACTATTTCCATCATCAACTGCCCAATGGTATAGAAATGATCGGCCAATATATGCCCAGTCTCAGTTCGACCACCTTTGGCTTCCAGCTCGATGCAGCCGTCATCAATGAGCCGGAAGACAAGCTGGGGCTGGCTCACCTTTTTGAGTATATGCTCTTCCAGGGCACGAAGAAGAGGGACGCCCGTTCACTCAACGAGGAATTCGAGACCCTGGGCGCGCGCAAGGGTGCCAGTACGGGTCTGGAGAACGCCCAGGTGTGGGCGCAGATTGTGCATACCAGGTTTGATCCAACCCTCGATCTGTTACACGAGGTGTTGCTCACCCCCACCTTCCCTAGAGACGAACTGGAGCAGATGCGCAGTATTGCCCTGCAAGAGATCCGCCGCCACGACGATGAGCCGATGAGCCGCATCTTCGAGCATGTCCGCTCAAACTTCTATAAAGGCACCTCGCTCGGTCGCCTGGTGTTGGGGACGACCGAGAGCGTGCGGGCGCTGCAGCGCAAGGACCTGCAGGATTTCTGGAAGGCGCGCTACCAGCCGAACAATGTGTTGTTTAGTATCGCTGGCAAGTTCGACTGGGAACACGTCGTGCAGAAGGTACAGGATCTCTTCGGTGATTGGCAGGGCCAGGCGAGTCCTTCGCCCGCGCAGAAGCCCGATCCCAAAAACACGATCTTCCTGGAACATCAAGAGGGCAAGCAGGAGCATCTGGCCCTGATGGTGCCTTTCCCCGACTATACCGATCCCGACTACTACGCGGCTATGGTGATCAGCGAGGTGTTGGGCGGCAATATGGCCTCGCGCCTCTTCGTTGAGGTGCGCGAGAAGCGCGGTCTTGTCTATGGCGTCTCCGCTGGTCTCTCCAGCAACAAGGCCATCGGCGCGCTGCGTATCTACGCCGGCACGACGCCTGAGCAGGGGCGCGAATGTCTGGAGGTTGTTGTGAATGAGCTGCGTAAACTGGAGCAGGAGGGTATCACCGCCGACGAACTGGAACGCGCAAAAGTGCAGTTGAAGAGCGAGAATGTGATGCGCGGCGAAGGCTCGGGCGCTCGCATGGGCGCAATTGCGCGCTCCTGGTGGTACGAGCGCAAGATGAAAACTATCCAGGATGTAAAGGAGTCGATCGACGCGGTGACGCAGGAGCAGATATTGCATGTCTTGCACCGCTACTCGCTGCTCAGCCCTCTCGTTGTCGCGGGCATCGGACCCTTGCAGCAGGATGAGCTGGTTGGGAATACGCTCTCGTTCTCCTGAGCGTATCTCACCAACTCATCATTCTCAATGCAACAATCGAGGTAGGGACCACGTTTACGGCGTCCGTGATTTATCATCTCCTCTCCGTGTATTACGGATTATTCATGCATGGAGGATAGGAAATGATAAATCGGACGTGCTGAAGCGGCTTAACAAAATAATAACGATTACGGAAATCATGGTGTAGGGGCGCGGTTCACAAGCCCGTGCGTCGGCCTGGAGAGCGCGACGGGCTTGTGAACCGCGCCCCTACACCAGTGGGTTAATATTGGGAAGCGGCCTGCAATCGCAGAATAATCACCATGTATTTGTGAAATGACATAAGCTGGTCACTATCCCCAAATATCCCTCTTCTCAAATTGCGCCAGGGAGAAAAGGCCCATATTGGGGCAAGCTCTATCCCTACTGAAGGGTTATATATAAGTTTAAGTTAAGAAAACAAAAAGTAGTACAGTACAATTGTACTATGGCATTTCTCCTATAGATAATGGTATCATAGCTTCAAAAGACGCGCATATCTCCATAGGTTACTCCAAAATATCTGTACATTTGCATGGATGCATTTTGTTTTCTTGCATATTTGATAGCTCATACTAACTACTGGAAGGAGGTTACATATGAGTAGTATCCAATGCCCATCCTGCAAAGCAATAGTGTCGGCCTCGGCGCGCTTCTGCAAATATTGCGGCGCAATTATCAACAGCGCGCCGAACACCGGTCCTGTACGCCACTTTCCCGCTAGCGGAGCCTTCAACCCTGCTAACTCCGGCAACGCACCTGCATATCACCGGCCCGCGAGCGCTGAGCAGGCGTGGGGGCAGCGGGAGGAAAACGCTGGTTACGCGCCTGCAACTCTCGATACCGCGCCCAGCGAAGGTCCACCGCGCACACGACGCCCCGAACCCGACACCGAGCGCCTACCCTCGACGAAGCATTTAAAGAGTCCGCTGGAACGCGCAATACGGTTGGAGAAACTGCCACCCGCTGAAAATGCGCCTATTGTTGCAACGGCTGAGCAATCGCAGCATGGAACAGCGCCCGCCCAACGTCCCGGCCCGCGCCCACCAGCACGACCCGCGTACGTTCCCCCTTCTACACAGCCTCAGCAGCGTCTGGGCGTGCAGCAACAACCATCAGCGTCAGCGCCACCGAACGTGACGCCGCGCCTGCGCTCAGTACAGCTCAGGAAGATACAGCCCCAGGAACTACTAGCGCAGCACCCCTTGCTGCCGATAGAACAACAGGTTTCCGAGGAAGAGGTGAAGCAAGCGACGCTGCAGAACCTGACGGGCTTGCCATCTTCCGCGCAACGCCTGGAAGTCCAACCTGTCTATCCAATCGCGTTGATGCGGCAGGAACCATTCTCTTTGCCCACATCACTACGCATTCCATCCTTAAAAAGAACAGCCTCAAAAAGGTTGCTTATCTGGGAAATTATTTTAGTGATCCTGCTGCTCATCGGTATTATCGGGGGACTGATCCTTATTTTTGCCCATGCTTTCCCATCCCGCTCTGTAGCGCCACCTAAGCCCGCGCTGACGTTAATTGGACAGGCTCTACCGGGCAGTAAAGTGATCTTGCATGGAAAGAATTTTGCGCCGGGCAGTAGCGTGAAATTCCGTCTGGATACTGTGCCACTCGCGCAAACGGCTATGCTTTCTAACGTTCTTGCTTCATATAGTACACAGATGCGAACTGAGAAGCCTGCTGTTAATAATACTGGCGTGATAGTGAGGCGTGATGGTACCTTTGATAAGACATTTACCATTCCGCTACGATGGAAGCCCGGCAGCGTGCACAACATCGAGGTAGATGTGCAATCGAAGCAGACCGTTATAAGCGTGCACCTGGATTTTGTAGTGTCAACTAACTCGTCCGCATCGACGGCGGCGCGCTCTACGCCCACGCCCAGGCATGCGGCTCAGCCCACTCCCAAAGTGGTACCAACGCCAGTACCGACGCCAGTCCAGGTGTCTTGTATCAGCGTTACGCCGCAGCAGATCTCGCTCAAGAGCCTCGTGGGCAAGCAAGGCACTACGGGGGCTATAACGCTCAGCAATTGTGGTGCTACCGGCAGTTGGTCATCTTCGGTGAGCACCGATAATGGAGGCAACTGGCTCTGGCTAAGCGCGGGTCATGGTTGGCTGGTTGGCGGGGCCGCGCAACGGATTACACTTGCCAGCTCGTCCCTTCACGCGGGCACCTACACGGGACGGATCACGTTCAGCAGCGGCGCTAACATCGTAAGCGTACACGTCTCGCTGGTAGTTGCAGCCTCCTGTAAGCGAAGCAGTCCGCGCGCCCTCTTGTTTATTGGCTCAAACATCCCATCGTAATATTGCTCTCTAGCGCTCTACATAATGGGCCAGCCGCCGTGTGTATCGATCACGTCATCGATCTGCTGCATAAGCCTGTTCGTTTCAGCAAGGGCTGCTACAATCTGCTGATAGTGCTCTATATCCTCGTAGGATAGAGTGCGGCCCTTGCGGTCTTTGAGCCACTTCTGACAGACCTGGTAGCCTCCCACGAAGAAGCTCCAGATCTCAGGCGAGACGCCTTCGAAGTACTGCGCCTTGTTGATCCAGACGCGCCCCTGTTCCCAACCCTGGCCTGGTTCTGTATAACGCACGCCGTCAACCAGATTATCGCCTTTTGCCGGATAGGAGGGAAGCGACGCAGCTACGACCTCCATTAAATGCAGCTTCACCAGCCTGTCTCCGAGCATACATAATTCTCGAAACAACTCAACGTTCGAAGTGAGTGGAAGGCGCGGAAAATCGACCTTGAGGAACTCGGCGTAGCGTTTCCGGTAGGTTGGCGAATGGAAAATTGCATACATGTAGTTGAAGATATCCTCGGGACCGAAATTTTGTTGCAGGTCGCCTTTACCGTCGGGGATAGACTGCATAGTAATTTTTTCCGAGAACGCTTTGATAAAAGCGATCGAAATATTAGCGCTACGATCAGCAGAGCCTTCCAGTGTTATTTTATCAAAAAGGGTATTCTTTGGCTTTGTTTTATAGAGATAAAGGGGGAAATATTGAATACCACCTCTGTAAAAGAGATTGGTGTCCGCAACATCTTTTCCTACAGTTACCAAGTTCCATAGTGTACCTCCGACGGCCTGCCCTTGTCTGCCAGTCGCAAGACATACATTGGGGAAGCGTGCATGCCACAATTCAGCCTCACGCGGCCTATCCATTAGATATGGACCATAGTAACAGAAACGCTTATCAAAAGGACGATAGAGGCAAGGTATGATTAGTTTTTCCCAATTTTTTAATTGGTTAATTGCAGTTCTTGCTTCTAGTAATTTCCAATCATTTGTATCAATTAGTAACTACTTAGGTTCCCGTGGAAAGAGGATAGACAAGGCTGGTAGACTAAGACTATGACGCCAGAAGAAGCAACACAATTGAAAAAAGCGTATGCGG